>Ga0081538_10000823_pt1 | contig 33659 bp, 30 predicted proteins | sample TabmetS5T2R1_FD_71022 | JGI IMG/M metagenome (GOLD analysis project Ga0081538, IMG submission 71022) | Tabebuia heterophylla rhizosphere microbial communities from the University of Puerto Rico - S5T2R1 | ecosystem: Host-associated > Plants > Roots > Rhizosphere ...
ACTTCAATGGCCCCGGCGATCGAAGGCTCGATGGTGGTATAACCGGCAAAACGGCCAACATACCGTTTTGCCGGAACGTGTGGCAACGGGGCTCGAAGGATCTGGAACCATGACATCGCTTCCCCCTAAGCCACCCGCCCCCCGCGGCAGGCCGCCTCAGGGCAAGATGTCGACGGATGCTGTCCCCGCGGGGCCGATCACGCCATGGGCCACCCGCCCCTGGACATCCACAAACAGGAAATGGATGGGCAGCAAATAGCGAGCGAAGGCGCCAGGAGGGGCGGTGGTTTTCACCCCCGAGAGCACCGTCCCGGTGATGGTCTCCGACGAGCCGGCGGTGGTTAGCCCATCACTGGCAATGGCGGCGAAGGTGATCGGGCGCGCAAAGCCTTGCGTGAGGAGCCGGTCGATGAGCGCCATGCCGTGCTCACGAAAATCGTCCGTCGTCATCGCGTCTGACCGGTCATCGGCCTGGCGGATCGCCGGTGGCGACCTCCTGGCGGGTGTCTGGCCAGCAAGCCACGGCTGGCCAGGATGGTCGCCGTAATCTCTCGCGTCCAGGCGTTGGCTGTCGGCATCGATGACGTCATACAGGCCGTGAGGGCCCGGCGATACATGAGGCGGACCTCCTGCTGCGTCCGGGTCATCCGTTCACGGGCCATCCGGTTGTATTCGTGGGCCTGCCGTGCAAAGTTCCAAACCTGGTCAATCTCGGGTCTCTTGCCCCGCCCGTGCGAAATTTTACGCTAAGGCAGTGATACCCCGTGCCTGAGGCGTGGTGGGGTGGATCAGCTTCTCCTGTGGGCCCCTTCTTTCCCAGATTGTGCATCCAATTTTTGTGTCCAATCCCCCTTGGGCGGTATAATCGCGGCCTATTGCCGTCATTTGACGCAAGAAACGCAGGGCGTATGCCAGGGGGTGATTATGCACCAAAGACGCCACCATCTCCCTCGTCAGGGGGACAACTGGCTGGAGGCGTTCACCATGAGTCTCCGCCATGCCGATCTCCGGCCGCGGACCGTCGCCGGCTATCGCGATGATCTCACCCAATTCTGGCGCTGGTTCCAGCACACCAACGGCCCCCACGCGTCACTCCAGACCCTCCACGCCAGCGACCTGGTGCACTACCGGCACCAGCTCCTCCACGTCGAGCAGTTGCAACCTGCCACGATTAATCGCCGCCTCCAGGCCCTCCGTCGCTGGTGTCGGTGGGCGATGCGGTGTGGAGTCCTGACCCATGATCCGACCCAAGAGCTCAAGACCCTCCGCACGCCCCACGTGTATCAGCCCCTCGGCCTGCACGAGGCAGAGGTCCACGCCCTGTTGCGCGTGGCAGGCGCCTCGCCCCATGGGCTGTCCCGCCGCAATTACGCCTTGGTCCAGCTCATGGTCCACACGGGGGTGCGTGTCAGCGAGGTCGCCGCGCTCTCTGTCGGCGATCTCATGTTATACGACCGGTCGGGGGCCGTGTGCATCCGGGATGGCAAGGGCCGCAAGGCCCGGAGCATACCCTTAAACGCGACGGCGCGCCGGGCTCTCCGCCTGTATCTCGAGACCCGCGAGTTCCCACCCCCCACAGCCGCCCTGTGGGCCAGTAAACGTGGGACGCCCATGACGATCCGTGCCATCCAGGCGGTGATCGCGGCGTTGGCCCAGCGGGCCCGCCTCACACGGGTCCGCGTCTCCCCGCATACGTTACGCCACTCCTTTGCCCTCACGTACCTCAAGCAGAACCCTGGAAAGCTGGTGGAACTCGCCACTCTGCTCGGCCACGACTCGCTGGATACGACGGCCCTCTATACCCGTCCATCCACCGAGGATTTGGCGGCGGATCTCGAACGGAGTCCGCTCAATGTCTACGGATGAGCAGGCCACAGCTCCCAGGCGACGGCGGTCCCGTCCGGCGCTGAGCTTACCACCGGATCCGAGCGATGAAGTGTTGGCGCGGGACTGGACCCTGTCTGCCGCGGACAAAGGCGAGATTCAGGCCTGCCGTGGGGATGACAATCGCTTGCGCTTCGCGCTGCAGCTCTGTGTCCTGCGGCTCTATGGCCGCTTTCTCACCACGTACGACGCTGTGCCTCTGCGGATTGTCAACCATCTCGGGCGGCAACTCGGGCTCCCACCCATGCTCCTCTTGGACCCCATGCCCCGGCCAGCGACGGAGAGTGAGTATCAGCAACGGCTCCGCGCGTATTTAGGCTATCAGCCGTTTGGCCCTGACATCCAGACCTCCCTGGAGCAGCAGTTGACCCGCCACGCCCAGGACGGGATGTCTGGAGACCAGCTGTTTACCCAAGCGCAAGACCTCCTGCGTGCCTGGCAGGTGATTCCGCCCGCGCGATCCACCCTCGAACGGCTGGTCGCCTCGATTGTGGCCCGTGCTCAGGACAGCCTCTTCGAGGCGATCACCGCCCAGCTCCCCCTGACGCTGTGTCAGACCATTGATCGCCTGCTGACGGTATCGGAAGGCGCCCACCGGTCCCCACTGTTTTACCTGAAGGCCTATCCTCCGGAGGCGACCCCGCCCGCGCTCTTGACCTATCTGGAGCGGGAACAGCTCCTCCGCTCCCTGGGTATGGGGGCCCTCACCTTCCAGGGGGTCTCTCCCACCGCCATCGCCCGGTGTGCCCAAGTAGGGGCCTACTATGATGCGGAAGACCTGCTACGAATGGTGTTGGGAAAAACCATATCTCTCAATTAATAATTATTTTCTAATAGGTTAGATAATAATAGAGCATAGAAAATACAGAAACTCTCGAAACTTCGGCAACAGAACCGCTCAAATCCACATGAATCCGCGAGCTGGGTAACCTGAAATTCCAAATGAACTCAATAGCTTTCGCAACGCATATGTTTACAGAATGAGGCCAACACATTCGGCAGAGATGTTAGAGTTCATTACGATTTAAACCATCGGCGTCCATGATGGCGTCAAGCGGACGCGGAAGTTGTGCAGCGCACAGCCGCTTTCCATCACCATATCGCGGATGCCGGCTTGCCACATGCGGAGCGTCTCTTTGAGCATACGGCAGCGTGTGACACTGCTGTGGACATGCTCAATGCGGACGCGCCGCCGAGCCAGCTTCCGGTGCCGCGCTTTCTGGGCCCGGCTCAACTCGTGCCCACGCGGCTTCTGCGTGGGCTGGAGGATGTCCACGCCGTCCAGCGTGAATGCGTGAAAGCCCGCATCCTGCAACCGCTGACTCCCCGTCGGCAGCGGAGAGGGGGTGGTAGCGGCGCTGCGTTTGTCATGGACACTACCCGGATGCGTCTCGCTCAAGAAGAGGATGGGCCAGGCTTTCTTGACCAGGAGCAGGTTGTTCAGCATGTGCCGCTTCTTCTTGCCGCGATCACACGCTTGCTGTTCAGCCGCGTCGTGGGGGCGCGGGAGGGGGCGCTCGGTGCCGTCATGACAACAAGGGGAGCCACGGGTGGGGGGGCGCTTTGCCCCGCGTCTGCGGGTGCTATGTCGCGCGACGAGGCGGGGACTGCCACCCCCAGGCGTGCGTGTACGGCCGCCACCCTTCGAGAGGGGGCATCCCCTCTGGTGCGTAGGGGGGTGCGCAACACGGGCCGTAAGCCATGAATCCATGGCGTCGCCTGGGACTGGCGCATGCCGAACAAGCGCCCATGCAGCAGTGGCGTGGGATTGTGCTTGAGGTAGACCAGGATACACAACAGGCGGTCTTCCGGGGTGGGCAGCGGACAGTTCTTATCGGGGGGAGAGCGGCGCGCTTGCCGCAGCCGCCCGTGTAGGGGCCAGTCAGCCAGGTAGTCCAAGAATGCGGCCTCAACAGGGGGTACCAGCGCGGTCAACTCGTCGACAGTCAAGCTCGTCAAATCTAGCACCTCGGTAGTAGAGCGGGAGAGCTCCCGATCCCGCAACATGGTCTGTGCCGCCTTTCATGAAAGGCACAGTATAACCCACATCGTGATGAACTCTCTTCTACGTCTGACTTACCCCCCTCCGGTGCGGATCGCCAAGCGGAGTTCGTAGAGGTCGAGATCGAACTCACCATCCATTCCGGTAACCTCGAATGCGATCAAGTTTGAGCCTGCGCGGAGGTCCGATGTGACGTCTGTCAGCAGCTCGACGTTACGGGAGTTCGCGCTATTGTAGGAGATTGTGCGGGTTGTCTTCAACGGCTGGCCGTTCAGATAGAGCCCCCTCACCTCGTGGCGAGAGGCATACGAGTCGCGGATGTTGAGAGCCAGCCAGACAGGCTGACCCACCGAGGACACCGCCATCCGGCCCCTGAAGACCACTCGCTTGCCCGGCCATTGCACATACGGGATGGCTGCAAAGACCGCGGGCTCTGGGACCTCGCGCGCAGGAAGAGTCAATGGGCTCCATGTCGAGTCGTCCGCGCTTTCGCTCCACCATTCCGGCGCGGGGCTTACACTCCACTTCCACGACTGGTACTCAATCAGGGGGTGATAGGCAACGATCCTATAAGCTCCAACCGTTGCCTCACGTCCTTGCTCGAGGGTGAGCTGAGAGTCGTCGCGCACGATAAGATAATGCAGGGTGGAACCAGACTGCTCCGCGGGCATGTGTCGTGGCAGGGTTCCGAACAGAAACCCTTTATCCTCGCGAAACAGCTGGTAGATGGCCCCGTGGGCCCGGCGTTCGACAAGGGCATGATCGGCTCCGAATTCACTCAGAAAGCTCTTGGCGAGGGCTCTCTTGTCGCGGAGAGGCATGATTTCAATCGTCGTTTCTCCTGGGTCAGCGGCAGTCAGTGCGATACCCCCAGTACCCCTGAGGAGACCCAAACGTTGCACTTCCCCATCAAAGCTTCTCATGAACCACACCTGCATGGCGACGCACAGACCGACCAACAGCGCCAAGGCGATACGACAGCCATAGTTGGCCCACTCCCCCACACCCATCTTAGGAAAAACCCTCAGCGCTATCCGAAGCAACACCCCGATGAGGAGAAACTGGGAAGGATAGAGGATATCGAAGTAGTACCACATGACCCCGATCTTATTATGCGGCACGATGACAAATGGCAGGGCGAACCAGAGGCCCAAGAGGATGTACGGGCGTCGGTCTCTGGCCATGATCGCCAGCGAGAGGACGGTGAGAAGCCCCAGCGCTACGAGCGCCAGCTCTGCTCGCTGGACGACTGGGAACAGTGCTGGGGCGCCCTCGCCACTAAGGGCGGTCGCCAAGCGCTCTGGGAGTAAAAAGGGGACCCAGAAGCCCCGCCCGGCGATCAGCCAGAAGGAGGAGGTCGGGTTCTTTCCTGCCCAGGCGAAGATCTTGCCGGCATCAGGGAAGCCATGCTGGACCTCAAAGACGACATATGGCACATACAGCAGAGCAACGCTGAGGAGACCCGTCACCAAAGGCCAACGCCGAAGCGGAGGGCGATAAAGCAGGAGTGCTACTGGGAGCAGCAGCACGAAAATCGCGCCACTCATGTGGATCTGCAGAAGAACGCCAAGGAGGAACAGCGCAAGTGGTAAAGCCCAGGCTCGGCCCCCCACAAGGAAACGCCAGAAGGTGAGCAGAAAGAGGGTCGAGAAAAAGGGAATGAACCCCGGATTCCAGAGCGCCTTACCGCTGAGCACAGCCATCGGAAAGACGGCGTAGAGGGCAGCGGCGACGAGCCCCTCCAGAGGGCCGAACATCTCCTTCCCCAGGCGATACGTGAGATAGATAGACAAAACGCCGAGAAGATTTAAGAAAGCGACACCGACCACCGGATTGGCACTTAGCCCGTAGGGAATCGCCACGAGATAATAGTAAAGCGGTCCCACGAGTTGGACTGTACTCAGAGCGGCATGCGGGCCGACGAGAGGGAAATCCCGACCGCTGAGGATTCCCTGGGCAGCCATCCCATCCCTGGCTTGATCCTGAAGGAACCAGCCCACATCGAGGCCCGAGAGACGTACCAATGCGCCGACAGCCAGACTTGCCCCGACAAGAAGGTGTGTGGCGTCGAACGTTTTGAGAGCGCTGATTGCTGCAGCCCGCTGGCTCATCGAATGTAAGAGCCTCTTGTGACGCAACGCTATCGCCGGTAGATACCGTCGGAGAGGATTCTCTGCATGCCCAGGCGCAGGAGCATCAACATCCCCTTGAAAATTTCGACACGAGACAGCTTGCTTCTGCCGCATCGCCGATCGCAAAACGTGATGGGCACTTCCGTGACCCGAAAACTCAGCCGCAAGCATGCTGCTAACACTTCCACCAGAAAAGAATATCCATTGGAGCGAAGGCGATCGAGCGGGAGCTTCTCGATGACGTGGCGGTGATAACATCGATAGCCAGAGGTCCAATCACCGATCTCATAGCCGACGGCACAGCGCGCCAGACGATTGGCGGTGAGGCTTAGTTGCCTCCGAAGCCAAGGCCAGTTGTCGATTTTGCCGCCCGCCGTGTATCGAGAGCCGATCACAACATCCGACTGGAGTGTACTCTTGATTAGGGACTCAAGCTGTGAGGGATCGTGAGAGAAATCGGCGTCCATCGTCACGATATGCTCAAAGTTCTGCCGGACGGCGTAGGCAAACCCTGCCAGGTAGGCACCGCCCAGCCCTTGCTTCGAAGGGCGGGACAGCAAGTGGATGCGGCGGTTTTTCTCGCCCAGAGACTGCACGAGACTCCCCGTGCCATCCGGCGAATTATCATCGACGACCAGCACGTGAAATGCCGCGTTCACGATGGTGATTTGCTCGGCAAGAGCCTCAATATTTTCCCGCTCGTTGTATGTTGGTATGATGATGAGCGTTTTCATTCACCGCACAAGAAGCTTCGATGCAGAAGCATCTGGTCTGAGAGGACAGAGCCGCTAAGCCGCACTTGCAGACCACTTACTGGTGGTCCACCTCAATCAAGCTGACCTCCAGGAAGCGGGCGCTCAGACACCGATGATCAGGGCTTCCGAAGAGGCGACTCGGCTCGAAGCATCCCCCCAGCGACCGGATTGTGAGCGTCGCTCCCTCATTCGGAGAGAACGGTCTCGTGAGAAACGTAGCGGGGCGAGAGACCTCCTCCGCTATGAAGGCTCCCAGCCGTTCTTCCCCCAGGGAAACCTCGAGCGTGAGAGGAGCGACGATGGGCACAAGGGTCATTCTGAGGCGGACGGACCTGCGCACGCCTTCATCTCCCAGCAATCGCAACGTCCCTTCCTGAGCCATCCACCGGGAAGCCAGTGGCCCCTCCTCCAGCCGGTGCCACCCCTGGCTCACCGAAAGCGCGGGCGGTCCAGAATGGAGGAGGTAGGTTGAATTGTACCAGATCGGCTCAGGTCTCGGTCGTATGATCTCATCCCACTTGGTGAGGGTATAGGTCGCCTGCGGATGGTAGAAGCGCAGAGGATCGCCCCGGCCGAACACCGACGAAAATCCCCACCAGCCCCACGGCTCACAGGAGGGGGGGACGGAGAGGGGAATCCCCCAGAGAAAATAGCTTGTCCACAGCTGTATACTCATCGCCTCTGCATCAATGAAGACACTTTCTCCGTTCTTAATCAGCCTCTTCACATCCCCTACAGAGGCCAGCTTTGGGGGCACAAAGACGGGCTTCTCTATAGCAAAGGTGGCCTTGAAGGCCAGAAGGTTTAAGCATAAGAAGATCCCCCCGCCCAGGACGGGAATGAGTCTCCTCCAGGAGCCTCCCTTTCCGCAAAAGACCTCGAGCCCATAGGCGAAGGCCAAAAGGAAGGCAAAGAGCGTCACCACGCCATGCTTGTAGTAGCCATAGGCATAATCCATCAACACGGCAATAGCCAGGGCACCTAAAAGATAAGGCGTGAGCGTCGCCAGTATGAGCCATCGCCCCTCTTTCCACGCCCGGTAAAGGCCATAACCGACGCCCCCAAAGATGGCCGGGACGAAGCCGAAAGCGAGAAACCTCAGCGGGGAGCCCCCATCTTCGGCGGAGAAATGGGGGAGGAGTCCCAGCAGCTCAGCGACGGCCGGATAACCAGCGATGTTACGCCAATCCTCGCGCATCTGTGCGGCGGCGGAGACGCCAGAGACAGCCAGGTAGTACAGCATCACCGGATTGATCACGATCAGGAGGCCGAGGACTTTCAGGAGTGTCAGACCTAAGCCCCGAAGCGAGAGGGTCTTTTGGCAGAGGCGGAGGCATCCATAGCAGATGAGGGGAGCCAGGGCATAAGGGAACAGGGCAGGATAGACAGCGAGGAGCGTCGAGAGGGAAAGGGCGCCGAACACGAGGCGACCCCTTCCCTCGAGGAGCATAGCCCCGGCTCCGACAGCCAAGACGAGGAAGAGGAGGCCGGCGACGAAGGTGAGTTGCCCGTGAAAGGACCAGCGGTGGTAGGTGATGTTGAAGAGCGCCAGGGACGCCGCGAGGCCACTAGACCACGAGCCAAGGCGAAATGCCGTCTGGGCGACCCAATAAAGTGTGGCGGGGAGCATGGCCAGGAGCAAGGCCGTCAGGATGGAGTATGTTTCATAGCCGTCGAGATCGAAGGTGGAGGCGATGAAGGCGTTCAGGAAGGGGGGGGCATCGACATAATGGTGCAGGATCCTCTCCCTCACCAGATAGTCGAGAGGCCGATAAGGATCGAGAGCGGGCAGCTCTTGTAGGCTATGACTCTTCCAGTATTCAGACATGGCAACAAAGTAGGAGGCGTAGGTGTTCTGAACGCTCGAAGGTCGGCCGAAGTCCCACAAAGGGAGGAGGGCTACGAGGAGCATCACCACCGTGAGCACAATGAGCCATACGCTCTTCCTGCGGCGAGGTTGTGAAGCAGGCTTTCTGATGACCATGGAAGCGACTGTCGTCCCGGCCCCCAGGGCGAGGATCACCCACTTGCCACGGGTCATTGACATCCCGAACAGGCTGACATAGTAACTGAGAGCGGCAATAGCGGCGACGCCCATCAAAGGGCTCAAAATAACCGGCAAATCAGGGGCGAGCAGCCTCGTCGCGCCAACCCCCATAAGGAAGAGGAGAAGAGAGGCGCCGGCGACGATGAACAGCAGCCGACCGCGCTGCCACGTCAGACCCCCTGCCCTTTGCACCTCAATAGTAGAGATCAGCAACGGGGGAGAGCCGCGACCAGCGAACCAGGTCACATGCTCCCTGACGAGGTCGAGGACGAGTGTGTATGTCCCTGGGATAGCCGGGGCGAGGATCGACGCCCTCACGAGCAGGCTTTCCCCCCTCCCGAGCTCACGCGGCAGTTCGGTGCGAAGCCCATCGTGGGTGACGACTTTGCCATCGACATCGATCCAATGATAAGACATCCGGACGGGATGCGAAGGATCGCTAGCGACTGAGGGCCAGGTGAGGTATCCAAGATTTGTGACCTTCACACTGAGCTCGGTCACCTGCCCAGCGAAAAATTCATCAAAGCCTAGGAGCTGCAGGTCGGCAAGGTACTCCGTGGCGTCCGCCATCGCCTCGCGGCAGCAGAGGAGGATCATAAAGACGCCGATCGCAACAACGCCCACGTTTTGAAGCCGGACTCTCGTAATCTTCATCAGAAGACAGTCACCCCTGTCGCGCCCCCTACATCCTGTTCCTGCTCCGGTAGCAGCCATGTGGAGTTTCTGCATGAACTCCCGTCATTTCTTGTGGTAGGATATCCGACGCTGTGGGCGGGGCGTCGCGGTCAAACGGTACGAACGGGAAAGAGGATGAGCTGTGCAAGTCAAAGGTAAGGTGGTCGTGGTCACAGGTGCAGGTCGCGGCATCGGACGGGCCCTCTCGGTGGAGTTGGCCCGTCGCGGCGCGCGGGTTGTGCTGGCTGGACTGCACCAAGAGGAGCTCTGCAAGCTGCAAGCGCAGATCATGGAGGAGGGTGGGCAGGCCATCGCCTTGGCTTGCGACGTGCGCGAGGAGGCTCCTGTCCGCCAGTTGATGCAGGGTGTGCTTGCCGCCTACGGCAAGGTCGACATCCTGATCAACAATGCCGGGATCACGCTCGGGGGAGACCTCAGGCTGCTCTCCGACCAGGACTGGGAGCGCGCCCTGAGCGTGAACCTGTGGGGGGTGATTCGAATGGTGCGGGCGGTGCTGCCGCACATGATCGAGCGCGGCAGTGGCTACATCGTGAATATCGCTTCGGCCGCCGGCTTGGTAGCCCCAGCTCTGTGGATTCCCTATTCGACATCCAAGTTCGCCGTGGTGGGCTTTTCCGAGGGGCTTTGCGCTGCCTTCCGCCCGAAAGGGATCGGCGTTTCGGTCGTCTGCCCCATGTGGGTTCAAACGGACCTCCTCAATAGACCGCCTCCGAGGCTTGCCGAGTTTCACACCCCTCGCGAGACGCCAACGAGTCGCCGTCTTGCCCGTACGTGGGGGTGGCTGGTAGGACACTTTCCAGGTCACCAGATGACCGTAGAGATGGCGGCTCAGCGGATCATCCGCGGCATCGAGCGCGAGCAGTTCCTCGTGTACACACATGGCTGGACCCGCCTGTTGGTGCTGGCGCGTGCGATCGCCCCGCAAACATTCTCGCGACTATGGAACCTTGTGAACGCCATTGATGAAGAGCGACACCGTATTGCGACGCCGGAGGGCTGACCAGCCTTCTCCCCTTTCAGCTCGATGGTTTGCGAAAGACGATTTGGTAAAAGAGTCCACGCAGCACCCATTCAACCTGCGGCTCCACACCCTTGGGAAGGAGCTCAAGGGGCGGGTGCGAGGCAAACAGCTCGTTTCTCCACGTCAGCAGCTTGGCCCACCAGGTCGTTCCCTTCCCCGGCTCGATGCCCTCGTCGAGGATAACGATTATCCCCCCGGACTTCGTCACGCGAACGATCTCGTCAATTACCTGGTGCTGCTGATCCTCGAACTGATTGATCGCCCCATAGTGTACAACGGCATCAAAACAGGCATCCGCATAGGGTAGGTTGAGGGCATCGGCCTGATGGATGTCGACCGTCATGTTCTTGCGGCGGGCGAACCTCCGTGTCTCCTGCACCATAGTCCGCGAGAGATCCATGGCCACCAGCTTTCCAGACGGTCCGATAGCTGAGGCAAGCGCGGGGAGATTCCTCCCCAGGGCCGTGCAGTGATCTAACACCATGCCTCCAGGGCTGAGCCCGATATGGCCGATCAATCGCCGCCGTTCCGCAGGCAGCCAGACACGTGCCAGTAACGCAATAGCCGTGAGGACGAGAGGGTACCGAGCCATCTCCACATCAAGGGCGGCGATGTGTTCACGCACCGCCACTGTGTCCTGCGCAAGCAGCACTGGGATCCCATCGTCGAAGGGAAAAGAGCGATGGCATTGTGTGCAGCTCAGGGTGCTGGACGCCGGAGCAATCTTGCCAGCACAGGCAGGACACCGCAGGTACTCAGTCGATGCGAGATTCACTACTGACCTCGAAAGCTTTGGAAACCCAGCATCCGTTAATAGATGATCCGCTGGCCCCCTGGGACTGTGATCGCGACCGAGCGCATCCACCGGAGCTTTTCCCACCACCAGGGATGGTCGGCGTACCAACGGATGGTCCGCTCGATCCCCGTCCCAAAGTCGATCTCCGCCTTCCAGTTGAGCAGGCTCAAGGCCTTCTCCGTGGAAGCGACGTGTCTGTGCACCTGCCCCGGCCGATCTTCCATGAACGACATGAGGCCATGGGATTTGCCCAGTTTGTCCAGGATCTGCTCGGCGACGCATTGGATAGATGTGTCTACCCCAGTGCCAAGGTTGATGGCTTCACCCTTGACCTGTTCCAAGTTGGCGTGTAAGGCACGATCCAGCGCTTGACACAGATCTCCGACATACAGCCAATCCCGCGAGTGTGTTCCGTCCCCATGGATCAACAGTGGCTCATCCAGCAGCGCGCTCGTAACGAAGCGTGGGATGACCTTCTCTAAGTGCTGGTGAGAGCCGTACGTGTTGTATGGGCGGAGGATGACGCAGGGGAGTCCGAAAGTCGCATAGTAGGAATAGACCAGGCGGTCGGCGCCGGCCTTGGCGCTGGCATATGGTGTGGTGGGGTCTAAGGGGTGCTCCTCGGTCATGGGGACGAACTTGGCGCTGCCGTAGACCTCAGAGCTGGAGAGGTGGACAAAACGCTCCACGGGATGCCTCAAGATGGCATTGACGACGGCCTGGGTGCCCAAGACGTCGGTTTCGAAAAAGGTGGTGGTGTCGTAGATCGAACGCGGCACATGCGTTTCGGCGGCCAGATGGACGACAACGTCCACTTGGGCCACCAGTTCCTCGACCAGCGCACTGTTCCTGATATTGCCATGGTAGAAGCAGAAGCGTGCATTCTCCCTCAACTCCGGCGCAAAGTTATCCAGATTCCCGGCATAGGTGAGGGCGTCTAGCACATTGACTGTATAGGACGGATATGTCAAAAGGAGATGCTTCACGAAATGGCTGCCGATGAATCCTGCACCCCCTGTTACTAAGATTCTCACCGGTAGAGACTCCTCAACGCAATCGCAGGGAGGTAACCTCGCTCCTCACATGAGTTCTCGATGAAAAGCGTACTTCCCACGGACCAATTGAAAGCCTAAACGTTGCCAGGTTCTGATGACCAAGAGATGGTGCAACGGTGCGTCAGCCTCCATGAAATCGTACTGCCCCCGCCCCAGTTCAAGGGCCGCCTTGAGGAGCCCAATATACGCACCGGTCCCTTCCGGCAGGGAAGCGCTGAGGCCTTGGCCGGCGATCCGAATCCCGGTGCGCTCCAGAACAAGGCCGTTCAGTTTATACGCCAAGAAACCGATCGGACGTCCCTTCCTTTCGGCGACTAGGATGTGGTCCGCCATCTCGCCGGAGCAGGCGTTCTTCGTCCACTCAATGTAGAACCTTCCCACACCAGCCGTCGGCAGGCTTGGATCAACGGAGAAGCGGCTTTGGTGGTGCGCATACATCCGTTCAGAGATCGCCAGGAGGGCCTCACGGTCTGCGGGCGTATAAGGCCGCACGTGGTACAAGGTCTTGATGGGCGGGAGGGTGTCCTGCTGCGGCCGAAAGACGTAGGTGATCAAGCACTCCATCAGCCGGAAGCCCCGGTGCTCCAGGCATTGGATCGCCTCAATGTCGGCACAGTCCACGCGAGTGGAGAGATGCCTGATCCCTTCGGTACGCGCCAATTCGATAAGCCTCTCGAGGAGACGGTCGAGGATCTGTGCCCTGGACCCCTGCGCCGACGCGGCGATGAGGTGTCCGATCCTGGCCATCGGCAGGCCGAAGAGTCTGCTGTCCCAAGGGAGGTGGCTTAAGGTCGCCAACCCGACCACCTGATCCCGCCCCCGCAGGGCCAATAGCTGTCCCTGCTCCGAGGCCCGCTCGACCTCGGAGAGGAGGATCCGGGTCTGGACCTCATTCGAGATGGTGCGGTAATGCCGGTAATCGTTGTAGGGATAGGCGGAGAGCAGAGGCTCTAGCCCCTGAGCATCGAAGGCAGGCAGGGCGTCAAGTTCCATCAATCTTATTCCAGGATCTCCCTAATGACGAACAAGGGTCTGTTTTGCACGAGGCGGTAGATGCGCGTCGTAAATTCGCCCAAAAGGCCAAGGATCGTGAACTGGAGACCGAAGAAGACCGCCAGGAAGACCACGATCTGGAATCTCCCGCCCAAGGGGAGATCGGCGAGGAAGCGCAAGGGAAAATACAGGGCCCCGACGACGAACCCCAGGAGGGTAAGCAAGCCGCCAACAGCGCCGACGATCTGGAAGGATCGGGTCGAGAAGCTCACGATAAAGTCGAGATAATGGCCGATCAATTGCAGGACGGAGTACCTCGACTTCCCGACCATCCTGGGACGATGGCTCACCTGGACATCGACCACAGACCTACCCAACTGCGCGACCAAGGCGCCGAGAAATCGCCGCATCTCCCCGTAGTTCTTGAGCTCTCGGGCCACCTCTGCGGTAATGGCTTTCAAGGGACAACCGTAATCATGGAGGCGAACCCCGGTGACCATGCCGATGGTTTTGTTGACGACATAAGAAGGCAGGCGCCTGAGGAGAGGATCCTTTCGGCCATAGCGCCAGCCGCTCACAACGTCGTGCCCCTCCTCGATCTTGGCGAGGAGCTTGGGGATATCATGGGGATCACATTGGAGGTCAGCGTCCAAGCTCACGATCACCTGTCCCTTCGCACGCTCGATGCCGGCCGAAAGTGCGGCATGCTGGCCGAAGTTCGCCGCCAACCGCACCACCTTGACCCGTTGGTCGCTGGCGTGTAGATCGGCCAGGATCTCGTAGCTCCCGTCAACGCTCCCGTCGTCGACAAAGAGTAGTTCATAGCGAAACCCGTGCAAGGCTTTGGTGAGTTGAGCATAAACCTCTGCCAAATTGTCCCCTTCATTAAACACTGGCACGACCACTGATAGCTCAAGTTTGCACTCCACAGAGGACCTCCTGGCAGAAAACGTTCAGCATTTATCACAAGCGCGTCTGCATTGTCAAGCATACGCGAAATTAGCGTTATTCTCCGCAGTGTTGCGCAGTTAGTAACTGCTCACAGCAGCTGCATGCGGCGCTGGGCTACGAGGGGAGGGTGGGTTGCCTCCCCTGAGGGATGGCTCGCCGCCCCTGGGGACATCTCCCGTCGCGCCAGCGTTAAGACCTATAACCCCTTAGCCGCCAGTGTAGTATTGGTGCGGACGGGCGCAACTGCTGTCCCAAGAGAGGCAGATGTTCAGAGTGGTGGGAAATTCTATTGACATGATGCGGCCTCTTCGCCAGAATAGCGGCCTAGCGTCGAACGGAACAACCTTCAAACTGCACGTTCACGTTAAGGATCTCTATGAGCGCTGAAACCTCCCTCCCCTTCTACAAGCCGCTGATCGCGCGTGAGGAAATCGCCCAACTCGTCGAAGCCGTCGAGTCGGGCTGGCTGACGACGGGCCCCAAAACGCTGGAATTTGAGGGCGCCATTGCGCGCTACGTGGGCTCGCCGTTCGCGGTCGGGGTCAATTCCTGCACCGCAGCCATGCATCTGGCCTTGGTAGCGATGGGGATTGGGCCGGGAGATGTGGTGCTGACTTCGCCGATCACCTTTCCAGCCACGGCCAACGTCATCGAGCACTGTGGGGCGCGTCCGGTGTTTATCGACGTGGAGCCTGACACGCTATTGCTCGACGTGGCTGCGCTCGGGGCATTCCTGGAGGCTCCAGAGCGTCAAGGCATCGACCCCGACAAGGTCAAGGCGATCCTGCCGGTGCATTTCACCGGACAGCCCTGTGATATGGATAGGATTTTTGCCCTTGCCTCGCACCACGGTCTGGCGGTGATCGAGGATTCAGCCCACGCGCTGGGGGCTGAGTTTAAAGGCTTTAAAGTCGGCGGTGACTATGGCTTGGGGTTTCAGGGGCCATGGGCGAGTTGCTTCAGCTTTTACGCCACCAAGAATATTACGGCAGGTGAGGGGGGCATGCTGACCACCAATGACGCCGAGTTAGTGGATCAGGTGGCGGTTCTTCGCCTGCACGGCATCAGTCGAGATGCCTGGAAACGCTATCAGGTAGCTGGCTACCAGCACTATGAGGTGTTATCTCCCGGCTACAAATACAACATGTTCGACCTGCAAGCAGCCCTCGCCCTGCCACAACTGTCGCATCTCGATGATTGGCAGCGGCGTCGGGAAACCTACACCGAGCTCTATAACCGGGGCTTTGCGGATATTGAAGGACTGCAGCCGCTCCAGGTCAAGCCTAACCGGCGCTCCGCCTACCATCTCTATGTGGTGATGGCCGACAGCGCACAGCTCGGCCTCTCACGGGATGAATTACTCAATCGCATCGCGGCGGAAGGGATCGGGGTGGGCGTGCACTTCCGCTCGTTGACGGTGCAGAAATTTTACCGCGAGAAGTACGGTTTTCAGGGGGGTGATTTCCCGGTTGCTGAGCGGGTTTCAGAGCAAGTGCTGTCGTTGCCACTCTATCCTGCGATGCATGAGAGTGACGTCGAACGAGTCATTCGCACCGTGCGCAAGGTGCTCGGCCTCTGATCGGTAGCTTACCCCGCTATGAAGCCTTGAGGCAGGCTGCTACACCTCATCGGTAGCTTGTCAGGCTGCGACCGACAGCGTGTGGATCGGGCGGTAACCCAAAGAGATTGAGAACGGTCGCTCCGACATCATACAGTCGCAGCCCCTCTTTCCACCCTAGTTCGAGCCTACCACGCTCGCACCCGGCCGCGTTCATGATGAAGATCCCATGCCAATCATGGTTCGCTTCATCGGGACCGGTGTCGTTGTCAAACGTGTAGATGCTGCCTAACCCAACGCTTCCCACTGACCGCCAATGCAGATCGCCGAAGTACACGATCAGGTCGGGTGGCACGCCGTTGACCGCCCGATAGAGCTCCTGTGGCCGACAGGCGCGCGATCCGAGGTTGCGACCCTGTGGGTCGGTGATGGCCGCGATCTTCTCGATGAGCTCTTGACGGACACGCTCGTAATCCGCTGGAGCGATTGTCCCCTGCGGTTCGCGCCCGCGCACGTTCAGAAATAACCGTCCGTAGTATCCACCATCGCCCCACGCTGTGGTCTTCGACCAGTCAATGGCCGCTTTATCGATGGGGGTCGGCCGCTCCGGATAGCTCGCCAGTGTCAGGTAGCCCTCCTGAATCAGCCATTCATTGAAACAGATGCCGCCGTCCATCTTCTTGGCACCGTGGTCGGAGACCACCATCACCACCGTATCGCTTGGGGCCAGCCCGATCAGTTCGCCTACTTCACGGTCGACGAAGCGATAGTAGTCGCGGATGGCGTGCTCGAAGGGATTGCCCGCTTGGTATTTCGGATGCGCGGGGTCCATGTAGCTCCAGAAGCCGTGATGGATGCGGTCCACCCCCATCTCGACGAGCATGAAGAAATCCCAAGGCTTCGTCTGCATCAGGTGCTTTGCCACCCGAAAATGCTTTTCCGTCTTAGCGTAGACCCGGCGCAGCAGAGCTTCCTTATCGGGGGTACGGAAATCCTCGACATCGAGGACATAGCCGCCGGAGACACGCTCGACCTCTGCTTTCAGCTCGGGCGGGTGGGTATACTGGCTCTTGGTCGATGGCGTGAGGAAGTCGGTGACGACATAGCCGTTGATCGGCTTCACCGGATAGGTTTGCGGCACGCCGAGCAGGATCACCTGCGTGCCTGCGCGCGCCAGCATGTCCCAGACGCGATCGTGACGCAACGTCGTGGCATTGGCGATCGTGTAACCGTCGTAGGAATAGTCCTTGCGGTTGCGGAAGCCATAAATGCCCAGCTCACCCGGATCACGGCTGCTCATCATCGAGGCCCATGCCGGCACCGTGATGGGCGGGTGAGTGCTCTCCAGACGTCCATAGGCTCCGGTGGTCATTAGGCGTTGGAGGATTGGCAACTCCGCACGCCATTGCTCAAACACCAACTGGGGAGCGGCGCAGTCCAGGCCAATCACTAAGAGTTTCATCGTCACATCACCCCACGAATGGATGATCCATGTTGAGGATGATCTCCGCCACTTCCGGGCGGATCAGACCGTCTGGAACCCGTCGTTCGGTGAGCAGTCGGCGCAACAGGGTGCCGCTGAAGTCGAGACGCTCCTCAGCGCTGTGCGGACACGTTTTCTCGTTGGCGACGCTGGCGCACCGGCGGCAGTAAAAGAAGGCGGTGAAGAACAGCGGCGTGATGCCCAGGTCGGGGAACTCCTCGAAAATCTCCTGAGCTGCATAGGGGGAGTAATATTGGCCGACGCCGGCGTGATCCCTCCCGACGATGAAGTGCGTACAGCCGAAATTCTTGCGCACGATGGCATGGAAGATGGCTTCCCGCGGCCCCGCATACCGCATCTCAGTGTGCAAGGTGGCCAGCACCGCGCGCTCCGACGGGTAGTAATGACGCACCAATGCCTCGTAGGTTCCCAGAATGACCTCGTCTGTAAAGTCCCCTACCTTCTTGCGTCCGATCACCGGATTCAGGAAGATGCCATCAACAAACGTGAGCGCCGTCTTCTGCACGTACTCGTGTCCCAGATGCGGCACGTTCCGCGTCTGAAAGCCGACCACCGTACGCCAGCCTTTGGTCGTGAACAGTACGCGCGTTTCTCGGGGCGTGAGACGATAGCCGGTGAATGGGGTTTCGACTTCGCCCAGAACCGTAATGGTACCCCCCAGGAGCACTTCGCCCAGGTCGAACACGTGGGCGACACCGGGGTGTTTGCGATCTTCCGTGCCAAATACCTGTTTGGCGTATGCCTGGCGATCGTAGCCATAAGGAGCGATATCCGACAATAACGCCAGTGGCTTCCCCGCATACCAGAGGCCGACATCTTTCCCGAGGCGATTAGCTTGCTCCGCCGACACGTCGAGGACGATGGGGATCGTCCAGGGCACGCCGTTCGTCAAGCGCCGCTCATAGAGCGTGGCGCGGAAGTCCTCTGAGCCCATGAAGCCCTCTAACGGGCTGAAGGCGCCGATCCCCAGGTTCCAGACGTCGCTGGCGATCTCGGGGCTGATATCGAGTCGTGGTAACCGCTGCAATTCATCCAAGAGGCGTTCCCGATCGGGGCTCTGTGATGTGCGCTGAATCAACCGTCCCCCGTGTGGTCTCGACAGCACCGCTTCTCCTTTCCATCATCTTTGAAAATCTTTGGCATACAGCCGTGTAGCGACGCAGAAGGGCAACAGCCTTAGTCGAGGTACCCGAGGTCGCGTAGGCGGGCCTTGACCACCTCGACCTCATCGGCCGTCAGGGCGTAGCCGCGGCTATCCTCAACAGCCTGTCTGAGGAGGTGCGTGACGTAACCGGTCACGTCGCGGAACGAGGTCTCCGGCAGCTGGGCTTCAAGGGTCTCAATGAGGTACTTGGGCAGCGCCAGCGCTCGCAACCCGCCACCGTGGTCAGCGGCGAGGTATCCGAGTTCTTCCAGTCGCCGGAGGATGGTGGCGACGCTCTCATCCGGGCGCTGGCGATCGGTGTCGACCACCACCTCAGGATTGAGGGGAGCTTCGTAGGGGTCGGAGATGCCAGTGAACTGCTGGATTTCACCGCGCAGCGCCTTCGCATACAACCCCTTGACATCGCGCGCGATGCACACCTCCAGGGGGCAGTGCACGTAGACCTCGACGAACTGCCCGATTTCCCCACGGGCCTCGGCGCGGAGCTGCCGATACGGCGAGATCGCGCAGGTAATCGCCACCCCGCCGCAGCGGGTGATCAAGTTGGCCACGTAGGCGATGCGGCGAATGTTCTCGTCGCGGTCCTCTTTCGAATACCCTAAGCCCCGCGACAGGCGTTGGCGCACCTCGTCGCCATCTAACACCGCAACCCGACAGCCCCGTTGCGTCAGCACCTGCTCCAGCAGCCGCGCCAGCGTGGTCTTCCCCGCGCTCGGGAGCCCAGTGAACCACACAGTGAACCCCATAGACCGATACCCCTCCTTGTGGATCGTGACCGAAATGCCCTCGCGCTTTGGTCTTGCCAGATGGTGTGGCGTGTAAGCACTACGGGCTAAAAGCATTGATAGTCCATGGCCCGCCTCACTGTAACACAGGGGGAGCGGGGCTGCAACCCAAGAGCCAAGCCGGTTGCCAAGTTCAACAGGCCATGCTATATCTGTGACGCGACGCCCGCATCGCCAGGCCTGCAGCGCGTCCATACGCCTGCCCTGGGGGTTTCACAAGTGGTGCCGAAGTTGGTCCAGAGAGAAGTTGGTCCAGGGAAAGGAGTCATATCCATGAGTTGGCTGCGTCAACCTGTGAGCACAACATCCCGAGAACGTGTGCCTCCCGGCCAGTCACTGACCACCAAGTTCCCAGTTCTGCATGTGGGAGATCCTCCTGTGTTTGATCCGCACACGTGGACGCTGAAGGCGGTGGGAGAGGTGGAGCACCCGCTGATACTGACCTGGGAGCAAGTGATAGCATTGCCATCGATGACGTCGATCAGCGATTTCCACTGCGTGACGAGCTGGAGCCGCTTGGATAACCACTGGGAAGGCGTGGCGTTTCGGACGCTTGCGGAACGGGTTCAGCCCAAGCCACACGCCCGGTACGTGATCGGTGAGGATGACTGGGGCTATACCGCCAACCTCCCCCTGGAGGTGCTGATGGATGATGATGTGCTCCTCGCCTATAAGCATGATGGGCGTGAACTAGAGGCTGTTCACGGAGGACCGCTGCGTCTAGTCGTCCCCAAACGTTACGGCTGGAAGTCCGTCAAATGGCTTCGCGCCCTGTACTTCCGCGAGCACGACGAGCCAGGGTTTTGGGAAGTACGCGGCTACAGCAATAGCGCCGACCCATGGACCGATGACCGGTACAGCCTTTAAGGCCAACGCAAGAGGGTGCCATCCATGACGCGGGCGTTTATTGGCCTTGGTTCGAATGCGGGCGACCGTCTGCAGTTCTTGCAGCATGCCGTGAAGCACCTCGGCGACACTTTCGACGTCGAGGTCACAGACGTCTCATCGGTGTATGAAACAGAGCCCATCGGTCCAGCCGATCAAGCATGGTTTTTGAATGCCGTGGCCGCGGTGGATACGACCTTGAGCCCGGTCACTTTCCTGCATCACACCCAGGCGATCGAACGCGCGCTCGGCCGCGAGAGCACGTATCGCTGGGGGCCGCGGACGATCGATCTGGATATCCTGCTCTACGGCGACGTCCAGGTCAGGACCGCGACCCTGGTGATTCCCCACGCCGAACTCTGCAATCGCGCTTTCGTCATGATCCCTTTGCTCGAACTCCACCCAGACATTGTGCTGCCCGATGGAACGGTTGTCAGCGCCTGCCTTCGCAGACTCACCCCGCCCCAGCAGGTCAAGCTCTTCGCCCCGCCAGCGGCGCTGGCATCCTAATCAGCCGCCAAAACGCTCGCCATCTCAATGCGACACATTGCCGGCGCAACTCGCCGGGTCATCCCTGCCTGGCTGCGGCGGCTTGCACGAAGGCGGAAAACAGGCGCTGTGCCGCCTCATCCTCAATAAATAACTGCTCTGGATGCCACTGCACACCGAGGACAAAGGGCCGGCCGGGGAGCTCCACCGCTTCAATGACGCCGTCGCGGGCGCTGGCGCTGACCACCATCCCCTGGCCCGGAACTTTCACGGCTTGATGATGCAAGCTGTTGACGCGCATCTCCGGCATGCCGAGAATAGCGGCGAGCCGCGTGTCCGGGACGATATCGATAGTGTGCACCCGCTCGGGCGATCCTGAATGCTTATAGGCCTTGGACACTTGCGATGGAATATCCTGATATAACGAGCCCCCAAGGGCAACGTTCAGCACCTGTGCTCCGCCACAAATGCCAAATACCGGCAACTCGTGCGCCAGGGCGAGACGTACGAGCTGGATTTCAAAATCCGTGCGCCGGGGATTCACCGGCCCTAGGCGCTGATGAGGTTCCTCGCCATAGCAGGCTGGGTCGACGTCAGCGGGGCTGCCGGGAATGAGGAGTCCGTGGAGCTGTTGCGCATACGCCGCTCGACCTTCCTCACACCGAACGGCTGGCAGCAGTATCGGTAACCCACCGGTCGCCAGGACCGCTTGGACATAGTCATCGTAGAGTACATGGGCTCGACGGCCTGGAGCTCTCGTCTCCCGCCCGGTTCCAAGGTCAAGATCACAGGTGATGCCGATTATCGGTCGCACAGTGTCGCTCCTTGCCTGCACCTGATCGGGGGTTAACGCGCCGTCTGACCATCCGGTACGAGACCATAGAGCCGCTGATACACGCCATAATTGCGCAGCACGCTCTTGACATACAGTCGCGTTTCCTCGAAGGGCAGACGCTCGATAAACTCGTCCCAGTCAGCTGTGCTCAATTCCTGCAGCCACCGTTGCACGCGCCCTGGTCCCGCATTGTAGGCAGCCAGCGCGAGAATGAGATTGCCACGGTGTGTGTCGGCTAAGCGCCCCAAATACTGCGTGCCCAAACGTACGTTCAACTGCGGGTCGAACAAGAGATCATTGCGAAAGGCCTCCAGACCTATGCGCTGGTACACCTCACGCCCGGTCGAGGGGAGGAGCTGCATGAGCCCTCGGGCATCCGAACGGGAGACGGCGTGAGCATTGAAGGCGCTCTCCTGACGAATGACGCTCAGGACGAGCCAGGGATCAAGCTGCGCATATTTGGTGGCCTCCAGCACCTCCTCCCAATACAGCTGGGGGAAAAGTGCCGTCCAAAACTCCGGAGGGAGGCTGAGCCGCTCGTTGGCCGCCACCGAACTCAGCGTCGCATTCAGAGTTCGAATGGCCTGGAGAGGTATGCCTGCCCTAAGGTACATCCGGGCCAATTCCGTCCGTTCAGACACCCCCTCCCCTAGCTGACGGGCAAAGTGGGCGATCTCCTCCCGGGCATCCTCAAGAAAACGCAAGGCGAGGAGTTCCTCCGCGCGGACCCGATGGAAGCGGGCGGCATCCGAAAGGCTGGAATCGGCGCTGAGTGGCTGGGATCGACCTGCGGCGAAGGTGAGGCCGTGTGCCGGTGCGAAGGCAGGCGCGGGTACATACCCGAGCGATGCTCTGGAGCGCAGGACCTCTTGGGCACGGAGACCGTAATATGTATAGGGGTAGTCACGAGCCACTTGCTCATAGAGCGGGAGCGCTTGCGGACTATGGCCATTTCTGTCGAGAGCTTTGGCCTGCCAATAGAGGGCATTACTCGCGAAGATCGACTGGGGAAACCGCTCCGCGGCCCTCTCAAACTCCTGCGCCGCTGTGCCGAAGAGGCGCTGAGTATAGTGGAGCCAACCGATGCGCCAGGCCAGTTCGTCGGCCCGGTCATTTGTGGGAAAACGAATCGCCAGCTCCCGATAGGTTTCGATGGCCCGCTCGATCTGCTGTCGTGACTCATAGGATAAGCCAAGCGTCACCAGTGCCTTCCCATTCCATAGGGCCTCCGGTTTACGCGCCGCCAGTTGGCGCAAGACAGCCTCTCCCTCGCCGCTTCGACCATCACGCTGCAAGGCTAGCCCGAGGATATAGAGTGCCTCAGCCGCTCGGTCGTCAGCCCCATGAACGTGTCGAAATTGCTCCAAACTGGCGATGGCTTCACGGTAGCGTCGCAGTCGGTAGGCACAGAAGCCGAGCCGTCTGGCCGCCCAAGCGGCCAGTTCTTCGGATAGTTCGATGGCTGGTAGCTGTCGTGCCGCTTGTATAGCCTGCTCGCAACCACCTGCCTCGGCGAGCTGATCGGCCCGCTCCATGTGGTCCCTTGGGCTCAAGAGGGATGGGAGCGTGCGACCTGTTGGAAGTAACGTTTCCAGACGGAAGACCGCCCGCTCGGCCTCTGGACTGGATGGAAACCGGATGTAGAGGGTGCGATAGCTCGTCATGGCTTTGTCGTGTAACCCGGCGGCTTCATAACCCTGGCCGAGCCAGAGATAGGCCTCGGGAGCGACCGGATCTTTGGGAGCTTCGGTGATCAGTTCCTCAAGGACGCGCACACCTTCCAGGAGCTGGCCGTTGACGCCGATCAGTTGTCGTCCCAGCGCCAAGCGTGCCTGCGGCACGAGACGGCTTTGCGGGAAACGTCCTAGCAGAAGGCGTAGCGTCTCTAGGTACAGTCGCTCGGCATTCAGCTCCTGATGAATGCGCGCCACATTCCAAATGGCGTAATCTCCCAACTCTGGATATTGACCAACGACCTCGCCAAAGGCCTGCAACGCCTCTGGATACCGCTTCAGTCTCAAGGCCGCATGACCGTATAAGTACCGAGCCCGATTTCGGTCCTGGAGGGGGAGTAATGTAGCTGGAGTGGATGCGAGTTGCGCCAGGGCCTTGGGGTAATTGCCACGCTCGACAGCTTGGATCGCGCCGTCGAGTGTTGAGGTTGGGGTCCCCGCCCACAGGTAGGCCATCGATAGAAGGGTCAAGACCGTCCCAAGAGTCCACCCGCAGCGGGTCTTCATCAGCAACAATCCTCCCTTCTGCCGTGACCTGGATGGCCAGCATCGCCTGTGAAACCCTGTAATTCCAGGGTTTCAGTGGCTTGCATTTTACCGTAGAACGCTTATACTGTTAGATGGAAGCGGCCAAAATACCTGAATCGGAGGTTTCCGGGCATGAAAATCGACAAGGTGCTTGCGGTGTATAAGACATCACCATTGCTCCTGGTGGTTGAGTCTGACGAAGGGAAGTTGTTCGAAATATCCCTTAAGGACCTGAAAGCGGCTGGGCATATCTTCAACGATATTGCGTGGAAGAGCTTGGTCGAAGATTATCGCATTTTCAACAGCCAGCATGCATCACGTTAATTCGAGCGGGCTTGGCGTGTACGCGTCGATGAAGTCTTCGGGGACTGGGGCCGCTGCTCGGTGCGGCGACTCGCAGTCCACGGCCAATAGAGCACCGTGGGAGCAACCACGAAAATCGACGAATAGGTCCCAGCAACGACGCCGATGAGGAGGGCCAAGGCAAAGTCCTTCAAGACGTCCCCACCGAATAGCATCAGGGCTAAGAGGGTGAACAGCACAGAACCTCCGGTCAGAAAGGTTCGGCTCAACGTTTCATTGAGGCTCGCGTTGATGACACGAGCGAGTGAGTCACGGGGGCGGCCGCGGAGGTTCTCTCGTATCCGGTCCAGGACGACGATGGAGTCATTGACCGAATACCCAGCGACGGTCAACACCGCCGCCAAGATCGTCAGAGTCACTTCCTTCCCCGTAAGGGCGAAAAGGCCCAGCGTCAGCAGGACGTCGTGAATGTCGGCGAGCACCACGGACAGCGCGAATTCCAGCCGAAAGCCAAAGCGCCACCAGATATACACTAAGATCCCTAGTGCCGACCAAATCACCGCCAGTAATGCCTTACGGCTGAGGTCGCGCCCCACTTTCGGTCCTACCTGCTCGGCGCGACGCAACTCCACGCCCTGCTCACCTAATTCCTGCTGAAATGCCCCCAAGATCCGCAGGCGGACCTGATCGAGAGGTTCATCGCTGGTGGGAATGCGTATCAGGAAGTCGCCATCTTTTTCAGAGCGTTGAATTTCGCTCTCCGCCAGGCCGATAGTGCGCAAGGTGTCGCGCACCTGCTCGACACTCATCTCCCTTGCAAAGTGGAGCTGTAAGAGGCTCCCGCCCGCGAAATCGATCCCATAGTTGAATCCACGGACGACGATGAGGAGAAATGACAAGACCACAAGCGCCGCCGAGATGAGCGCGAACGGCTTCATCTTCCCGATAAAATCGAGGTTAATTCCCGGGCGTATGATCTGCATGCATACTCCAGCCGCCGCAGCGGTTTAAATGCTCAACCGTTGGATGGGTCGGAAGGCTATGGCGCTGTCAAAGATGAACTTGCACACAAATACGGCGGTGAACAGGTTCGCAAGCAATCCCAGACTCAGCGTCACGGCAAACCCTTTGATGGGCCCTGTGCCGAATTGAAAGAGCATCGCCGCCGCGATCAGCGTCGTGACGTTTCCGTCCAAAATCGCGCTCCAGGCGCGCGCAAATCCGGAATCTACTGCGGCCCGCGGTGGTTTCCCCAGTCGTGTTTCCTCACGGATGCGCTCAAAAATCAGCACGTTGGCATCAACGGCCATACCCAGCGTCAGCACAATGCCGGCGATCCCCGGCAATGTCAAGGTCGCGTGGAAATACCCGAGCCCTGCCAGCAATAGTAGGATGTTCAACGCCAGTGCCGCGTTGGCCACCAACCCTGACAAACGATAGTAGACGAGCATGAACAGCACGACCAGAATGCTGCCGATCAGGCCGGCTATCAGCCCTTGGCGAATGGAATCCTGCCCTAACGACGGGCCGACGATGCTTTCATATTCGATGCGCACTGGGGCCGGAAGTGCTCCGGCGCGCAGGACGATGGCCAGATCGCGCGCTTCTTCAATCGTAAAGCTCCCGGTGATCTGTGCCTGGCCCCCGGCAATGCGCTCACGAATCACCGGCGCGGAATAGACGGTATTATCCAACACAATCGCCAGACGCTTGCCGACATTCTCCGCGGTGATTCGCTCGAAGCGCCGCGCCCCCTCGCGATCGAACTCGATCGACACATAGGGCTCGTTGAATTGAGAACCGATCCGAACCTCTGCGTTCGTCAGCGCGTCGCCGGTGAGCAACACCTGCTTCTTTAACAAGAAAGGAAGACGCGACACCTCGCCGGTCTGCTTGTTGACCTTGCGCTCATAGAGTACCTCCGCGCCCTCTGGCACCCTGCCCTGCAGGGCCTCATCGACGCTCTGCTGTTCGTCAACCAGACGGAACTCGAGGCGGGCGGTCTTGCCGATGAGCTGGACTGCGCGCTCAGCATCTTTGATGCCCGGCAGCTGCACCACGATGTTGCGCGGCCCCTGCCGCTGAATAGTTGGCTCGGCGACGCCGAACTGATCGACGCGGTTACGGATCGTTTCAAGCGCCTGATCTACCGCATTTTGCATGATCTGCTGGACTCGCTGGTCATCGAGTTTGTAGGTGAGCTCCGTTCCACCTTTCCCCCCCACCGGCACGAGCGAGGCGAACGCCTTCATCGCCTCCGCCACGGCATCCACTCGTTCAGCCTCGGGAAATTTTACCGCTAGTTGGTCGCGCGCCAATTTTCGCACTTCCAGACCTAGAATAATGAGTTTCGCCAGACCCTCCGATACCTCGGCGACCAGGCGGTCGGTGGTGCTATCCACAGCCTTCTCCGCCTCAACTTCCAACACCAGATGCATACCACCCTGCAAGTCCAACCCCAGATTAATGCGTTGCTCCAGGGGGAAGGTGAACCACACACTGACGCCGATCACGATCACGATAAGTGCTAATTTCCAGCGTAGGTCCCGCCGCAAGCCATTCTCCTCCATGCCATTCGAGGGCCCGTCACCCCGTGAAAATACCTCCTCGGCTTGCCCCCGCTCATCACGCCCACCATGCCAGACACGCTGTCACCCGGTGTGGGTCAGTAGGGGATAGCCTCGCGCACAATGATCGCCCTCCCCGCCATATAGGTCTGGCAAGTGATCAGTGTTACCACTACCTGGTCTATTGTCGTGTTGATGATCGTGCCTGTGGAAAGTCTAGAGGCGGTCGAGTGGACGAGAGCCTCAGGAGCGGGATATAAGGCGGAGCTCTCAGCCTTTCTTCGTCTCCTCGACTTCCTCGAATACGCGATCGGTCTCTCCTACCAAATCGGCAATGGAGCTCTTGTTGACGCGGATACGGACCTGCTCGGCGATTTCAAGATGAACGATCTCGTTGCGGATTTTCACGATGGTGCCGTAGATACCACCACTAGTGACCACGCGATCACCGCGCTTCAGATTTTGCAGCATCTGGCGGAGTTCTCGTTGCTTCTTCTGCTGAGGGCGAATGAGCAGGAAATAGAAGATCGCGAACATCGCGATGAAGGGAATCAGCATGTTGATCTGCCCGAAGATTCCCCCTCCGCCACCTGGCGCAGCTCCCGAGGTTTGTGCGTAGGCCCACTCCAGCATCGATGTCTCCCTATCCCTGTGAAACCTTGAAGCTGGCCTGCGTCGCAGGCGCCATGCGGAACAGCGAGTAAATTATAGCCAGGTCGCTCATGCACGCGCAAGCAAAATCACCAAGGCCCATCACGGCTTCATCTTATGTCAACGCTGTGAGCTGTAACACGACGGTAGATAAAAAAACGGGTCCCCACTCGAGAGGCAAAATGGGGACCCGTTTGGCATCGGGCCGAGCCGCGAGCGACCACCCTGAATCAGCAATACGCGCCAGCACACAGGCAACCGGCAGCACCCAGGGAGGCCCGTTCTACAGCCTTCCTAGACATCGAAGTAGAGGGCGAACTCGTACGGATGTGGCCGCAAACGTACCTCGTCGATCTCGCGGTGCCGCTTGAAGTACAACCAGGTATCCAGGGTGTCTTTGGTGAACACGTCCCCCTTCATCAAGAAGTCGTGATCACGTTCCAGCGCCTGCAAGGCGTCCTCCAGGCTACCCGGCACCGAGGGAACATCCTTCAGTTCTTCGGGGCCGAGTTCATAGATGTCTTTGTCCAGCGGATCACCCGGATCGATCTTGTTCTCGATGCCATCCAGCCCTGCCATGAGCATAGCCGCGAAGGCCAGATAAGGATTGCTCGAACCATCGGGGAACCGCACCTCGATGCGTTTCGCCTTAGGGTTCGTAAAGTACATCGGGATGCGCACGCTGGCGCTGCGGTTGCGGCTCGAATAGGCCAGGTTGACGGGCGCTTCAAAGCCTGGCACGAGGCGCTTATAGGAGTTCGTCGTGGGGGCGACCAGTGCGCACAGCGCCGGAGCGTGATGCAGAATGCCGCCGATGTAGTACAGCGCGGTTTTGCTCAAGCCGGCGTAATCGTTGCCTGGGAACAACGGTTGGCCGCTTTTCCACAGGCTTTGGTGCACGTGCATACCGGTGCCGTTGTCGCCGAAGATTGGCTTCGGCATAAAAGTAGCGGTTTTATTGTGCCGACGTGCCACATTCTTGACGATGTACTTGTACCACATCACCTTGTCAGCCATTTGCGTCAACGGTGAGAAGCGCATATCGATCTCACATTGCCCGGCGGTGGCCACCTCATGATGTTGGGCTTCGACGGTGATGCCCACCTTCTCGAGCGTCAGCACCATCTCGGTACGGAGATCTTGGAGGGTATCGGTGGGGGATACCGGGAAGTAGCCCTCTTTAAATCGTGGCTTATAGCCGAGATTGGGCTTCTCTTCGCGACCGCTGTTCCAGCGGCCCTCGACGGAGTCGATGAAGTAATACCCGCAGTTCTCGTGGAAATCGTAGCGGATATCATCGAAGACGAAGAATTCGAGTTCGGGGCCGAAATAGGCGGTATCGGCCAGCCCGGTTTGGCTGAGAAATGCCTCCGCCTTTTGGGCGATATAGCGTGGATCACGCGAATAGCGTTCGCGCGTAATGGGATCTAGCACATCGCAGATCATGGTCAGGGTGGGGACTTCGGTAAAGGGATCCATATTCGCGCTGTTCGGATCAGGGATCACCAGCATATCGCTCAAGTTGATCGCTTGCCATCCTCGGATGCTCGAGCCATCGAAGCCATAGCCATCTTCTAGGGCACTCTCGCTGACCTCACTGATGGGCACGGAGAAATGCTGCCACAATCCTGGCAAGTCGATAAACTTGAGGTCCACCATTTTGGCGCCATTCTCTTTGGCCATACTCAGCACTTCTTTTGGTGTCATTCCCTATTCCTCCCCCAACAATTGCTGTGTCAAATAGCCTCTTCGCCCCGCTCTCCCGTTCGGATGCGTATGGCATCCTCGATCGGCAGAACAAAGATTTTTCCATCCCCAATGCGGCCAGTTTTGGCGGACGAGACGATCGTTTCGACAATGGTGTCCGCCATCTGGTCGGGGGCGACGATCTCGATCTTGATCTTAGGGAGGAAATCGACCACATACTCCGCGCCCCGATACAGTTCGGTATGCCCCTTTTGCCTCCCAAATCCCTTAACTTCTGTGACCGTCATCCCTTGAATACCGATTTCGCTCAGCCTATCACGGACCTCATCAAGCTTGAACGGCTTAATGATGGCTTCGATCTTTTTCATCCGTTCCCCTCCCGGCGCTGCCCCCTACCACCCAGCGCAGGCTTGCCCTCGCCCTCCATAGCGTGCGCTAGCCATGAGCCTGACAAACACGAGAGCTCCAAGGTGCTAACCTGCGGCCCTATCGTAGCAAATCTTCATAATGCTGTAAAGGGACGGCAGGCCGGGTGGCTCAAGGCCAGCCACGATCACCAGAGGCCTCTGACTGCGGAACGCAGGCATGTTCCGTGCCAGCGGTGCAGCCATGACCTCGGCTCTCCGTAACTTCAGCGGCGACCCGCCGCCATAGTTTCAGTAGATACATGCGTCATCGATTTGGCGCACCGCTGGTGATGAAAGGTTAGGCAGTGTTCATGATGAACCGCTGAAATGTCAGGCAGGGAGAGCACATTCGAAGGACCACAGATCCAAGGCAAAGGAAGACGCCCGCGCGGCGGGAGAGCCAGAGCGGCTCTCCCGCCAATCGCTTAATACATGCCACCCATGCCACCCATACCGCCCATGCCACCGCCCGGAGGCATCGGAGGTGCCTTCTCTTCTTCGGGGATGTCCGTCACCAAGGCCTCAGTCGTCAGCATCAGCGAGGCAATGCTTGACGCGTTCTGCAGGGCACTCCGCACCACCTTGGCGGGATCGATAATCCCCGCCTCAAACATATCGACGTATTCCAAGCGTTCCGCATCGAAGCCCTGCGTGGTCCCCATCTCCTTTAGACGCTGTACCACGACAGAGCCTTCTGCACCGGAATTGGTGGCAATCTGGCGCGCGGGCTCTTCCAGGGCGCGGCGGATGATCTCGGAGCCCACCCGCTGATCGCCTTGCAGGCCCAACTGTTCGAGGGCTTTGGTCGCACGCAGGAAGGCGACGCCACCGCCGGGCACGATACCTTCCTCAACGGCCGCCCGTGTGGCATTGAGGGCGTCCTCGACGCGAGCCTTTTTCTCTTTCATTTCCGTTTCGGTAGCCGCCCCGACCTTGATCACCGCCACGCCACCGACCAGCTTCGCCAGGCGTTCTTGCAGCTTCTCGCGATCATAGTCAGAGGTCGTCTCTTCGACCTGGGTGCGAATTTCCTTCACCCGGCCCTCGATCCCAGCCTGATCCCCCGCGCCTTCGACAATGGTGGTATTGTCTTTATCGATGACGATGCGTTTGGCACGGCCGAGGTCGTTTAGGGTGACATTCTCGAGCCTGATCCCGAGCTCTTCAGCGATCACGTTGCCGCCAGTCAGGATGGCGATGTCTTTCAACATCTCCTTGCGGCGATCGCCGAAGCCGGGAGCCTTCACCGCCGCCACGCTGAGCGTGCCGCGGATTTTGTTCACGACTAACGTCGCCAGGGCCTCGCCTTCTACGTCTTCGGCGATGATCACTAGCGGTTTGCCCATACGTGCGATTTGCTCGAGAATGGGCAGGAGGTCCTTCATGCTACTGATTTTCTTCTCGTTGATCAGCAGATAAGGCTCTTCCAGAACCGCTTCCATACGCTCGGCGTCGGTCACGAAGTAAGGCGACAGATAGCCACGGTCGAACTGCATGCCCTCCACCACATCGAGGGAGGTCTCCATGCTCTTGGCTTCCTCGACCGTGATCACGCCATCTTTGCCGACCTTCTCCATCGCCTCGGCGATAAGGTCGCCAATGTTACGATCATTGTTCGCCGAGATAGCGCCGACCTGAGAGATCTCGCGCTTATCTTTAATCGGTTTGCTGAGCTTCTTAATCTCCTCGATGACGGTCTCGACGGCGTGCTCGATGCCGCGTTTGAGGTCCATGGGGTTGGCCCCAGCGGCCACATTCTTCAGCCCTTCGCGATAGATGGCCTGGGCCAAAACTGTTGCCGTAGTGGTGCCATCGCCAGCCACGTCACTGGTCTTGCTCGCCACTTCATTGACCATGTGCGCGCCCATGTTCTCGAAGGGATTTTCGAGTTCGATCTCTTTGGCGACCGTCACCCCATCTTTGGTGATGGTGGGGGCACCGAACTTCTTATCCAGGACGACGTTCCGGCCGCGCGGGCCCAACGTCACCTTCACTGCTTCGGCAAGCTTGTCGACACCTCTCAGAATCGCTGTTCGCGCATCCGCGCTGAATATTAACTGCTTGGCCATCTCACTCCTCCTCTTCGCGACGCATTTCCACCAATGACGTTCCCGTTAACTGCAAGACAACCTGGTGATTTAAGGCGCTGATAGGCAAGCATTCAGTTGGATTCTTTAGCACTCTCACGCGTAGAGTGCTAACACACAAATATACGCATGGCCCTATAGCTTGGCAAGCGAAAAAGTGGCGCCAAAGGAAGGGGCTTACGAAAGTTGCAACGCTTTGCGGCCGATGTCGGTACGGTAGTGTACGCCATCCCAACTGATCCGATGCACCGTCTGGTAGGCATGGTCGAGGGCCTGGCGGAGGTCCGGTGCCCGAGCAGTCACGCCGAGTACGCGGCCACCGCCAGTCACCAGTCGCCCATCCCGGTGCGCGGTTCCCGCATGAAACACGGCGACTCCAGGCCCCTGAGTCACTTGATCGATGCCGGCGATCAGCTTGCCACGCTCATACGCTTCGGGATAGCCGCGCGACGCCATGACGATACAGACGGCCGCGTCGTCCAGCCAACGGCACGTCTGACGCTCCAACGTGCCATCGGTTGTCGCCAGCAAGAGCGGTAAGAGGTCGCTGTCCAGCCGCATCATCAGCACCTGCGCTTCGGGATCGCCAAAGCGCGCATTGAATTCGATGACATATGGCTGGCGGTTGACCAGCATCAGCCCCGCATAGAGTACCCCTTGATACGGTCGCCCCTCGGCAGCCATGGCGTGCACTACGGGGCGCATAATGCTCCCCATAATACGCTCCGAGAGGGCCGCATCCACGGCTGGCACCGGCGAACATGCCCCCATGCCACCGGTGTTCGGGCCCTCATCGCCATCGTAGATCGCCTTGTGGTCCTGGCAGGCAGGCAACGGCACCAGCGAAGTCCCATCGGTGAGGGCGAAGAACGACACCTCCTCACCTTGGAGAAACTCCTCAATCACGACCTGCGTCCCAGCGTCGCCAAACACCTTTGCCCGCATCATCTGATCGATGGCATCATGAGCGCTCTCGCGGGTCTTGCAGACGATGGCGCCCTTGCCTGCTGCTAGGCCATCGGCTTTCACGACGAGCGGGATCTTGTGCTGGTCGATGTACGTCTCAGCTTGCTGTGGATCAGAGAAGGTACGGAATGGCGCGGTGGGAATGCCGTACTTGGCCATGATGGCTTTGGCAAAGACTTTGCTGCTTTCAAGGGAGGCCGCTTGCTGGGTGGGCCCAAAGACCGCCAGGCCCCCCTGACGAAACCTATCGACGATGCCGAGCGCCAGGGGCAGTTCCGGGCCGACGACGGTGAAGTCGATGGCATATTCGCGGGCGAACACCAGCAAGGAGGCAATGTCGTCGACGTTGATCGGCACATTCTCTGCCTGCTCGGCCGTGCCGGCATTGCCAGGAGCGCAATACAGCCGGGAGAGCATGGGGCTCTGAGCCAGCTTCCAGACGAGCGCGTGTTCGCGGCCGCCGCTGCCGACAACCAAGACCTTCATGGGCCTCCTCCACGGGCTGTAACGTGCCCCGATTGCTAATGCTTGAAGTGCCGTATGCCGGTGAGCACCATGGCCAGGCCATGTTCGTCCGCCGCCTGCGCCACCTCGCCATCGCGAATGGAGCCTCCTGGATGCACGACCGCGGTCACCCCGGCCTTAGCCGCCTCGTCGACCCCGTCGCGAAAGGGGAAGAACGCGTCGGAGGCCAGCACCGTACCGGCCGTCGGCAGCGACGCTTTGATTGCCGCTAACTTCACCGAGTCGACCCGGCTCATTTGGCCGGCACCAATCCCCACCGTCTGCCCGGCCCGGGCCAGCACGATGGCATTAGACTTGACATGCTTCGACACACGCCAGGCGAATTCCAGGCCGGTCCACTCTTCTGGAGTCGGCGGCCGTTTGCTGACGACCTGCAGCTTGGCGGGGTCCCAGCTCTGGGCGTCGCGAGCCTGCAGCAATAACCCTCCCGCGATACTACGAATTTCAAAGGGGCTGAGACTCAGGGTGCCGAGCTCCGGTAGAGCTAAAAGTCGAAGATTTTCACGGCGTTGCAACCTTGACAGCGCCTCCGCCGTGAACTCAGGCGCGATGATCGCCTCCACTAACAGCCCTCTCATGGCCCGGACCACCGCTCCATCGAGCGGGCGATTCACGCCAATGATGCCGCCATA
>Ga0081538_10000824_pt1 | contig 33659 bp, 35 predicted proteins | sample TabmetS5T2R1_FD_71022 | JGI IMG/M metagenome (GOLD analysis project Ga0081538, IMG submission 71022) | Tabebuia heterophylla rhizosphere microbial communities from the University of Puerto Rico - S5T2R1 | ecosystem: Host-associated > Plants > Roots > Rhizosphere ...
CGCAGCGGCCGCGTGCCGACGACGGAGAAATCGCGCTTGCCCTGCTGGGCGCTATCGAGCGGCATGATCAGGCCCTCCGCATTTCTTGCGCGGCGTCCATGACGGCCCGCACGATCTTGTCATAGCCGGTGCAGCGGCAGAGATTGCCCGCGAGGCCGAAGCGCACTTCGGTCTCGGTCGGCTTCGGGTTGTGTTCCAGCAGCGCCTTGGCGGCGACCAGGATACCCGGCGTGCAGATGCCGCATTGCAGGGCGGCATGCTCCAGGAACTTGCGCTGCAGCGGATGCAGCTCCTCGCCATCGGCCATGCCCTCGATGGTGCCGATCTCACGCCCGTCGGCCTCGGCGCCCAGCACCAGGCAGGAGCAGGTCAAGCGCCCGTCCAGCGTCACGCTGCAGGCGCCGCAGTCGCCCGTGCTGCAGCCTTCCTTGGCGCCCGTCAGCCCCAAGCGGTTGCGCAGCACATCGAGGAGCGTCTCGTCCGCTTCGCAGACATAGTCGACGACGTCTCCGTTGATCTTCGTGCTTACATGAATCGCGGACATCTACTTCCCTCCTGCGCGCTTGCGCGCAATCTGTGCGGCGCGGCGCGCCAGCACGCCAGCCACCTTGACCCGGTATTCGCGCGTGCCGCGCTTGTCGTCGATCGGCCGGCACGCCGCCGAGCATGCGGCCGCCAGGGCATCCAGCGCCGTCTTGTCCATCTTGGTGCCGATGAGGGCCTTGGCAGCTTCCGGCACCAGCAGCACGGTCGGCGCGACTGCGCCAAGCGACACGCGCGCCTCGGTGCAGACGGACCGCGTCGTGAACAACTACCCGCTGTCCGTCACGCTCGAGGACCCGGGCGCGATGAGCGGCAGCGAGCCGCTGACCGCGACCGTGTCGAACGCCGGCGGCGGCGGCATCAACTACCTGCGCATCGAGCACCGCGCGCCCGGAGCCACCTCGTGGATCCAGCTCTGCTCGGGCAACACCCTCACGCGCACCTGCAACCTCGACACCACGGCGCTGCCCGAGGGTGGCCGCGAGCTGCGCGCCGTCGTGCGCGACGGCGCCGGCCACATCGCGCAGACGACGCCGATCACGCGCGAGGTCGACAACACGGCGCCGGTCACCACCCCGACGATCCCGCCGCAGGCGAGCGGTCCGGTGACTGTCTCGGCCGAGGCCACGGACACGGGCTCCGGCATCCAGTCGGTCCGGTTCGACGCGTTCTACATGGGCCAGTGGGTCACGGTCTGCACCGACACCACGGCCCCCTACAGCTGCACGACCGACAGCACGGCGGTGCCCGACGGCGCCTACCAGGTGCGCGTGGTCACGACCGACAACGCCGGCGTGAGCGTGACCGGCCAGACCTACCAGATCGTCGTCGACAACCAGACGCCGTCCGGCACGGGCATCGTTGCCAGCAACGGCACCGGGACCGCCGGCCGGATCGACTCCGGCGACACGATCCAGTTCACCTGGTCCGAGCCGATGGCACCGGCCTCCATCAAGAGCGGCTGGACCGGCACGAGCACGCCGATCACGGTCTACGTGGAGAGCAACAACGCCGCGAACGACGAGATGTACTTCTCGGGGCTCAACCTGGTCCTGAGCGCTACCGATCTCAAGCTCGGCGGCAACTTCTTCGCCGGCGACGTGCAGTTCGCGGCGACGATGGTGCAGAGCGGCAACTCGATCACCGTGACGCTCGGCACCCGCACCGGCAGCAGCGGCTCGACCCTCAGCAACTCGACGATGAGCTGGCGCCCGTCGGCGAACGCCAAGGACCTGGCGGGCAAGGCCAGCGCGACGACGACGGTCACCGAGACGAGCGACCGGGACTTCTGATGCGCCCGATCGCCACCCTCGTCCTGTCGATCGCGATGGCCCTCGCCGCCATCGGGCTCGCCGTCGCGGCGCCGGGTGGCTTCATCGGCGGCGACCGCGAGCTCGCGAGCGCGCGGATCCAGTCCGCCACGGGCGCGGTCCACATCTCCAACTCGCGCGCGGGCGCCGCCGTCTTCAGCGCCGGCGCCATGCGGCCCGGCGAGGGCGTCAGCGGCGCGCTGACGATCGGCAACGACGGCGACCGCCCCGGCCGCTTCGCGGTCAGGCCCATCGACGTGCAGGACGTCTCGCCGAACGGCGGCAAGCTGTCCGAGCGGGTCGAGCTCGTCCTCTTCGACGTCACGAACGTCCAGAGCCCGAAGACGATCTACGCCGGAGTGCCGGCGGAATTCGACCTGGTCGACCTCGGCGTGATCGCGCCGGGTCAGTCGCGCGACTACCTGTTCGCCGCCACGCTGCCCGACGGCGAGCAGGACAACCTCTACCAGGGGGCCTCGCTCAGCCTCGGCTTCGAGTGGTCGGCGGTCAACGCCGGCGTGGCCGCGACGCCGACCCCGACGCCGGTCACGACCACGCCCACGACCCCGACGACGCCCACCACGCCGACGACACCCACGACGCCCGCCACGCCGTCGGTGCCGGTCACGCTCGCCGACGCCCTCGGCATGCCCGCGTCCACGAGCTGCGTGAAGAAGGGCAAGCTCACGCTCCGCCTCAGGGCCCCCGCGGGCGCCAAGGTCGTCTCCGCCACGATCAAGGTGAACGGGAAGACGAAGGCGAAGCTGAAGGGCAAGAAGGCGGCGAAGGCCGTGAAGCTGAGCAGGCTCAAGGGCACCACCAAGCTCTCGATCAGCATCAAGGCCAGCAACAAGCGGACCTACGCCGCCGCTCGCACCTACAAGGCCTGCAAGTAGTCGGACCGTCCGGACCGCACCGTACCGTTGCGCGCGGTACGTCCTCGGCTTTTCCGAAGGAGCGCGGATGCTGGATCTCGACGACCGCCTGGACGAGCTCAAGCAGCTCGGCCTCTATCGCCGCACCCGCATGGTGAGCGGCCCACAGGGCCCGCGGGTGGTGCTCGACGGGCGGCCGGTACTCGTCCTCTGCTCGGGCAACAGCCTCGGGCTCGCCGACCACCCGCGCGTGCGCGAGGCGGCCGCCGACGCGGCCATGCGCTGGGGCGTCGGCGCCGGCGCGCCGCCGATCGCGTCCGGCACGATGACGCTCCACCGCCGGCTCGAGGAGCGGCTCGCGCGCTTCACCGGCGCGGACGCCACCGTCGTGTTCGGCTCGGGCTCGCTCGCCAACCTCGGCGTCATCCCCGCGCTGGCGCGCAAGGGCGAGGTCGTCTTCCACGACGAGCTCGCGCACTGCTCGATCGCCGACGGCTGCCGGCTGGCGGGCGCCGAGGCGTTCGCCTACCGCCACGGCGACCCCGAGCACCTGGCGTGGGGCCTGCAGCAGGCCGACGGCCGCGGCGCGCTGATCGCGACCGACGGCGTCTTCGCGCTCGACGGCGACGTCGCCCCGCTGGAGGACATCGTCGAGCTCGCCCAGCGGTTCGACGTGCGCGTCCTCGTCGACGAGGCGCAGGCGCTCGGCGCGCTCGGCCCCGGCGGCCGCGGCGCGGTGGCCGAGGCCGGGCTGCAGGACGAGGTCGACGTCGTGACCGGCTCGCTCGGCAAGGCGCTCGGCTCCTACGGCGGCTTCGCGTGCTGCGACCACGTGACCGCCCGCTACCTGGTCAACAGCGCCCGGACGCTGCTGCACTCGACGGCGCCGCCGCCGGTGGCGGTGGCCGCCGCCATGGCCGCGCTCGAGCTGCTCGTCGAGGAGCCGCGCCGGGTCGAGAAGCTGCTCGCCAACGCCGAGGCGCTGCGCGACGAGCTCGCCCGCGAGGGCTTCGAGGTCGCCGGCTCCTCCACCCATGTCGTGCCGCTGCTGGTCGGCGAGCCCGAGCCGGCCACCGAGATCGTCGAGAACGCGCTCGACCAGGGCGTCTTCGCCGAGGCCGTCCTCCCGCCCGGCGTGCCCGACGGCGCGGCGCGGCTGCGCCTCGCGGTCATGGCCTCGCACACCCGCGCCGAGCTGCGCGGCGCCGCCCACGTGCTCGCCCGCGCGGCGCTGCGCGCCGGCGTCCGCCCCGGCTCCGGCGGGCCCGTCGCGCTGGCGCAGGTCGAGGAGCTCCCGAGAGCGGCCTAGCGGGCGGCGCTCACGAGCGCGCGGTTGCCGGGGGCGGGCTCGCCGCCGGGCAGCGTGAGCACGTCCTCGAGGCCGATCCGCGTGTCGTGCACACCGGCGGCCGCGAGCACCGCCCAGGTCGCCGGACCCATGCCGTGGTGGAGCCGCGGCGCGTCGTGGTCGCCGAGCACGGCGTCGATCGCCGCGGCGGCCGCGACCGCCGCCGGGCCGTCGAGCGTCTCGTCGTCGATCTCCACCAGCACGCGCGCCGGACGCAGCGACGACGCGACCAGCGCCTCGGCGTCGGCCGTCGTCGCGAGGCCGGCCTCGATGCCGATCCCACGATCCGTGACCAGCGCCGCGAGCTCCTCCCACCCCGGCTCGGACAGGTTGATCGAGACGAGATCGGGCAGCTCGGTCCAGGCCGCGATCAGGTCGAGCCGCCGGTCGCCCGCGATCCACAGGCCGGTCGAGAGCGAGATCTCGACGCCCGCGGGCCGCACCGCCCGCAGCGCCGCCGCCACGTCGTCCGGTTCGAGGCTCTCCGCGCCGCCCCCGTCGCGCGGGTGGAGGTGCAGCGACCGTGCGCCCTCCGCCACCGCCGCGCGGGCGTCGGCCGCGAGCTGCGCGGGGGTCACCGGCAGGGCGGGGTGCTCGTCAGGCCGGCGGGCGCCGTTCAACGCCGCCTGGAGCACCTCAGTCCTTCCCGCCCGCGGCCTCCTGCACGATCGACGCGTCGATCAGCCACTCGACCGGCGCGTGGTCGTCGGTGTAGACCGTGCCGCCGCGCAGCCGCGGGGCGAGCCGGGTCGCGGTGTTGAGGGCGATCGGCCGCAGGTCGGCGGGCAGCGTCTCGGCCGCCGCGCGCCGCAGGTTGTCGGCGGTCGGCTCCTCCTCGGCCGCCACCAGCAGCGTGTTGACGTCCTCGAGCGGATCGCGCGCCACGTGCGGGAAGACCTCGGCGAGCGTCGCCGACAGCACCTTCTCCAGCTCGTCCGAGCCCTCGGGGTGGCCGACGTTGACCACGACCACGCCGCCCGGGTTGAGCTTCTCGCGCGCCAGCTCGAAGAACTCCGTGGTGGTCAGGTAGAAGGGGATGTAGGGCTGGCGGTAGGCGTCGACGAAGATCGCGTCGTAGGTCTCGTCGATCCGCCGCAGGAACGGCCGCGCGTCCTCCGTGTAGAGGTGGAGCTGCGGACGCTCGCGCAGATCGAAGTAGCGCTTGCCGATCTCGTGCAGCTCGCCGTCGATCTCCACGCCGTCGATCTCGGTGTCCGGGAAGTACTTCGCGTACGCGCGGGCGGTGGTGCCGGCGCCGTTGCCGAGGATCGCGATCCGGCCGGGCGGCTCGTCGCGGACGGCGAACGGCTCGACCAGGTAGCCGTCCCAGACGTTGCCGGTGAGCACGGTGTCGGGGCGGTAGATCGAGTGCACGGCCAGGCCCTCGTTGAGCTCGAGGTGGCGCTCGCCGTCCGGCAGCTCGACCACGCGTGCGTACTGGTACTCGGTGTCGGCCTCGTGGATGACGACGCCCTCGTCGGCGCCCTTGACCGTGCCGACCGGGACCACGAGCAGAGCGGCGATGGCGGCGGGCACGAGCGCGTAGCGGGGCCGCAGGCCGATCGCGGCGACGGCCGAGGTGATGAGCGCGAAGATCAGGAACGTGCGCTGCGTGCCGACCAGCGGGATCAGCAGCAGGGAGGCGGCGAACGTGCCGAGCAGCGAGCCGACCGTGGAGATCGCGTACATGCGGCCCGCCATCTGGCCCGAGTCCTCGACCGCGTGCATCTTGAGCCGGATGGCCCACGGCGAGACCGCGCCCATCATCAGCACCGGCACGGCCACGAGCACGAGGACGCCGAACAACGAGCCGGCGAAGGCGCCGACCGAGTACGAGTCGAAGGCGTCGACGCTGAGCGAGAGGAACGGGTCGGCCACGAACGGGATCGCCGCGAACAGCACCGACGCGACGAGCACGGTGCCGCACAGCGCCTTCAGGGTCGGGTGGCGGTCGGCCATCCGGCCGCCGAACCAGTAGCCGATCGAGAGCGCGACGAGCACGATCGCGATCGTGTTCGCCCACACGATCGTGGACGCGCCGAAGAACGGCGCCATCAGCCGCGCGGCGGCGATCTCCGCGCCCAGGGTGGCGATGCCGACCGAGAAGACGAGCAGCTCCAGCGGCGGCAGCGCGCGCCGCGCCGCCACGGGGGCGGCGGATGCGGGTGGAGCTGACTCGGTGGTAGAGACGGCCTAGTCCTCGAACGGCTCGAAGTCGACCTTGCGGGCGCCGCAGACGGGGCAGAACCAGTCGCTCGGGATGTCGTCGAAGGCCGTGCCGGGCGGGATCCCGCCGTCCGGGTCCCCCTCGGCGGGGTCGTAGACGAACCCGCAGGACTGGCAGATCCACTTCTGGACAGTGGTCGTGGTCATGGGCCAAGAGGGTACCCTCGACGCCGTGGACGACCGCCCAGGGCCCGGCGAGGAGCTCAACCCCGGCCGGGCCACCGAGCCGCGCCAGGCGGCGACCGTGATCCTTCTCCGGGGTGGCGCTGAGCGGCTCGAGGTCCTGCTCGTGCGCCGCAACCCGGCGGCGCGCTTCATGGGCGGCGCCTGGGTGTTCCCGGGCGGCGCGGTCGACGGCGCGGAGGACCACCGCGTGGCCGGCGTGCGCGAGGTCGCCGAGGAGGCGGGCGTCGAGCTGCCGGACCCCGGCGCGCTGATCCCGTTCTCGCGCTGGATCACGCCGCCGCAGGTGCGGATCCGGTTCGACACGCTGTTCTTCCTGGCGGCGGCGCCGGAGGGCTGCACGCCGCAGCCGGACGGCGGCGAGACCGTCGACGCGCGCTGGTACGAGCCGCAGGCCGCGCTCGACGGCGGCATCGAGCTCGTGTTCCCCACGATCAAGACGCTCGAGGCGCTGGCCCGGTTCGGCACGGCCGACGAGCTGCTGGCGTGGGCCGACGGCCGCGAGGTGGAGCCGATCGAGCCGCGCGTGGTGGTCGAGGGCGAGGTCGCGCGCGTCGTGCTGCCGGGAGAGCCGGGCTATCGCGACTGAGCCGCTCACCGTCGCCGTCACAGGGCCGACGGGCGACATCGGCCGCGCGTTCCTGCGCGCGTGCGACCGCTCGCGGGCCGTCGGCCGCGTGCTCGGGATGGCGCGGCGGCCGTTCGACCCCGCCGAGCTCGGGCTGCGCAAGACCGAGTACCGGCAGGGCGACGTGCTCGACGGCGACGCGGTCGCCGGCCTGGTCGCCGAGGCCGACGTCGTGGTGCACCTCGCGTTCATCATCATGGGCGGGCTCGAGGAGTCGCGGCGGATCAACCTCGAGGGCTCGCGCGCGGTGTTCGCGGCCGCGGCGGCGGCCGCCCCGGGGGTGAGGCGGCTCGTCTACACGTCCTCGGTGGCGGCCTACGGGTTCCACGCCGAGAACCCGCAGCCGCTGACCGAGGTCGTCCCCGCGCGCGGGACCGACGCCCACTACTACTCGGCGCAGAAGGCCGAGCTCGAGGCGGCGCTGTTCGCGCTGACCGCCGGCTCGCAGCTCGACACGTACGTCTTCCGGCCGTGCATCGTCGCCGGGCCGGACGCGCCGGGGATGCTCGAGGCGATCCCGTGGCTGGTCCGGCGGCTGCCGGTCACCGTCCTGCCCGACCCGGGCACCCGCTTCCAGCTCGTCCACCACGACGACGTGGCGTCCGCGCTGGTGGCCGCGGTGCGCGGCGCCGGGGAGCCCGGGATCTACAACCTCGCCGGCCCGGGGGAGCTGACCGCGCGCGACCTGGGCCGCGAGCTGGGCTGGCCGACGATCCCGGTCCCGCGCGCGACCGTCTCGCTCGCCGCCGCCGGCGCCGGCCTCCCGCTCGTGCCGGCCAAGGCGCAGTGGCTGAACGCCTTCCGGGTGCCGGTGCTCATGAGCTACGGCAAGGCGCGCACAGAGCTGCGCTGGCGCCCGCGCCATGACGCCGAGTCCACGCTCGCGGCGACGGTGGCGTCCGCACGCGAGCGCGGCATCGTCTGACCCTCGGTTCAGGGGATTCCCTGATGCGAGCGGAGCATGCCCCGCGCGATGCTGCGCGCACCCTCCCCTCTTCCCTTTCTCCCCGGAGCCTCATGAACATCCAACGCTGGACGCTGGTCGTGGTCTGCGCGGCGACCGCCATGCTCATGCTCGACATCGCCGTGGTCAACACGGCGCTCTCCCGCATCGCCGAGGACCTCGACACGGGCCTGGGCGGCCTGCAGTGGGTCGTCGACGCCTACACGCTCGCGCTGGCCAGCGTGGTGCTGACCGCGGGCGCACTCGCCGACCGGCTCGGCCGCCGACGGCTGTTCACCTACGGCCTGGCCATCTTCACCGTTGCCTCGGTCGCCTGTGGGCTCTCGCAGGACATCGTGATGCTGAACGCCTCGCGCGCGGTGCAGGGCATCGGCGCGGCGGTCATGTTCGCCGTCTCGCTGGCGCTGCTCGCCCATGCCTTCCCGGGCGCCCGCGAGCGGGCCGGAGCGCTGGCCGCGTACGGCGCGGCGATCGGCGCCTCGTTCGCGGTCGGCCCGCTGGTCGGCGGCCTGCTCACGAGCGGCCTCGACTGGCAGTGGATCTTCCTCGTCAACGTGCCGATCGGGCTGGCCTGCCTGTGGATCACCCGCACGTACGTGGAGGAGTCGCGCGACCCGAACGCCCACGGCATCGACTGGGCCGGCCAGGTCACGCTGACCGCGGGCCTGTTCCTGCTCGTCCTCGCGCTGCTGCGCGGCAACGAGGACGGCTGGGGCTCGGCCATCATCGTCGCCGAGCTGGTCGGCGCCGCCGTCGCGCTCGCCGCCTTCGTGGCCGTCGAGCTGCGGGTGCGCGAGCCGATGCTCCCGATGCGCCTGTTCCGCGACGCCACGTTCACCGGCGCGCAGGTGGCGGCCTTCGCGATCTCGGCGTCGTTCTTCGCGATCTTCCTCTACGCGACGCTGTACCTGCAGCAGATCCTCGGGCTCTCGGCCATCGAGGCCGGGCTCGTGTACCTGCCCGGCACGATCCTGATGCTCTTCATCTCGGGCGCCACCGCACAGCTGGGCACCAAGGTGCCGGCGCGCAACATGGTCGCGGGCGGCCTGGCGCTCGTGGCCGCCGGCATGGCGCTGTTCACGCTCGCCGACGAGACGACGTCGTGGTGGATGGTCATGCCGGGCCTGCTCGTCGCCTGCATCGGCACCGGCCTCTTCAACCCGGCCCTCACCGCCGTCGCCCTGGGCTCGGTGCCGGTCGAGCAGAGCGGGCTGGCGGCCGGCGTCAACGACACCGCGCGCCAGGCCGGCATCGCCGTGGGCGTGGCCGCCCTCGGCGCGCTGATCCCGGCCGAGGCCGCGCTCAACGGCGGCGCCGCGGCCGAGTACGTGGCCGGCATGCACGACGCGTTCCTCGCAGGCGCCGTCCTCGCCGCCGCCGGGGCCGTCGCCGCGGCGCTGCTGATCGCCAAGCGCTTCGGCGGCGCGGCGCAGGTGGACGACGCGCCGGTCATCGAGCCGCGCGCGGTCCCCGAGCCGGCCTGAGCCGTCAGCGGACCTCGCTCGCGATCAGCTCCGCGATCGCGAGCGAGGCCGTCGCCGCCGGCGACGGCGCGTTGAGCACGTGCACCGCCCGGCCGGTGCGGGCGAGCAGGAAGTCGTCGATCAGGGCCCCGTCACGGCCGAGCGCCTGCGCGCGGATGCCGGCGGGGCCCGGTCGGACGTCGGCGGCGCCGATGGCGGGGACGTAGCGCGACGCCTCGCGCACGAGCAGCCGCCGGCTGGCGGCGTGGCCGAGCTCGGTGACGCCGGTGCGCCACCAGCGGCGGACGAGGCGGGCGGTTCCGGGCCAGCGCAGCGTCGACGCGAGGTCGGCGCGGCGGACGGTGGTCAGCCGGTAGGCGTCACGGGCGGGCGCCAGCAGCGCGGTCGGGCCGACCAGCACGTCGCCGTCGATCGTGCGCGAGAGGTGGACGCCGAGGAACGGCAGCGACGGGTCCGGCACCGGGTAGATCTGCCCGCGCACGAGGTGCGCGCGCTCGGGCGCCAGCTTGAGGTAGGCGCCCCGGAAGGGGACGATCCGCACGTCGGGCCGCGCGCCGGACGCCAGGGCCAACCGGTCCGACCACGCGCCGGCGCACGCGACCGCACGCCGGGCTCGCACCGGCGACGAGCCGTCCGCCGTCGCTGCCGGCGACGAATCGTCCGCCGTCGCCGCGGGCGACTCGCCGGTCGCGCCGTCGAGCACGAGCTCGACGTGATCCTCGCGCTCGAGCAGCGCCTGCACGCCGGCGCCCACCCGAATCTCGCCGCCGTGAGCGCGGAGGTCCTCGGCGTACGCGGCGGCCACGGCGGCGAAGTCGACCATCCCGGTGTTCGGCGAGTGGAGCGCGGACAGGCCCCGCGCCGCCGGCTCGACGGTGGCGATCTCGCCCGGGCCGAGCCGCGCGAGGTCCTGCACCCCGTTCGCCCGCGCCCGGCGCTCGAGCTCGTCGAGCCGCTCGAGCTCGTTCTCGCGCACGGCGACGACGAGCTTGCCGCAGCGCTCGGCCGCGATCCCCTTGCCCTCGCAGTACGCGTAGAGCGCCTCGGCGCCCTGCACGCAGAGCTTGGCCTTCAGCGACCCGGGGGCGTAGTAGATCCCCGCGTGGATCACGCCGCTGTTGTGCGACGTCTGGTGCCCGCCGAGCTTCGCCTCGCGCTCGAGCACCAGCACCTTCAGGCCGCGCAGGGCGAGCGCGCGGGCGGTGGCGAGGCCGACGATCCCGCCGCCGGCGACGGCGACGTCATGCATCCAGCAGATCCAGCGCGGCCCCGATCACCGACTCGGCGTCGATCTGGTGGTGCTCGTACAGCTCGGCGAGGTCGCCGGACTGGCCGAACCGCTGGACGCCGAGGCACGTCATCGGCACGCCGTGGATCGCGGCCAGGAAGCTCAGCGTGTGCGGATGCCCGTCGAGCAGGGAGACGATCGGCAGCGGCTCCGGGAACAGCGTGTCGAGGATCGCCGGCGAGGCCTCGGCCAGCCCGGCGCGCGCCTGGAAGGCGCGGAACAGCAGGTCCGCGCTGGTCACGCACACCACCTCGGCGCCGAGCTCCTCTGCCGCCGCCATCGCCTCCGGCACGAGCGCGCCCATGACCGCGATCGTCAGCCGCGAGCCCTCTCGCAGGCGGTAGCCGCCCGCCAGTACGTGCTCGCGCGACGCCTCGCCGGCCAGCGCCTGGTCGACCGGCCGCGTCGACAGCCGGAAGTACGCCGAGCTGCCACCCGGCCGCCCGAGCTGCGAGAGCGCGTGCAGGAACGCCCACTCGAAGTCGCGCCCGAAGGCCGGCTCCCAGGCGACGCAGCCGGGCTGCTCGATCCCGATCGAGGGCGTGACCACCGACTGGTGGGCGCCGCCCTCGGGCCCGAGCGTGACGCCGCTCGGCGTGCCGACGAGGATCGACTGGCCGCCGGCGTAGATGCCGAACGACCACGGCTCGAGCGCCCGCGCCAGGAACGGGTCGTAGATCGTGCCGACCGGCAGCAGCGGCTGCCCGTCCCGCGACCACGTCGCGCCGAGCTCGCCGAGCAGCCCGACGAGGTTGACCTCGGCGATCCCGAGCTCGACGTGCTGGCCGTGGTCGCTCTCGCGCCAGCGCACGAGCGTGTCGGTGTCGTCGGCGAACCAGTCGATGCGGTCGCCGATCGACCAGATGCCCGCCTTGTTGATCCAGCCGCCGAGGTTGGTCGAGGTGCCGACGTCCGGCGAGACCGTGACGACGCGGGCCGCGACCTGCGGCGCCTCGCGCTCGAGGTCGACCCAGAAGCGCCCGAACGCCTGCTGCGTCGACTCGCGGCCGGAGTGCGTGCGGCCCAGCGTCGCGGGCACGGCCGGCGGGTCGACGCCCGTGAGCGGCTCGCGCCGCAGCCGCGTGCCCACCGCGGAGCACAGCTCGGCCTCCGGGGAGCCCTCCTCGAAGCCCGCCCACGGGTCGTCGGGGTCGGTGCCCAGGGCCTCGGCGAGCTCGGTGAACTGCTCGGCCGAGAGCAGCGCGGAGTGGTTGGCGGGATGGCCCTCGGTCGGCAGCCGCCAGCCCTTGATCGTGTAGGCGAAGACCACGCTCGGCCGGTCGCGCACGGCGTCCGCGGCGCGGAAGCCGGAGATCAGCGCGCCGAGGTCGTGGCCGCCGAGGTCGCGGAAGGCGGCCAGCAGCTCGCCGTCGTCGCCGGGCAGCACGCCGACCTCGAGCCGTCGCCGCAGCTCCCCTGCGTCGGCGCGCAGGAGCCGCTGGTACTCCTCGTTGGGCATCGCGTCGATCCGCGCGCGCAGCTCCGGCAGCCGCCGCAGGCGGGGCCCGTACTTGACCATCTCCACGTGCCAGCCGGCCGCCTCGAACATCCCGGCCAGGCGGCCGGCGGCGATGTCGGGGACCACGCGGTCGAGCGACTGGCGGTTGAGGTCGACCACCCACATGACCTCGCCGAGCTTGGCCACCATCGGGTCGGCGACGGCCTCCCAGATCGCCCCCTCGTCGAGCTCGGCGTCGCCGATCAGCGCGATCTGGCGTCCGCCGACCGGGACGTCGAAGTGCCCGGCCACGTACCGGTGCGCGAGCGCGCCCCAGACCGGAGCGGTGGCCCCGATCCCGACCGAGCCGGTCGAGTAGTCGACCGGGTCGGGGTCCTTGGTGCGCGACGGGTAGGACTGCAGCCCGCCGAACTGCCGCAGCGTGGTCAGATACTCGCGGTCGAGCCGGCCGAGCAGGTAGTTGATCGCGTGCAACACCGGCGAGGCGTGCGGCTTCACGCTCACCCGGTCGGGCGCCTCGAGCACCGCGAACCACAGCGCGGTCATGAGCGACACCATCGACGCGCTCGACGCCTGGTGCCCGCCGACCTTCACGCCCGACGCGTTCGGGCGCACCCGGTTGGCGTGGTGCACGATCGAGGTCGCGAGCCAGAGCACGCGCTGCTGCACGCGGTCGAGGACCGCGAGGTCGAGCTCGGGGGTGGCGGGCGCTACGGCGATACCGGCATGCTACGCAGCGCCGGGAGCACCTCGCTGCCGAGCAGCTCGAGCGCGCGCACGGGGTCGGCGGCCGAGTTGTTCTGGAGCGTGATCACCGTCGCGCCGAGCTGCTCGAGCTCGCGCAGGCGCTCGACGAACGCCTCCGGCTGGGAGGCGGCGATGATGTTCTGCGCGAACTCCTCGTCGCTGACCTCGCGCTCGCCGTGCTCGTACATCTCCTGCGGGAGGTGCCAGTCGTCGGTGTAGTGGTCGGGCGGCTGGGCCCCCTTCCACTTGCGCGCCTGCTCGAGCGCCTCCGCGTCGGTCTCCGCCCACGACACGAGCGCCTGGAAGACGATCTCGCCGTCGTCGTCGTGACCGGCCTTGCGGCGCGCCTCGCGGTAGGCCTCGACGACCTCCGGCGTGGACTCGGGGTCGGGCAGCGTCCACAGGCCGTCCCCGTGGCGGCCGGCGACCTCGGCGGCCTGCGGACCGAACGCGGAGACCCAGATCGGCGGCTTGCGGTCGGCCAGCGTGTGCAGCTTGCAGTCCTTGAGCGTGTAGAACGGGCCCTGCTCGGTGATCGTCTCGCCGTCCCAGAGGCGACGGATGATGCCCAGCGCCTCGTCCATGCGCTCGATCTGGTCGGCGGGGGACGGCCAGTCGTCGCCGACCGGCACCTCGTTGAGCGCCTCGCCCGAGCCGATGCCGAGGAACGGCCGGCCGGGGAACAGGCGCTCGAGCGTCATCCACGCCTGGGCGATCAGCGCCGGGTGGTAGCGGGCGGCGGTCGACGTGACGCCGGTCCCGAGCGCGAGCCGCTCGGTGGCCTGTCCGGCCGCGCCGAGCCACACCCACGTGTGGCCGGACTCGCCCGGCTCCCACCAGGGCTGGAGGTGGTCGGAGGCCGAGATGCCGTCGAAGCCGGCGCGCTCGGCGACGATCGCCTGGCGGAGCAGGTCGTCGGGCGAGAACTCCTCGTGGGACGCGCCGAAGAAGTATCGGGTCATACCCCGGGGGCTACCCGAGGTCAGAGACTCCAGTCGGGGAAGCCCGCCTTTGGCACGAGCACCTCCTGGTCGCCGCCGCCGTAGGGCGTCGTCACGACGTCGTGGCGGGCCGTGGGGTCGGGCCCGCCGGTGTGGCCGAGCACGGTCTTCCCGTCGGCGGTCAGGTCGAAGCCCACGAAGCCGTTCTCGAAGTCCTCGTCGAGCGCGTGCGTCTTGCCGGTCCGCGTGTTGACCCGGAACCCGACGTCGGTGTCCTGGCCGATGAAGGCGGCCAGCAGCCGGACGCCGTTGCCGGCCAGCTCGACCGGCACGAGGCCGCTCATGAGGTTCGGGATCCGCAGCCGCGTGATCCGCCGCAGGCTCCCGCCGTCGGGCTGGATCTCGAACAGGTTGTAGGTCGGTGCGTCGCCCATCCGCGGCACCTGGCGGTCGTGGACGATGCCGTTCGGGCCCCACAGCGGGTTGAGCGACTTGCGGTCGCGCGTGATGCGCACGCGCTGCTTGGAGGCGAGCTGGAACGAGTAGAGGTCGGAGGGCGCGTCGACGGCGTCGCTGCGCCCGGCGGTCCCGAACACGACCGACTTGGAGTCCGGCGAGAACGAGAAGCCGCGGATCACGCCCGAGGCCGCCTTGACCTCGTCGCGCTCGCGGATGTCGTAGACGAACAGCCGCCGGCTCAGCACCAGCCCGAGCGACTTCGAGTCCGGCGAGAACTGCAGCTCGCCGATGGCCGAGGAGCGGGCGACGATCCGCGCCTTGCGGCTGCGGTCGGCCAGCCGCATCATCACCTGGTCGGGCGTGCCGTCCTGGACCCACGCCACCCAGCGGCCGTCGGGCGACACGATCGGCGAGTGGCCGGGCCCGACGCGGCGCGCCTGCGAGCCGTCGTCACGCGCCACCCAGACGCGCGAGTCGGCCTGTCCCGGCTTCTTGACGTAGACCAGCGTCGCCTCCGCAGGCGCGGCAGCCAGCAGCGCCAGCGCGCCTGCGAGCAAGGTCGTGATCGTGCGTCTCGCCACCAGGTCCCTCCTTCATCGCCCCTACTCCCCCGGGGTAGAACCGGCGATGGTACCCCGAGTTGCGGCCTCAGGACTCCGGAGCGGATTCGCCGGCGAGGGCGAAGAAGCTGACCAGCGCGGCGCCGAAGAAGAGCCCGGGCGTCCACGCGGGCGACAGCACGGGGCGGCGGCGGATCAGCCGGTAGATCGAGCGGACGATCCAGGAGACCAGCAGCGACACGAGCAGCGCGCCGAGCAGGACGCCGACCGTGAAGCTCGCGTCCTCGGCCGCGCGGGCCGCGCGGGCGACGCTCAGGAGGAGCCAGAGGACGATCGAGACGACCAGCAGCACGATCCGCGTGGTGGTGAACTCGTACTCGTAGTGGCGCTGCGCGCTGGTCTCCATGGCGGCCCCGATACCCGCCTTTCCCGCGCGTCACTCCTCGCCCGGCCGGCGCCGCGCGCGCTTGATCTCGCCGCGCCGGCGCTTGGCATCGACCCGCCGGCGCTTGGACGCCGCGGTCGGCCGCGTGGCGGTCCGCGGGCGGCGCACCTCGAGCGCCCCGGCGAGCCGCTCCGCGAGCCGCTCGAGCGCCAGCTCGCGGTTGCGCAGCTGCGAGCGCGTGTCCTGGGCCGACGCGGTCACGCGCGGCCCGAGCCGGGCCGCGATCCGCCGCTTCTGGGAGTCGCTGAGGACGCTGGAGGCGTGGACGTCGAACACCGCCTCGACCCGCGAGGCGGTCACGTTCGCGTGCTGCCCGCCGGGGCCGGAGGACCGGCTCGTGCGCAGCTCGATCTCGGTCAGCGGGAGAACGAGGCCGGGCCGGACTTGCAGATCTTCGGGCACCGCTCGAAGATTCGCAGCAACTCTTCGCCGTCGCGATGGTTAGAGTCGCGGGGACGGAAGTCGACGATCGGAGCGATCCGTGGAAGCCTCAGCACTGCACCCACCGGCCGGCCTGACCAGGCTTCCGCTGGCGATGCCGCTGCTGCGGCTCCGCTCCGACGACCAGCTGCTCGCGCTCTTCCGCGCCGGGAACGAGGAAGCGTTCGGCGCGATCCACGACCGCTACCGGCAGCGGCTGTTCGCCTACGTCCGCCAGATGCTCGGAACCGGCCCGCGGCAGGACGCCGAGGACGTGCTGCAGGACGTCTTCGTGCGCGCCTACGGGGCGCTGCGCGCCGACGGCCGCCAGGTGCACCTGCGCGCCTGGCTGTACCGCGTCGCGCACAACCGCTGCATCGACCACCTGCGGCGGCCGGTGCCGCCCGCCGCCGACGTCTTCGAGGTCTCGCGCAAGCCGCTCCACGACCCGATCGAGGAGGCGCAGCGGCGGGCCGACCTGGCCCAGCTCGTCGAGGACGTCGGGCGGCTGCCGGAGCAGCAGCGGTCGGCGCTCCTGATGCGCGAGATCGACGGCATGGCGTATGCCGACCTCGCCCGCGCGCTCGACGTCACGGTCCCCGCCGTCAAGTCGCTGCTCGTGCGGGCGCGGATCGGGCTCGTCGAGGCCGCCGAGGCGCGGGACGCCGACTGCGCCGACATCCGCGCCGACCTGATGGGCAGCTACGACCGCGGCGTGAAGGCGTCGGCGCGAGCGCGGCGGCATCTGCGCACGTGCGACGGCTGCCGCGAGTACCGCGCGGCGCTGCGCGGGATCCGCAGCTCGTTCGCCGCCTTGAGCCCGGTCGGCGCGGGGCCGCTGGCGATGGCCGGGGCCAAGCTGCTCGGCTTCGGAGGCGCGGGCGGCGGCGCCGCCGCGGGCGGCTCGGCGGCGGCGGGCGGCGGCGCCGCGGCCGTGAGCGGCGTGGCGGCCTGCAAGGTCGCCGCGGTCGTCTGCACGGCGGCGATCACCGCCGGCGGCGCGGTCGAGGTCCGCAAGCTCACGCGCGAGCACCATTCGCCGGCCCCCGCGAAGGCGGCGGCGGTCGCCCCCGCGCCGGCTCTGGAGGCGCCCGCGCACACGTCGTCCGCCGCTCCGGCTGGCTACGCGCCGCGGCCGGCCGTCACCGATCGTCCGGCCGCCGCCGACCGCGCGGCCGAGAAGCGGGCGGCCGCCAGGAAGCGCAAGCGGGCGGCGCGCGAGCAGCGCGAGGCCGTCGCGCCGACGGCGGTGCCGCCGGTGACCGCGCCGGCCGACGAGGTCGCGGCCCCGCCCGTGGAGAAGGACTCCTCGGGAGGGACGCTGGCGCCCCCGGCCGCCGGCGAGGAACCGGCCGAGCCGCCGGCCGCGTCCGCCCCGGCACCCGCCGAGTCCGCCGAGCCCGCCCCCGCGGACGCCGAGCCCACGACCCCCGCCCCGCCGGCCGACCCCGGCAGCGGCACCCCGCCCACCGAGCACTGACGCCAAGCGCCGCCGCGCCACGATCGTCGGCCTCCGCCGCGTTGTAGGCTCGTCGCCATCGAAGCGCATCTCGAACCGGTCGCCCACGAGTCGCTCGTCGTCCGCCGCGGGAGGCGGTCCGGCCTCTACACCATGGTCGCCGTGCACTCCACCGCGCGCGGACCGTCGCTGGGCGGCTGCCGGATGTGGACCTACGGGGACACGGTCGAGGCGATGCGCGACGCGCTGCGGCTCTCGCGCGCGATGACGTACAAGTCGGCGGTCGCCGGCCTGCCGCTCGGCGGCGGCAAGGGCGTGATCGCGCTCCCGGCGGGCAGCGCGCCGCCGCAGGGCGAGGACCGCCGCGCGGTGCTGCTCGACTTCGCCGAGACCGTCGACATGCTCGGCGGGACGTACCTGACGGCCGAGGACGTCGGTACCTCCGAGCCCGACATGGAGACGATCGCCGAGACCACGCGGCACGTCACCGGCCTGGCCGTCGAGCGCGGCGGCTCGGGGGACCCGAGCCCGTGGACGGCGCTCGGGGTCGAGGCGGCGATCCGCGTCGCCTGCGAGCGCGTGTTCGGCAGCCCGTCGGTCGAGGGCCGGCGGATCGCCGTGGTCGGCGTCGGCAGCGTCGGCGGGCGGCTGGCCGAGCTGCTCGCGGAGGGCGGCGCCCAGCTCGTGCTGGCCGACATCGACGACCGCCGCCGCTCGCTCGCCGGGCGCCTCGCCGCCGAGTGGACGGCGCCCGCGGCGGCCATGGTCGCGGACGTCGACGTGCTCGCCCCGTGCGCGCTCGGCGGCGTGCTCGACGACTACATCGTCCCCCAGCTGCGCGCCCGCGCGATCGCCGGCGCCGCCAACAACCAGCTCGCCCACGAGGCCGTCGGCGAGCTGCTCGCCGAGCGCGGCATCCTCTGGGTGCCCGACTTCGTCGCCAACGCGGGCGGCGTCGTCAACATCGCGGTCGAGCTCGAGGCGGCCGGCTACGACACCGCGCGCGCCGAGACCCGCGTGCGGGCGATCGCCGACACCGTGAGCACCGTGCTCGACCACGCCGAGGCGACCGGCTCGACCCCGCTCGCGGCGGCCAACGAGATCGCCCACCGCCGCGTGGCCGAGGCGCTCGCCGCGACGCGCTAGCAGCGCCCCTCGTCGCGCAGCTTCTCGAGGTGCGCGCGCAGCGAGACGGCGGCGAACGGGCGCAGCTCGGGCGGCGCGTCCGACCACGCCGCGTCGAGCAGCTCGTCCTCACTCGAGAGGCCTGCGTCGAGCGCCTCCACCAGCCGCCGCTCGCGGTCGAGCCGGTGCGCGAGGTAGCCGTCGAGCTTCTCGCGCACGGCCCAGATCGGGTCACCGTGGCCGGGGCAGAGCACGGCGAGGTCGAGGGCACGCAGCCGCCGCAGGCCGTCGAGGTACTCGGCCAGGGCGCCGGAGACGAAGACGCTGCCCTCGCCGAGCACGGCGTCGCCCGTGAACGCCGCGCGGCCGGCCACGAACGCGAGGTGGTCGTCGGCGTGCCCGGGCAGCGCGAGCACGGTCAGCGGCCCGTGCACCTCGCCGTCGGCGGCGCCGGCCCGCGCCGACACGACCGGCACGCCGCCCACCCGCGCCAGCAGGCCCTCGAGCCCGTCGACGTGATCGGCGTGGTCGTGCGTGATCGCGATCCCCTCGGCCCTGCCGACGGCCTCGGCCACGGCGTCGAGGTGGTCGTCGAGCGCCGGCCCGGGGTCGATGACCCAGCCGCCGACGACCCACGTGTTCGTGCCGCTCAGCGTCAGCGGGCTCGGGTTGCCGGCCCGGACGAGCGTGACGCCGTGGTCGGCGAGGCTCAACGCGGGACGAGCCGGTAGACCGGACCGCCGAGCGACGTCACGTACACGCGCCGGCGGGCGTCCTCGCCGAACGAGGACAGCGAGTCGACCCGCAGGCGCGTCTCCCGCACGCCCCGCGCCCGGCCGTTGTTGAGCCGCGCCGACTCGATCACGCCGCGGCAGAAGTCCCCGAACACGTAGCGGCCGCGCAGCGCGGAGAGCACCGGGTCGCGGACGACCACCCCGCCGGTGATCGAGCAGTTGCCGTCGGAGTGGAAGCGCTGGATGACCGGCGGGAGGTGGCCGGGCGCCGACTCGCCGGACGAGTAGCGCCGGCGGCCCTCCCACACGCGCCAGCCGAGGTTCGTCCCCTTGCGGCGCACGATCGAGACCTCCTCGACCTCCCCCTGGCCGACGTCGGCCACCACGAGGTGGCCCTTCGGCGTGAACGCGAACCGCCACGGGTTGCGGACGCCGTAGGCGTAGATCTCCGGCCGCACGCCGCCGCGGCCGACGAACGGATTCGAGCCCGGCACCGTGTACGCGCGGTCGCCGCGCCGGCGCGGGTCGAAGCGGATGATCTTGCCGAGCAGCGTCCCGAGGTTCTGGCCGTTGCCGCGCGCCCCGTGCTGGTCGCCGCCTCCGCCGCCGTCCCCGAGGCCGGCGTAGAGCAGGCCGCCGGGGCCGAACTCGAGCAGCCCGCCGTTGTGGTTGGACGCCGGATGCGACACCGACAGCACGCGGCGGGCGGAGTCGTGGTCGGCGCGCTCGGCGCTCGCCCGCCGGTACTCGACGATCCGGATGTCGCCGTTGGTGGCCGTGTAGTAGACGTAGAACAGGCCGCTCGAGCGGTAGTCGGGCGCGAACGCGAGCGAGAGCAGGCCGCGCTCGCTGCCGCTGGAGATCTGGCCGGAGACGTCGAGGAACGGGCGGCCGACGGTCTGCCCGTCGCGCACGATCCGCACCTTCCCGCCCTGCTCGACCACGAATACGCGCCGGCGGTCGCCGGGCGGAGCGGTCACGTAGACGGGGTTGGAGAAGCGGCCGATCCGCTGCAGGCGCAGCCCGGGCTTCGCGGTCGGCGTCGCCTCGGGGGTCGCGGCCGGGGCGGCGGTCGCCGTCGGTGTCGGCGTGCTGCGCGCCGTGGCCCGGTCCCCTCCGCCGCCGCAGCCGAGCGTCGACAGGACGACGACCGCTATGAGCACGCGCAAGCGCCTCACCGGACCAAGGATGACAGGCGCGGCGCTCGCGCCCGCCGGTCGCCGGCGCCGCGCCTGTCACACCAGCACCAACGCACCGGATCCCAGGAACTTGCGGTCAACGGGCGACGAGCTTCGCGAACAGGTGGTCGAGCTCGGCCGCCGGGTCGCTCGTCATGCCGGTGTGGACCGGCGACGCCTGCACGATCGTGCTCGCCGGCGCGGTCAGCCAGTGGAAGCGCTCCGACGGCTCGAGGGCGGCGATCGGGCCGCCGTCGGGCGCTCCCGCGGCGACCCGCTCGACCAGCGCCAGGTGCGCCCGTACGCCCTCGACGTCGCAGTCGGGCGCCATCGCGCGGAGGGCGGCCTCGTCGAGCTCGGTGGCGGCCGCGAGGAAGGCGTGGCGGCGCGAGAACAGGACCACGCCCGCGTTCAGGCACTCGCCGCGCTCCACGTGCGGCACCACGCGCAGGACGGCGTACTGGAAGCTTTCACGCCCGGGCACGTTCGGCCTCCTCCATCCACTCGCGGGGCGCCTCGAGCCGGCGCGCCAGGTGCTCGGCGTAGGGCGCGCCGTCGACCCAGTCGGGCGGGACGAGCGCCGCCGCCTCCTCGGGCCGTGCCAGCGGCGCCAGCCGCGCGTCCGCCTCCACCAGCGAGCCGGCCGCGCCGAGCAGCACGTGGTCGCGGATCGCGGGGAACGGGCGCCGGGCGACGGCCAGCGGATCGCCGGCGCCGTGGTGCACGTACAGGGCCGCCCCGTGGTCGATCAGCCACAGGTTGCCGTGCCACAGCAGCAGGTTCGGGTTGCGCGGCGTCCGATCGACGTTCTCGACCAGCGCGTCCAGCCACACGACGGCGGCCGCCAGCTCGGGCCCGGGCGGGCTCGCCGGGCTGTAGGGCAGGGCGCCGGGCAGGAAGTCGACGCCGAGGTTGAGCCCGGCGCTGGCCCGGATCAGGTCCTGGATCTCGGGGTCGGGCTCCGCGCGCGCCATCTCGCCGTCGAGCTCGACGAGCACGAGCTCGGGCACCGGCAGCCCGAGGCCGCGGGCCAGCTCGCCGGCCACGATCTCGGCCGCCAGCGCCTTCGGCCCCTGGCCCGCGCCGCGGAACTTGACCACGTAGAGGCCGTCGTCGTCGGCCTCGACGAGCCCGGGCAGCGAGCCGCCCTCGCGCAGCGGGGTCACGTAGCGGGTGGCCGTCACCGTGCGGAGCACGGCTGCCATCATGGCGCGCGATGGGGACGCTGCTGTGGGAGCCGCCCGCCGAGATGGCGGAGCGGGCCGTCATGACGCGCTACATGCGCGAGCAGGGCCACGCGAGCTACGACGAGTTGTGGCGCTGGTCGGTCGAGGACCTGGAGGGCTTCTGGGCCTCGATCTGGGACTTCTTCGGGGTCGAGGGCGGCTACGACCGCGTGCTCGGGCGCCGCGAGATGCCGGGCGCGGAGTGGTTCCCGGGCGCGCAGCTCAACTACGCCGACCACCTCTTCCGCGGCAAGGACCCGGACGCGGTGGCGATCGTCCACGCGAGCGAGCTGCGCGACCTGGCCGAGCTGACCTGGGGCGAGTTGCGCGCCGAGACCGCGCGGATCGCCGCCGGGCTGCGGGCGCTGGGGGTCGAGAGCGGGGACCGCGTGGCGGCGTACATGCCGAACATCCCCGAGGCGGTGGCGGCGTTCCTGGCCACGGCCTCGATCGGCGCCGTCTGGTCGAGCTGCTCGCCGGACTTCGGCGCCCGCTCGGTGATCGACCGCTTCGCCCAGATCGAGCCGAAGGTGCTGATCGCGGTCGACGGGTACCGCTACAACGGCCGCGACTTCGACCGCCGCGAGACCGTCGACGGCATCCACGCCGAGGTCGGCGGCGAGCTGGTGCGGCTGGGGTACCTGTCCGGCACCGGCTGGCCCGAGGAGATGGCGCAGGACGGCGACCTCTCGATCCTGCAGGTGCCGTTCGACCACCCGCTGTGGGTCCTCTACTCCTCCGGCACCACCGGGCTGCCGAAGGCGATCGTCCAGGGCCAGGGCGGCATCCTGCTCGAGCACCTCAAGAAGCTGCACCTGCACGTCGACGCCCAGGCCGGCGACCGGCTGTTCTGGTTCACGACGACGGGCTGGATGATGTGGAACTTCCTCGTCTCCGGCCTGCTCACCGAGGCGGCGATCGTGCTCTACGACGGCAGCCCCGGCCACCCGGACATGGGCGTGCTCTGGGACCTCGCCGACCGCGCCGGGATCACCACCTTCGGCACCAGCGCGGCGTACATCGCCGCGTGCATGAAGGCGGAGGTCGAGCCCGCGGGCGGCCGCGACCTGTCGCGGCTGCGGGCCGTCGGCTCCACCGGCTCGCCGCTGTCCCCGGAGGGCTTCCGCTGGGTCTACGACCGCGTGGGGTCGGACACGTGGCTGTTCTCCACCAGCGGCGGCACCGACCTCTGCACGGCGTTCGTGGGCGGCGTGCCGATCCTGCCCGTCTACGAGGGCGAGCTGCAGGCACGCGCGCTCGGTGCCGCCGTCGAGGCCTGGGATCCCGAGGGGCGACCGCTGATCGGCGAGGTGGGAGAGCTCGTGATCACCGAGCCGATGCCGTCGATGCCGCTCTACCTCTGGAACGACCCGGACGGCGAGCGCTACCGGGAGTCCTACTTCGACATGTACCCCGGCATCTGGCGCCACGGGGACTGGATCGAGATCACCGAGCGCGGCACGGCGATCATCACCGGCCGCTCGGACTCGACGATCAACCGCGGCGGCGTGCGCATGGGCACCTCGGAGATCTACCGCGCGGTGCTGGGCGTGGAGGAGGTGGTCGACGCGCTGGTCGTCGACATCGGCACGATGCCGCTGTTCGTGGTCCTGCGCGAGGGCGGCGAGCTCGACGACGATCTCGTGGCGCGCATCCGCACGCGCGTCCGCGAGGACTGCTCGCCGCGCCACGTGCCCGACGAAGTCGTGCAGATCGTCGAGGTGCCCCGCACGCTGTCCGGCAAGGTGCTCGAGCTGCCGGTCAAGCGGATCCTCACCGGCACGCCGCCGGACCAGGCGGCGAGCCGCGACTCGCTGCAGAACCCGGACGCCCTGGACTTCTTCGTCAGGTGGTCCGGGAGCCGTTCCGCCAGGCGTTGATGCGAGCGCGCGCCTGGCGCACGTCCTCGGCGGTCACGTCCTGGCGCAGCCGCGGCCACGGGACCTCGGCCGACGGCACGCGCGTCGCGCGCTTGATGAGGCTCTCGATGTCCTCGGGCTTGCGGCTGATGAAGGGGATCCTCATCTCGGGGGCGGCCCGCTGCGCGGGGATGGCGAGCGGATGACCGCCTGTATAAGGATACCCGCCGTCACGATGGATACGACCGAGGCGGCCGCCCACGTGGCCTCCACGATCCAGTCCGCCGCCTGGAACCCCAGCGCGGCAGCGGCGAACAGCGCGGCGAGCGTGCTGGCGACCAGGCACAGCCGGTAGCGGACGAGCAGGCGGCGCAGCAGCTGGTGCTCGTCGGTGCGCAGGACGAGCGCCGAGAAGACCGCCGAGGTCGAGAGCACGAGCGCGATGGCCGGCCCGGCGCTGCCGAGGCTCGCGAGGTCGGAGAACAGCCACGGCAGCGTGATGAGCAGCGCGATCACGGTGGCGACGATCGCGGCGGGCCCGAGGAAGCGGCTGCGCTCGGCGCCGTAGTCGACCACCACCTCGGGGCGGATCGGCAGGTTCGCGGGATCGGGCGAGAGGTACAGGGCGGGCCGGTCGGCGTCCACCACTCCGGTGACCAGCACCTCGCCGGTCGCGGCATCGTGCAGGCGGGTCGAGCGCGCCTTGAGGTCGACCGGGACCTCGACCTCGACGTGGTAGCTCCAGGCCTCGGCGCACCCGGGCGCGTCGTAGACGTAGGCCAGGCCGGGCCGCTGCGCGAACGGCTCGTCGTAGGCGAACTTGAAGATCCGCCGGCGCTCGAGGCCGCGGACGACGGCCCACAGGAGGAAGTTGCGGGTGAACGCGTCGACCAGCGTCCGGAAGTCGGTGAGCGGGTCGAGCGCATGCGCACGCTCGAGTCGTTCGACCGCTCCGGTGGTGTCGAGGTCCCCGAGCGCGTCCTCGATCACGGCGCCCGCCGCGTGCCTGGTGGCGGAGAGGGTGGCGGCGTCGGCGCCCTGAACCGCGAGGTCGGTCTCGAGCTGCTGGTAGAGCAGCTCGCGCGCGATCAGGTTGTTCTGCTCGGCGGTGAGCAGCGGGATCGCGTGGCTCTCCTCGTTGCGCAGGTCGAAGTGGACGAGCGGGCGCTTGGCGACGAAGGCGAGCGGCACGAGGTACTCGTCCGCGTCCGAGAGCCGCAGGCCCTCGCGGAGGTCGACCGGCACCGTGAAGTCGACCGACACGTGCCGCCGGACCTGCTCGTGGCTGAGCATGGTGAGCGTCTCGGCCCGACGGTGGCGCCAGCCGGCCGGATGCCGCAGCAGCTGGACGGCGGCGTCGGCGACGTCGCCCGCCCGCTGCTCGATCTCCTCCCCTGGCCACGCCGCCATTGCGGCGGGATCGTCTCAGAGGTCGAGGACGACCTTGACGTCGTCGTCCTGCTTCTCCACCGCCTGCTCGAAGTCCTCGAGCGGGACGCGGCGGGAGATGAGGCTTTGCAGCCAGGCGCGATCCGCCTTGGCCAGCGCCTCCGCGGCGAGCGCGTAGTGGTGCAGGTTGGCGTTGACGGTGCCGAAGACGACGTCGTTCTCGAGCACGATGTCGCGGTTGAGGCCGCCGAGGTCGACGGTCAGCGGACGGCCGGAGGGCGAGACGCCGGTCAGGCAGACGATGCCGGCGGCGGCGTTGTGGGCCATCGCCTCGGCCACGACCTGCTCGGCGCCGGTGGCCTCGATCGTGATCTCCGGGTCGATCCGCTTCGCCACGCTGGCGACGTCGCTGTGGTGGTAGGTGGCGCCGAGGGCGGCCACCAGCTCGGGCTTCGGGCCGGTCTCGCTGCGGTCGAGGACGTGGACGTCGAGGCCGCGCTGGACGCCGAGGAGCGCCGCCAGCAGGCCGATCGGGCCGGCGCCGGTGACGAGCGCGCGCTCGGGGGCGAAGTAGGCGCGGCGGCCGATGCGCGCGATCTGGTCCCAGGCCTTGGCCACGATCGTGGTCGGCTCCATCAGCATGCCGACCGGCTCGAGCGCGGGGTCGAGCTTGACGGCGTAGTCGGCTTCGACGGTCCAGCGCTCGGAGCCGTAGCCGTGGATCTCCTTGATCCCGCGCTCGGTGTAGCGGCCGTTGCGGCAGAAGTCGAACTCGCCGCGGGCGCAGGCGGGGCAGGGCTCGGGATCGGGGCGGCGGACCACGCCGACCACGAGGTCGCCTTCCGCGAAGTCGCTGTCGGCGGGCGCCTGGAGGACGCGGCCGAGCGACTCGTGACCGAGCACGAGGCGTTCCTCGCCCGGCGGCGCCCAGCCGTAGTCGCCGGCCATGATCTCGCGGTCGGTGCCGCACACGCCGAGCGCGATCCCGTCCACGAGCAGCTCGCCGGGACCGGGCTCGGGGTCGGGCACGTCGATCACGGCGGCAGAGCCGGCCTGCAGCGGGATCACGGTCAGGGCGCGCATGCCCCCGAAACTACCCACCCTCGACCAGCCTCAACGGGGTCAGACCCCCTTGAGGGCGGTCGAGGGTTCCGCCAACCCTCAACCAGCCTCAACGGGGTCAGACCCCCCTGAGGGGGGTTGAGGGTTCGGTTCAGGGGGTTCCCGGGTGGGAGGAGGGTCGGGCGCGGCGCAGGATGCCCGCCATGTCGCCGTTCACGATCCCCAACTCCAGCGCGGCCGACGAGCTCGCGTACCTGACCTCGCTCCACACCGACCGCGCGCTCGCGCTCGCCATGGGCGACGCCGACCTCGCCGGCGACCTCGACATCGACATCCAGGCCGCCACCAGCGCCTACGTCGGCCTCGCCGTCACCGAGATCGCCACCCTGCGCGGCGAGATCGGCGGCCGCGACCAAGGTTGACCGCCAACCCCGACCGCACCGCCAAGCGTCATCCCGCACTAGCATCGCCGGGGACGGCATGTCCCCGGTCGCCAACCCCACCCTGTCGAAACCCCGGCTCGCGATCGCGCTCGCGCTGCAGATCGCGATCGCCACGCTCGACATCGTCATCTCCGGCCCCGCGCTGACCATCACCGGCAGCGTCCTGCTCGTCCCGCTCGTGCTGGCCGTGGTCGGCGAGCGGCGGGAGGTCGCGATCACCGCCGTGGTCGCCGTCGCCGTCTCGGTCGGTGCCATCTGGTGGAACGACCCCGCCAGCACCGAGCAGACGATCTACCGCATCGCGTTCTACAGCGTCTTCGGCGCACTGGCGGTGTTCGCGGTGCGCGCGCGCGAGCGCGCCACCACGCTGGCCGCCCGCAACGAGCTGCTGGCCACCGAGCTGCGCGGGACCGAGGCGCGGCTGGACGGCATCCTCGGCTCGCTCGGCGAGGCCGTCACCGTCCACGACGAGCACGGCAAGACGGTCTACGTCAACGACGCCGCGGTCGAGCTGCTCGGCTCGCCCGACGCCGAGGACGTGCTCGCCGCCGAGCCCGGGGAGCTTGCGCGGCGCTTCAGCATCACCAACGAGGACGGCACGCCGGTCGGGCTCGAGGACCTGCCCGGCCGCCGCCTGGTGGCCGGCGAGCAGGCGCCGTCACTGCTCACCCGCAGCGTCCGCCGCGACACCGGCGAGGCCTTCTGGCTGCTCACCAAGGCCACGCTGTACGAGGACCCCTCGGGCGCCAAGCTCGCGATCAACATCATCGAGGACGTCACCGACGCCAAGAACGCGGAGCAGCGCCAGCGCTTCCTCGCCGATGCCGGCCAGCTGCTCGCCTCCTCGCTCGACTACGAGCAGACGCTGGAGGCCGTCGCGCAGATGATCGTGCCCCGCCTGGCCGACTGGTGCGGGATCGACATGATCGACGAGCATGGCGACGTGCACCAGGTCGCGGTCGCTCACGTGGACCCCGAGAAGGTCGAGATGGCGCACGACATGCGCCGCCGCTACCCGCCCGACATGAACGCCCCCCGCGGCCTCCCGGCGATCCTGGCCGGCGGCGAAGCCGAGCTCTACGCCGAGATCCCGGACGAGCTGCTCGAGCGAGCCGCCGTCGACGAGGAGCACCTGCGGATCATCCGCGAGCTCGGCATGCGATCCGCGATGGCGGTGCCGATGCGCATCGGCACCGAGACGCTCGGCGCCATCACGCTGGTCTCCGCGGAGAGCGGCCGACGCTTCGACGACGCCGACCTCGCGTTCGCGCAGGACCTCGCGCTGCGCGCCGCGACCGCGATCCAGAATGCGCGCCTGTACATGGCGCAGGAGCGGGTCGCGCACACGCTCCAGGCCAGCCTGCTGCCCGAGCGGCTGCCCGACCTCCCCGGCTGGGAGGCGCGCGCCGCCTACCAGGCGGGCGAGCGCGGCGCCGACGTCGGCGGCGACTTCTACGACATCCTGCCCGTCGAGTCCGGCCACCTGATCGTGCTCGGCGACGTCACCGGCAAGGGCATCGAGGCCGCCGCGCTGACCTCGCTGGTCCGCCACTCCGGGCGCATGGCCGCGCGCTTCGACCCCCGCCCGGCCCACGTCCTCGCCCTCATCAACGAGGTGCTGCGCGAGCAGCCGCGGCTGTCGCTGGTCACCGCGGTCTGCGCGCTGCTGGAGACGAACGGCTCGCGCGCGCGGCTGACGGTCGCCTCCGGCGGGCACCCGCTGCCGCTCCGGCGCCGCCGCGGCGAGCTGCCGGTCACGCTCGGCGACCACGGCGTGCTGCTCGGCGTCGGACCGGACGGCGAGTGGGCGGAGACCGCGGTCGACGTCCTGCCCGGCGACACACTGCTCTTCTACACCGACGGCGTGACCGAGACGCCGGGAGACGGCAGCGCCCGCTTCGGCGACGGCCGCCTGGTGGAGGCGATGGCGCGCGCCGGCGAGAGCGCCGACGCGCTGCTGGCGGAGATCCACCGCTCGCTGCGCGAGTTCCAGTCCGGCGCGGCGCTCGACGACCGGGCGATGCTGGCCATGCGCTTCTTCGGCGGGTCCGGCGGCGGCGTCACGGGCGACGTCCCCACGGCCGCCTCCGTATGAGGAGCCGCTACGACGTCGTCGTCGTGGGCGGCGGCCACAACGGGCTCGTCGCCGCGGCCTACCTGGCCCGCGCCGGCCGCTCCGTGCTGGTGCTCGAGCGCTCGGAGCGGATGGGCGGTGCCGCGGTGTCCGCCTCGCCGTTCCCGGGCGTCGACGCGCGGCTCTCCCGCTACGCGTACCTGGTCAGCCTGCTGCCGCGCTTCATCGTCGACGAGCTCGGCCTGCGGTTCGAGACCCGGCGGCGCCGGATCGCCTCCTACACGCCGGTCCCCGGATCCGACGAGGCCGTCCTCGTCGACACCGTGGACCTCGACCGCACCCGCGCCTCGCTGGAGCGGGTGAGCGCCGGCGCGTTCGACGCCTGGCAGCGCTTCTACGACCGCTGCGCGCGGGTGGCGCGCGCGGTCTTCCCGACGCTGCTCGAGCCGCTCCCGACGCGCGACGCGCTGCGCGCGCGCGTGGGCGACGACGAGGCGTGGGACATGCTCTTCGAGCGTCCGCTCGGGGAGGCGATCGAGGCCGCGTTCGAGGACGACGTGCTGCGCGGGATCGTGCTCACCGACGCCCTGATCGGCACGTTCGCCGACGCCCACGACCCGCACCTGCGCCAGAACCGCTGCTTCCTCTACCACGTCATCGGCAACGGGACGGGGGCGTGGGACGTGCCGGTCGGCGGCATGGGCGCGCTGACCGACGAGCTCGCCCGCTGCGCGGCCGACGCGGGGGCGGAGCTGGTCACCGGCACCGAGGCGACGGCGATCGACGCCGACGGCCTGCGCGCCGAGGTGCGGCTCGACGGTCGCGTGGTGGCCTGCGACCACGTCGTGGCCGGCTGCGCGCCGGCCGTGCTCGACCGCCTGCTCGGCGTCCCGGCGCTCGACCAGCCGGAGGGCGCGCAGCTCAAGGTGAACATGCTGCTCTCGCGCTTCCCGCGGCTGCGCGACGGGTCGGTGCCGCCGGAGGAGGCGTTCGCCGGCACGTTCCACGTCAACGAGAGCTACGAGCAGCTCGAGGTCGCGTTCTCGCGCGCCGAGGCGGGGCGCCTGCCGTCGCCGGTCCCGTGCGAGATCTACTGCCACTCGCTGACCGACCCGAGCATCCTCGGGCCCGGCCTCTCCGCCCACACGCTGACGCTGTTCTCGCTGCAGACGCCGGCGCGGCTGTTCGAGCGCGACCGCGCCGCGGCCGGGCGGGAGGCGCTGGCGGCGACGCTGGCGTCGCTCGACTCGGTGCTGGCCGAGCCGATCGAGGACTGCCTCCTGCGCACGCCCGACGGCGAGCCGTGCCTCGAGGCCAAGACGCCGCTCGACCTCGAGGACGAGCTGGCCCTGCCGGGCGGGAACATCTTCCACCGCGACCTGGCCTGGCCGTTCGCCGAGGACGAGGTCGAGGCCGGCGGCTGGGGGACCGAGACCGAGACCGCGAACGTGCACGTCGGCGGCGCCGGCGCGCGGCGCGGCGGCGGCGTCTCGGGGATCCCGGGCCGCAACGCCGCGATGGCGATCCTCGGCCGCGCCGGCTGAGCGCGCCGGGCACCGGCGGGTCACCACGGCGGGCAGGTCGTGCGCAACCATGTCCCGCGTGAGCGAGCGCGTGGTCGTCATCGGCGAGATCCACTCCCTGCTGGGTCGCCGCGACGAGCTGCTCGAGCTGCTGCTCGACACCCAGGACCGCGTGCGCGACGAGCCCGGGTGCGTGCTCTACGCGTTCGCCGAGGTCGTCGGCCAGCCCGGCGCGTTCCTCGTCGTGCAGGAATGGCGCGACGAGGGCTCGCTCGAGCGCCACTACGGCTCGGCGCCGTTCATCCGCTACCAGGACGCCGTCGGCGACCTGCTCGCCCGGCCGTCGGAGCTCCGCGTGCACCGCGTGAGCGAGACGCTCCGGCCCGGCGCGGGCGCGGCGATGGACCCGCGGAGGGCCGACTGATGGCGCTGCCCGGCCCCGTCGCCGCCGCGATCGACGCCGCCAACGCCGGCGACCTCGACGCGTTCCTCGCCTGCTTCACGCCGGACGGGGTGGTGGACGACTGGGGGCGCGAGTTCCGCGGGCCCGACGCGATCGCCGGCTGGAGCGACAACGAGTTCATCGGGGTGAACGTGTCGCTCGCGGTCGAGGCCGTGGAGACGCGCGGCGACGACACGACCGTGACCGCCCAGGTCGGCGGCGACGGGTTCAACGGGCCGTCGCACTTCACGTTCCGGGTCGACGGCGACCGGGTCGCGCGCATGACGATCCGCGAATGAGTTGACGTAAGAAGTTCATATGCCGTACTATTTTAGTTCGGTATATGAACTACGCCACCACCGCCAACGCCGGGTTCCTGCTCGCCAAGGCGATGCAGCGCTGGAACGAGCTGCTGCTCGACCGCTTCGCCGCCGCCGGCTTCCCCGAGGTTCGTCCGTCGTACGGCTCGGTGCTGCTGCCGCTGTTCGAGGACGACGGGCTGCGGATGGGCGAGATCGGCCGCCGCGCCCGGCTCTCGAAGCCGTCGATGACCGCCCTCGTGCGCCAATGCGAGGCCGACGGGCTCGTGCGGCGGGAGCGGGACCCGGACGACGGCCGCGCCTTCCGCGTCGTGCTCACGGACCGCGGGCGCCGGTTCGGGGAGGTCGCCGAGGCCGCGCTGGCCGACCTCGACGCGCTGGTGGCGGCCCGGCTCGGCCGGGACGGCGTCGACGCCCTCGAGCGAGGGCTGAGAGGAGTGATGGACCTATGAGGAACGAGACCGTGACCGCCGTGCTGCCCGCCCCGCCGGAGCAGGTCTTCGAGTACCTGGCCGACGTCGAGAACCTGCCCGACTGGGCCACCGAGTTCGCCCGCCGGCTGGAGCGCGAGGGCGACGACTACAAGGTCGTCAACGGGCTCGGGGCGTTCTACTTCGAGATCCGCTCCGACCGCGCGACCGGCGTGATCGACATGTACGCCGGCCCGACCAAGGACGAGCTGGCGCTGTTCCCGACGCGCGTGGTCGGCCTGCCCGGCGGTGGCAGCGCGTTCACGTTCACGATGTTCCAGGGGCCGGGGATGCCGGACGAGCGGTTCGAGAGCCAGCACGCGTCGCTCCGGCGCGAGCTCGAGAACGTCGAGCGGCGGTTCGCGGCGGGCTAGGACGACGAAACCCGCGCCGAGGCGCGGGCTCCTTGCTCATCGGGGCGCCCGGATTTGAACCGGGGACCTCACCGACCCGAACGGTGCGCGCTACCAGGCTGCGCCACGCCCCGAGCAGCAGTGCAGTCTAGCCGCTGGAGGGTCCGCGACCGAGGTTCGATTCCGGCGGTCAGGGCTTCTGCAGGAGGCCGCCGCCCTGGCCACCCCCGGTGAGGCCGTTCGTGACGCCGCCGACCGTGTCCTCCAGGCCCTGGACGGTCTCCTCGACCGTCTCCTGGACGGGCGCGGTGACCTGCTCGACCGTCTCCGTCACCTCGTTGACCACCGGCTGGACGGTCTGCGTGACCCCTTCGACGGTCTGCTGGACCGGCCGGACCGGCTCCTTGGCCTTCGCGGGGACGTCGACCGCCGGGGCACCACCGCCCCCGCCGCCGCCGCTGCCGCCGGCGGCCTGGGTCGCACCGCCGCCGCCGCTCGCGCCGTCGTCGGCCGCGGGTCCCCCGGAGGCGGGCACCAACTCGCCCGGCGACCCGCCGGCGGAGTCTTGGCGGCCGCTCCCTGCCCCGGCGCGGCGCGGCCGCCGCGACTCCTTCCTCCCCCCACGCTTCGCCTCCGCTCCCTGCGTCGACTCCCTCGTGGTCTTCTGCGTTGCCTTCACCGCGTTGCGATCTCCGGTCCGCGCCGCGGTCCGCTCCTGCGCCGCCGGCCGGTCGCGGCCCGCCGGAGGCCCGTCGCCCGAGCCGGCCACCCGGGTCCCGACCCCTGCGGCCCCGACGCCGGCCACCAGCACGGCGGCCGCGGTCGCCAGCTTGCCCCAGCCGCCCGAGAGCTGCTCGGAGAGCATCGGGGCCTGCGCGGCCCAGCTCGACCCGGCGCTCGTGCCGCCGTCGCTCCCGCGCCAGCGCGCCAGCCACGGGAACGGCAGCAGCGCGCCGATCTTCCGCGCGGCCCGCTTGGGCAGCGGGACGTGGGTGAAGATCGCCGAGTCGAGGCCGGCGGCCAGCGCCTCGCGCCGACACGGCTGGCAGTGCGCCACGTGCCGCGACAGCCGCCGCTGCTCGCGCGTGCCGAGGCGCGTCGTCACCGCGGACTGGATCAGCGACTGGATCCGCAGGCAGCGTGCGCCGCTGACGAGGTCGTCGTACTCCTCGGTGAGCCGCCGGCGCGCGCGGAAGAGCGTGCTCTCCACCGCCGGGCGGCTCATGCCCATGCGCTCGCCGATCTCGCGGTACGACATGCCCTCGAGCTCGCGCATCACGAGGATCTCGTGGTGCGTGTCGGACAGCCCGCCGAACGCGCCGCAGAGGTTGTCCAGATCCTGCTTGGCCGCCACCGCGGCGTCCGGCGTGGGGTCGGCGCCGACGAGGTAGTCGCCGGGCGCCAGCCCCTCGTCGGTCTGCAGGGAGACCTCCTCGGCCCGCTTGGAGCGCCGGAACTGGTCGATGCACGCGTTCTTGGCGATCTCGTAGACCCACGGCTTGAACGCGATCGGCCGCTCGGTCTCCCGCATCCGGCGCAGGGCGGAGACGAACACCTCCTGCGTCACGTCCTCGGCGCGGCCGTGGTCCTTGACCATGCCCATCACGTAGGCATGGATGCGGCGGTGGTAGCGCGAGTACAGCGCCTCGAACGCGCGATCGTCGCCACGACGCACCGCGGCGACCAAGCGATGGTCGTCGGGCTCTGCGACGATGCGCGGCATCTCCTCTGCGATGCCGCTCGTTCCCCTACTCACGGTGGAACAACCCTCCTGCGCTGCCTCTCTACATGGTCCACGCTCCGCGTCCGCCAGCGCAGAGACAGAAAACTCTAGCGTTCATTTGACGAGCCTGCGCCCGCAGATCGCCTTATGCCCAATTCCATGACCCGAATCACCTCGATCATCAGCGCACTGGACGAACTGCTGAGTGTGTCGGCGTTCACCGACCTCGGCCCCAACGGCCTCCAGGTGCCCGGTCCGGCCGAGGTGAGCCGCGTCGCGACGGGCGTCTCGGCCCAGCGGCCGCTGATCGAGCGGGCCGTCGAGGAGGGAGCGCAGCTCGTGCTCGTGCACCACGGCCTGTTCTGGGACTTCCTCCCAACCGGCCTGTCGCCGGTGCTG
>Ga0081538_10000825_pt1 | contig 33596 bp, 36 predicted proteins | sample TabmetS5T2R1_FD_71022 | JGI IMG/M metagenome (GOLD analysis project Ga0081538, IMG submission 71022) | Tabebuia heterophylla rhizosphere microbial communities from the University of Puerto Rico - S5T2R1 | ecosystem: Host-associated > Plants > Roots > Rhizosphere ...
GCTTGTCTACAAGGTTAAGCATAGCTCTTGCGATTCCTTCATTTATTGAAGAATTGGAAAACTCTGTAAGGCATATGAACCCAAGTCGCATGTCTGGCAGCGATTCAGAGCCAGGCTTGAAAATCCAAGCTACATGTACAGGTCCAGCGCCAAAGTCGTGATTCTCTATGACCTCATAACCAAGGCTGCGGCCCATCTGGATGATTGGTGCCTTGAGGGTATCTATTATCTGAAGTCTTTCATGTGAACGTTTCTCTGAATAAGCAGAAGAAGCCTGCTGACTCATGTGCTGCTTTTGCACACTATACCTTTTTACAATTACTTGGCATACTACTAGGCTAATTTCGACATTGCCGTAAAGGTTTTTAATATGAAAAAACCCCGCATCTTATATGAGCCATAAAAAAGAGATCGAGCAGCCACTAGACACCGAGCAAGCGAAGAACCTAGAGTTGGATGAAACACCTAAGCCTACTAGAAAGGTGAGCAAACCTTCAGTCCCCGTGCCTGACAATGCAGAGCCAAGTACCCATGATAGGATAAAAGGAAGGCGAGTGATAAAATAGCGTAGTAATTAATTACTTTACCACCATGACAGGACAATTAGCATATGTTACTACGCCTGATGCGACGCTGCCAAGTAGTAGTTTTGCCAAGCCCGACCGGCGCCGTCCCCTTGTACCAGTTATTATGAGATCGACCTTATTTTTCTCAGCGTAGTCTACTATTGCAGGTACTATAGATGTGGGGCTAGCGACCATTTCTACCTTGACATTGACTTCTTGTGCAATAGCCTTTTTCTCAATTTCGTCAAACCACTTGCGTGCTTCTTGCTTTGATCTGTCCAAAAGCTCATTTATTGCGCTTGGAGTGACAAGTCCAAAAGCGCCAGATGAATATGCATAGCCAAGCTGCGACACTACAACATATAACGAGGTAAGCTGGGCCTCATGTTTTTTTGCCATCTTGATAGCGTAGTCGGCCGCTTTCATCGATGACTCGGAACCATCCACACATACAAGTATCATTGCAAAAGTCATCAGCTAAAGTTAGGTAATGAAAGATATAAGGATTGAAAAAGTATGGTTTATCTTTAATAAGAAATGATGTATGCCAAGATCAATGTGGGATTTGCATATCTGATAGGATTACAGATTATTACCTTTGCAGTTGGCACAACGAGAAATTTTTTGGGGACAAATGCAATAATAAATTCAACAACAGTTGTGATATGGAATTATAAAAGAGAAATCGAGTTCTCATGCAATCACAAACTAGTCTGCATAGAAAAATAAGGTTGCACTGGATTATTATTATTAGCAGATTCATCTTGATGACTACCGTATGCCTGTTTCCGGCTTTGGCAATCTGGTTGTAACGAAGATGAAGGAACCCGATCCTATGAAGTAGAAACAAAAAAGAGGTATAGAGACAGCCACATGATCTCATCCATGCACTATCTGAGCAGCAATTACAACCATTCCACTACAGCTGCTACAATAGGACTCTAAATGGACTGGCCGGTAAAGGTGTCTATATATCAAGATGGCACAGCCCTCAAGCTCAATGATGATGATGATGCTTCTCATGACTAAATATTGTCAGTAGCGCTGCATTTTTTGCACCAAGCTCGGCAGTCTTTTCATTGCTATCTGCGCTTCCTATTATTATTACATCGCCATCTCTTGGATTCAATTTTTCAACCAGCATCTTGCGTACCTCACGTTCTTTCTTTAGTGAATCGTTGCTGCTTGCAGGCATAACGAATTTGTTGTCCTTGAAAAGCAGAGTGGTTGCACCCGTTGCACCCATCTTTATGGCAGCATCTCGTTGTTCAATACCTAATCCCACTGCAAAGCCAAACTCTCTGACAAGGACTGCGTAGTTGAACTTGCTAAGGGCTACTGAGCACTTGGGCAAGCTCATTTCTGCCGGAATTGCTGATAGCAGTCCTTCGTATATGCCCTTTCCTTTGGCAGTCATCTTTGTGCCCCTGTTTGATGTTTCGATAAGGCCCTGCATCTTTAGATGTTTTACAAGCGTTTTGACTGTTCCTTCCCCAAGAACCAATCCACTACACAGAGCATTCCTACTCGTTATGCCCTTGTTTCCTATTCTTTGCAAGGCTGCAAACACATGCACAAGATCGAAGGAAAGTGTCCTGCTAGGAGCATACCTGCTTGCAACTCTCTCAAGCATCATAATGTACATGTGCATACATGATAGCGGTATAGCCTTGCATTATTTATTACCTATGAGTTGGATAAACCATCCCACTCTTTATATAGAAGCCGCTTGTATCCGAGGTGAATGTTAGTAAGCAACCAGATAACAAAAACATCTGCAGGCGTTCCGAGGATTGCAGTAGGTATTCTTCTTGGAGTGCTTGCTTTTGGAGTCTTTATGGTTGGATTTGATCAGGGTGAAATACTTGGCTTTACCGTGCCATCTGATGGTAGCGGAGCCGAGCGGGGGACAAATTGGGCTCATGAATTCTACCATGACATGAGACATGCAGCAGGATTTCCGTGCCACTAACCTTCCTGAACCTTCATGAAAGCTATCACTTTTATTGCTATTACACTCCTTGCTGGAGCGATTGCAGGAACTATCCTAGGTGCTATCAACCAAGTTGCGGTTGAGCCGTATATTGAGCGCGCAATAGAACTTGAAATGCGGAACACTGCTCAAAGCGGCGAAGTAATCAACCCGGCTGAATTTGCAGCCTACCGGCTCTGGCAAAAAGGAGGCGAAATAATTGCCGGCACTATTCTAGGATTATCGATAGGGTCACTATATGGAATTGTCTTTGTATATACACGCGGATTGATTTCTGGCACCAACAACAAGAAAAAGGCGCTCATTGTTGCCAGCGTCATGTGGTTAGTATTATTTTTGATGCCTGCACTCAAGTATCCTCCAAACCCTCCTGCAGTAGGAGATCCTGAAACCATCTATTACCGACAGAGTCTTTATGTTGCATTTTTGGCGATATCGGGATTTAGCGCGCTCGGACTTGCATTCTTGTATCGGAAGATGACATCATCTTCGAATACAAAGAAGGCGATAATTCCCTTGGCATATGCCGCTATAATGGCAGTAGCATATCTGGCAATGCCTTCAAACCCTGACCCAATAAATGCACCAATAGATCTGGTCATTGGCTTCAGAATAACAAGCGCAATCACCATCAGTATGTTCTGGGCTCTACTTGGCGTCATTTTTGGCACCTTTTGGGATAAGCTCAATCCTGATGAGACGGCGCGAATAAGCATTCGTTAAAAATAATGTAATCATATCTCAGTTGGTAGTTTGGAGGTTAAAGTATCAACAGTAAAATCCAAGTTAACATGACTGCAGAAAAAACAACGACTCTACAGCATAGACTGCCTGCTTCTTATTTTAGATAAAAGATAAAGACATTCTGAACCTTATCACTGTAAAATGCAAAGGTATAGGGTCTTGTAAATGCAAGTTTAACATGGGCGAGGAAGAAAATTGTCATATCGTCTAGTTGTAAGGTAAAATCCACGCTCAAGTTAGGAGAGTAATCATAACATTCAATATTTTTGCATGTGTGGCAGTGGTTACTGCTACTTTTCTCCTTAACTAACATATCTCCTAACCACAAACTACTTGTATGAAAGTTACAATGCTATTATACATTATTGAACCTCATTTTGATTAGATAATGATAAACGTCAATGCAAGCCGGGAAATGTCTGCTCCAGTTGACAGGATATGGAATATTATTGCAGACATTGACAATGAGCCTAAGTACTGGCATGGCACCAAGACTGTGAAAAATATCCGCAAGGCCGGGAACAAGATCGAGCGCGAGGTCACTATCGCGTTTAAAGACTCAAAATGCCTTCAGACGGTCCTGCTCAATCCAAAAAAATCAGTTGAAATAATGATAACACAAGGTCCCATTAGGGGTACAAAGACAATCATGCTCAACCCTTTAGATAATCACAAAACAAGGATCGATGTAGTGTGGAACATCAAATTGACCGGCTTTCTAGGTCTGTTCACAGGCATAGTGAAAAGACACATTGCAGAAGGAACTGATGAAGCGCTTTTCCGCATTGCGAATGCAGTCGAATAAATAGCCCTATTTCTTCCTAGATGATGCACTATGGAGCTTGCCATTACGATAACGAACTTGATATTGGCTGCTATAATGGCCGGTGTATTTGGCGTTTGGTTGTACTTCCTCACATACATGACTAAGTCATTTAGGCAATCTCCAATGCTTGAATCCTTTGACCGGATAAGCGTAACACGCTTCCCTAAAGTAAGCGTGATCCTGCCTGCCAGGAATGAAGGACGTTATATTGCACGTTGTCTTGAAAGCCTGCTTAGGCAGGATTATCCAGACTTTGAAATAATTGCAATCAATGACTCATCAACCGACAGGACGGGTGAAATAATGAAAGCTTATGCAGATAATGACTTGCGTGTCATACATGTCGATGCATCACCTAAACCGGAGGGGTGGACTGGCAAGAACTGGGCATGTTATCAAGGGTATCTGCAGGCTCAAGGCGAACTCTTGATGTTCACAGACGCCGATAGCAAACATTTGCCTGCTACAATGTCCCTTGCAGTTGGACATCTTATGTCCGAGAACCTTGGGGCACTGACCGCTGTACCTCGGCTTATCTGCAATGACTTTTGGACAAAGATGACTCTGCCCGTTCTTGCAACATTTTTGCATACACGTTTTTCGCCAATCCGGGTAAATGACCCAAACGCTAAGACTGGCTATTTTTTTGGCAGCTTTTTCATTATCACAAGAAGTACTTATGAGGCAGTCGGCACTCACGAAGGAGTAAAAGAGGAGTTGGTAGAGGACGGAGCACTTGGCGGCAAGGTCAAGGCTAGCAAGTTCAGGATGAAGATGGTCAGAGGTGAGTCTCATATAGATGCGGTATGGGCACGGGACCTTCCAACTTTGTGGCAAGGTCTTCGCCGCTTAATGATACCGGTTTACTATCAAGACAAAGCAGGGGCCTATATGATGGCCATGGCTGTATTTTTCATCCTTTTTGCACCTTTTGCATCTCTGCCATATCTACCAGTAGTAGCAGCCAGCTTTGCTGGAAACATATCATCCTTCTACATACTGTTTGGATTGCAAATATCAGCCATTGCTTTGATAATGATTACCACTGCAGTGCAATGCAGGTTGGCCGTATTTGAAAGCCCTCTGTATGCATTTGCTGCTCCTTTGAGTGGTGCTCTTATTTCATTGAGCTTTATGTCAGCGATTGCTGACGCAAAGAAGAAGAAAGGCGCAGTTAGCTGGCGTGATAGAAGATACATAATAAATAAAACTCAAAATCCTTTATCATAAGAATTAACTATATGAATATGCAATAAAAATGAGTGGAACTAAAGCCTGAAACGGCTGTTCCGCCATACACCTAATCTATCTAATAATCTAAAGAATATGGAAATGATGTACGAACGCAAAAACAATAGGGGAAAAATTCAGATAATGGGCGACGTGTTAGGACTTGCCACCTCCGGAATAAAGAAGACCCATATAATGTACAAAGCAAACCTTAGCTACGAGCAGGTACACCTCTACCTTGGAGAGCTAATCGGAAAGAGACTGATCGCACAGGATGTTTCTCCTGATGGAGTAGTATATAGGACCACTACAAAGGGGAGGGAATTTCTGCTATACTACACACGTTTAGTAGAATTCCTTGAAGAAGAGCCCGAAGTTGAGTTAAGTGCACCTTACATCAGCAAATAGTCAAGCAAAGAATGTTGAATGAGGACAGGGAGAACGAGGAGGAAAGAAGACCTGGCAATGCAGCCTGGTATACACATAGAGCGTCTTCTAAAAGAAGAAGAAGCCAAGCAAGAGGCTGTACAGAATCTTAAAACCTACAAAGGGTTTTGTGTCTATAGACACAATTCACAGTATAATCATACAATAATGGAGGATGATCAAATCGCTTCCATCAAGCCTATGGTCTTGGAGTTTATCTCGATCGTTTGCGAACACATTCCGCTACCTGTAGAAGCAGCCAGAGAGCGCTATGACGTTGATAGTCTTAGTGATATTAAAATTCCTCCAATCATCGAGCTTCCTAAATCTATGACTATCCAGCGCCTTCGCATACCTAGTAATATAAGCCAGGATGACATAGAAAGTGTGGGCCGTAGAATACAGATAGCTGTAGCAGATCTAGATGTTCACGGAATCCAAGCAGGAAGGGATGCACTATCTCAGTTATTACCTGTAAGTGGGTGGCACTATGTAAAGAGCAGGCTAAAACTCATCAATTTTGAAAAGGACTGCATTTATGAGGAATATAGTCCTCATCCATGCCATATGCCAACCTGTCCAATATGCATGGTAGCAGTAGCCAAGAAGGGAAAAGAAAAACAACTAGAGCATGAGATACAAAAACATGTTCGAAAACGAGAGTCGTTGCAGATGCCCACCTCATGATTTTTGATCGTGCAAAAGATTATTAGAATAAGATGTAATAATTTTTCCCACTTTTGAACAAGGCTATTCTAGCCGTGTTAATTATTATGGCCGCTGCTGTGATCTTGTTTGTATATTCTCAGTTCAAAGATGTTGATGATTTTGTTGGCAATGTGCCGTTTCTAAATGATGTTTTACAAACAACTACTATAGATGGAAGGAGAGGTCTTAGCGATGATGCCTTTCAGATAGGTCAAGTGGGCATAGTCAACCCTTCCAACACAGAACTGTCTCTGCCAGATCTTTTCCAGAAGGTAGAAAAGTCTGTCGTTCAAATAACTGACAGCAGTGAAATAGATATCTTTGAATCTCGCCTAGGATCGGGCTTTGTATATGACGATAATGGTCACATAATTACAAATCATCACGTCGTCAGCGGCGGAGGTAATAGGCTAGATGTAACGTTTTCAGATGGCATTGTATATCGCGCCTCCCTAATAGGTTCAGACCCCTCTGCCGATATTGCAGTCCTTTATGTGGAAGAGGTGTCAAAGGACAAACTTTTCCCGCTGTCGCTTGCGGATTCGTCTAAGGTGCAAGTAGGTGAGCGTGTGGCTGCAATTGGCAACCCCTTTGGACTTTCTGGCTCTCTGACTAGGGGCATAGTTAGCGGAGTAGGCAGGCAGATCCCCGCACAGGAAGAGGAAGGTTTTACGATTCCTAATATCATCCAGACTGATGCTCCTATCAATCCCGGCAACTCCGGCGGCCCCTTGCTCAATATGAGGGGTGAGGTGATAGGCATTAATTCTGCCATATTTTCCACGACAGGTCAATTTGCTGGTGTCGGCTTTGCTATTCCATCAAACACAATGGCTCAGATTGTGCCATCGCTTATTACCACAGGATCATATCAGCATCCATGGCTTGGGGTCGCCGGAAGAGATATGACCCCGGATATAGCTGACCGCCTCAGTCTTGATGAGCCTCGTGGTTTTTTGGTCACAGAAGTAGTAGCTGGAAGCCCTGCCGAAAAGGCTGGACTCCAGGGAGGTGACGAAAATACAGTCATTGATGGCATCCCTACGAAGCTCGGCGGGGATGTCATAATTGCAGTCGATAACAATACAGTAAGAAAGATCGATGATATCTTGGCCTATGTGGAAATGAGAAAGTCAGCAGGTGATGATCTGAGAATAACAATCCTGCGTGAAGGGCAATCGCTGGAAGTTGTCGCAACTCTAGCAGCTAGGCCTAACCAGCAAGAGTCTCCTTAGCGGCAATATTGTTTATTAATGATGTACACTTTTCATTACTACTGTATTTGCTCATTAATCATGCTATTACCGAGATGCTTAATCATGCCTTGGACTCTGGAGTGACGAAAAGTGAAGCGTATCAGTTGATGACAGAATGTCCGACCGATATGCTATTGATGGTCGCAGGCAGGATAAGGGACATATCAAGACCCAACGTAATCACGTATTCAAGAAAAGTATTCATTAATCTTATGAATCTCTGCCGTGATGCATGTACTTACTGCACCTACAAAAGGGAACCCGGTGACCCGATGCTCTCGATGTTGAACCCTCGTCAGGTCCTTACGATAGCAGAAGCTGGCAAAAAATTTCGCTGTACAGAAGCGTTATTTGTAACAGGCGAACGTCCGGAGCAAAAATACGAGCAGGCAAGAACTTGGCTTCGTTCTCTTGGCTATTCATCAACTGTTGAATACATCCACCGCATGAGTGAGCTTGTTCTTGAAAAAACGGGATTGCTTCCACACACAAATGCTGGCAGCCTGACTAAGAAGGAAATGTCTATGCTGCAAGATACCAACGTAAGCCTTGGACTTATGCTTGAAACATCAAGCGAGCGGCTGATGGAAAAGGACATGCCACACGAACATGCACCAAGTAAGAACCCGAAGGTAAGGATGAAGACGCTTGAGAGCGCCGGTGAGCTCCGGATCCCTATTACTACTGGCCTGCTGGTAGGCATAGGTGAAACACAAGAAGATCTGATTGATTCGCTATTTGCGATAAGGCAATTGCACGAAAAGTATGGCCACATACAGGAAGTTATAATGCAGAACTTTGCTCCTAAGCCGGGAACCGACATGGCAAAGTTTCCACCGGCATCACCAGAATATTTTCTTCGATCAGTTGCCATGGCAAGAATAGTGATGCAGGGTATGAATATTCAAGTACCACCAAACCTCAACCCTGATATCTTTGGCCACTATATATCCGCTGGCATAAATGACTGGGGCGGCATATCGCCAGTTACAATTGATCATGTTAACCCCGAGTTTCCTTGGCCTTCTGTTGGGCTAGTAAGAAAGGTAACTGAAAGCAAGGGCCGCAGGCTCAGAGCACGCCTTCCAATCTATCCTGAATTTCTCAAAGGTGGATTTATTACGTCGGATCGCCTGCAAAAGTATGCAAGCTTGGTTGCTGACAGCTCGGGATTAGTAAAGGAGGATTATTAATATATGTCAATGATTGATTCGTTACTTAAAAATGCCGATCCTATAGTGGCGTCAGGCCTTGACAAGGCACTGAGCGCTAAGGATATATCAGTAGATGAGGCAGTCAAACTCTTTGATTCTACTGGCCTTGAACTGAACCTTTTAGTAATGGTGGCAGATGAACTTCGCAAAAGGACTTTGGGTGATTATGCAACGTATGTTGTCAACAGGAACATCAACTTCACAAATGTCTGCATCAAACAATGTGGCTTTTGCGCGTTTAGTAGAGACTTTCGGGAAGAGGAAGGCTACTTTCTTCCTACCGAGGAGATTGTGAAAAGGGCACAGGAAGCTGCAAACTTTGGCGCCACGGAGGTGTGTATACAAGCTGGTCTGCCACCTAAAATGGATGGGCATATCTACATCGACATCTGCAGGGCAGTTAAGAAAGAACTGCCTGATATGCACGTCCACGCTTTTTCCCCTGAGGAAGTGGCATATGGAGCAGTAAGATCCGAAACGCCCGTGCCAGAATACCTCAAAATGCTAAAAGAGGCTGGCGTCGGGAGCTTACCAGGTACTGCAGCGGAGATTCTCGACCAGAGTCTCCGAGATGTAATATCGCCTGGCAGGATTTCAGTGAAAGACTGGATCGCAGTCATCAAACAAGCTCATGCTCTGGGAATACCTACTACTTCAACCATAATGTACGGTCACATTGAAACATCGCGCCATAAGGCAGAGCACATTGACCTTTTACGTAATATCCAAAAGGAGACGCACGGCTTTACAGAATTTGTGCCGCTCAGCTTTGTACACACTGAAGCGCCAATGTACAACCGCAAGGCCGTTCCTGGAATCAGAGCGGGGGCAGATGGCAACGAAGTCGTCAAGATGCACGCTGTGGCAAGGATAATGCTGAACAATCATATTCCCAATATACAAGTCTCATGGGTTAAGGAAGGAACAAAGTTGTCACAGCTGTTGCTTGCAGCCGGTGTGAACGACTTTGGCGGCACCCTGATCAACGAGAGCATATCGACAGCTGCAGGTGCACCGCATGGGCAGCTGATGAGACCAAAAGAGATCCGGCAGTTGATGAGAGCCGCTGGCAGGATACCGGTACAACGCTCTACTACCTATCAGCCACTGAAGGTGTTTGTCAATGAAAACGAGGATCAGGACTCATCACTTGACAGCATCGACAGCTCGCAGTTTGGGTCGTATCATCAGTTGATCAAACTAGACAAATTCAGGTACAAGGATGCCAAAATCAATGGTAATATTTGATATAGGCAAGTAAAGATCGCTACTATCTATAGATTTTAAAACTTTAAAATATTAGTTCTGTTGGTTCTTCCGTAGTTTAGATCAGTTATTGGTTATTTTATTGTAGTAGCCCTGTTCAATATTTATTTAGATTATTTTTCTACGGTTGTTTCTTATTGGTGCCACACTATGAGCGTTCTTATGAAGTTAGATCGTCTTGATTAGAAGCTTGAGAATTCTATAAGTCTCGGCCTGCCTTTAATGTATGGCCACTGTCCGTTCCATTTTCAAATATCATGTCTGGATAGAGCATATATATAGATATTTTTGCTATCTATTCATAAATCAAGAATGTAAGGAGTTTTTTCTGTCAGCCGGTACGTGCTTTACCTACCTAATCTGCCAATGTAGCGAATATGATGATAGCAGGGCATCCATCGAATTATCATATGACTGCACAGGTGATGCGCCAGTAAATTGGACACCTGAAAATACGAACAGTCCTGCAAGCAGTATTGTAAGGGCTGAAACTGAAAGCATCATGCCTCTATATCTGATTGCTGGATAAGAGTACCTTATCATCAAAAATGATGCTACAATTGTAGCTGCACTTGCTATCGATGCTATGACGCCTGCATTTAGAAAGAAGGCCTGCCAGTCTGTGAGTAGACCTGCCGCAGCAAATGCAATGGCTGTCAACACCACACCAAAAAACATATAGTGGCGCACACCTAAGTAGCGTGTCCTGCTGATGGTTTCTTCTGATGTGCCAGAATCTTCTGACCGCACCTGCTCTTCTGTTCTCTTAAGCGAGGCAGCGTCTGCATATTTTGGATCGACTTCACGCAAAAGTTGCAGACCTTCTTCCGTGATCACGTAGTATTTCGAGTTCTTCGTGACATAGTTGGCCATCCGCTCAAGATGGTAGTAGATAGATCCGGTAGAAAGCCCTGTAGAAAGTTTGATATCTGAAAAACCGGCTACGCCATTTTTATCTGCTATCGCCTTGAGAATCTTTATTCTAGTCCTTCTTGCGCGTAGCTGGGTTTCTCCTGTCAACGACTAGTGATAACCAGTAAAATTTTTTATTAATTTCGAAATGAGCTCATAGAAGATAATAGTAGAATATTAATCTAGGTTAATTGTTAAATCCCATCATTGTACAGGTAGATTGCTGCTTGTTGATTCGTTATGGCTGGCTAGCCTGTTGTGTACTTTTGTTGTTACTATCCAGTCCGGTATCTGTTAATGAACCAAAGATAGAATATGCCCAAGCACAGGGAGCTAAACAGACAGTAACATTTGTGGAGGCTGGCTGGGATATTTTCAAAAGCCAATCAGATATAATGGTAGTCAAGTCTTCAATACCTGCAGAGGATGATGTTGCTGCTTCTAATCATTGGTGGAAAACAAGAAGTGCTGAATCAAGCATAGTTCCTTTCACGCTAGCTGAAAATATGGACGAGTTATCCGAATCCTTGGTAGATACAAACTCTCACAAGGATATAATCTACAGCAGCAGCCACCAACTTGCACTTAACAATACCGGTAACATCAGTAGAATAGAGTCGCAAGCTCCAAAGGAGAGTCGATTTGTTAAATGGACAGACTTAAAAGAAAAAGCCGTAACTACATTCATCCCTGAAGGTTGGAATGCAGATCTCCAGATAATCAGGCCATACAAATCCATGACTGGTTTTGTATTCTTTGCAAGAGGAGATGAAAACACGCTTGTATATGTCTTCCAACCATTCATGCCTTTGTACATTCTCCCAAGCAGGTCGCTTTGCGAAAACGATAGCATTTGTTTTAGTTCTATCATATCCGCAGAGAAGGTCCGGGAAATGTCCCTTGGAAACGCTCCAATAGCTGTTTCTAACTTTAAGACACCAGAGCAGTATTTCACAAGTGAAGTATTGCCACTGTTGACAAGGAATCTAAATGCATACGCTGTTGACTCGGCAGAGTCAGTTTACGCGCAGATATATGGAGATGGCAATTCCACTCATCTGATGCCGGCCTATGACGTGGATTACAATTTTAACGTCGAAAATAAGAAAATTTCCGGAAAGGCAATAGTATTTACGCGTAATTATACCGCTGGTGACGCCGGCATCTGGAACGGTTTTATAGTTGGAATCGAGGCCTCGGAGAATAATTTTGACAGAGCATTCCAGCAGGCCGCGGTGATCCTATTAAATTTAGAGTTTGAAGAACAGTGGCTTAATAGCGAAAGGAATGTACTGCTTGAAAATGCAAACACAAGTCAGTCGCTTAGCGCAATTCCAGAATTGATGGCAAACAGTACACTCGATGACTTTTACCTCATTGTTCCGACAGCTGCCAACCAGCTGGTAACGTCTCAGAACAATACTACTATAGCAAACTACCTCGATAAAGGTAGCAACAAGGAATTGCATCTGCCGCTATTTCCTGAATTGCAGTATTGGTACCTTAATGATAATCAGCTTGTCGGAGGAGATTTCAGAAGGGATCTAATGAATGCAAGCTTGCTTGAGCCTTTATTCTAGCAAGACTTATACAGACATCTTTATTCTATCCATAGCACGATGCTAGCTTAGTGGGGTCGTAGCGAAGCCAGGCATCGCAACGGGCTCCAGATCAAACATAAGGGCTAAATTAGCAGTAAAAAGAAGAAACCCGTGGGTCAAGGGTTCAATTGATTGTGGCAACAACAGCCTCATCAGGATAGATCCCTTCGACCCCACTAATTTCACCGCGATGGACAGTGCTCTTTTTTTATGTACTGAATTGCTTTTTAGATGGGAGACAACGGTAGCGGAGCATATTTTTGTTTTATTATCTAGTGCAATGGAACTCTGACATAATTCTTATCTATAGATATCAAGCTCTATCGGCTGTGCGCCGATCGAGAAAACGGATCTCGACAGAAACACAAGGCTTTGGAGTTTCAAAGAGGGAAGGTCATGATTCTTCAAGATTCTATGGCCGTAAACTTTACAGATATGACACTGCAAATAATGGAGAAAGTAATGGTGATGGTAAATATGGAGAGAATTATATTGAGCCCCCAAACTTGAACAAACTGTTTTGCAAGAGCAGCGAAAAGATGGACGAGCTACGTGATCATAGTGTTCATCTAATGATTACCTCACCCCCATACAATGTTGGCAAGGAGTACGATCAAGATTTGAGCGTAAAAGAATATCGAAGCTTACTGAAGCAAGTTTTTAAAGAAACGTTTCGAGTCCTTGTGTATGGTGGGAGAGCATGCATTAATATTGCAAATTTGGGAAGAAAACCCTACATTCCATTACATAGCTACATAATTGAAGATATGTATGAGTTAGGCTTTCTTATGCGTGGCGAGATAATTTGGAACAAGGCTGCAAGCTCTGGAGTTTCCACTGCATGGGGAAGTTGGCAATCTGCATCTAATCCGACATTGAGAGATGTCCACGAGTATGTGCTAGTCTTCTCTAAAGGAAGTTTTTCTCGCAGTTCGCATAACAAAGAAAATACTATAACAAAATGTGAATTTCTTACATTTACAAAGAGCATTTGGAATTTTCCTGCAGAATCTGCTACTCGTGTTGGTCATCCAGCCCCTTTTCCAATCGAGCTTCCATATCGTTGTATACAGCTTTATACATTCAAGGGTGAAGTTGTACTTGATCCATTTTGTGGTATAGGTTCTACGTGTATTGCAGCCATGAAAAGCGGAAGGCAGTTTGTAGGGTATGATGTAAACAAGGAATATATTGAAATAGCAAATAGTAGAATAAGTCAATATCACTAGGTTTAAAATAGCGAAAGTCGATACAGGTTCAGTCTCTTTTTCTATCTATAGAAGAGCTTTGTAAATATAGTTTTACCTTCTTATTTTGAATTTAGGACATAGCCATCTTCCTTGAGTTACCATAGGTAGATATGTTTCCTACGATACCAATTGTTAAAATCTAGGTCAATAATAATGCCGTAGTCCCCTCACAGTAAGAAATGGACCGAGTGGGATTATTTGAACCCACGACCTCAGACTCTACAAAAATACCTAAAGGTACGGCTGTGGAAAGAGAACCGCAAAGAGGAGTGAATTGAAAAGAAGTGGGTAAAAGTAAAGAAAGGACAAAAAAAGTGCTTGTATTTACTTAGGGCGATGTATCCAGCTGCTACTCTGCTACCTCTGTTCCTCCTACTGCTTCTTCTATTACTCCCTCTGCTGAGGGCTCTTCTTCTTCATCTTCCCCTTCTTCTTCTGCGGCCTCTTCCTCTATACCAGTAACAGTCCCATTAGCAGCAAGCATTACCATAGGACCAAACGTTGCTCCACCATCAGTGCTTACTCTAGCAACTGGGACATCACTTGTCTGATTGGTCTCCCACCATGTAACTACTACACTATCTCCTTCCCCTGCTATCTCTACTCTCCATGAATCAGCATCAGTTGTATTGCTCAAGTTCGTTTTATTGCTAAAAGTACTACTACCATCATTTGAGGCTCTAAACATCACTTCTTGATTACCATTTTCTGTGTTATTGGTCCACCAAGCTATGTAGATATTATCTCCAGATACGACTACGGGTGCTTTTGTACCGCCGTCACTTATGCCTGTGTCTACTACGTTACTTACACTTAGCAGCTGACCAAATGCAGCTGGTGGTGTTGCAAACGACGATGTAGCCATTACCGCAACTATTAATGCCGTTTTTGTCATTATCATGACGATAATGGTGAAAATTTATCCTTTATAAAAAGTCCTTTAGGTTTTTGGTATTCGTAGTCAAAGACTGGCTAATAAGTTAAGGCGGCTTTTGAAAGTAAAGCAAATACAAAAAGAGGAAGAACTGTTGTTGCTGATGAGCTGGTACCACTTCATCCTATCATTATGTCGATTCTGTTTCATCATTACAAAGAGCTAAAGGAATGCATCAATCAGGTTGAGCAGATAGAGGATAATAGAGTTAACAGAGGCAAAAAAAACAAAGATTGATGAAGGAAGTGAAAAAGGAGAGAAAGGTAGAAAAGAGCCCTCCTTTGAATTAAGAACAGTATAATAAATGCCAATCACAGATGCAGCAAAGAAACAGATTGCACAACAGCGTAGGTTGTTCTTCAAGATATGCTTCAAGTGTGGAGCTAAGAATCCTATCTCTAGTACAAGGTGCAGGAAGTGCCGCGGCAGCCAAATGAGACTAAAGAACAGGACGCTTGGAGCCAAGAAGTAAGCAAAGCCTTAGTGTCTTTTTGACCGCTTCTATAGGACAATTATCGCTAGCTAATTCCTACAGGTTCTGTTACAGACACAATATCTTTCGCATTTAGTTACAAACTTATGCCAGTAATGTCAATATTTATGATTGTTTATTTCATATTCATACTGCAGTTAACCTTCTAAAAAATATAGGATAATAATATTATTATCATAACATGTTACAAGTTCAACTATCAAATGGAAGCACTGTCAACAGTGTAAATAATCTCTTTCCACTACAAATTGATTATTTGAAAAGATCCATTTACTATCCCCTCCATTAGCAGCTACAGAAATCTTAGTTGTTTGCTGGTCATCTATTCTTGTAAAGCGTAGAATATTCTCCTGATGATTTTCAGGCTGCTCTGCCGCCTGTTATATCATTACGCATATATCGTGTGAATAGAGTTCTCTGAGGTCAGAATGGATGGGGAGAGATTTGAACTCTCGACCACCTGTGTGTGAGACAGGTATCCTAACCAGGCTAGACTACCCATCCGCCTTTTTGAGGTCTTGGCACGACGATAATTAATACTATGTCCCTTCATTGAAACCTTCGAGGTATGCCTTTTGAGGAGAAGTCAGCGAGTCGATCTCGATGCTCATTGACTGCAGCTTGGCAAGTGCGATTTCTTGATCCTGGCTCCTGTCAATGTTGTATACTAACGGCTTCAAAGTATCGCCTTGATGTGCTAGCTTAATTACTGATAAGAACTGGTTGGCAAAGCTCATATCCATTACCTCTGAGGGGTGGCCTTCTGCTGCAGCCAGGTTGACAAGGCGGCCCTCTCCAAGTAGGTATATCCTACTGCCGTTCTTGAGAACATATTGCATTACGTTTTCGTTGATCTTATTTTGATGTACTGTTTGTTTTTCAATTGCTGGTATAGAAATTTCAACATTAAAATGACCTGCATTTGCCAAGATTGCGCCGTCTTTCATCTTGGCAATGTCCTTGTCAATAATGACATCCTTGCAACCTGTCGTAGTGATGAAAACATCACCTATTTCAGCTGCCTTTTCCATCTTGGTCACAGTATAGCCGTCCATCTTGGCTTTGAGGGCAGCTATTGGATCAACTTCAGTAACAATGACATTGCCACCAAAGCCCGCTGCACGCCGAGAAATGCCTTTGCCCACATGGCCATAGCCTGCAACGACTATATTCTTACCTGAAATTAGTATATTAGTTGCGCGTATTATACCATCCAAGGCTGACTGGCCAGTGCCATAAATATTGTCAAAGTCGTGCTTTGTTTCAGCGTCATTAACAGCAATAATTGGATACATCAGCTTGCCTGCCTTTTGCATAGCCCGCAACCTGATGACTCCTGTAGTTGTTTCTTCAGTACCCCCTTTTATTGAGTTAAAATTCTTCTTATGCATTTCAACGGTCAGATCTGCACCATCATCGATAGTGACATGTGGCTCGATCATCATAGCAGAATGAATATCATCATAATATTCCTGCTGCGTCACGCCTCTGCTTGCAAATATCGAAATACCTTCATCCTTAGCTAGGGACGCAGCAACATCATCCTGTGTGCTCAATGGATTGCAGCCACACCATGACAGCTCGGCGCCGGCAGCCTTGAGAGTCCTAACAAGGACTCCGGTTTCCTTTGTAACATGTAAGCATCCAGCAACCCTTATCCCCTTAAGGGGCTTAGTTTTTTCGTATTTCTGACGCAGTGCAACTAGTACAGGCATGTGGGCTTCTGCCCACTCGATACGGTTCTTGCCTTCTTTGGCAAGTGTAGGGTCTTTAATGCGAAATTCCATTCAATTTTGACAATATTCATGCCATATATTAGTTCTACAGCAATAGTCCTCTTGAACGCATGATCTGGGTCACCTGCTCGTCAGAGACTGGTCCAAACTCTTCATAAAACTGTCCGACTGATCCAAAATCGTGGGGCATATGCAGTACTATAACAGAATCGGACTCTTGTTCTAGCACTTCCACCGATTGAGAGGGCGCGACCGGAACCGCGATATTAATGGTTAATGGGTTATGCTTTCTTGCCCACCTGGCAGAGGCAATGACTGTAGCACCCGTTGCAATGCCATCATCCACTATAATGACGTTTTTGCCTGCAATATTATAACTAAGATCCGGCTTTCTGTATGCTGCAGATCTGCGCCGGATTTCTGCGACCTGGCGTACCCTTTCGCTTTCAATGTAGTTCTGTGGTATTCGCAGCGCATTTACGATATATCTATTAATGTATGAAGTACCATCCTCCATTACTGCCCCTATCGCAAGTTCCTCGTTCTCCGGCGCTCCAAGCTTTCTTGGTATCACAATGTCAAAGTCTGCAGCAAGCTCCTTGGCTACAATATCCGCTAGTATGACGCCTCCCCGCGGAATGCCGAGTACTATTGCAGGAATATAGCCATGCTCCGCTAGCCTTTCTGCAAGTAGATTGCCAGCATCTATCCTATCGCGGAACCTCATAACTTGATTTCTCCTGTTACAGTTTTAAGTTTTAGTTGTTATAGGCATTTTCAATAGCAGGAAGGAAAAGTTACGATATTAGAGGCTCATATAACAAGACACAGCAGGTCTCTCTTCCTATCGCTCTCTGCTTGGAAGAGAATGCAAAAAACAAAACTTGAATTTGTCTTTTACCTTTAAGGCTTAACTTTCGAGTTAATTGCATTCCTCCGAGAAATGGCCTGAACAGCTTTTTGGGCGTATTTTGGAGCATTATATTGTTCTATAACGAGGTTCCACATTCCCAACAACCTAAAATGGAATTAGCTTCAAGCCGGTTTGTCACAATATTACCAAAGCAAGTAGGAGTTATGGGGTATGCAAGCATATATATCTGCCACTTGGTTTCACTTTTGATTTGATTTTTTCTTATCTGTGTAGAAAAACATATGATCTGCGAAAACTATAATTCTCACAATGATTATTGCTCAGGCCTGTGCGCAAGCTGCAGATTGCTGTAATTGGCTATAACAAGGACAGGTGTACTGACACTGCAAGCAAGATGGCATATGAAGTGGGCAAGGAAATTGCATGTGCTGGCGCGGTGCTGATATGTGGAGGGCTTGGAGGTGTAATGGAATCTGCATGCAAGGGTGCAAAAGAATATGGCGGCACCACGGTTGGAATAATACCGCAAGAAGAGTTCTTGTATGCAAATGAATATTGTGACATCGTGGTATGCACTGGCATAGGCTATGCAAGAGATTTTGTTGTTGCATCTTCCGCCGATGGAATAATCGCAGTGGGTGGGGGCGTGGGAACGCTTATTGAGCTATGTGTAGGCTACATGACTAAGAAGACAATGGTAGTGATATCGGGAAGCGGAGGTATAGCAGATATTTATGGAGGTAAGTTTTTGGATGAGCGCAACAGGGTCTCAATAACTGTTGCAAAAGATGCAAAGACAGCAGTAGAAATGATACTTGCTACTACTGTGAAAGCAAGATAAGTAAGGGGAACTACTATTACTCTTAATATTTGACCAAATATGGATCAGGATCATAGAACGACCCATATTTTGCAGCCAAGTCTTGCAGAGTGCGAACGATATTTTTGACACCAAATTCTTCTGCTGTGGTGAATAGCTCCTTTTTCAATCCCATGCCAAGTTTGAGTGCCTTTTCCAAATCTTCTTTGCTGCACACACCGTTTGAAATAAGCCACGCGGCATTGTTGGCAGCCACTCCGATCAGCGCAGTTGGATTATACTTTGCAGCCTCTTGCTCTGTAAGGTTTATGCGCTCGTACTTGTCGCCTTTATATACAAAAAATCCCTTGCCCGACTTTTGACCGAGGTTCTTTTCATCAAACAGCTCCTTTATCTTTGGATGGGGTCGGATGACCTTCTTGTCTCGAGAATGCATCTCAACAGTTGCTTTGTATATCACGTCAAGGCCACTATAATCGGCAAGCTCGAATATCCCCATTGGGAATGATAATTTGAATTTGACTGCCGAGTCGATAGTGGTCATTGGAACATTGTCTCTTTCTTGGCAGTAGACAGCTTCATGAACAAGCGGTATAAAGATGCGGTTGACAATAAATCCAGCGACATCTTTTTTACAGAGCACTGGCTGCTTGCCAAGCTTCTGCACAAGACCTGTTGCCATGTCAATCATACCTTGGTTTGTTTTGCTGCCAGGTATCACTTCGACTAAGGGCATCAGCTGTGGTGGATTGAAAAAGTGAAGGCCGACAAAGCGCTCTGGTCTGCTTGTAAGTGCAGCCATTTCTGTGATTGGAAGAGTGCTTGTGTTTGAAGCATAAAGCGTCCTACTCTCTGCCAGGCTATCCACCTCTGCATATACCTTCCTTTTCAAGTTCATGTCTTCTGGCACTGCTTCAATGAGCAAGTCTGTACCTTTGAGAGCTTGCTCCAAGTCAACCACTGGTGTGATTCTAGCAAAGATCTTGTCTGCTTCTGTCTTTGAGAGTTTCTGTTTTTCAATTAGCTTGTTGAGCGACCATCTAATCTTTTCCATTGCTTTGTCAAGAAAAGATTGCTCAATGTCGCGCAAGGTTACATTGTAGCCGGCCATTGCAGATACCTGAGCAATACCGTGGCCCATAATACCCGACCCAAGGATAGTTATCTTATTGATTGTTGAGAGTGACATTATAACTAAAACATAGCTCTTGGGGAATTTTTAATGTTGCTAATTGAGCATCATCTTTAAAACCATACTTGACTATATTGTTGTGATAATTGGATTTACAGCGCTTTGTTGCGGACGTGACATCGCTTTCTGGCAGAATGTCAGCCGGCGAGCCTGAAGAAATAGTGGAGAGAATGAACTTTGTAAAGAACAGACTCATCGAGCTCTACATGAGAAATCTCGTCAAGATAAATCATTCAGCGATGGAGCTTGTATGTGCCAAGCACCTGATCCGCTACGGCTATAAAGTTGACGTGGAGAAGCAGCTGACGGATATTCTGATCTGTGATGTGTATGCAGAAAAGGGTGATGGCGCAGCCATCGTTGAAATTGAGACAGGATTTATTCCACCAGAGCACGCGCTAGATCCGCTGTCTTACTATGCTGCAAGGATTGCAAGCAAGATAGCACGCTATAGCAAGTATGCGAATCAGTTCGTCTTGGCGACTCCCCCTGTCAGCGTCCTTCCGATACCTGCCCTATTCAGGCGTCCACCTCGTGACAGAAGAAAGAGTGAAATCAAAAAAGTCAAAGTATTGTGCGATAAATATTACAAGAATCCCCCCGTGACTGAAGATGAGATTCTAAATGGCCGGCTACATATAACATACATCATAAATATTGATGCAGGTAAGGTAGTCGAGATGGACATCGATTCATACTTTGAGCACGTGGGCGGCATGTTGTCTACCAGCATGGATCTATGAGAATTTTGTGATAGTCTTTTGACCATGGGTAGGCCTCCTGCCCCTTGAGACACGAACGGTCGCAGTTCTTTCATCTTCCTTTTCAACTGCAGCCTTGACCACCTTTAGCACATTGTCATCTTTGGTACCCCTAACATATACTACATATACGAGCGCCTGATCCTTTCCATCTGCTTTCCTTATGACCCGTCCAATCCTCTGCGCCACTTGGTTCATGTTAGACGTGCTAGCAATAATTATTGCAATGCCGACTTGAGGTACATCGTACCCAATTTCAAGCGTGTGCACCGACAGTAATGGAAAATAATCTTTACCCCAGCTTTCCAAGATCTCCCTTCTCTCTTTTGGTTTAATTCCATTGTGTATTGTTTGCGCTGATATTCCGTTTGCTTCCAATATTGCCTTTAGCTGTTGAATTGAATCGATAGTTTCACTAAAGATCATGATGCGCTCGCCTATGTGGTTCTTGACCAGATCAGCTGCCTTGAGTAGCTTCTGTCTAGTAGCACTGAGCAATTCTTTACGTTTTCGCACATGAGCAAACCATATTTTTGCCATTGATGCCCGCGATCCGCCCCGCATTAGTATCTTTGTCATCTTCAGTGGATCATAGGCCTGAAGCTTCCTTGAGATATCCTTTATTGCTGCACTTGCCTCATCATAACTTTTTTGTTCCTCCGACGTAAAGCTGACTTCTACTGGTTTGACGATTGGCTTGGCTAACCTGCCATCCGTCACTGCATCTTTGATCATGTATTTCTTTACTGGCGGAACAACAGTTAGGATTGTTTGATATTTTGGATCTTTTTCATTTATGGTCGCAGTGAGTCCTAGAATTGCCTTGCGCGAATCTTCCACAATAACATCGAAGATGCTGTCAAATGCAACTGCGCTTTCGCTGACAAGATGGACTTCATCAAGTACTACCATGTTAGCACTCCTTATCAAGTTGTAATTATTAATGGCGCTCTGGTACGTACTGATAGTGATCTCTCTAATGTCCTTGCGCTCCCCGTAGTAAATACCGATGTGGTCATCAGAAACGCCATAACGCCGCAGACGTCTAACATTTTGCTCTATCAACACTATCCTTGGAACTAGAAATAATATTGTAAAGCGATCCTGTCCTGACAGCTTAGCTGCCCGCCTTGCACACTCAAATGCGATCTCGGTCTTACCAGTGCCAGTGCTAAAGATGACAGATCCACGGCAGCCATTGTCAATCCATGCTTTGGCAGCCTCCAGCTGATCATTTTTTAGCTCAAATGGAAAATGAATTGTAGATATCGCTGGCGGCATGCAACAAGTGAAAGTCAAGCGAATAAAAACTTTAATGATCTTAGGTAAACATGATATAGTATGAAGCCACTAATCTACATGCTCCATCAAGACGATCCCTTCAAGTGTACGGCAGCCAAACTTGTCAGGTTTCGTTTAGCAACACCCATAAAGTTTATCTCGAAGACTACTATTGTGCTTAACCCATTTTCAGAAGCTCCTGTTTTGAGATATGACCGTATAGTGGCGGATTCTGTATGTGCTATTGACTGCTCATGGGAGCGCGCAGATGAAGTGCTAAAGCACCAGCGCCTTGTCACTCATGGCATAGCTAGAAGGCTCCCTGCGATGCTGGCTGCGAACCCCACTAACTATGCCAAGCTGGACAAGCTATCGAGCGTGGAGGCACTTGCAGCCGCCCTATACATTTTAAATGAAAAGGAGCTTGCGGCAAAAATGTTGGATAAGTTCAAGTGGGGCCACACCTTTCTTGAGCTCAATGCCAACCTTCTACATGACTATGCAGATGCAGAAACGAAAGAGCAAGTAGTTGAGCTGGAAAAGGAGTACTTTCCTCAACTCGTAAGAAATTACTCTAGGAAGACCAGCAAGTAACGCCTAGGTTTTAATATCAATCTTGTCCATTGATACTGTGTGTGTGAGCCAGTGGGTGGGTCACTCGAAAGAGAGGAAACTCCTCCCTCACTGCAGGCACCCGAATTAGCGATAATTAGCCGGAGACGGCTGGCAACGGAACAGAAAAGATATCCAGTCAGAATGCTACGATGATGGTGTATAGCCTGAGGTCTCTGATACTGGAATGAAACTGCCGACCCGGGTGGAGCAAGGCTAAATAGAGCACAAGGTCCTGCACCTGCTCTGGTTGGCTGCTCAGCGGAATCCCACTTAGAACAGAAGGAGAGTTATTGCTGGCACGCACACTAATCTGTCAAAATTTCCATAACCACTAAACTAGAATTTCTTTGAGTGAAATATTTTTCATGGTTCTGTTGTTGTTGACGACGATATTCCCTTACTTTGCGTATTGCAAACGCATCAGCGTCTCTTTCGCTAAATATGCCTCTGGCTCCCCAGACTTTCCTCTACGATTTCCTTCATTCTCCTTTTGCCACAGGTGACGAAATTCATGACTCAGCATGAGAATAAGGGCTTCCATTCGGTCAAGCAACAAACAATTGATATATCCTTTCCCCGATGCATATTCCGTTAGACGTGGAAACTTCTTTTCTTTAGAAGTAATTCGTGTGATGATTAAAGGATTTGATGTATTATGCCAACCACATCCGTTATAGTAACATGTACCTGTGTAATTACCGCTGGACTTGTTTGTAACTGTCACATCGACGTTATTGTAATTTTTCAATTTTAAAACCGGCAACACATGCCTCAGTGCTTCCCAAACTTGTTCATTGCTAAAAACACTGGTATTGCGCAGCGTTATCCATACAGTGCTAATTTTTTTCTTTCTCTCTTTTATCTTGCTGTTGTTCTTGTTCTTATTCTTCTTTTTTTTCAATTTCTCGCTGAACCTCGAAGTTTATGAATGCAACCTTTGCCCCTTCATGCGTTCAATACGTTCAACCAATATTGGGTCTGTAAGTATTCTGACATCGACCAATTTTAGCTGTTCACCATTTCAGCTGCTGTATATACATCGTATACCCACTGTTGACCTTAAAGCACCTAAGCCTTCGTTGCAATAGCAATGACAGTGTCATTAAATATAAGAGGGAGAAGCAAAAAAAGCAAGTTAAAACTTAAATTCACTTTAAAAAGTATGCCTTTTATTGTTGCAAAGACTTACTCTTATCAAGCTGGGCGGCTCTGTTGTTACCTTTAAGCAAAGGCCACTCGCAGCTAATATCGATGCGATAGATGGTATTTCGCATGCTCTGACACAATTAGGTGTTCCTGTCATTATTGTGCATGGTGGTGGTTCGTTTGGCCACTATTGGTCGGCAAAATATGATATGCATACCAAGGCAGCCAACTATGATATCCATGGAATCTCCATAGTGCATGAGTCAATGATCTCACTAAATCAGATAATCGTCAATTCCATGATTAGGATGGGGCTTAATCCATATGGCATGCCACCATCTGCTCTAACGACCGGTGACAAGCCCATTGTAGCAAAGATAAAGCACATCTATGCAATGGCCCAATCAAAAATAATACCAGTCACGTATGGCGACATAGTCTATGTTGGAGGTACCAAATATTCCATCCTATCCGGCGACGCACTCATGACAATTCTCGCAAGAGTACTGCGACCGTTAAGGATCATTTTTGCGACCAACGTCGACGGCGTATATAAAGACAGCGTAAGCAGAGAACTTGTAAACGAGATACAGATCAAAGACAAGAGTAAATCGATTGAGTTCTTCAGGACATCGGGCACAGACGCAACGGGTGGAATGCAAAGAAAGATTACAGAAGCATTTAAGATTGCATCACACGGAATGGATGTAATGATGATAAACGGACTTGTACCCGAACGCATTATAGAGGCGGCAGAAGGTACGTTAAAGGTTGGCACAGTGGTAAAGGGGAGAAGGAGTTAGTTGCCAGACACCTTTGACGTGTCTTCTGATATCGAGATAATCAAGCAGCGTAAAAAGGAAGGGATTGACATCCCACTTAAGAAGAATGTACAGGCGAAAACTACTTCGACATATTTAGAATACGTCAGGTTAGTACATAACGCATTACCCGAGGTAAACTATGATGATATTGACACGTCGATGACTTTTCTTGGGAAAAGGTTTTCGGCACCGATTATAATCGACTCTATGACCGGCGGCACTGATGAGGCAACTGTCATCAATGGCAGGCTGGGTGAGCTCGCAGAAAAGTATGGCTTCGGCATGGGGCTTGGGAGTCAGAGGGCAGGACTCAAGAGTGAGCAGCTTGCTGCCACCTATTCGATAGCAAGAAAGAATGCACCAAATGCATTCTTAATAGCAAATATAGGTGGAGCACAACTTTCCAAGGGGTTCACAGTAGACGAAGCTAGAAAAATAGTAAAAATGATTAGGGCAAATGCACTGGTGGTGCATCTGAACCCACTACAGGAGCTTGTACAGCCAGAGGGCGAGCCGCGCTATAAGGGAGTTCTTGCCCAGATCTCAGAGCTTGCCAAGACAATAGAAGTACCGCTGATAGTCAAGGAGGTGGGTGCAGGGATTTCAAAGGAGGTTGCCATAAAACTTGAGATGGCTAACGTTTCAGCGATCAATATCGCCGGAGCTGGCGGCACTACTTGGGCTGGTGTCGAAAAGTTACGTGCAGAATCTCTCAAAGATGACCTTAAAAAGCATCTTGGTGAAATGTTCTGGGACTGGGGCATTCCGACGGCAGCCAGCCTAATAGAGGTTAGGCGTGCAGTGAAACTGCCACTCATTGCATCAGGCGGTCTACGCAATGGGCTTGAAATTGCAAAGTGCATAGCGCTTGGTGCCAACATGGCTGCAATGGCATATCCATTTCTTCAAACAGCTGCGCAGTCACGCGAAAGCCTCTTTGCATTTGCAGATACAATTCTTGCAGAGCTTAAGAGCACAATGTTCCTAGTTGGAGCCAAAAATATTGCTGCACTTGCTAGCTCAAGATATATATTGACAGGAATGCTAGCACATGAGGTTAGTAGCCGTACATGAAGGCAGACAGCATCAAAAGCGAGCTGGAATCTTATGCTTCTACCGTGAACAACTTTATACTTACATTTATTGAGGGCAAGCCAAGAGAGCTTTACCAGGCTTCGTCACATTATATCCGCACTGGAGGCAAGCGTTTGCGGCCGTTCATGGTCCTCAAGGGCTGCGAAATGCTAGGAGGAAGCGCCGAGAGGGCTCTTCCTGCAGCCGCTGCAGTTGAGCTTGTTCATAACTTTACACTTGTACATGACGATATCATGGACAACGATGAAATGAGGCACGGAGCTGCAACTGTGCACAGGTACTATGGCATGCCACTTGCGATCCTTGCAGGAGACATCCTATTCTCAAAAGCCTTTGAACTGTTAACGTTTAACTGTAGAAAGGCAGGAATTCCAGATAAGTCGATAATTGACATGGTGGAGCATCTTTCATTTGCGTGCACGGAAATATGCGAGGGACAGGCAATAGACGTAGAAGTTGCATCAAGCCCAAAGTTTCCAAGCGTGCAGCATTACATCGACATGATTGGCAAAAAGACTGCCACGCTCTTTGAAGTATCGTGCACACTTGGCGCACTGTCATCTCCAAATCACACTACTAGCGACATTAGAAATCTCTCTTCATTTGGACGCAATATTGGTATTGCTTTTCAGTTGGTAGATGATCTAATAGGTGTGATAGGCGACCCTAAGCTGACAGGCAAGGCCGCGGGGAATGACATTCGAGAAGGCAAGAAGACATATCCAATACTGCTTGCTTTGAAAAACGCCGACAAAGAAGATGCAGAAAAGATCAAGAGGGTATTTGGTACAAGAGGCAAGGCCTTGAGCCAAGACATCAAGGAGGCTGTCAGAGTCATCTCTTACATTGGCATAGAGCAGGACGTGAGGAATGAGGCAAGAAGATACTTGCATGAAGCAGTCAAGTCAATTGAAGGTTACAATAACTCTGATGCCAGAAGAGCCCTTCAGTTCTCGGCAGATTTTGTAGTTGGTAGGAGTCTGTAGCAATACGTGCCAATTGATCCGAATACTGAGAAATTCATTAAGATTATTGCATTGAAGAATTCAGTTGAGCATGAAGGCAAGGCACAATCTGACGCAGTGATCGCCAAGTTTGTCGGCTTGAAGCCAGAATTGCGTAGCCAAATAAAGTTACTTATCTCCGAAATCAAGGCAGTTGTGCAGCAAATAAATGCACTTTCTCTTGCAGATCAAAAAGCGCTTCTTGAAGAACTTGTGCCGAGCGAAGTGGCTGCAACAAAGCAGATATCAAGCCAGAAACAGCAGCTGCCCCCACTTGAAGGAGCCATACAGGGCAAGGTGGTTACTCGATTTCCTCCTGAGCCAAACGGTTACCCACATATTGGGCATGCTAAGGCAGCTATAATTGATGAAGAGTATGCCCGGATGTACAGCGGCAAGCTGATTCTTCGCTTTGATGATACAAACCCGCTCAATGAAAAGATGGAATATTATGACGCTATAGCTGAGGGGCTGAAATGGCTTGGAGTCAAGCCTGATATTGTTAAGAATACTTCAGACGACATTGATCTTTTACACAATTATGGAAGAAGATTGATTGAGCTGGACGGCGCATATGTATGCACTTGTAGCCTGGAGATGATACACGACCTCCGAGCAAAGGGCATCCCCTGCGAGTGCAGGCGCGATCCCGCAACTGCGCTTGATAGGATTGGAAAATTGTTTGGTGGCTCATACGAGCAGAATGAAGCCATTGTACGATTCAAGGGTGACATGGCCGACCAGAATACTGCTATGCGTGACCCAGCGCTTTTCAGGATAATAGACTCTGATCACCCCAAACTGGGCAATAGAGTGCGGATTTGGCCGACCTATGACTTTGCCGCGCCAATTGAAGACAGTATCGATGGAGTAACTCATGCTTTGAGGACAAAAGAATACGAGCTTCGCAACGCGCTCTATTTTGCAATTCTTGACAGGCTCAGTTTGAGAAAGCCATACCTTATTGAATTTTCGAGGCTGGAGTTTGAAGGAATTCCAGTTTCAAAGCGAAAGATAAAACCGCTTATAGAAAATGGCACAATCAGAAGCTGGGATGACCCGCGGCTCCCAACTCTTACTGCGCTTAGAAGGAGAGGCTTTGTGCCGGAGGCGATACGCAAATTTGTGCTATCGCTTGGCCTTACGCTTGCAGAAACCAAGCCTCCTTTTGAAAGCCTAGAGGCTTTAAACAGGAAGATAATAGATCCAATATCGCTTCGGCTATTCTTTGTGAAAAACCCTGTCGAAATGTATATCCGGGATGGTCTAGAAAGAGAGATCTCACTCAAGAACCATCCTACGGATGCCAGCCTTGGAATAAGGACAGTAAAGGTTAGTGATCGGTTCTATATTTCTGAAGATGATGCAGCTAGGCTGAAGGTCGGAGCCGAAATTCGGCTCATTGAGTTGTATAACGTCAAGGTAACGAGCATAGATTGGAAGGATGGTGCTCACTTGATAATAACAGCTGAGGCCAGTGGTAACGATATCCTGCAATCAATGCCGAAAATACAGTGGATTGCAAAGAATGATATAATTGACTACAAGGTCATGATTCCTAAGGAACTCTACATGAACGAGGAAGAGTACAACACTAACAGCCTTGAAATATCTCAAGGCTTTGCAGAATCTTTTGTGTCGCACCTTGAGCCTGATGCTCGGGTTCAATTCGTGAGATTTGGATTTTGCAGAGTCGACGGTAATCAAATCGCAATAATGACGCACAGGTAAAGGGACAATGAAGGTAGCAAGAATCCGAGATAGCAAGGTGAAGGAGACATACTGCATTATATCTGATGATGAAAAAAGCATTGTCACAAGGTCGGATATACAGCAGCAGACAGGCATACCCGTTCCTCCAAACATCAAGGACTTTGTGTTCCGAGGATGGCTTGATGAGGTCAAGCATCACAAGTCCATGCTAAAATTCAATCAGAAAGTGAGTGATGTCGAGCTCTTGGTGCCGATACCAAACCCACCAAAGATAGTCTGCCTTGCCTTTAACTATTACGATCATGCACGCGACGCAGGACTTACTCCTTCAGATGAGCCCGTGATATTCATGAAGCCAAGGACAGCTCTTAACGAGCCGTTCAAAGACATTATCTGTCCGTCATTTGTAACTCGCCTTGACTACGAAGCCGAGCTTGCAGTTGTCATTGGCAAAGAGACGAAGAAGGTGCCAGAAGATAAAGCTCTTGATTCTGTCTTTGGATACATGATACTACATGACGTCTCTGCAAGAGATATCCAGTTCAAAGACAAGCAGTTTACTCGAGGCAAGGGAATAGATACTTTTGCTCCATGCGGACCGTGGATAACGACCAAGGACGAGATCTCAGATCCTCAGAATCTTCGTATAACAACCAAAGTTAATGGCGAAACACGCCAAAACTCATCAAGTTCAAACATGGTTATCCCAGTTACGCGGATAATTTCTACACTTAGCGTGACCATGACGCTTGAGCCAGGGGACATCATTTCAACAGGAACACCTGCTGGGGTAGCAATGTCAATGAAAGAGCCAAAATATCTAAAGGATGGAGACGTGGTTGAAATAACAATAGAAAGGTTGGGCACTATAAGAAACCGCATAGTATATTACTAATTGTAGATCCTTGTCTCAGGCTAGTAGGATGGCGGTGGTTTTGTTCTGCTCAATCTTGTTATTTCCCGTTCTAACAGCCTAGCATAGTATTCGTACGACTCTGCCAACTTTCCTCTGATGTTTGCAAGCTGCATCGACAAGTTAAGGGCATCAAGGCAAGTTTCAAGCGACCGCTCAGTTGCAAATTCATTCATGGCCTTATTGAACTGGGAAACGATCTTCCTCTGATCGTCGCTTTGCTCATTTATGGTCTTGGTAAGCTGATCGATCTCGTTAGAGCCTCCAAAGCTCTTTCCTTTGAGCCAATCTACCATATATGTAACACTAGATTGGAGTCAGAATCAAATAAAACTTGCCTATTTTTGTGTATTTGAGCAGTACTAATACCCCTGAAAATTAAAAATGTATTTATTTGCCGTTTTCTGAACTTCAGAAGTACACATGGTAGTTGACAACAAAGCCAAGCTATCATACATTCAAATAATCAAGGAGGATCTTGGCGTCTTCCATATTACTCCAGATAATGGCCCAATTCCTGATTTTAAGGCTGGTCAATTTGTCACATTAGGCTTCCATATCGCAAACGAAGGTAAAATAGTCCGCAGGGCTTACTCTATCGCATCACCACCTGAGCAGAAGAAGCGCTTTGAGCTGTACATACGTTGGGTACGGAAACCGGTGCCTGGTAGACTCACAACTGAGCTGTTTAACAAAAAGGAAGGCGACGAAATACTCTGGGTCAAGCCTACAGGGATTTTCACAATAAACGAAAAGCTTCCTGACGGCAGGCCGGACGATCGAAGGATGGTTTTGATCGGCGGAGGGACAGGTCTTGCTCCATTTGTATCCTATTCCCTCCATCTCAAGGCAATAGGAAGCAAGCGCGAAATTGTCGTGCTGCATGGTGCAAGTTATGTAGATGAGCTAGGCTACAGAGATTTGCTTATGTCTCTTGAAGATGAGAGTATTGATAAGGGCCGTGACAAGTGGAACTTCCGCTACCGCGGAAGCATCAGCAGACCGCAGGAGTGGTTCAACAGGTCATGGAGTGGACAGAAGGGCAGAGTTGAGTCATTTCTCAGGCCAAAACCAGGCAAGGATCTCTCTCCCCTTGAGGAGCTGGTAGGTGAAAGGGTGACGCCAGAAAATACATCATTTTACATCTGTGGCTGGCAGGGAACGATAGACGGCGCACTGGATTATTTAGTTCCAAAAGGCTTTGTCACCGAGCGCAATAAGAGAAAGGATGGAAGCTACGATATCAAGTTCGAATCGTACGGCTAATCTCATTCTTTCTTTTTTTAATTTTTTAAAGCCTTATATCTTGGTAAAATGCGATTAGAATGATGAAGTTTGAATTTGAGGAATTTGCTACAGTAGAGGACGTTTTTCTCTACCTTGTTTCTGTTGCACCATACATGAAGCAGGTCATGCCCATTAGCTCGTACAAGGGATACATCTTTTCTCTTGTGCCATTGACTCCACTTTCAGGAGAGATTCTGATGATGATATATACTAAAGGAAAATTGGATCCCGGTCTTGTAGAATTTGACATTTCGACAAAGAAATACCGGCCTGTGACATCAGTCGAGCGTGCAGACAAGAATTACTTTGTAGTCCTGACGCCCAAAGTTGCAACGCTTGCAGAGGAAGCGATCAAGAATCTACAATAAAAATTCCTAAAAATTGCTAGGCCTGTGACGGCATCGTAGCAGTCACAGACTGTTTGCGTGAGTATCGTTCGACTATGTCTTCTGGCACTTGTCCGTTAAACAATTCTTTTGAGAGTCCGCGCAGATATCTCATGACTGCCCAAGTGCCAGATTTAATGAGTACTGCCATAAAGACCTTCATCGCTGGACCATATGTCTTATTCCTGATGATGATCGGGATAATGTCGTTTATCACGCGCAGATTGTGCTCCCAACACCTCCAGAATAGCGTGAATTGTGCCTCGTTGAGGTTGCCAAAATGCATAGAGTTCTTTTCAGAAAAGTCTTGGTAAAGTAATGGCGCAACCAAGCCGCGCATATTCATCTGCCTAAAGTCGTCGATAAGATCTATTGTGTATTGTGTTTCATCTGGTGTCTCGTCAGGCCATCCTATGATTAACGTAAGGGCAGGGAACCAATTATTTTGATTGAGTATCTTGCAGCCTTCCCTTACCACTGAACCCCATTCTTCGGGTTGAAATGGCTTTGTTTTGACACCAAGGTGCTTCTTGACCATCCTTGGAGCAACTGTCTCAACGCCAAGGTTGGTTGCAAGCCATCTGCCGCCGGCAACATTCATTTCATTGATCTCGGACATCTTTTTTATAAGGTCGGGCGAAGATGCAACTGCGGAAAGTGTCATGTGAGTTGTTCCAACAAAACGTGCGCCGGTAGATTTCAGACCACTCCACAGCTCAATGATGGCATCTGCATTTGGAATAAAGTCCTTGTTATCACAACCGTAAAGCAGCATCTCGTCAGATTGTAGCCAGATGGAATCAAAACCATAGTCAAGGTTAATCTTGGCCTCCTTTTGCAGTCTTGCAAGTGGAAAGTCCTTCTTTGAGCGCTTGTTGACATCACAAAAGTCGCAGCCCCTGCCGCAGCCCCGCATAGCCTCGATGAGGGAATTGACTGTCGGTCCTTGCATCATAGGGATATTTTCGATGCTGCGGACAAAGGTATGTAATAGCTCTGGCGCGTCACCAGCCTCCAAGTCATGGAAAAGATCAAGAGCCAGCTCGTCTGCCTCGCCAATGACTACAGTGTCAATGCCGTGAATCTTCATCCTATCGGGCTTGGCAAGCTCCCAAGAGCCGTTACCTCCAACGACTACCTTGAAATTGTATTTCTTCTTTAGTTGGATAATGGAAGCGCACATCTTTTTGAACTTCATGGCGACATATGAGAGTTTTTCTGGAGACATTGTTGTCGTCACTGGTGCCATGCCAAGTGGATCCATGACATTGATACCGACAACCTTTGTCTCTGGGCCAACACACTTGTCGAGCATCTCGGGGTGAGCAAGAAGGATCTCGTTGCGCTTGTATTCTTTCAAAAGTGCTGCTTCAATTCTTCTCAAGCCGCACTGTGCAACCTTGACCTCTCCTGTGTTCGAGTCAGTCTCAACACTTGGACAAAAGATCTTGTCAAATACAAATTCTGGTAAAAGTTCATAGGGACCACACGCAATAAAGCCATAGAGGAAGTTGCCCCTATAGTTTGTCATCAAACTGCGGTCTGCAGTCAGAACTATCCGTTTGCCGCCTGATTCTACCATGCTTTGAGTATCAGTTATTCGATATTCTATGGCTATAAATCTATATTACCATCTTTTCGAGTATGTTTCTTAGTAATTTAGAATAATACTTAAGATTAGATGTTGCTAATACGATAGTCCTGAAACACATAGATATGATAACAAGATTTACCAACAACTCTCATGATGATGAATTATTATATCAATAGCTGCAATGACGGGATAAATTATTATCAACTTATGGCTGTCAGATATTAGTTAATTCACAGTGTTCTGCTATCTGTTATCTCGCAATTTTTTGACAAGTATTAATGGGGTAAGAAAATGCTACTTCGCGTTTAAACAATCAATGAATCTGTTTGAAACTGCTCAATTAGTGGCAATATTTTAGATTCAACTATAGAGACCACATCAGAACCCAAATCAAACGATACCAATAAGTAAAACCATTTAAAATCCTGTCTCTCTTGCTGCTGCTGTTGTTTTTTTCGCTTTCTGTCTTTATCGGCCTGCTGGCCGATTATGACAATTGGAACTGTTGCACGGATCAACTTTTCATATACAGCTATGGCATACCGTTGCTTGCCTATCTTGTTCTCAAAAGTTTCTCGTGTTGATGCACGTAAGACAGTTTGTATGGTGTAATGTTCAGTCTCTTGCCTATCCATCAGAGGCTGTAGACCCTCTCTATAGACTGCCTCAATTAGATTTCCCATCTGGTTCGCTATTCCTGCAAACCTGATGGAGGAATCTTTAGCAATAATGCCTTTACATAAACTGTGTAGGCGATTTGGCTGTTGGTCGGAGGGCATATCTATTCTCTCAGTACTGGAAGTCTTGATAAGTATAAAAACTACAAGAAGGACCTATACTCGATATTAATAAGTCGTACACTCTGTCTGCAGAAAATTTTTCTTGCCCCTAATTTAATTCTAAAATAAGTAGTGCAACGAAATATGATATAGGGTG
>Ga0081538_10000826_pt1 | contig 33554 bp, 30 predicted proteins | sample TabmetS5T2R1_FD_71022 | JGI IMG/M metagenome (GOLD analysis project Ga0081538, IMG submission 71022) | Tabebuia heterophylla rhizosphere microbial communities from the University of Puerto Rico - S5T2R1 | ecosystem: Host-associated > Plants > Roots > Rhizosphere ...
GGTGACGCTGATGGGCCCGTGGCGGTACTCCATGGCCGGGTACGACTCCGCCCACGCCGAGCCGGCCTCCCGCAGCTTGAGCGCGGCCTCGTTGGCGAGCCCGACGGTCCAACCGGAGCCCAGGAAGGTGAACTGGGTCCGCTCGAGCAGGCCGGCCGGCAGGTCGGCCACCACCGCCTGGCCGGCCGCGGCGATCGTCGGCCCGAGGTCCTGGCCCACGCTCGCCCGGAGCAGGGCGAGCGTGGTGGTGGCGAACCGGGTCTGCACCACCGACCGTTCGTCGGCGAAGTCGAGCACGATCGCCTGGTCGGCGGCGCCCACCACCGCCGACCCGGGGTCCCCGGTGACGGCCAGGGTCGGCTGCCGTCCCCGGACCTGGCCCAGCAGCGTGAGGACCTCGGTCGTCGTCCCCGACCGGGTGATGGCGAGCAGCCGGTCGTAGCTGCGCCCGCGGGGCATCTCGGAGGCGGCGAAGGCGTCGGTCTCGCCCCGGCCGGCGGCCTCCCGGAGCGCCGCGTAGGCCTGGGCCATGAACCAGGAGGTCCCGCAGCCCACGACCACGACCCGTTCACCGTCCCGAGGCAGCAGGCCCCGGGAGCGTGCCGCGACCTCGACGGCCCGCCGCCAGCAGTCCGGCTGCGACCCGAGCTCGGTCGAGACCAACGGCTCCCGGTCCATCACTTGAGCGTGGCGCTGGTCAGGCCGGCCTGGACCTGCCGGTAGAAGAGCAGGTAGACGACCACCACGGGGACGATGGCGATGGTCATGGCGGCGAACAGGGCACCCCAGTCGCCCTCGTACCGCTGGCTGGCCAGCAGGGTGGCGATGCCCTGGGTGAGCACCGGCCGCTCGGGGGAGAGGAACTGCGGGAGGACGAACTGGTTGAACTGGCCGATCACGTTGAAGATGCCGATGCTCAGCAGGCCGGGCTTGGCCATCGGCAGCATCACCCGGAAGAAGACCCTGGCATGGGAGCAGCCGTCGATGAAGGCGGCCTCGGCGACCGAGGTGGGCAGCGTCCTGAAGAACGCGTGCATGAAGAACACGGTGAACGGCAGGGAGTAGGCGACATAGACCAGGATCAGCCCCTGGTAGGTGGACAGCATGCCCAGGTTCCGGACGACGAAGAACAGCGGCACGATCGCCAGGAACACCGGGAACATCATCCCGGCGGCGAACAGGTAGTAGATGAGCCGGTTGCCCGGGAACCGGTACCGCGCCAGCACGTAGGCGGCCATCGACCCGAGCAGCATGGTCAGCACCACGCCGCCGGTGACGACGATGACGCTGTTGAGCAGGTACTGGCCGACGCCCTTGTCCCAGGCGCTGGCGAAGTTGGACCACTGGAAGGACTCGGGCAGCGACCACGGCGAGCCGAAGATCTCGCCTGAGGTCTTCACGGAGGCGAGGAGGGCCCACACGAATGGGACCAGCACCATCACCGACCAGCCGATCAGGACGACGTGGGAGAAGACGTTGACCCCGACATCGCCACCCCGGCGGGTCCTGCGGCCGTCGCCGGGCCGGCGGGGCGGGGTCGTCGTCGGGGTGCCGGTGTCGCCGGTGCGTGTCGTGACGGCCATGGCCCGGCCCCTCAGTACTCGATCCGCTGCCGCCGGGTGACGCGCAGCATGATGGCGGCGACGATCAGGGTGAAGAAGAACAGGACGACGCCCATCGCCGACGCGTAGCCGGCCCGGCCGAACTGGAAGCCGTTCTGGGCGATCTGCAGGGAGATCACCTGGGTGGCGTTGGCCGGCCCGCCCGGCCCCGGGGTCATCACCGCGACCAGGGCATAGACGTCGAGGGCGAGGATGGCCAGGTACACCCACGAGGTCTGGATCGTGTCCCACAGCAGCGGGACCGTGACCCGGAAGAAGGTGGCCGCCCGCCCCGCCCCGTCGATCACCGCGGCCTCGTAGATGTCCCTGGGGACCGAGGACATGGCCGCGTTGAACAGCACCAGGTAGAACCCGACGCTGCCCCACACCAGGACCCAGAGCACGCACCACAGGGCCAGGTTGGGGTCGGCCAGCCAGCCGACGGGCTCCACCCCGACGGCCCCCAGCACGCTGTTGACCAGGCCGTTCGGCGTCGGGTCGAGCATCACGGCCCAGATGACCGCGATCACCGGGACCGACAGGACCTGGGGGACGAAGAACGCCAGCTTGTAGAACCCGGACCCGCGCACGCCCCTGACGCCGGCACCCGATCCCGCCCCGCCCACATTTAGCAGGAAGGCGTAGAACAGGGCCAGCAGGATCACCGTCAGCGGCATGCCCACCAGCAGCGCCAGGTTGTTCCGGACCGCGCGCAGGAACAGCGAGTCCTGGGTCAACGTCTGGAAGTTCTGCAGCCCGATGAACTCGAAGGTCGGCGAGACGCCGGTCCAGTCGGTCAGCGAGTAGTAGAACGCCTGGATGAACGGCGAGATCACGAAGACCGTGTACAACGCCAGGGGCAGGACCAGGAACCCCGCGATGAACCGGTACTGACCGTGTCGCATGGCGCTCTCCGGCTAGCTGCGGGTGCGCTTCTTGGTCTGTGGGTCCTTGGCCGTCTCGTCGGCCGCCTTCTGGCATTGGGCGCAGAACTCGTCGGCGGTGACGCGGCCGGCCGCCAGCTCACCGAAGGCCGTCTCGATCTTCGGCCGCATGGGCGAGTACCAGACGAAGAAGTAGTAGTTCCAGTTGTTGTCGCCGCCGGCCTTGACGAGCTCGCTGGCGGACGCCGCGGCCGGGGTGAGGTCGATGCCCTCGCCGGCGCCGTTGACGACGGTCGGGGCCGCGGTGAGCTCGGTGAACTTCGACGCCCCCTCCTTCGACAGCATGATCCGGAGGTACTCCTGGCCGCCGGGGAGGTTCTTGGCCTTGGCGGGCACGATGAACGCCTCGGCCGCGCTGACCCGGGTGGACTGGAACGGCAGCTTGGAGCCCTCCATCAGGGGGGTCGGCGCGACCGTGGTGGCGAAGTCCTTGGGCGCGACCTTCTTCTGCTCGTTCTCCAGCCACGAGCCCGAGGGGATGAAGGCCGCCTTGCCCTCGTTCCAGCGGGTCTGCGACTGGATGTGGTCCAGGCCCTCGGTGCCCTGGAGCATGTAGCCCTTGGACTTGATCTCCAGCAGCGCCTCGGCGGCCATCTTGACCGACGGGTGCTTCCAGGCGTTCGGCTCCAGGCTGTCGATCGCCTTGACCACCTCCACGCCGCCGTGCTTGACGGCCATGTCCATGGTCACCTGCTGGATGTAGTACGGGTACTTGCCCTGGTGGGCCATGGGCGCGATCCCGGCGCCCTTGATTTCCTCGGACAGGGCGAGGAAGTCGTCCCAGGTCTCGGCCGGCTGCCAGCCCTTCTCGTCGAACAGGGTCTTGTCGTACCAGAGGCCGTAGACCTCGAGGGCGTAGTTCAGGACCAGGATCTTGCCGCCGTAGTCGCCGGACTCGATCGCCACCGGGTTCAGGCTGTCCCTGATCTTGCCGCCGTCGATGGACTCGGCGTCGAACAGCGGGGTCAGGTCGGCCAGCTGGCCGGTGTCGGCGAGCGTGGCCAGCGGCAGCTGCTCGGCGCCCGAGTTGTCGATCACGTCCGGGGGGTTGCCGCTGTTGAAGCGGGGCTGAAGCTGCTGGCGGATGTCGGTGATGCCGGCATGCTTGATCTCGGCGTTGGGGAACTTCTTCTTGTACAGCTCCTCGTGGAACTTGGCGTAGTCGTCGCCGTAGCCGCCCTTGAAGATGACGACGTCCAGGGGTGCGTCGGCCTGCACGCCGAACGGGTTCTCGGCGCTCGTCTCGCCGCCGCCGGTCTCGGTGTCCCCGCCGCCGCCGCTGGCGCAGCCGGACAGCAGGGAACCGCCGCCGGCCGCGGCGACCGAGACCAGGACGGCCCGCTGGAGGAACAGCCGCCGCGAGTACTGGTTGGGGGTGCCCATGGACCTGTCTCCTTTGAGAGATCGAGGGACTCAGGCGGTACGTCGGATGCGTCCGGCGTATCGAGCTTCCAGAGTGCTGTTGTGCTCATACCCACCAGGGACGTTGGCAGACACATAGACGGGGGGTACCTCGCCGGCCTCGAGCAGCCGCCGGACGACCTCGGCGACGACCAGCTGGGCGAGCAGCGCGCCCGTGATCGACGACACCGCGCAGGCGGTGCCGCCGCCGGGCAGGGGGAGCACGGCGTCGCCGTAGGGGGCGCCGTTGTCGAGGGCGACGTCGGCGTGGTCGATCAGCTTGGCGCCGGAGGGGTGCCGGGAATCCACGTCCGCCGTCTGCCTGAAGGAGGTGATCGCGATCAGCCGGTGCCCGCGCTCCTTGACCAGCCCCGCGAACTCGACGATGGCGCCGTTGACGCCCGAGTTGGAGCCGATGACGAAGATGTCGGCGGCCGCCACCGCGGCGAGGTCGTACAGGCGGTGGGCGACCTGTGGGTTGCGCTCCAGGAGGCCGTCGCCGAGCACCTCGGGCGGTTCGCCACCGAAGATGACCACGTCCCGCAGGGCGATCCGGTTGGTCGGCACCAGCCCGCCCGCGCGACCGGCGAGCTCCATCGCCAGGGCCTCGGAGTGCCCGGTCCCGAACGCCTGGACGACGCCGCCGGCCCGCAGCGACCCCACCACCAGCTCGGCCGCCTGCTGCACCGGCCCGTCGGCCTGCCGGCTGACCCTGGCCATGATCGGCGCGAGGGCGTCGAGGTAGGCCTGTGCGCCGACGGCCCTCCCGGGGGCCCCGGTGCCGCCGCCGGCAGCGCTGCCCGCGTCCACCATCGAAGCTGGCCTCCTGTCCGTCAGCTGCCTGCCGGTGCGACAATAGCCCATTCCCGCTGAATGGAGCGTCCATGCGCACGGAGTCGTTGGTCCTCGGCGGCGACCTCGGGGGGACCTCGACGCGCATCCTGGTGGTCGGGACCGACGGGTGGGAGCGTGGCCGCAGCACCGCCGCCGCCGGCAACCCCATCAGCCACCCCGACGGGGCGGCGGCCGCCTTCGGCGACGCGCTCCGCGCGGCGCTGGCCGGGGTCGACCCGGACCGGGTGGAGGCGTCGGTGATCGGCGTCGCCGGGGTGTCGGCGCTGCGGACGCCGCCGGTGGCCGCCCGGTTCGGCCGGGTCTGGGCGGACGCGGGCCTGCGCTGCGACCCCGGGTATGCGGCGGACCTCGAGGTCGCGTTCGCGGCCGGCACCCCCGAGCCCGACGGCTCCGTGCTGGTCGCGGGCACCGGGGCGACCGCCGGCGCCGTGGCCGACCGCCGGTTGACGCGGACCGCGGACGGCCATGGCTGGCTGCTCGGCGACGACGGCTCGGGGTTCTGGCTCGGGCGCGAGGCCGTCCGGGCGGCCCTGCGCGCCCTCGACGTCGGGGAGCCCTCTGGCCGCCTGGTCGGCGCCGTGCTCCATGAGCTGGGCGCGACCGGGCCGGCCGGCCAGGTCTCCCCGGCGCGGGCCCGGCGCGCGACCGAACGGCAGCGCGACCGGGTGATCGAGGCGGTCCATTCGCGGCCCGGTGTCCAGCTGTCGGCGCTCGCCCCGCTGGTCAGCGCCGCCTACCGGGCCGGCGACCCGGAGGCGCGGTCGATCGTCGAGCGCGCCGCGGCCGCGCTGCTCACGACCCTCGGCCGGATCCGGGACCCGGGAGAGACCACGCCGATCGTGCTCGCCGGGAGCCTGCTGAGCGGCACGTCCCCGGTGGGGACGACCCTGCGGACCCTGCTCGGGGGCCAGTTCGCCGGGCCGGTCCGCCCGGCGACCACCGAGGTGGGTGGTGCCGCCTGGCTGGCCCTGGCCGCGCTCGACCCGGCCCTCGCCACCCGCGACATTCACGCCCGGCTCTGCGCCTGACCCTGGGGCGGCTACGGCAGCAGCTCCAGCTCCCGGGCCCTGGTGACCGCCTGGGTGCGGTTGGTCGCGCTTCCCCAGGATGTGGCTGACGTGGCGTTTCACGGTGTCCAGGGTGATCACCAGCTCGTCGGCGATCGCCTGGTTGGGCAGGCCCGCGGCCAGCCCCCCGGCGGGCATGGTGGCGAGCTTGCCGACCAGGACGGCCATCGGGCGACCCTGTCCAGGGCCATCGCCTGCAGGGCCCGCGCGTCGATCATGCTGGTCACCCGCCCCTGGGCGGCCGCCAGGGCGTGCAGCCGCTCCAGCAGCCCCAGCGCCTGGTCGGCGTCGGTGAGGCGGGACAGGCCCAAGCGGATGAGCTCGGCGGCGCGCTCGGGGTCGCCACGTTGCCGGGCAACCTCGGCTCGCAGGAACACGATCGTGGCGGGAATGTTGGCAAGGACGCTCAACTCCCGGCCGACCGACGGCTCGAACGGCTCGTCGGCGGTGGCGGCCAAGGCGGCCTCGGTGGCCTGCAGGAGCGGCTCGACCTCGTCCAGCCGGCCGGCGACGCTTGCCCACCTGGCCAGCTGCAGGCACAGCCGTGGCCGGGAGCGGACCAGGTCGTTGGGCGGCGAGGCGAACCAGCGCTGCAGCATGGCCGTCTCGCTGCTGCGGTGCAGCGCCTCGACGTGCCGTTCGATCAGCCGGGCGGCCCATAGGTCGTCGTCGGCGGCTCGCGCATGCCGGATGGCCTCGTCGGCCAGCCCCTGCCGTTCGTGCCAGGCGGCGGCGGCGCGGTGCAGCCTCAGACAGATACTCCAGGATGAACCGGTGGCTGCCCGAGAACCCGGCCACAAAGGCGGCCGGGTCGCGGTGGTCTCGCAGCGACAGGCCGGCCAGCTGCAGCCCGGCCGCCCAGCCCTCGGTCCGGGCGGCCAGGGCGGCCGCGCTGGCCGCCGGCAGCTCCCGCCCGGTGGCCGCCCGCCAGCGCCTCCGTCGCCTCCTCCGGGCTGAAGCGCAGGTCGCGCTGGCGCAGCTCGGCCAGCTGCCCCCGGGCCCGCAGCCGGGCCAGCGGCAACGGCGGGTCGGCGCGGCTGGCGAGGACCAGCCGCAGCTGCTGGGGCTGGCGCTCCAGCAGCCCCGCGAGCGCGCCATGGACCGGCGGGGCCTCGATCAAGTGGTCGTCGTCGACCACCAGGACGACCGGGCCGGGCTGGGCGGCGAGCTCGTTGACGACCGCGGTCACCACCGCCTCCAGCGGCGCCGGGGGACCCTGGAGCACGGCCGTCACCCGCTGGCCGAGGCCGGCCTGGGCGCGGTCGAGGGCGGCGGCGACAGAGCGCCAGAACCGGACCGGGTCGTTGTCGCCGGGGTCCAGCGACAGCCAGGCCACCGGCAGGGGGCGGCGGCGGGCCCAGTCGGCCAGCAGGCTGGTCTTGCCGAACCCGGCCGGGGCGCAGACCAGGGTCAGCTCGCCTGCCATGCCCGCGGCCAGGCGGGCCAGCAGCCGGGGGCGGGGCACGAAGTCGGGCTGTGGGCGGGGAGCGTGCAGCTTGGTGGCCACCAACGCATCCCGGTCGGCGACGCTGGCCGCGGGCGGGCGGGTCCTGGCCGGCTCAGCCATCAGCGCCTCGCATCGGCGGTTCTGCTGGACAGCCAGTTGTAAGCGGTTGCCTTGGCCGGTTGAGGCGGTAGGGTCGGCCCGATGGTCCCGCGACCGAAAGGAGTTGGGTCGGGGTGGGGGACAGTCTGCGGTGGGTGCTCGAGGACAGCGGAGCGTTCCCTGACCTCCCTGGACTCGATCAGCTGGCGTCTGAGCAGGTCGTGGAGTTGGAGGGTGGCGTGGACGCGGCCACCTATCTGGTGCGGTGCCCGGACAGGGACGTCGTCGTGAAGCTGAAGCGCGATGGCCTGGAGGCAGAGGCGAGAGCGTTGCGGGCCTGGACGCCGTACACCCCACGCGTTCCCGAGGTCCTGCGCTTGGGCACGGTGCCATCGGTGGGTGGGCCTCCGATGAAGTACCTTCTGCTGGCCGCGCTGAAGAACGATGAGGGCCGGATCGTGGAAACCGCCGACGAGTACCTGGACCGGTCGCCGGCACGCGCCCGGGAGCTGGGACGCGCGGTCGGAGCCGAGCTGCGCCGAATGCATCAGGCGGTGGACGAGACCGGCTTCGGCAACTTCGCAGATTCGCCCGGCAGCGAGCGCACCTATGACAGTTGGAGCGGCTATCTTGCCGACTTCTTCGCGCTGCACGCCGACGTTGTTCGACAGCTCGGCATCGGTGAGGACCGGATTCAGGCGACCCTCGCGTTCATTCGCGCCTGTCCGTATGTTGCCGAGGGTCGCTTTCTGCATGGCGACGTCTCGGTCCGCAACGTTGGGATCTTCCACGACCAGCCGATCACCGTCGGGCTCTTCGATCCCAACCCACTGAGCGGAGACCCGTCGTGGGACATTGCGCCGATGGTGAACAACGTCGCCTTCAATGAGCTTCGCGCTCGCCGCGAGCATGCGCCATCGCAGGAGCTGCTGCGCGATCGCGAACTCCTGGAGGGCTTCTGGGAGTCCTATCCCGACGGTGTCGCCGAGGAGGCAATGCTCACGGCCCAGCTGGTGCAGGCGGTGCTCCAGGCGGAACACCGCGAAGATCGCCAGCGGCGGCGCCAGGCCGACACCGTTGATGTCGACGTCACCTACGAGTTCATCCGCGAAGCCATGCAGCGGGCGGCGGCATGACCGAGTATCAGCAGTTCGTCGTGATTCGCCACGGCGAGAGCGAGACGAACGCGACCAACACCTTTCAGGCCGGCAACCAGTACGACTCGGACCCGCTCACCCCGCTCGGCGCAGAGGACGCCGCGCGCCTCGCCGAGCGCCTCGCGCTCCTGCCCGTCGACCTTGTCGTGAGTAGCAGCTACCTGCGGGCACGCAGCACCGCGGCCCGGATCGCCGAGGTGACCGGGGCGCCGCACGTGATTCCGGTTCGCCAGGGCTCCACGTGGGTGGACCTGGCGGCCGACGACCCCGACGTCCGCAACCACGAGTCCCTCCTGCGAGAGATCGACGTCCCCGGTGAGCTCCAGGGGCTGCGGTTCCAGGACCCCCGCGCGCGAGCGATCCAGCATGCCGCCATGGCGGTCGCCGATCAGCCAGACGGACACCATTCGGACGAGGAGAACCTGCATGACCTGTGGCGGCGGGCCGAGGAGATCCGTCGGTACCTCGAGGCGCGCAAGGAACGGCTGATCGTCGTCGTCTCCCACGGCGGCATCCTCAAGGTCTGGGTCGCGCACCTGATGTTCACCGCCGTGGCCGGCCTGGACACCGCAGAACAGCTGGCCGCCTATCGCGGCTTCACCAAGCTCGGATGGTGGGACAACACCGGCGTGCTCTCGTTCCGGTTCAGTCGGGATCAGGGCTGGATGTGGCTCATGACCGATATCCAGCACCTCCAGCCTGAGTACTTCAGCTTCATGCCGAGCGGCCCGAGGGTCGCCCAGTCCGCGCCAGATGCCGGAGCCGAGTACCTCGGCGGAGAAGACGACCGCTCATAGCGCGAACGCTCCGCGAGCAGCTCCGGCCCAGGTTTGAGCGCTGTTCCGCGCGGCGGCCTCATGACCGTTATCCGGTGTCGCTGCTGTGCAAGCACGTGGGAGGCCGGCAATCAAGGACTGGAGCTGTGCGGCGTGGGCCGTCCTCATGGGTCGAGATCCGGCCGCCCGGCCATCGGTGGTCCAGGCGCGCCGGGGCGGCTGCGCCGGGCCCGCGCCGGCACGGCGGTGGCGTTCGGCCTGGTCGGGCTCGTCTACTTCACCTGGGCGGCCCGGCTGCCGGCGATCAAGGCCGACCTCGGCCTGAGCAACGGCCAGCTCGCGGTGGCGCTCGTCGGCCTGGAGGCCGGGGCGCTGGCCGGCCTCCAGCTCGGCGGCGTCCTGGTGCCCCGGACCGGCAGCCGGGCGGCGCTCACCGTGGCCCTGCCGGCGCTGGCCGTCCTGCTCGCCGGGCCCGGGCTGGCCCCGAACCTGGCCACGCTCACGGCGGCGGCGTTCGTCCTGGCCACCGCCGTCAACGTGGCCACCGTGGCCATGAACGCCCACGGGGTGGCCGTTGAGCAGCGCTACCGCCGGCCGGTCCTGTCCGGCCTGTACGCCATGCACAGCCTCGGCGGGATCCTCGGCGCCGGGCTCGGCGCGGCTGCCGCGGCGCTGGCGGTGGGTCGCGCCGCGCACTTCCTGACCGTGGCCGCGGTGGCCGCGGTCGCCGGGGCCGCGGCCAGCCGGCTGCTCCTGCCCTCCTCCATCGACGCCCGCCCGGCCGGTCGGGGCGGCCCGCGCCCCGGACCCTCCGCCGCCGGCGCGACGCTGGTCGGCTGGCTGCGCGGCTGGTCGGGCCCGGTTGTGGTGTTGGGGGCGCTCGCGTTCTGCGTCGAGCTCGCCCAGAGCAGCGGCAGCATGTGGGGAGCGGTCCACCTGCGTGACGACCTCGGGGCCAGCCCCGGGACCGCCGCCGCCGGGGTCGCCGTCCTGATGGCCGGCACGACCGCCGGTCGGCTGGTCGGCGACCCGCTGCGGGCCCGGGTCGGCCCGGCCCGGCTCTTCCGGGTCGGTGGGCTGGTCGCTGGGATCGGGTTCGGCGCCTCGCTGCTGCTCACCGCGCCCGCCGCCGGGGTCGTCGGCCTGGCCCTGCTCGGCGCCGGCACGTCGTTCCTGCTGCCGCTGGCCGTGAGCGCCGCCGGCAGCCTCGACGGTGGGACCGCCCCGTCCGTGGCCCGGGTGGCGACCCTGGGCTGCCTGGGCTCCTTCACCGGCCCGGCCCTGATCGGGACCCTGGCCAGCGCGCTCAGCCTGACGGTCGCCCTCGCCCTGCCGGCGCTGCTCGTGGCCGGGACGGCGATCTACGCCCGAGCCGTCCAACCCGCCCGCAGAGACCCGGAACCGTCACCCGTAGCGGCCCAGCAGGACCCGATGACGAGTGCGCCCTGAGCGGCGCGTGTTGGCGGGTCCTGCGGCAGGTGCTGGGTGTCGCTCCTGACCTTGGGTGGTAGGCAGGGGAGACCGAACGTCGCGCGGCACAGGAGGTTCCGTGATCGGCCGGACCTCGCCCAGACGGCGACACGACCTCGGGAGGCAGGAGATGGCGCAAGACGCCACCCCGGATCAGCTGGACCAGCAGGACAAGGCCGGGAGCCCGGGAGGCGGCCCGGTCACGGCCGCGTTCGGCGAGGCGCGGGCGCAGAAGGCGGCGTACGCCCAAGGCGAGGACCGCCCGCTCGGCGGCTACCTGCTGCTGATGGCGGCCTACGGCGCCGGCGCTCTCGGACTGTCGGGTCTGGTCCGCGGCAGCGGCCGCGGCCTGCCGGAGCGCATCGGGGCGGCCGACCTGGCGTTGATCGGGGTGGCCACCCACAAGTGCGCCCGGCTGCTGGCCAAGGACCCGGTGACCAGCCCGCTGCGGGCGCCGTTCACGACCTTCAAGGGCACCTCGGGGCCAGCTGAGCTGCAGGAGGAGCCGCGTGGAAGGGGCCTGCGCAAGGCCGTCGGCGAACTCATCGTCTGCCCGTTCTGCGTCGGCCAGTGGGTGGCCACCGGGTTCGTCTTCGGGCTGGTGCTGCGGCCACGAGCAACCAGGCTGGTCGCGTCGCTGTTCGCCGCGCTCACTGTCGCCGACTTCCTGCAATTCGCCTATGCCGCCGCTGAGAAGACGGAATCGTCCTGACGTCGTCGCGGGAGGTGCAGCCGGTGGCAGGTCGGGTCGTGGTGGTGACGGGAGCCAGCGGCGGCATCGGGCGGGCGGTCGCGCGCGCGTTCGGCGCCAGGAATGATCGGGTGGGGCTGCTGGCCCGAGGCGAAGCGGGGCTGGACGGCGCCGCCGAGGACGTTCGACGCGCTGGAGGCCGGGCGCTGGCGGTCCCCACCGATGTGGCCGACCACCGGCAGGTCGAGGCGGCTGCCGAGCAGATGGAGCGGCGGCTGGGCCCGATCGACATCTGGGTGAACGTGGCCTTCACGTCGGTGTTCGCCCCCTTCACCGAGATCACGCCGGAGGAGTTCCGGCGCGTCACCGAGGTCACCTACCTGGGGTACGTGTACGGCACCAGAGCGGCGCTGGAGCACATGGCGCCCCGCGACCACGGGACCATCGTCCAGGTCGGCTCGACACTCGCCTACCGGGGGATCCCCCTGCAGAGCGCCTACTGTGGCGCCAAGCACGCCATCCAGGGCTTCACCGAGGCGCTGCGCTGCGAGCTGCTGCACCAGAACAGCAGGGTGCGGATCACGATGGTCCAGCTGCCGGCGGTCAACACCCCCCAGTTCGACTGGGTCCTCAACCGGCTGCCCAACCGCCCGCGCCCGGTCGCGCCGGTCTACCAGCCCGAGGTGGCCGCCCGGGCGGTCGTGCACGCCGCCGACCACCCGGGGCGCCGGGAGTACTGGGTCGGTGGCCGGACCGTCACCACCCTGATGGCGAACCGGCTGGTCCCTGGCGTACTGGACCGATACCTGGCCAGGACCGGGTACGAGGCCCAGCAGACCGATGAACCCGCCGACCCGAAGCGGCCCTTCAACCTCTGGGAGCCGGTGGATGGGCGCGGTGGCCGCGACTTCGGCGCCCACGGCGCCTTCGACGACGAAGCAGTCAACCGCAGCCTCCAGGCCTGGGTCGCGCGACGTCCTGGTCTGGCGGCGGCCGCCGGGGCACTGCTGGCCGGTCTTCTCGCCTCGAGGTTGCGGCGCCGATAGTTCGGAGGGCGGCTTCCAGCTCCCGATGGACGGGACGGCGCTCGCGCAGGACCCAGGGAAGGCCGAGCATGGCCAGGAGCAGGCCCGACGACGCTCCTGGCTGGTGGAGGGCCAGGGCCGCCAGGTGGGCGGTGCGCCTGGCCGCGGAGCCGACGGGGTGGCGGAGCCAGGCCGACCAGAGGGCGTTGCGCACCTGGATCCGGCGGCGGCCGGAGGGGTCGCGGACCGGGGAGGGGTGATGGTGGGCGACGACCTCGTCGACGTAGGCCAGCCCCCAGCCGCTGGCGGCCAGGTCGACCGCGAGCAGCTCCTCCTCGCCCCCGACCCCCAGGCGGATGTCGAAGCCGCCGACCTCCAGGAACGCGGCCCGCCGGACGACGGCGCCGCAGGCGACGAAGCCGAGCACCGACGGGCCGGGCAGGTCGGCCGCCGGGGGCAGGGGGCTGTGGGCCATCTCCTCGCACACCGGGTCGAGCCGCCGGTCGGGGCCGACGAGGACCCGGGCGGCCAGCACCGCCAGCCGCGGGTGCTGGTCGAGCAGCTCGGCGGCCCGGCGCAGGGCGCCCGGGGCCCACCAGGAGTCGTCGTCGCTGAAGGCGACATAGGGGCTGTCGACCAGGCGGGCGCCGACGGTGCGGGCCGCCCCACCTTGGTTTCGCCGCAGCCCGACCACCCGGACGTCGGGATGGTTGGCGCGGACCAGCTCGGCCGTGCCGTCGGTGGAGCCGTTGTCGACCACCACGATCGACGGCCGCTCCTGGAGGGCGCGCAGCCGCGCCAGCGTCCCGAGCAGCTCGCTGGCGCGGTTGCGGGTGGCGATGACGACCGAGACTGGCGCGGGGGAGACGGCCATGGGCTGCTGCTAGCCCTCGGCCGGCCCCATCAAACGGGCCGAACCTGAGAGAAGGCTAAGAGAATTGCCTGTAGGTGGTTTGCGTTTCTCGTGACGGTGCAGTGGGATGCGCTGGCAGGTCCTCCGCGACCTTGCGGCTGGAGGGACCCATGGAGCTGGTCGAGGACGTCAACAAGCTGGCCGTGCTGCGGGCCAACGCGATCGGCGACTACCTGGTCAGCCTGCCGGCCATCCTGGCCCTGCGCGCCGCCTACCCCGCTGCCGAGCTGGTGCTGCTGGGGGCCGACTGGCACGCCGGCTTCCTCGCCGGCCGCCCCGGCCCGGTCGACCGCTGCGTCGCCGTGCCGCCGACCGCCGGGGTGCGCGACGACCGGCCGCCAAGCCCGCCGGCCACGGTCGACAGGTTCTTCGCCCGCATGCGGGCCGAGCGGTTCGATCTGGCCGTCCAGCTGCACGGCGGCGGTCGCCACTCCAACGCCTTCGTGGGCCGGCTCGGGGCCAGGGTGACCGCCGGGTCGCGGGCGCCGGACGCCCCCGCCCTGGACCGCACCGTGCCCTACACCCGCCACCAGCACGAGATCCACCGCTTCCTGGAGGTGGTCGGTCTGGTCGGGGCCACACCGGTGACCCTGGAACCGCGGCTGCAGGTGACCGACGGCGACCGGGCCGAGGCGGCGACCGCCGTGGCCAGGGATGATCGGCCACTGGTCGTCCTGCACCCGGGAGCGAACGACCCGCGGCGGCGTTGGCCGGTGGAGCGGCTGGCCGCTGTCGGTGGCGAGCTGGCCCGCAAGGGAGCCCGGCTGGCCGTGGTCGGCACGGCCGCGGACCGGCCGCTGGCCGACCGGCTGGTGGCCGCGTTGGAGGGCGAAGCGCTCGACCTCGCTGGTCGGCTCGGGCTCGGCGGTCTGGCCGGGCTGCTGGAGCAGGCCACCCTGCTGGTTGGCAATGACTCCGGACCGCGGCATCTGGCCGCCGCCGTCGGCACGGCCACCGTGGCCGTCTACTGGGGCGCGCACCTCGGCAGCTACGGGCCGCTGCACCGGGCCAGGCACCGGGCCCCCACCTCCTGGCGGCTGCATTGCCCGGTCTGTGGCGCCCATGGGCTCCGGCGGGACTGCCGGTCCGCCCACCAGGCCTCGTTCGTCGCCGACGTCACCGTCGACGAGGTCCTGGCCGAGGCCCTCGACTTGTACCTGACCGAGACCACCGGCGCACCGGCCAGCTGACCGCGCGGCCGGCCCTCGGGCCGTCTGGCGGTGGTCAGTTCCCGGAGCCGGTGAGGGAGCCCTTCAGCTCCTTCATGACCGCGTTGGGCCCGTCGAAGGAGTTCTTGCTCATGCCGCTGAGGGCGTCGACCAGCTCCCGGGCGGCGCCGTTGCGCTCGGCATGGCTGGCCAGCTCGTCCTTGCTGGCCGGATAGTCCACGCCCTTCAGCGCCTTCTGCACCTCGGTGATCTGCAAGGCCATGGCTCCTCCTGTCGCTGGCGGTCGAACGCCAGCGCGGCTACCACGCGGACGCTCCTTCAATCACCGTGGCCGGCGGCGTGCCCGGTGGGGGGGAGCGCTTGAGCAGCCTGTGGGCGGATACCGAGATGCCGTGAGCGAGTTTGATGCGGTGGTGGCCGTGGCGGGCCCAACGGGTTGGCGGCGGCGTTGCGGTTGGCTGAGGCTGGCTGGTCGGTCTGCCTGGCGGAGGCCAACCAGGAGGTGGGCGGCTTCGGCCCGGTCCACTCACGTCGAGCGCAGGGGCTGCTGGTGTATCCCTGCCATCCCTACCGGCAGGGCCAGACCTGCCCGCACGGCAAGCGGGCGGGCTGCTGGCAGCGCCACGACCCCGACGATCCTCGGCTCGGGGCGCGGCGTGGTCCACCTCCACGCCGTCATCCGCCTGGACGCGGCTACCGCGTGTGCCTGTCCGGCCTATGTGCTGCCGCCGCCCGAGGAGTTCACCGCGGCCCTGCTCGAGGAAGCCGTCAAGGAAGCCGCCGCCACCGTGGCTGTGGCCTGTCCGCCGGTCGACGACCACGAGGGCGTGACCCTGATGGCCCGCTGGGGTGAGCAGCTGCATATCCGCCACCTCACCCGCGACGACGGCCAGGACGACAAGCGGCTGCTAGCCGAGCAGGTGGCCGGCTATGTGGCCAAGGATACGACCAAGAGCACCGAGGGCCTGGGCGTCACCCTGGATCACCGTATCGGCGAAGCCGAGCTGGAGGAGCTGGACCTGCCGGCGCATGTGGCCGAGCTCGACCGCGCCTGCTTCGAGCTCGGGAGCCGCCGCTACTCCACCACCCTGACTGCCCTTCGTCGCCCTCGTGCCAGTTTCGCTGCTCGAAGGCATGAATCGGTCGAGTTGGCTCGTCAGGGCTTAGGGGAGACGGTTGAGGCCGCGACCGTCCTGGTACTTGCTCGTTGGCGCGCGAGCAGGCGCCGAGGCCGCCAGTAACAGTCCTGGAGCGCGTCGCCAGGATCGTCCTACAGACCATGGAAGTAAGCCCGTCTGCAACTGTGCCGGATGGAGGCGGCGTTGACTCTGCTCGGCCGGAAGCAGCGTGATTCGCAGCGAAGAGCGCGAGCGCATCCGAGAGACGGCTCGGCGGTACGTCAAAGCAAGCACCAAGCACGCCCAGCAGAGGTGCTGGAGCGTGTCGCGCGAATCATCTTGCAGACGCGAGCGTCAGATCGACTGTAGGCCGTGCCTCATCCAGTGGTGGCAGTGGCTGCGAATCGGATGCAGCTCATTGTGGATAATTCGGCCCGCAACCGTGCCACGTGTTGGGAAACACCAGGAGGCTGTGACCCGGAGCACTGCTGTAGGTCGAACTGCCAGGTACGGTAGTGCAGGTGGAGTAGGTCACTTGAGCGTACGTTCTGTTGCCGTTCCTGGAGCGGCGACTACTCAAATTTGGCGCATGGTCGGCCAGAGTCCATTGGCGGCGATAGCGGTAGGACGCGAAATAGGGAGTCCGGTATGGATCGCCACAAGAAGCCTCGGAAGTGGCTTTGGTGGGCCCTGTTTATTGTGACCATATTGATCGTTGGTGCGGCGGTGGCAGTCTTCAATGACATGAGTACCACCCGACCCCATGCTAATGGCACATCGCGCTGCCCTACTGCAGACCAGACGCGTATTGCATTTGCAAACGATAATCTTGATCGCTATAAACCCGCCCCGAAGGACACGGCACGGCCCGTCGTCTTCACACCCATGAGTTCAAGTGAGACTCTGAAATATGACTTCCTCAGGTCTCGTGAGCCAGTAGTAACTGTTCTATCGTTCTCATTGGCTACGCCCTCGCCCGTAATCGCCAACGAGATAGAAGTAGCCTTCGTTGGTAATTTAGTACGGGCTGACAGTCAGGCGATCTTCCCGATTGCCAAGTATGCTCCTTCGCAGGCCTCTATTGTTCCATGGGTAAGGCCAGACGGACGTGTTGTAGAGTTTCATGTCTGTATCGATCCAAAGCAGCCCACCGAGCCGTCTCCTGGCCGCTATACTGGCACCATTGCCTGGAGCACTCGCCAAATTAACGTCGCTGGGCAGCCATTGATTGCATCTGGTCAAGAACCGGTGATCATACGGCTCCAATATCGCGAACAATATATAATCTGGTTCTGGGGGATTCTAGCGATTCTAGCCGGCGTTGCCATTAAACTAGCCAATGATATGCAGATCTTTAGCGGCGGTACGTCTGGTGGCGGAAATCGTGATGATAGTAAGGCTAGCGATGGTGATAGCGCTCCTGCTAGCGAAACTGATAAGGATACGAACCCCCTCAATAGTGCTGCCAAGATGATGGAGCAAACCGCAAATTCGGTCAATCAGTCGAGAAAGAGTCTGGCGATCAGCACTGTTGCTTCGGTCGTGGTGGGATCGGCTGCTCTCATTAAGGGATATTACGGCAACCCAGAATTCGCCGCGGACATTGGTGGGGATCTGTGGACCTTGGTCGCGGCCGTGTTCGCGGCAACTGTGGCAGCCCACGCAAGCGTCGGGGCGCTTCAAACCCGGTCCTAACTTTCGCAGGATTGCCTGCGCTCCTGCATGCCGAGTACTGCACAGAAATAGCAGAGTGAGGGGTGATCTCAGACGGGGCTTCCGCCACTGTCGTGGGCGTGACGGCATCTCACTTGGCTAACGAGAATGTCCAGTCGATCCGCAAGGAGGAAGGGTCGAACTGTCGGCAGCCACGGCCGCTCGGGAGCAGCGTAACCCTAGCGATGAGGGTTCCAGAACTCGCCGTCGAGGTTAGAAGGGGAGCGCGGGGCCACGCCTGTTCAAGGTCACCGTCGGTGAGGACGTCGGCAAGGTCGGGTGTACTGAGGATTCGGAGCTGCTTGTTCATCACATTGAGCTGGCCGTCGAGGCGCGCGGCGATCAACTCATACTCGCCGTTACTGCGCCGCCGAGCTCCAGGCTCGGGAGCGGCGTAGGCGACGAGATTCTCCTGCTGCAAGGCCTCAACTGCTCTGATCTGGACGAGGAGCGCTTGGCGTTCGTCGGGGACGGCGCTGCGTCGGGTTAGGAACTGTGTGAATGCCGGATGCCGGACAATCTCGAAGACTGCGGTCTCAAGGAAGGTTCGATGGGTTCAGCGGCACGCGCGAGTCGCCCGCAGCCGCCGAGCTTGCGATGGCAGCGCGGTGTCTTGACCGGCCCACGCTTGGCTTGCCGGTAGTAGGCGTACATGCGCATGCCGCAGTGTCCGCAAGACCGGCAATCCGCTCCATAGATGCCCGGTGGGCCGCATCGGGTTGGTCTTGCGTTTGGGGGTCCGTTAGCAGCATCCGCAGAGCATGGTGGGTGTCCTCGGAGAGGATGGCCGGCCATGCGGCCGGATACAGCTGTTCCTTGTATTCGCGGAGGCCAGCGAGGTGGGGTCCGATCAGGATGCGTCGCAAGGTCGCGGGGCTCCAGCGCCCACCAGCCGCCGTAGGGATGCCTCGTATGGTCAACTCCCGACACAGCGAGGCGAGGGATTCACCGGCCAGGGTCCGGTCGGCCAACTGCTGGATGATGGTGGCCTCAGCAGGCTCGATGGCGCTGAAGTCCACGCGGCAGCCGTAGCGTCGTGGACCACCGTGGGGGCGGCCGCGTTCGGCCAGCTCCTGCCGCTTGCGGCGGACCCGGCGGGAGATGTTGTCGGACTCCTTGGCGTGGACGGCGGCCAGGATGCGGGCCCGGAACAGGTCGTCGGAGTTGCGGACGTCGATCTCGCCCGAGACGGCGGCGACCTCGCCGCCCGGCAAGCCCTGGCCGACCAGCGCCGGCCAGGTCGCCTGGCCACGGCCGCGGCCGTGGGCACCGCCATGGCGGCCCTTCAGGCAACCCGGCGAAGCCGCTGAGAGGTTAGCGAGCCGGACAGGGTGGAATCCCGGCCCGGATGGCTGCTCAGGTCTCGGTCCTCATGCCCGTCTACGGGCAGGCGGCCTTCCTCGGCCGGGCCGTGGCCAGCCTGCTCGCCCAGACCCTGACCGACTGGGAGCTCGTGGTGGTCGACGACGGCTCGCCGGACGCCACGGCGGCGGCCGTCGCGCCGTTCCAGGCCGACCCGCGCGTGCGCCTGCTCCGGCTCCCGGCCAACCGGGGCCTGGGCGCGGCCCTGAACGCCGGCCTGGACGCCTCGGCGGCGCCGCTGGTGGCCTACCTGCCGGCCGACGATCGCTGGGATCCCTGGCACCTGGAGGCGCTGTGCCGCCTGGCTGCGGCCGGGACGGTGCTGGCCTGGTCGGGCTGCCGCCACCATGGCGACCGGGTCAGCCTCGGACCACCAGCGGGGTTCGGGCTCCAGCTGGTCCAGGTCCTGCACCGGCGGACCCGGGACCGCTGGCTGGAGCGGGCCCAGCTGGAGTCCGACGACCTGGAGCGCCTCCACTGGGCGGCCCTGCGCCGGCGGGGGGCGGGGGCCGGCACCGGGGTGGTGAGCTGTGAATGGGTCGACCATCCCGGCCAGCGCCACAAGGCGATCCGGGAGAGCCTGGACGGCGGTCTCAACGTGTTCCGCCGCCGCTACCGGGTCCCCGACCCGCTCCGCTTCCACTCCAGCGACAGCGGCGCGGTCGACGAGGTCAACCTGTACCGGAGGTTCAGGGAGCGGCCGGGCACCCCGCCCGCCGCCGAGGGCCTCAAGATCCTGCTCGTCGGGGAGCTGGCCTACAACCCCGAGCGGGTCCTGGCCCTCGAGGAGCGGGGTCACCGTCTGTACGGCCTCTGGACCCCCGACGGGCTGGGAGCGAGCACGGTCGGGCCGTTGCCGTTCGGACATGTCACCGACCTGCCCGACGGCGACTGGGCCGGCGCGGTGCGGCGGCTGCGGCCCGACGTCATCTATGCGCTGCTCAACTGGCGGGCGGTGCCGTTCGCCCATGCCGTGCTGGCCGCCCGCCTCGGGGTGCCGTTCGTCTGGCACTTCAAGGAGTCGCCGTTCCGCTGCATCACCAGGGGCACCTGGCCGCAGCTGGTCGACCTGATCACCGGAGCCGACGCCGCCGTGCTCTCCAGCCCGGAGGAGCTGGCCTGGTTCGAGCAGGCCCTGCCGGGGCGGCTCGACCCGGCCCGGACCCTGGCCCTGGACGGCGACCTCCCCAAGGCCGACTGGCTCGAGGTCGCCCCGACCGGCGGGCCGCGGCTGTCCGAGGGGGACGGGGAGCTGCACACCGTGGCCCTCGGCCGCCCCATCGGGCTGGACCCGGGCGCGGTCGCCGCCCTGGCCCGCGCCGGGATCCACCTCCACCTGCACGGGCAGGTGCGCGCGCCCGGGCCCAAGGGCGACTGGGCGGGCTGGATCGGGGAGGCCCGGGCGCTCGCCCCCAACCACGTCCACCTCCACCCGCACGTCGGCCAGGACCGATGGGTGGAGGTGCTGTCGCGGTATGACGCCGGCTGGCTGCACCACCTGCGCAGCGCCAACGGCGGCGACCTGGGCCGGGCCACCTGGGACGACCTCAACTACCCGGCCCGCATCCCGCCGCTGGTGGCGGCCGGGGTGCCGCCGCTGCAGCAGGCCAGCCCCGGCTGTGTGGTGGCCGCCCAGGAGCTGGTCGGGCGGCTCGGGGTCGGGGTGCTCTACCAGGACCTGGACGACCTGGCCGCCCAGCTCGCCGACGAGGTGGCCATGGCCGGCCGGCGGGCCGCCGCCGCCGCCGTCCGCCACCAGCTCACCTTCGACCACCACGCCGACCGGCTGATCGCCCTGTTCCGGAAGGTGGCCGGCCGATGAGGGCGCCGGTGGCGCCGGCCCGGCCGCTGGCCGACCCCGCCACCCGCCGCATCCTGCTGGTGCGGCTCCGGGTCGGGCTGGGCGACCTGCTCGCCTCGGTGCCGGCCCTGCGGGCCCTGCGGGCCGCCCGCCCGGACGTCGAGGTCGTCCTGCTGACCTGGGCGGAGATGGCCCCGGTGGTGGCCAGGATGGGCGCCTACGTGGACGAGCTGCTGGACTTCCCGGGCTGGCCGGGCATCCCCGAGCGGCCGCCCAGACCCCAGGCGCTGCCCGGGTTCCTGGCCGAGGTCGGACGGCGCCGCTTCGACCTGGCCATCCAGATGTACGGGGGGCAGCCGGCCGCCAACCAGGTGACCGAGCGGCTCGGCGCCCGCCGCCCGGCCGGGTTCTTCACCCCGGGGCAGTGGGATCCCGACCTGGCCACCCATCTTCCCTACCCCTACCGGGAGCGGGAGGTCCGCCGCCATCTGGACCTGGTCGAGTTCCTCGGGGTGCCGGCCGGCGGGGAGGACCTCGAGTTCCCGCTGTGGCCGCAGGACCTGGAGGAGGCCGACGCCCTGCGAAGCCGCCACCGGCTCGCCCCTGGCGGCTTCGCCTGCCTGCACCCGGGGGCGACCGCGGCCAGCCGGCGCTGGCCGCCCGAGCGGTTCGCGGCCGTCGCCGACGCGCTCGCGGCCCGGGGCCTTCTAGTGGTCCTGGTCGGGGTGCCGGGTGAGGAGCCGGTGGCGGCGGCCACGGCCGCCGCCATGCGGGCCCCGGCCGTGGACCTGACCGGTCAGACCTCCCTGGGGGGATTCGGGGCCCTGCTCGCCTCGGCCGCCCTGCTGGTCGGCAACGACTCGGGGCCGGCCCAGCTCGCCGCCGCCGTCGGCTGCCCGGCGGTCACGGTATTCCTGGCCGGCGACCCGGCCCGCTGGTCGCCGCCGGACCCGCGCTACCGGGCGCTCGCGGCCGGGGTGCCGTGCCAGCCCTGCGGCCACCAGGTCTGCCCGATCGACTTCCGCTGCGCGCTCGACCTGGACCCGGAGCGGGTGGCGGCCGAGGCCGGCCGGCTCCTCGACGGGCGGCCACAGCGCCCCGACCCGGCCGGGCGAGGCCGTGGGTAGGCGGCTGGTCGTCCTGGGGGCCGGCCCCACCGGCCTCGGCGCCGCCCACCGGCTCGCCGAGCGCGGGCACGACGACTGGGTGGTGCTCGAGGCCAGCGACGGGGTCGGCGGTCTGGCCCGCTCGTTCACCGACGCGGCCGGCTTCACCTACGACATCGGCGGCCACGTCCTGTTCAGCCACTACCCCTACTACACCGAGGTGGTCACCCGCGCCCTCGGCGACGACTACGCCGAGCTCCAGCGCGAGGCGTGGGTGCGCATGGAGGGCCGGTTCATCCCCTACCCGTTCCAGAACAACATCCGCGACCTGGCCCCCCAGACCGTGTACGAGTGCCTGGTCGGACTGGTCGAGGCCCAGCGCCGCGACCACGACCCGGCCACCTTCGCCGACTGGCTGCAGGCGGTGTTCGGGGCCGGCATGGCCCGCCACTTCATGCTCCCCTACAACGAGAAGGTGTGGGCGACCCCGCCGGAGCTGATGGCCTACGGCTGGATCGGGGAGCGGGTGCCGGTGGTCGACGTGGCCGCCGTGCTCCGCAACGTCATCCTCGGCGAGGACCAGGTCGGCTGGGGGCCGAACTCCACCTTCCGGTACCCGCTGCGGGGCGGCACCGGGCGGCTGTACCGGGAGATCGCCGAGCCGCTGGCCGACCGGATCGAGCTGGACCGCCCGGCGGTCGCGGTCGACCCGGAGGCCCGGACGGTGTCCAGCGCCGACGGGCGCAGCTGGCCCTACGACGCCCTGCTGTCCACCATGCCGCTGGACGAGCTGGTCGGCGCCTGCGCGGCCGCGCCGGCGGCGGTCAGGGCCGCGGCCGGGCGGCTGGCCTGGTCCGGCACCCACGTGGTCGGGGTCGGGCTGGACCGACCGGCCGGCACCACCCGCAACTGGGTCTACTTCCCCGAGCCGGACGTCCCCTTCTACCGGGTCACCTACCTGTCGAACTACAGCCCCCACATCACACCCGCGGCCGGCCAGACCCTGCTGCTGACCGAGACGTCCACCTCAGCTCACCGGCCCCAGGACGGGGCCACCATCGTCGGTCGGGTGATCGACGGGCTGGTCGGCGCGGGCCTGATGACCGCCGAGGACCGCCAGCGGGTCGTGACCACCTGGCAGTGCTCGCCGGCCAAGACCTACCCGGTGCCGACCCTGGACCGCGACGCCGCCCTGGCCGTCATCGAGCCCTGGCTCCGGCGGCGGCGCATCTGGTCCAGGGGCCGCTTCGGCGCCTGGCGGTACGAGATCGGCAACATGGACCACTCGTTCATGCAGGGCGTGGAGTGGGTCGACCACGTCCTGGACGGCGCCCCGGAGACGGTGTGGACCCCGGCGTCCGCCTGACCTTCCTGGTTGACAGCCCGACCTGGGGTGGGGCGGAAACCTATGTGGCCTCGCTGCTGCGCCGGCTGCCCGACCGGTTCGCCTGCACGCTGGTCGCCACCGAGCCGGTCCCGGCGCTGCTGGCCGCCGCCGCCCAGGCCCGCGGCCGGCTGGTCGCCGTCGGGCCGGTCGGGGGCCACTGGCGGCGGGCCCCGGCCCTGTACCGGGCGCTGGCGGCCACCCGCCCCGAGCTCGTCCACGTCAACCTGGTCGACCCGGACGCCAACCGGGTCCTGCTCGCCGTCGCCGGGGCCGGTCCGGCTCCGGCCGTGGCCACCGCCCACATGACCGGCCCGATCGCGTCCGGGCGGCGCCGCGCCACCTTGGCCCTGGTCTACCGCCGGCTGGCGGCCGTGGTGGCCGTCTCGGCCGAGATCCATGACCTGCTGGCGACCCGTCTGGGGCTGCGGCCCGGGCTGATCCGGGTGGTCCGCAACGGGGTCGAGCCACTCGCCCCCGCCCCCAGACGGCCCGCCACCGGGGCCGGGCCGCTGCTGGTCGGCGGGGTCGGGCGGCTGACCCAGCAGAAGGGCTTCGACCTGCTGGTCGAGGCGACCCGGCGGCTGGTCGCCGACGGCTGGCCGGTCGAGGTCCGCCTGGCCGGGGCCGGCCGAGAGCGGGACCGGCTGGCCGCGGCCGCCGCCGGCCTCCCCGTCCACCTCGGCGGCTTCACCGACGACGTGCCCGGGTTCCTGGCCCCTCTGGACGTGTTCTGCCTGCCGTCGCGGGCCGAGGGGCTGCCCCTGGCCCTGCTCGAGGCCATGATGGCCGGGCTGCCGTGCCTGGCCACGGCGGTGGGAGAGATCCCGGCCGCGGTCGGCAGGGCCGCCCTGGTGGTCCCGCCCGGCGACGTCGACGCGCTCACCGCGGCGCTGCGGCGACTCCTCGGCGATCCGGGCCTCCGGGCCGAGCTCGCCGGACGGGCCCGCGCCCTGGCCGTCCGCGAGTTCGACGTGGCCGCCATGGTCGCGGCCACCATGGGCGTCTACGAGGTCGCCCTCGCCGGTTAGCCCAGGCCGTCGCCGGCGGCGCGGGCGGCGGCCAGGGCGATCCGGTGGCTCCGGAGGGCCTCGGCGTACGGGGCCCGGACGGCGGCCGGCTGCCCGCGGACGGCGGCCACGAAGTCGCGGTCGGCGGCGGCCCGCGGGTCCCGGGCGGCCCGCACCACCTGCCGCGAACGCCCGTCGTCGATCACCAGCGTGGTCTCGGAGAGCTCCAGCGCCAGGCCCTCGCAGATGAGCTCCAGACCGATCCGGTGGCCGCGCCGCAGCAGGCAGCTGGAGGAGACCGACCCGACCGCGCCGGAGGCGAAGCGAAGGGTCGCGGTGGACACGTCCAGGACATCGCCGGACCGCACCTCGGAGCGACGCGGGAACCGGCCGCCCGCGGCATGGACGCTGGTGACCTCGCCGACCAGGAACCTGGCCAGGTCGAACAGGTGGGTGGTCTGCTCGACGAGCTGGCCGCCGGAGCCGGCCTGGCGCAGCCACCAGTCGGGCCCGGGCACCTTGTCCAGCCACCAGCCCAGCAGCAGCCGGCACGGGTCGGTGGCCAGCAGCCCGGCCGCCCGCTCCACGGTGTCCAGGTAGCGCCAGTGGTAGCCGGTGGCGGTGACCACGCCGCAGCGGGCGACCTCGGCCGCGACGGTGTCGGCGGTGGCCACGTCGATGGCCAGGGGCTTCTCCACGAACAACGGCAGCCCGCGCTCCAGGACGGCCAGCTCCGGCGGGCCGTGGGCGAACGGCGGGACGCAGACGTACACCCCGTCGAGCCGCTCGGCATCCAGCATCCGCCGGTGGTCCGGGTAGACGCGGGCGCCCACCCGCGCGGCCAGGGCCTCGGCCCTGTCCGGCAGCGGGTCGGCCACCGCGGCCACCTCCACCCCCTGCATCCCGGCCAGCGAGCTGGCGTGGAGCCCGGCGGCGAAGCCGGCCCCGATCAGCCCCAGCCGGACCGGCCGGAGAGCCTCGCTCACCAGCTCCCGACCACCTCTCGGTACACCTCGAGGACCCGCCAGGCGAGCACGTCCCAGGAGAAGGCGGCCGCCCGCCGCCTCGCCGCATCCCCCAGCTCGGCGGCCAGGGCCGGGTCGTCGAGGACCTCGTCGACGGCGGCGGCCAGGGCGGCCGGGTCACCCGGCGGCACCAGCCGTCCCGCCGCGCCGAGGGCGTCCGGGATGCCGCCGACGGCCGAGGCCACCACCGGCAGGCCGGCCGCCATCGCCTCCAGCAGCACCGAGCCCAGCTCCTCATAGACCGAGGGCAGCACCAGCACGTCGGCGGCGGCCAGCCAGGCCGGCACCTCGGCGTGGGGGACGAAGCCCTGGAAGCGGACACGATCGGACCCGAGCCGGCCGGCCCGACGCTCCAGGGCCGCCCGCTGCGGGCCGTCGCCGACCAGCACCACCGCCGCCCGAGCGCGCAGCAGCGGCACGGCCTCGAGCAGCGTCGACACCCCCTTCTGGGCGGCCAGCCGGCCGACGAACAGCACCCTGGGGCGGGGCAGGTCGGGGGCGGGATCGGGGAGCGGGCGGGCGAACAGGCGGAGGTCCACCCCGGAGGGGATGACATGGACCCGCCCGGGGTCCAGGCCGTCGGCGAGCAGCCGGTCGGCCAGGTGCCGGGTGAGCACGATGACGGCGTCGGCCCGCCGCTCGCCCACCGATTCCAGGGCCGCCCCGACGGTGGACAGGGCGAGGCCGCGGCCGCCGCCGGCCTGGAGGGTGTGGCGGAGGCTGCAGTGGACGGTCAGCACCACCGGGCGGCGCCGGCGGCCGGCCAGCAGGCCGAGCGGGACCACGGCCAGGTCCTCGCCCAGGTGGACGTGGACCAGGTCGGTCCCGGCGGCCAGGGCGGGCACGACGGGCGCCGCGGCCGGGGCGTACAGCTGCCGGAACCGTCGCACCGGTGCGCCCACCCGCAGGACCCGGGACCGGCTGCCCAGCGGCTCGGACGGCGCCCCGCCGGGCCGCCAGGCGGTGACCACCGTCTGGGCGACCCCGCAGGCGTCCAGGGCCCGGGTGAGCTGGCCGGTGTGGCTCTGCATTCCACCGATCGGGTCATAGCGGGCGCCGGCGGCGGTCAGGGCGCCGGCGGGCGGCTCGAACACCGAACAGAGCCGGAGCACCCGCAGCCTGGGTCCCTCGGGTGGAGGCGGCCCGCCGTCCATGGAGGTTGCGGCGCTCAGTCGCTGGCCGTCTGGACCTGGGTGACCTGGAACGCCATCATCCCTCCTTGCCCGGGTGCGCCTCGCGGCATGGAGTTGCCCTGGCACCGGAGGTGAAACCTGCTTGGCCCCGCTCCCCGCCCAGGAGGCCCGCCATGGCGACCCTCGGCTACTTCCTCAGCTCCGAGGAGCATGACAGCCACGAGCTGGTCGAGGCGGCGGTGCTGGCCGAACGGGCAGGGTTCCGCTCGGCGACCATCTCCGACCATTTCCACCCCTGGCTGCCCGAGCAGGGGCAGAGCCCGTTCGTGTGGACCGTGCTGGGCGCCATCGCCGGCGCCACCAGCGAGCTGCGGGTCACGACGGCCGTGGTCTGCCCCACCATCCGCATCCATCCCGCGATCATCGCCCAGGCGGCGGCGACCACCCAGCAGCTGTTCGGCGGCCGGTTCGGGCTCGGGCTGGGCAGCGGCGAGGCGCTCAACGAGCACATCCTGGGCGACCGCTGGCCATCGATCGAGGTGCGCCTCGAGATGCTCGAGGAGGCCATCGGCATCATCCGGCGGCTGTGGACCGGTGAGACCCTCGACCATCACGGCCGCCACTACACCGTCGAGAACGCTCGGCTCTGGACCCTGCCCGAGGCGCCCCCGCCGATCCTGCTGTCGGCCTTCGGCCCGAGGTCGGTCGCGCTCGCCGCGCGAGCCTGCGAGGGCTACATCGGGGCCTGGCCGGCCAAGGGGCTGATCGGGCGCTACCGGGAGCTGGGCGGGCGCGGCCCGGCGCTGGGCGAGCTGAAGGTCTGCTGGCACCAGAGCGAGTCCGAGGCGGCCCGGATCGCCCACCGGGGGTGGCGGCATGAGTTCGTGCCCGGCCAGGGGTCACAGGACCTGCCCACCACCACCCACTTCGTCCAGGCGTCGGGCATCGTCACCGAGGACATGGTCCGCCAGCGGATCCCCTGCGGGCCCGACCCCGAGCGGCATCTGGCCGCGATCCAGGCCTATGTCGACGCCGGCTACGACGAGGTCCACATCCTCCAGATCGGCCCCGACCAGCGAGGGATGCTGCGCTTCTACCAGCGGGAGATCCTGCCCCGGTTCCAGTGACGCCGCGGGGTGGTCCCGGGCCGCGGCGGTAGCATGCCGGCCATGCTGGCGTCCGAGGACCGCGAGGCATTCGACCGGCTGGTCAACCGGCTCGACTTCCCGATGCTGATCGTCACCACCGAGGCGGGCGGGCTACGCGCCGGCTGCCTGGTCGGCTTCGCCACCCAGTGCAGCATCGACCCGCCGCGGTTCCTGCTGTGCCTGTCGCGGCGCAACCACACCTTCGGGGTCGCGGCCCGGTCCGGGACGCTGGTCGCGCACGTCCTCGGGCCCGAGCACCGGGAGCTCGCGTCGCTGTTCGGCGAGCAGACCGGAGACGAGGTGGACAAGTTCGCCCGCTGCCGCTGGCGGCCGGGACCGGGTGGGCCGGTGCTGGAGGCATGCCAGCACTGGTTCGCCGCCCGGGTGCTGGACCGGTTCGAGGTCGGCGACCACGTCGCCTTCCTGGTCGAGCCGGCCGCGGCGGCCGCCGGCCGGATCGGTGGGCAGCTGTCGTTCCAGGATGTCCGCCGGCTGCGGCCGGGCCATCCGCCATGACCGCGACGCCTCGCGGCCCGGCCGAGCCGCTGCTGCTCGACCTGGGCGGCCGCCGCTTCGACCTGGCCCGGCGGGCGCTGGTGATGGGCATCCTCAATCGCACCACCGACTCCTTCTACGACGGCGGCGCCTACTTCCGCCTTGACGACCTCCTGCGCCGGGCCGAGCGGCTGGTGGCCGACGGCGCCGACCTGCTGGACGTCGGGGCGCGAGCGGCCGGGGTCGGCACCCGGACGGTCTCGGTCGCCGAGGAGACCGACCTGGTGACGTCGGCCATCGAGGCGCTGCGCGGTCGTCTCGAGGTGCCGCTGTCGGTCGACACCTGGCGGGCTCCGGTCGCCGCGGCGGCGTTCGAGGCGGGCGCGGTGCTCGGCAACGACATGAGCGGCTTCCGCGACCCGGACTACCTGCCCGCCGCGGTCAGGGCGGGAGCGGCCGTGGTCGCCACCCACACCCGGCTGCCGCCGGGCATGCCCGACCCCGAGCCGGTCTACGGCGACGTGGTCGCCGACGTGGCCGCCGCCCTGCGCCGGCTGGCCGACCGCGCCCAAGCGGCCGGCGTCCCGGCCTCCCGGATCCTGGTCGACCCCGGCCTCGACCTCGGCAAGACCTGGCAGCAGTCGCTGCGGCTGCTGGCCCAGTTCCGCCGGTTCGCCGGGCTCGGGTATCCGCTGCTGCTGGCCGCCTCCAACAAGATCTTCCTCGGCCGCCTGCTCGACCTGGACCACCACGAGCGCGACGCCGCGACGGTGGCCGCGTGCGCGTTGGGCGTCTCCCGCGGGGCGCGGGTCGTTCGCGCGCACGACGCCCGCGGCACCCGCCACGCCGTCGACCTGGCCACCGCCCTCCAGGAGCTGGGCGGCTGAGGCCAGCCGGCTACGAGCTCGACCACCGGGACGTCGCCCAGCGGCTCGTCGAGCAGCGGCTCGCCACCGGCCGATCGCTCACCGTCCCCGAGTTCCCGGCGGGCCATGCCGGGGTATCCGCGCGGACATGAGCGACAAGGACCTCCCCGAACCCGCCGTCGACCGCCACGATCCCCGGGGCCGGTCATGGCCGTGATCCTGTCGTTGGGGAGCATCAACGCCGACTTCCAGGTCCGCGTCGAGGAGGCCCCCGAGGGGCCCAGCACGGTGCTCGCGAACGAGCTGCTGCGGACGTCGGGCGGGAAGGCCGCCAACGTGGCCGTCCTGGCCCGGCGCCTCGGGGCCGAGGCGCGGCTGCTCGGCTGCGTCGGCGACGACGACCTCGCCGAGCAGGCGCTGGCCGGGCCGCGCCGGGAGGGCGTCGACCTCGGCCTGGTCCGTCGCGGCCCCGGGCCCACCGGCCTCTCCCAGATCGCGGTCACCCCGGACGGGGAGAAGCTGATCATCCTGGCCCTGAACGCGAACGACGCCTGGGCCGATGACGCCGACCGCGTCGCCCAGGCGGTCGCCGAGGCACCGGCCGGCTCGGTGCTGGTGGCCGACCTGGAGATCCCCCCGGTCCTGGTCACCGCCGCCGTCCGGGCGGCGAGGCAGGCGGGGCTGCTCATCGTGCTCGACCCGGCCCCTGCCGACCGCGTGCCCGAGGACCTCCTCCCCCTGGTCGACCACATCACCCCCGACCATCGCGAGGCCCAGACCCTGACCGGGATCGACGCGAGCGAGCCCGACGGCGCCCGCCGCGCTGCCGAGCAGCTGCGTGAGCGCGGGGTCGGCGCCACCCACGTCAAGATGGCCTCCGGCGGCTGCGCCGTCGCCTTCCAGGACGGGACCGCGATGGTCGCCGGCCCGGCCGACCCGACGGTGGTCGACGCCACCGGTGGCGGGGACGCCTACGCCGGCGCGCTCGCATGGGCCCTCTGGAGCGGCCGCTCGCCCCGCGAGGCCGCGCCCCTCGCCGTCGCCGCCTCGGCCTGCGCGATCGGCGCCTACGGCTCCCAGGAGTCCTACCCATCCCCCGTGGAGCTGGCAGCGATGCACGTCCGGGTGGTCCAGGCCAACCAGCCGCGGGAAGCCGCCACCGGCCGTGGGCGCGCCGGGGCGGGTCAGCCCGAGTAGGGGAGCGGCCCGAGCGTCGCCGGTAGACTGCCGCTGGGTTCCGAGGTGGCGCGACCCTGGCGAGGAGATGAGCGCGTGTCCGACAACCACGAGCGCGGCCCGCGGCTTCCGCCGCGCTGGTTCATCCGCTGGGCCGACCCGGAGCCGGCCTGGTGGTGCGAGATCGACCGGCAACTGGACCTGGACGCCTTGGCGGCGAGACGGTCGTCACCGACGGCGGTCGTGATCCTGGAACCGCGACCGGCATCGCCCTGATCGGGCGGACGCGACCACGGACTGGCGCGAGGAGACCACCGGCAGGCGACCGGCCCGGGGACGGCCCCAGGCCGCCGTCCGCTAGGCCCTCGTAGCCCTGGCGGCCATCGACCTCCTCCTCAGCTCGCGGACGCGCCGCGGTCCGACGCCGGGCGGTTGACAACCTTACGTTGTAAGATTACCTTACAGAGTAAGGGAGCCCGGATCGAGAGGAAATGCCATGGACACCGCATCCGCCCTGCGCGGACCCCAGGCCGGGCGACCCGGCGCGAGGCGCGACGAGCCGCCCGCTGGGGACCCGCCGGTCCAGCGCCTCGCGCGGGCCACGGGACTGCTGTACCTGGTCTTGGCGGTGCTGGGGATGTTCTCGGCGATGGTGCTGGAGTCCCTGGTCGTGGCGGGCGATGCGCAGGCCACGGCGGACCGCATCCTCGGCTCGCGGTGGCTGTTCGGGAGCAGCCTGGTGACCTGGCTGGTCGTCGTGGTCGCCGACGTCGCCATCTCGGTCACCCTCTACCTGCTGCTCAGGCCGGTCAGCCACACGCTCTCGCTGCTGGCGGCGGCCCTCCGGCTCGTCTACTCGGCCGTGCTCGCCGCCGTGCTGCTCAACCTGTTCGACGCCTTCCGGCTGCTCACCGGGGTCCAGGGCGCGGTGGGCCCGGCCGGGCGGGAACCGCAGGCCATGGCGTTGGCGGCCCTCGACACCTTCAGCACCGGCTTCCTGCTCGCCCTGGTCCTGTTCGGCGTCCACCTGCTGCTGCTGGGTTCCCTGCTGTACCGATCGCGGTATGTCCCGCGAGTCCTCGGCGCCCTCGTGGTGGCGGCGGGCGTGGGCTACATCGCCGACAGCCTGGCCGGGCTCATGCTCGCCGACCATGGCGGGCTGGTCAGCGCGGTCCTGCTCACCCCAGCCGTCGTCGGCGAGCTCGGTCTGACCGCTTGGCTGCTGCTGCGGGGCGTCAGGGCGCCGCGACCGGTGACCCGGCAGGCCGGCTGAGGGCTGTCGGGGGCCTGGGCTAGGGTCCTCGCTATGACCAGTGAGCTTTCCCAGCGGGCAGCCGTCGCGTCCCGGGTCGGGCGGCTGGTCGAGCGGGCGATGACCTTCGCCATCGACGAGCGCGATGACGACCTCGCGGTTGCCCGCCTGGCCTGGCTGGCCCAGGACGACCAGGCCGCCCTCGAGGAGGCCGGCGAGGCCTGCCTGGGGCATCCCGGGGCCGGCCTGGTCGTCCGGGCCCGGGCTTCTGGGCTGCTGGCCCGGGCCCGCCACCACGACCCGAGCATGCGGAGTCGGGCGTTGGTCGGCTACGGTGGGCGGTCAGCCATCCAAGCAGGGATGGGGGGTCGGGCAGACCTCGAGGGGGCATCAGCGAACATGTCGACCGAGGTCGGCGATCTGGACGCCGCCCTGGCCGCCCTGTACCAGCTGCCGCTGGAGCAGTTCGTCGCCACCCGCGACCAGCTGGCCCGCCGCCTGCGGGCCGCCGGCGACCGCGCCACCGCCCGCCAGGTCGCCGCCCTGCGGCGCCCGCCGGTGAGCGCCTGGGCGGCCAATCAGCTCGCCCACGCGGCTCCGAACGCCGTGGCCGAGCTGCTGGAGGTCGGCGCCGCCCTGCGCCAGGCCCAGCAGGACGCGCTGGCCGGCCAGCCGGCCGCCGCCCGCCAGCTGCGGACGGCGAGAGCGCAGCTGCGGGCGGCGATCACCCGCCTCAGCGCCCGGGCGGAAACGCTGCTGGTCCGGGCGGGGCATGCGGCCAGCGACGCCACCTTGGCCCGGCTGGCCGCCACCCTGCAGGCGGCCGCCACCGGCGATGAGGCGACCCGGGCGGCCCTGGCCCAGGGACGGCTCCCGGGGGACCTGGACCCGGCGGGCTTCGGCCTCGACCTCGGGTCGGCCCCAGCGGAGCCGGCCGCCCCCGCCGCCGCGGCCCCGGCGCCGCCGGCGGCGCCGGCCGACCAGGCGGATACGCGACGTGAGCAGGCCCGGGCGGCGGCCCGGCGGGCGCTGGAGCAGACACGGCGGGCCGCCGAGCAGGCCCAGGCGGCCCTGGATCAGGCCCAGGGGCTGTCCGCCAGCCGCCAGCAGGCTGCCCAGGAGGCCTCCCAGCGCGCCGAGCGGCTGGCCGCCGTGGCCCGGGACCTGGCCGACCAGGCGGCGGCGGCCGCCACCGCCGCCGAGGACGCCCGCCAGGCGGCCGACGCGGCCGACCGCGACGCGGACGAGGTGGCCGACCGGGTCCGGGTCGCCCAGCAGGCGGCGGAGGCCGCCGAGGCCGCCCATGCCGCCGCCGTCGCCGCGCTGGAGGAGCTGGAGGCGCAGGCCTCGCCGGGGAGAGGAGAACGGGAGCGAGGCCGATGACGGAGCGTCCCTACGACGTCGAGATCACCCGAGTCCTGGACGCGCCGCCCGAGCGCGTGTACCAGGCATTCACCGATCCGGATCAGTTCGCCCGCTGGTATGGCCCGGCCGGGTTCCCGGTCCGCCCCGACACCGTCGAGGTCGACGCCCGGGTCGGGGGGCGGCAGCGGTTCGAGATGGTGAGCGAGGCCGACCCGTCCATGCGGACAGGCTTCGACGGCCAGTTCATCGAGGTCGTCCAGAACGCGCTGCTCTCGAGTCGCGGGGCATGGGACGGGGTTCCCGGTCAGGCTGACCCCTGGCCGTCGAACCTGCGAGTGGAGCTCCACGACGACGCCGGGAGGACCCGGCTCGTGGTGCGCGAGGGCCCGCATCCACCCGGAACTGCCGACCTGGGCCACCAGGCGTGGGAGATGATGCTCCCCAAGCTGGAGTCCCTGCTCAGCCGCTAAGCCGCAACAAGCTGCGGGGCGAGGTGACGGCCACAGGAGGACGCTGGCGGTGGAGAACGGCGCCGCCGCCAGGAGCACCGTCCCGGTCGCCAGCCCGGTGACCGGCTGAGCGCATTCGGCTAGCCCGGCCGGCCGCGCTGGAGGTCGGCGGTCGCCTCGGCCGGTGGCCGGGTCCCCGGCCACACCCAGTCCCTGACCTCGGGGGCGTCGTCACCGACCTGGCGGGTGTAGGCCCGATGGCGCAGCCGCTGGTCGGTCATGCGCTGACGCAGCGCCGCGGCGCCCTGGGCGAGGCCCGGGACCCGGTCGATGACGTCCATGACCAGGTGGAACCGGTCCAGGCCGTTCAGCATCACCATGTCGAACGGCGTGGTGGTGGTGCCCTCCTCGCGGAAGCCGCGCACGTGCAGGCCGGCATGGTTGGAGCGGCGGTAGGTGAGGCGGTGGATGAGGGCCGGGTAGCCGTGGTAGGCGAAGATGACGGGCCGGTCGCGGGTGAACAGGGCGTCGAACTC
>Ga0081538_10000827_pt1 | contig 33540 bp, 26 predicted proteins | sample TabmetS5T2R1_FD_71022 | JGI IMG/M metagenome (GOLD analysis project Ga0081538, IMG submission 71022) | Tabebuia heterophylla rhizosphere microbial communities from the University of Puerto Rico - S5T2R1 | ecosystem: Host-associated > Plants > Roots > Rhizosphere ...
CCACCCCAACCCCCCCCCCGCGGCCCCCCCGCGGCTCGACGCTAGACCCCGCGGGCCGGCAGAAGCGCGCCCGCGGCGGCGGCCGCGCACAGCACCAGTGCCACCGAGGCCCCGGCCGCCGTGCCGGCCACCGACGAGAGCTGTATGCCGGCGATGCCCGCCACGGCGGCCAGCGCGGCCGCGGTGAGCATCGCGGCGCCGGGCGCGCGAACGTGCCCGCGCACCGCCACCGCGGGCGCCACCAGCACGGCCAGCACGAGCAGCGCGCCCAGCCCCTGAACCGCCACGGCGATCGCCGCAGCCATCAGCGCGAGGAGCGCGAAGCGGACCAGCGAGGGGCGCAGGCCGAGCGATGCCGCGCCGCCGGGGTCGAACGAGCTCGCCACGAGGGGCCGGTGGAGCGCCGCCAGGGCTGCGCCGCCCAGCGCGAGCAGCACGGCGGCGGCCACCAGGTCGCCGGTCGTGACTCCCAGAGGGTCGCCGAACAGGAGCTCCTCGAGGCGCTGCGGCGCCTCCGGCGCCAGCGCGAGCAGCGAGCCCAGCCCGACCAGCCCCGTGACCGCGACGGCGGTGCCGGTGTCCGTCCCGGCTCGCGGGTCGCGGGCGGCGAGGGCGATCAGCGCGGCGGCCACGGCGGCGCCGCCGGCGGCGCCCAGCAGCAGCGGAGCATCGGCCAGCCCGGCCAGCACCAGCCCGGGCAGGAGGCCGTGGGACAGGGACTCGGCGCTGTACGTCAGGCGCTCGCTCACGACCCAGAAGCCGAGGGCGCCGCAGAAGCCGCCGGCCAGTACCAGCTCGAGCATCGCGCGGAGCTCGATGCCGCTCATCGCTCCTCCTGGTGGCCGTGCCCGTGCTCGTGGTGCTGGACCGTGACCGCGCGCGCCGGCCCCGCCTCGTCGAGCACGATCAGCTCGCGGCCGTAGGTGGCCTCGAGCGTGGCCCGGTGGAGAACCTCGCCAGGCGGGCCGAAGGCGACCTGGCGCCCGTGCACGCAGAGGACCAGGTCGAAGGCGCGGGCGCTCTCCACGTCGTGACTCGACACGAGCAGGGTGCGGTCCTCGCCCCGCAGCTCCGCGAAGAGCCGGTCGATCAGCGTGGCGCTGGCGGGGTCGACGCCCGAGAGCGGCTCGTCGAGGAGCAGCACGCGGGCGTCCTGGACCAGCGCCCGCGCGAGGAGGGCGCGCTGGCGCTGTCCGCCGGACAGCTCGCCGAAGGGCGTGCCGGCGTGGTCCGAGAGGCCCACACGATCCAGCGCGGCACGGGCCGCGGTGCGGTCGGCCCCGCGGGGCGGCAGCCACCAGCGGCCGTGTGCGACGCTGCCCATGAGGGCCACGTCGAACGCGTTCACGGGGAAGTCGAGCCTGGTGCGCTCGGTCTGCGCCACGTACGCGGGCCGCCCGGCCACACGCACGCTTCCCGCGGCGGGCTGAAGCTCCCCGAGCAGCGCGCGGAACAGCGTGGTCTTGCCGCCGCCGTTTGGGCCGAGCACGCACACGGTGCGCCCCTCGGCGACGTCGAAGGAGACGCCGCGCAGCACCGGCGGGCCGCCGTAGCCGGCCGAGAGACCCTCGACGGAAACCGCGGGCGTGGTCATCGGGTGGCAGCCCCCAGCGCGAGCGCCGCATATACGGCAGCACCCAGGGCCGCGACCGGCGGACCGGGCGGAAGGTCGAGCCAATAGGCGACGTACAGGCCTGCCATGCCCTCCGCGAGCGCCAGGGCCACGGACCAGGCGAGCAGGGCCGGGACGGTCCGCGACACGAGCCTCGCCGCCGCTCCGGGCAGGACGTAGACGGCCGCCACCAGCAGTGCCCCGACGGCGGGGATCGCCGCCACCGCGGCCACCGCCACGAGGGCCAGCAGCATGAGGTCGGCGGTGTGCGCGGGCAGGCCGAGCGCGGGGGCCGAGTCGGGGTCGAAGGCGATCGCGGCCCAGGTCCTGCCGAGGGTCGCCGTCGCCAGCGCCGCCAGCAGCGCGGCGCAGGCCGACAGGGCGAGGTCAGCGGGCCCCAGCCCGAGCAGGGTCCCGAACAGGAGGCGGTCGACCGCGGCGCCCGACTCGAACACGTCGCTCGCCAGCACCACGCCACCCGCCAGCGCCGCTACGAGAAGCAGGGCGGTGGCCTCGCCAGGCTCGCGGCCGGCGCGGCCAGCGCGCTCCACCCCACCCGCGTACCCGAGCGCGACCACCAGGCCGGCGAGCGTCGGGCTCACCCCGGAGGCGTCGGCCGCCACCAGCCCGGGGAAGGTGGCCGAGCCGGCGGCGTGCGAGAAGAAGGCGAGCCGCCGCAGCACGACCCATGCGCTGAGCAGCCCGCCGGCCACACCGAGGAGGACGACCTCGAACAGGGCGTCGCGGAGGAACGGGAAGTCGGCGAGGTCCAGCGGCGAGGGCACGTCGGAAGCCTAACGAGAATCATTCTCAGTGACGTTCATGAACGACTCGTCCCCGGGTACGGAGATTCAAGGCTGTTTTCTCAACAGAACCTGTGCGAAGCACCCCCACCCCCAACAAGTGAAAGCCTCCAGGGCTTACATCGCCGGCCTCGGTACGTCCGGGGTCCTGATCGGATCGTTCCTGCTGCTGCTGACGGTTGGCAGCGCCATCGTCGCGTTTCGAGGAGCGCCCGGCGAGGCGAGCAACGACGGGCTGGACCGGCTCGACGTGACCCAGCCCGAACAGGCCTCCGGTGACGCTCGCTCACCGCTGCCCTCGGCGGAACGGGCCGGGAGGCACTCGGCCCGGCGCGACGACCGGCGTGACGCCCGTCGCCGCGCGCGGCACGGCGGACCCGGCCGCGCAGCGGAAAAGGTCAACGGGGAGCGAGGCGCCGACACCGCTGCCGGCGACGTGGTCGGCGAAGCTGCCGGCGGCGATTCTGCTCCGGCCGGCGAGAGCGTGGTCGGGACCGGCGTTCACAGCGACGGCGGCGGCGGCTTGCCGCGCCCGCCCGCCCAGGTGCCGCCAAAGGGCGGGACGCAGACCTCCCCGAGCGCCGGTGGCGTGCCCGGGGACGTGGGCGCTACGGTGGAGCGGACGACCGGGGGAACCGGGGAGACCGTCGACGAAGCGGCGCCACCGGCCGAGGAGCCGGTCGCCGGCGCCGGCGAGACGACGGGCGGCACGGTGGTGGAGACACCGCCGGCGATCGACGAGACCGTCTCCGGCGGGACGGGCACCGTCGAAGACGTGACCGAGGGTGTGACGGGCGCCACCGGGCAACTCCCCGAAACGCCCCCGCCGTAGCCCCTAACCGCCTGCCGCGTCCAGGATGAACCGGCGCGAGAGCGCCTGGAGCTCGAGGTCGTGCTGGAGTGAGCGGTGGTGGCCGCCGGGCAGGATCAGCAGGCGCTTCGGCTGGTGCGCCGCCGCGTGCAGCTGCTCGCTTGCGGTCCAGGGGATCTGCTCGTCGCCTCGCGCATGCATCAGCAGCAGCGCGGTGTCCGAGCCGAGCCGCCCTACCGCCTCGAACAGGTCGCTCGACCGCAGCCAGCGATCGGTCGCCGCCAGGTCACACTCGAAGCGGAGCGGTTCGTCCGAGCCCAACATGCGAAGCAGGGAGGCCTCGGGCGCCGGGCAGATCCCCACCACCGCGCACAGCGAGGGATCGCGCGCCGCGGCGTGGATCGCCTGAAAGCCGCCCATGCTCGACCCTCGCAACGCGACGGTGCCGACCTGCTCGCGCAGCAGTTCGACCATCGCGAGCACGTCGTCCACCGCCCCGGGTCCGAAGCGCCCGTCGGAGCGGCCGTGGCCGCGGGCGTCATAGGCGAGCGCCGCGATTCCGTCGGCGCGGCAGCCGCGCGCGAAGTCGAAGTGGGACTCCTTCGCCGACCCCGCGCCGTGCAGGATCACCACCCCGGCCCCCGGTTCCTCGTCCGGCAGGAAGAGGGCGTAGGAGAGGCCGTCCAGCTCGCCCAGCTCGGGAGGGCCTGGAACGGGGTGCTTCATGAACGCAATAATCGCCGCCGAATGGCGGCGGTGGCGGTCTCCCATGTCTATCCACTCGGCTCGCGCCTGAACGGGCAGGGCCGCCTCGAGGTGGGCGGCTGCGACGTCGTGGAGCTCGCGCGCGAGTTCGGCACGCCCGCCTACGTGTACGCCGAGGACGACATGCGCGCGCGGGCCCGCATGTACCTCGAGGCCTTCCGCGCCCGCCGGGAGCGCTTCGAGCTGATCTATGCCGGCAAGGCGTTCCCCGCCACGGCGGCGTTCCGGCTGTTCGCCGAGGAAGGCCTGTCGGCCGACGTGGCGAGCGGCGGCGAGCTGCACCATGCCCTGGCGGGCGGCGTGGACCCGCGGCGGATCTACATGCACGGCAACAACAAGACGCCGGCGGAGCTCGATCAGGCGCTGAGCGCGGGCGTGGGCCACATCGTGGTCGATTCGTTCGACGAGATCGAGCGGCTGCGCGGGCGCGGCGCACGGGCGATGCTGCGCGTGACGCCCGGCATCCGGCCGGCCACGCACTCATACATCCAGACCGGCCAGGAGGACTCGAAGTTCGGCTTCGGGCTGGACGACGTGCCCCGCGCCGTGGAGGCGTGCCGCGAGGCCGGGGTCGAGCTGCACGGACTGCACGCCCACATCGGGTCGCAGGTGTTCGACCTCGAGGGGTTCGGGCGCCTTGCGGGGGTGCTCGCCGGAATGGGCGACTGGCCGCTGCTCAACCTCGGCGGCGGCCTGGGGATCGCCTACACCGCCGAGGACCGGCCGCCGTCGATCGAGGACTACGTGGACGCCCTGCTGCGCGGCGCCCCGGATGACGTGACCGTGCTGTGCGAGCCGGGCCGCTCGCTGGTCGGAAACGCGGGCGTGACCATCTACACGGTCGGCACCGTGAAGCGCATCCCCGGCGCGCGCACGTACGTCTCGGTTGACGGCGGGATGTCCGACAACCTCCGCCCGATGCTGTACGGGGCCCGCTACGAGGCGGATATCGCCTCGCGCTTCGGGGGAGAGCACGCGTACACGATCGCGGGCATGCACTGCGAATCGGGCGACATACTCATCCAGGAGGCGAAGCTCGACGACCCGCGGCCGGGGGACGTGCTCGTGGTCCCCGCCACCGGCGCGTACGGACACGCCATGGCGAGCAACTACAACGCGCTGCCCCGGCCGCCCGTGGTCTTCTGCCGGGACGGGGACGCGCGCGTGGTGGTGCGGCGCGAGACCTACCACGACCTGACCGCCCGGGATGCCTGAGTTCAGGATCGGCCTGCTCGGCCACGGCACCGTCGGCTCGTCGTTCGCGAAGCTGGTCGAGGAGCGCGCCGACGCGATAGAGGCCGAGGTCGGTATGCGCCCGCGGCTGTCGGGCGTCCTCACGCGGAGCCGGGGCGACTTCGAGGAGATACTCGAGGGCAGCGACCTGATCGTGGAGCTGATGGGCGGCATAGATCCCACGCGCGACTACGTGCTGCGGGCCATGGAGGCGGGGCGGCACGTGGTCACCGCGAACAAGCAGCTGCTCTCCCAGCACGGCGAGGAGGTGTTCGACGCCGCGCGCCGCGGCGGCGTGCAGCTGCGCTTCGAGGGGGCTGTGGCCGGTGTGGTGCCGGCCATCCGCGTGATGGCGGAGACGCTCGCCGCCGCGCACATCGAGCGAGTGCACGGCATCGTCAACGGCACCACCAACTACATCCTCACTCAGATGGCGGCCACGGGCGCCACCTATGAGGAGGCGCTCGCGGAGGCGCAGGAGATGGGCTACGCCGAGGCCGATCCGACGGAGGACGTGACCGGCAAGGACGCGGCGGCCAAGATGGCGATCCTGGCGCGGCTCGCGTTCAGCGCGCCCGTGCGGCTCGACCAGGTGAGCTGCGAGGGGATCGAGCGGATCACCCCCGACGACATCGCCTACGCGCGCGAGCTCGGGTTGGCGCTGAAGCTCGTGGGGTCGGCGGAGCGCGTGGACCGCGCGGTGGCGGTGCACGTGTATCCGGCGTTCCTCTACGCGGAGCACCCGCTGGCGAGCGTGAACGGCGCGTTCAACGCGGTCACGATCGAGTCGCCCGCGATCACCGAGATCACGCTGAGCGGGCCGGGCGCGGGCGGGGTCCAGACCGCCTCGGCCGTGCTCGGCGACGTGATCTCGGCGATGATCCCACCGCCGTCGCTGCCGCCGCCCGCCGTGGAGCAGCCGATCGTCACGGACGTCGAGTTCTCTTTCTACATGCACCTCGAGGTGGCCGACCGGCCGGGCGTGCTGGCCCAGGTTGCCGAGATCCTGGGGCTGCAGGGGGTGTCGATCCGCTCCGTCGTGCAGAAGGGATTGGGCGACGAGGCGCGGCTCGTGATGGTCATGCATCCGGTGCTCGAGTCGAAGTTCCGCGCCGCCGTGCAGATGATCGCGCGGCTCGACTTCGTGCGGGAGCCGCCGCGGGTGATCCGCGTGATCGAGGAGACCTTCTGAGCCTCTGGCGCTACCGGGACCGGCTGCCAGTCGACCCGCTGGTGACGATGGGGGAGGGGGACACCCCGCTGGTGCAGGCGCCGCACCTCTCGGAGCTGACCGGGTGCGACGTGTGGCTGAAGCTCGAGGGCGCCAACCCGACCGGCTCGTTCAAGGACCGTGGAATGACGGTGGCGGTGTCGGCCGCCATGAGCGAGGGGGCGGAGGCGGTGGTGTGCGCATCGACCGGGAACACCGCCGCCAGCGCCGCCGCCTACGCGGCGCGGGCGGGGCTGCGCGGCGCGGTGATCGTGCCGGAGGGCAAGATCGCGACCGGCAAGCTGGCCCAGGCGCTGATGCACGGGGCGCGGGTGATCGCGCTGCGCGGCAACTTCGACCAGGCCCTGTCGCTCGTGCGCGAGCTGGCGCGCCGGCACCCGATCTCGCTGGTCAACTCGGTCAACGACTACCGGCTGGAGGGGCAGAAGACGGGCGCGTTCGAGGTGTGCGACTCGCTCGGCGAGGCGCCGGACGTGCTGTGCATCCCGGTCGGCAACGCCGGCAACGTGACCTCGTGGTGGAAGGGCTTTCAGGAGTACGGGACGGCGCCGCGGCTGCACGGCTACCAGGCCGAGGGCGCGGCGCCGCTGGTGCACGGCGCGCCGGTGGAGGAGCCGGAGACCGTGGCGTCGGCGATCCGCATCGGGAACCCGGCACGATGGGAGGACGCGATGAACGCGTTCACCTCGTCCCGCGGTGAGGTGCGGGCGGTGTCGGACGCCGAGATCCTGGACGCGTACTCGCTGCTCGGGGCGCGCGAGGGGGTCTTCTGCGAGCCGGCGTCGGCGGCGTCGGTGGCGGGGCTGCTGCGGTACGGGGCGGAGGGCCGCGTGGTGTGCGTGCTGACCGGGCACGGGCTGAAGGACCCGCAGACGGCGATGAACAGGGCCGCCTCGGTGGTGCCGTGCGAGCCCGACATCGAGGGCCTGGAGCGGGCGGTGCTCGGCGGTCCATGAACCGGCGCCGCATCGTCCGGGTGCCGGCCTCCACGGCCAACCTCGGTCCCGGCTACGACGTCCTCGCGGCCGCGCTCGCCATCGAGCTCGAGCTGGAGGTGGAGGAGACCGGCTCGTTCTCGGTGGAGTGCGACCTGCCCGGAGTGCCGCTCGACCGCACGAACCTGTGCGTCCGCGCGTTCGAGCGACTGCACCCCGCCGAGGGCATCCGCTTCAAGATTCGCTCGGACATCCCGCCGGCCGCCGGGCTCGGGTCGAGCGCCGCGGCCATCGTGGCGGGCCTCTGCGCGGCTGACCACATGTACGAGCTGGACGCCCCCCTCTTCGAGCACGCCGCCGCGCTGGAGGGGCACCCGGACAACGTGGCGGCCGCGCTGCTCGGCGGCTTCGTGATCTGCGCGGCCGGCGGCGAGCCGGTCCGCTTCGACCCGGCGCCCGGCCTGGAGGGCGTGCTGGTGATTCCGCCCGACGAGGTGCCCACCGAGGAGGCGCGGGCGGCGATGCCGGCGGAGGTGCCGTTGGCGGAGGCGGTCCACAACGTGGGCCACGCGTCCCTGTTGGTGCTGGGCCTGGCAAAGGACGATTTCTCGCTGATCGGCCGCGGGCTGCGCGACCTCCTGCACCAGCCCCGCCGGCGGCCGCTCTATCCGCAGTCGATGGACCTCGTGGACAGGGCGGAGGAGCTGGGCGCCGTGGGGGCCACGATCTCGGGCGCCGGCCCGACGGTGCTGTTCTGGTGCCACTGGCAGCAGACCGGATCGCTGGTGGAGCGCCTGCGAACGGAGGCGGCCGACTGCGGCGTGCGCCGGGTCACGTTCTCGCCGGGCGGCGCGGACGTGCGGGCGCTCTGAGGCCCAAGGTCGCCGCCCGAACGCCGGCGGGCCGCCCGAAGGCGGCCCGCCGTCACCGCGTACTCCTCGGCTCGGTCTAGCCGGACCCGAGCAGGTGCACCAGTGAGCGTCCCATGACCTGGTTGCGACGCTCCTGGGTGGCGATCCCCTCGAACCCGAAGCCCAGCATCAGCGAGCTCGGGGTCGTGATCGAGGCGCCCACCGGGAAACCGGAGGCGTCGGTCACGGTCCAGTCGTTCGCGTTCGGGGCGCTGCCCTCGGGCGGGCCGGTGACCTCCCAGCCGTCGAGGCCCGTCTCGAACGACGTGCTGGTGCCGTCCGGCAGCGTCACGTCGTCGATGAACACGCCCAGATTGTGCGTCGCCCAGTCGGTGATGGACGCGATCGAGATCTGGACGGTCTGGCCCGCGAACTGGTTGAGGTTGATCGACCACTGCTGCCAGCCGCCGGAGTTGCCGGAGGCCGCGTGCCACTCACCGGTGTCGCCCGTCGGCGTGCACGCGTCGGCGCCGTTCTGGGTCTGGTAGTGGTCGAGGTGCGGGTGCAGCGTACGCCAGCCGCCCGAGTTCTCCGCGAGGCAGCTGTCGCCCGTGTCCCGCGTGGTGTGGCCGTTGGCGTCCGGCAGTGTCGTCCACGTCCCATCGGGGCGCTGGACCTCCACGGTTAGGAAGTCCCAGTGCTCCTCGGTGTCGTAGGACGTCCAGAACGTCAGGTTCCCGCCGGCGGCGGGCACCGCCACGTCCCGCGTAAGCCGCTTGTACGCGACGTCCGCGATCTGCGAGTAGACGTACTGGTCGCCGGAATGCGGGTCGAACGGGCCGCCCGGCTTGTTCCAGCGCGTCGACGGCCAGCTGTTGAACTGCGGGAACCGGTCACGCGGCAGGATGCCGCTAGTCGACACGAAGGACGAGCTCGAGTTCTGGTTGTTCGCGCTGTCCGGGCCGTTGAAGCCCCAAGACAGCCCGGTGAACGGGTTGTCGACGCCGATCACGTCGAACAGCCCGCCGCTCCCGTTGTTGCCGTCGTCGGCAACCTGGACGTAGCCGCCGAACCAGTACTCGATCACGTCGTTGACGAGGTCGCCCGAGCCGCGGAGCAGCAGGCAGCGCCGCGGATCGAAGCCCGCCGGGAGCGGGTTGCACGGGCCCTCGCCCTTCGGATCGTACTGCTGCGTCCCCACACCGGCGCCGGTGTACTGCTTGGCGGCGTTCTTGCCGGTGTAAAGAACTCGTCCGCCCTCGTTCATGTACGCGCGGGCCTCGAGGATCTCGTCCATGGCGAGGCGGTCGGCGTTGCCGGGGCCCCAGCCGGCCCTGCGCGTGACGACGTCGTCGCCCGTGTACCAGACGACGGCGTCGTAGTGGCCGAGCACGCCCAGCTGATCGGGCGCGACGCGGCCGCGCGCGTCGACGTCGTACACGTCGGCGTCGTAGCCGTTGGTCTCGATCGCCTGGACGTAGTAGTTCACGTAGTTCGGCCCGCCGGGCTGCACCGGCGAAGCGCCGGAGTAGTCCTCGGCCGCGACCACGAGCACATCGGCGTTGGAGTCGGACACGGCCTGGTACGTGAACGAGTCCGAGCGAGCCTTCCTCTTGCCCTCGAACCAGACCTCGACCTCGTCGCCCGGATCCGTGCCGCGCACGAATCCGCGCATCACGCGGTAGTAGACGTCCGCCGGGTCGTAGCGGTCGCCGCCCCTCCATTCGGAGGTCGACGCGCTGCGCGTTCGCCCGCCGTTGACGCGGTACTTGAGCGTGACCCGCCCGAGGCTCCGCTTCGCCAGCACCCGCACCTCCTGCGGGTCGCCGTAGGAGTACTCGAACGTGAAGTTCGCGCCCGGGATGCCCTCCTTGTACGGATCGTCGCTCTTGATGTAGAACGGCTTGGTCTCGATGCCCAGCGAGGACTCGGGGTCATCCGGGTCCTCCGCCGACTTCGCCACCGACAGCGCGAACGGGATGTTGCGCTCGAACTCCTTCTGCACCTCCTCCTCGTTGTCCGGGAAGACGAAGCCGCAGTCCGACGCCGGGCAGCCGTCGCCGAGCTCGGGCGTCCACGCCAGCGCGTCCGTGGCGGCGTGCGCGTAGTCCGTCGTCTCGCCGTTCGTGACGTACAGGACGTCGGAGCTGAGCCCCGGATGGAAGCCCGGGATCGCCGGGTTGTCCAGGTTGCCGGACAGCGCGTAGTAGATCGGGTCGTCAGCCGTAGGCGTCCCGATCTGCCAGCCCTCCGCGTACAGCAGCCACTCGCCGACCGAGTGGTAGTTGACCTGGAACGCGAACCCGATCCGGTCGAGCAGGCCCTTCATCGCCTGGGTCTCGGGCTCTGAGTTGCCCGAGGGGCCGCGATAGGTGTCGCTCGAGAAGATCGACGACGAGCCCTCCTCGTCGTACATGAAGTGGTTCGGGAAGTTTCGGTTCGGATCGACGCCGTCGCCGATCTCGGTCTGGCCGTTGGTGTTGTTGTCGCGCAGGTTCTTGCGCCACAGCCGCTCGTGCTCGAACGTGTACTGGTAGCCGTCGGGGTTCGCGACCAGGATGAACCACAGCTCGGTGTCGTCGAGCAAACGCCGGATCTCGCGGTTGCCGGAGCGGTGCTCGTCGACGTACCAGTTCATGAGCCGCCGGTTGACCTCGGACGCGATCCACTCGCGGGCGTGCTGCACCGAGCTGTAGAGCACGGCGGGGCGGCGGCCGTCGCGCACCCGCTTGGCGTTCTTTGTGATCTTGACCGCCAGGATCTCGCGGCCCTGGTATGTCGTCCCCAGCCTCACGAGCTTCGCGAGGCGGCTCTCCCGGGCGATCTCGTACATCTGGTCGCGGAAGCCGCCGGGCTCGTCGTACGAGCGCCAGACCTGGAAGCCGTTGGCAGCCTGCCGGGCGGCGAACTGCTGCACGGTGAGCCCACCCTTGACGAGGGTCAGGTTTGCGCGGATCCCGTCGTCAGCAAGCTTTGCGCGCTCGGCCTCGGTGAGCACGAGGCCCAGCTTGATCCCGCCGGCGACCCTCTCCTGGTTGGTGATGTCGACGCCCTGCTCCGCCAGCGTGCTGAGCTGGCCGGGCTTGACGACAGCCGTGTAGGCATCCAGCTGAGCCGCCGAAGCGGGTACGGCGAACGCAAGGGTGAGCAGCACCGCGAGCGCGGCGCCTAAGCCCCAACGAGTCATTCCCCCTCCTCCGTAGTAAAGACGTCCAACCGAAGGCCAATACCCAGCTGCCCCCCAAGCCAATCCTGCAATAGCGTGATTCTCATGAAGCCCGTGCACGCATCCGGTGGGGTGGTCCTGCGCGACGGCCGGCTGGCGGTCGTGCACCGTCCCCGCTACGACGACTGGACGCTCCCCAAGGGAAAGCTCGACCCGGGCGAGTCCTTCGAGGACGCGGCCCTGCGCGAGGTGGAGGAGGAGACCGGCCTCCGCTGCCGGCTGGTTCGTGAGCTGCCGGCGGTCGAATACCAGGTGCGCGGGCGCCCCAAGCTCGTGCGCTACTGGGCGATGGAGGTGGAGGACGAGACGCCGTTCGTGCCGAACGACGAGGTGGACGAGGTGCGCTGGCTCGAGCCGCAGGAGGCGCTCGCGCTGCTGAGCTACGACCGCGACCGGGAGCCCGTGATGGCAGTCTGAGCGGGCCGGCGCTCGGCCCAGGGCGACGCCGCCTCGAGCTGGGCGGCGAGCGACAGCAGCTGGCCCTCGCCCGCCGGGCGCCCGGCGAGCTGCACCGCCAGCGGCAGCCCGTCATCGCCGTGGAAGAGCGGCAAAGAGACCGCGGGCTGGCCGGTCACGTTGAACAGCGCCGTGTAGGGCGTGAACAGTCCGGAGCGGTGGAAGTCCTCCCAGGGGTTGGCGCTGCAGGAGTCGATCTCGCCGATCCGCACCGGGCGCTGGGCGAGCGCGGGGGTCAGGACCGCGTCGTAGTCGTCCCAGAGCGCGACGATCTCCCTGGACGCCGCCGTCAGGCGGGTGCGGGCGAGCAGGTACTCGAGCGGGTCGTGCCGCCGGATGCCCTCCCAGATCGACCAGGTGAGCGGCTCCACGAGCTCGGCGCTCGGCTCGCGGCCGGTGACCTGGCCGCCAAACCACATGCCGAGCGCGACCGGCGTGCCGAATACGAGCGTGAACGCGGTCAGCAGCTCCTGCCCCTCCCAGGGAGGATCGACCCGTTCGACGTGGTGGCCGAGCGACGCGAGGAGGCGGGTGGCGTCGCGCACGGCGCGGGTGCAGAGCGGGTCGACGGGGGCGTCGATGGCCGGGACCGTTGTCACGCCGATTCGCAGCCGCCCCGGCTCGCTCGCGGCCGTCTCGGCGAAGGGCTCGGAAGGCGGTGGCGCCCAGTCGGCGTCCCCACGCTCGTAGCCGGACAGCACGTCGAGCAGCGCAGCGGTCTCGGCGACGGTGCGGGTGAGAACCCCGTCTTGGACAAGGAAGTCGTCCCCCTGCTCGGGACCGCGCGATACGCGGCCCCGGCTCGGCTTGAGCCCGACGAGGCCGCAGCAGGCCGCGGGGATGCGGATCGAGCCGCCGCCGTCCGAGCCGTGCGCCAGGGGCACCATCCCGGCCGCCACTGCCGCGGCGGCGCCGCCGGACGAGCCACCTGGCGTGCGCTCGCGGTCCCACGGGTTGCGGGTGGGGCCGAAGCGGCGCGGCTCGGTCACCGGCAGGATCCCGAACTCGGGCAGGCTGGTCTTGCCGACGATCACGAAGCCCGCCTCCCGCAACCGTCTCACCACGAAGGCGTCGTGGGCGGGGACGAAGTCGCCGAACAGGACGGAACCGAGGCGATAGGGCATGCCGGCCACCGGGACCGTGTCCTTGACAGCGATCGGCACCCCGGCGAACGGCCGCTCGTCCCCGGCGTGGATCCCGTCCGCGGTGGCCAGGGCGCCTTCGGGATCGAGGTGGACGAAGGCGTTGACGTGGGGGTCGAGCGCCTCGATGCGCTCGAAGCAGGCCTCGGTGAGCTCCCTCGAGGTGACCTCCCCGGCCTTGACCATCCCGGCCAGCTCGGCGGCCGGCCTGCTGAGAACGCCTGGGTCCATTGTCAGCGCACGGCAGCTTGAGCGCCGTTCAGCCGCTCCCGCGCCTCCTCGAAGCCGTCCAGGTGCTGCAGGACCTCCGCCGCCAGCGCCTGGTAGTCGGCGCCCAGGTCCGGTGCGTAGTCGAGGATCGAGACCCCGCGCTCGGCCGACTCGGCATAGCGCACGCTGCGGCGGATCACGGACTCGAACACCTTGTCGCCGAAGCGCTCCTGCAGCGACTTCAGCGCCTCGCGCGCGTGGATCAGACGCATGTCGGCGATGTTCAGCACCACTCCGAGCCAGTCGAGGTCCGGGTGGAGCGACTCCTTCGCCAGCTCCACCACCTCGAGGGCCTGCTCGACCCCCTGGAGCGAGAAGTACTCCGCCTCGCTCGAGATCAGGGCGTGGTCCGCCGCCACCAGCGAGTTCACGGTGAGCAGGCCGAGCGACGGCGGACAGTCCACGATCACCAGGTCGTAGCGACGCTTCACCTCTCGCAGCGCGCGCTTCAGCGTCAGCTCGCGCCCCATCTTCCCGGCCAGGATCACCTCCGCCTCCGCCAGGCCGAGGTTGGCCGGCAGCACGTCCTCGTGGATCGCGTCCTCCGCGCGTGCCTGGCCGGCGAGCACGTCGGCCACGGTGGGGGAGGCGTCGGCGGGGATGTCGAAGTAGTCCGAGAGGTTGCCCTGCGGGTCGAGATCCACGCAGAGCACGTCGAGGCCTGTGCGCCGGTACGCGTCCGTGAGCGTGCGAACGGTCGTGGTCTTGCCCGTGCCGCCCTTCTGCGAGAGAACCGTGATCGTCGCCGCCACCGGTCGGAGGACAGTAGCGTCTACCCGATCCCGACGTAACCGATCCGGTGCGCGCTCGGCCGAGCCGAGCGCTTCCGGCCCGGCGGCCGTATCATTTTTGGCTCCCCACCCCGTGGCGCGTCCGCTCGGAGGGGCGCGGAAGCCGAGGAACCCACGATGGCACCCACCTACGTCCGGGCCGCGGGCGGCCTTTACGACCCTACCTACGAGCGTGACGCCTGCGGTGTCGCCTTCGTGGCGCGGCTGGGCGCGCCCGCCTCGCACGAGGTCATCTCCCGTGCCCTGTGGGCGCTCGAGCACCTGGAGCACCGCGGCGCGGAGGGCGCGGACGCCGACACGGGGGACGGCGCCGGCGTCCTGGTGCAGCTTCCCGACGCGTTTCTGCGCGACGAAGTGCCGTTCGAGCTGCCCGAGCCGGGCCGCTACGGCGTGGCCGTGTGCTTCCTGCCGGTCGACGAGGACGAGCGCGAGCGCGCCGAGCGACTCCTCGAGCGCACCGTCGCCGACGAGGGCCAGCGGGTGCTCGGCTGGCGCGACGTGCCGGTGGTGCCGGAGCACTGCGGCACGATCGCCCGCGCCGCGGCCCCCTGCATCCGCCAGCTGCTCGTGGCGGCCGGCGACGGCGCCGGGGACCGGGACGCCCTCGAGCGCAAGCTCTATGTGATCCGCCGCGTCGTGGAGAAGCAGGACCTGCCGAACCTGGCGATCGCCAGCTTCTCGAGCCGCACGCTCGTCTACAAGGGCATGCTCACGGCCCTCCAGATCTCGCACTACTTCCCCGACCTGAAGGACGACCGGCTCGTCTCGCGGCTCGCCCTGGTCCACTCACGCTTCTCCACCAACACCTTCCCGACCTGGGAGCTCGCCCACCCGTACCGGATGCTCGCCCACAACGGCGAGATCAACACTCTGCGCGGCAACCGCAACTGGCACCGCGCCCGCGAGCTCACGATCGCGTCGCCCCTGTTCGGCGACGACATCGACAAGATCCGCGGCCTCCTGCGCGACGACATCTCCGACTCCGCGTCGCTCGACGGGCTGATGGAGCTGCTCGTGCTCGGCGGGCGCTCTGCCGCGCACGCCATGTCCATGCTGATCCCCGAGGCCTACCAGGGCCGGCCCGAGCTCCCGCAGGAGGTGCGCGACTTCTACGCGTATCACTCCTCGCTCATCGAGCCCTGGGACGGCCCGGCCGCCGTGGCCTTCACCGACGGCCGCGTGATCGGCGCGACCCTGGATCGAAACGGCCTGCGTCCCGGCCGCTGGGTGGTCACGAAGGACGGGTGGGTGGTGCTCGCCTCCGAGACCGGGGTGCTCGAGGCGACCCCGGACCAGATCATCGCGAAGGGACGCCTGCGTCCCGGCAAGCTCTTCCTCGTCGACCTCGAGCGCGACCGGATCGTCCCTGACGAGGAGGTGAAGTCCGAACTGGCCCGCCGGCGTCCGTACGGCGAGTGGCTGCACGACCGCGTCGTTCACATCGAGGACCTGCCCGAGAAGAGCCCGCGCGTGCCGCGGGTGGAGCCGCTGCGGGCGAAGCAGCTCGCCTTCGGCTGGACCGAGGAGGACCTCAGGGTGATCCTGGCGCCGATGGCGCGCGACGCCGCGGAGCCGACCGGCTCAATGGGCAACGACGTGGCGCTGGCCAGCCTGTCCGACCGCAAGCCGCCGCTGTTCTCGTACTTCAAGCAGCTCTTCGCGCAGGTCACCAACCCCGCGATCGACCCGATCCGAGAGTCCGTGGTGATGAGCCTCACGGCCTGCATCGGGCCGGAGATCAACCTGCTCGGCGAGACGCCGGACCACTGCCACCAGCTGGTGATGTCGCAGCCGATCCTGCGCAACTCGCAGCTCGAGAAGCTGCGCCAGGTGGACCACCGCGTGTTCGAGGCGCGGACGATCGACATGACCTGGTGCGCGGACGAGGGCGAGGCCGGGATGGAGCGGCGTCTCGAGGCGATCTGCCGCGAGGCCTCCGAGCTCGTCGCCCGCGGGGTGAACATCATCATCCTGTCGGACCGCAACCTGGGCACCGAGCGGGCGGCGATGCCGTCGCTGCTCGCGGTGGGAGCCGTGCACCACCACCTCGTCCGGGAGGGCACGCGGCTGCAGATCGGGCTGATCGTGGAGACCGGCGAGGCCCGCGAGATCCACCACATCGCGACGCTCATCGGCTATGGCGCGGCGGCGGTGAACCCGTACCTGATGTTCGAGACGCTCTACGCGCTCCACCGCGGCGGCCGGCTCCCCGACGGGATGCGCCCCGAGCACGCCGAGATGCGCGTGATCAAGGCGATCGGCAAGGGACTCCTGAAGATCCTCTCGAAGATGGGGATCTCCACGATCCGCTCCTACACCGGCGCTCAGATCTTCGAGGCGGTGGGGGTGCGCAAGGAGATCGTCGACCGGCACTTCACCGGCACGCCGTCGCGGGTGGAGGGCGTCGGCCTCGACACGATCGCGCGCGAGGCACTCGACCGGCACTCCCGGGCCTACCCGGGGGCTGTCTCGGAGCTGCTTCCGGCCGGGGGGGTCTACCAATGGCGCCGCCGCGGCGAGTACCACGGCTGGAACCCGGAGACGATCGCCACGCTGCAGCACGCGGCGCGTGACGGGGAGGGCGGCGCTGCCGCCTACGAGCGCTACGCCACGTACGTCAATGACGTGGCCGTGCGCAACACCTCGCTGCGCGGCCTGCTTCGCTTCCGCGACGACGTGGAGCCGGTGCCGCTCCACGAGGTGGAGCCCGCCGCGGAGGTCGTCAAGCGCTTCAAGTCCGGTGGCATGTCGCTGGGCGCGCTGTCGCCGGAGGCACACGAGACGCTCGCGGTGGGCATGAACCGCCTCGGCGGGCGGTCGAACACGGGCGAGGGCGGCGAGGACCCGGCGCGCTTCGACGACGAGCGGCGCTCGTCGATCAAGCAGGTCGCGTCGGGTCGCTTCGGGGTGACGGTCAACTACCTGGTGAACGCCGACGAGCTTCAGATCAAGGTGGCGCAAGGGGCCAAGCCCGGCGAGGGCGGCCAGCTGCCCGGGCACAAGGTGGACCGGTACATCGCGGGCCTGCGCCACTCGACTCCGGGCGTGGGGCTGATCTCACCGCCGCCCCACCACGACATCTACTCGATCGAGGACCTCAAGCAGCTGATCTACGACCTGCGCTGCGCCAACCCGCGCGCCCGCATCTCCGTGAAGCTCGTGGCGGAGATCGGGGTCGGCACCGTCGCCGCCGGCGTGGCCAAGGCAAACGCCGACCACGTGGTGATCGCCGGCCACGACGGCGGCACCGGCGCCTCGCCGCAGGCGTCGATCCACCACGCCGGCATCCCCTGGGAGATCGGCCTCGCCGAGACCCAGCAGACGCTGCTGGTAAACGACCTCCGCTCGCGCATCGTGGTGGAGGTGGACGGCCAGATGCGCACCGGACGCGATGTGGCGGTGGGGGCCATCCTCGGAGCGGACGAGTTCGGCTTCTCCACGGCCCCGCTGATCGCGCTCGGCTGCGTGATGATGCGCGTCTGCCATCTCAACACGTGCCCGGTCGGCGTGGCGACGCAGGACCCCGAGCTGCGCCGCCGCTTCGACGGCCAGCCCGAGCATGTCGTGAACTACCTGTTCATGGTGGCCGAGGAGGCGCGCGCGATCATGGCCTCGCTCGGAGTGCGCTCGATCGGCGAGCTGATCGGCCGTACGGACCTGCTCCGGCAGGACGAGGCGGTGGACCACTGGAAGGCGCGCGGCATCGACCTCAGGGCCCTGCTCGAGGTGCCCCAAGGCGTGAGCGAGGACGCCCCGCGCCAGTGCGTGCGGCGCCCGGAGCCGGTGCTGCACGACTCCATCGACATCGATCTCCTGCAGCGCTCGCGGGCCGCCATCGAGGAGGGCGAGCCCGTGCGGATCGAGCGCCGGATCGAGAACAAGAACCGCGCTGTCGGCGGGCTGCTCTCGGGGGAGATCGCCCGCTCGTGCGGCGCCGACGGGCTGGCCGACGGCACGATCGAGATCGCGCTCACCGGCTCGGCCGGCCAGAGCTTCGGCGCCTGGCTCGCGGCCGGCGTGGCGCTCACGCTCGAGGGCGACGCCAACGACTACACCGGCAAGGGCATGTCCGGCGGCCTGCTGGTCGTGCGGCCGCCGCGCGAGGCGGCCTTCACGGCCGAGCAGAACGTGATCGTGGGCAACGTCGTGCTGTACGGCGCCACCTCCGGCCGCGCGTTCTTCCGCGGCCTGGCCGGCGAGCGCTTCGGGGTGCGCAACTCGGGCGCCATAGCGGTCGTCGAGGGCGTGGGCGACCACGGGTGCGAGTACATGACCGGCGGCCGGGTGGTGGTGCTCGGTCCCACCGGGCTCAATTTCGCCGCGGGCATGAGCGGCGGCATCGCGTACGTGCTCGACCTGGACGGCGGCTTCCGCTCGCGCTGCAACACCGAGCTGGTGGGCTTCGACGAGATCACCTGCGACGAGGCGCTGGAGCTGCACGGCTGGATCGAGGACCACCGTGAGCTGACCGGCTCCCCGGTGGCGGGGCGCCTGCTCGACGACTGGGACGCGCAGCTGGCCCGCTTCGTGAAGGTGATGCCGCACGACTACAAGCGGGCGCTGCTCGAGGCCGCCCCGGAGAAGGCAGTCGCGTAGGTGAGCGAGCTCGGCGGGTTCCTCCGGATCGAGAGGGTCGGCTTCCAGAAGCGTGACCCGCGCGAGCGCGTGCGGGACTACCGCCAGTACTTCGCGCTGCCCGACGACCGCACGCTGCGCGAGCAGGGTGGGCGCTGCATGGACTGCGGCGTGCCGTTCTGCCAGGAGGGGTGTCCGCTCGGAAACAAGATCCCCGACTGGAACGACCTCGTGTACGGCGGACACTGGCGCGATGCGCTCACGCAGCTGCACGCCACCAACAACTTCCCCGAGTTCACCGGGCTGATCTGCCCCGCGCCGTGCGAGTCGGCCTGCGTCCTCGACATCAACGACGACCCGGTGACGATCGAGCAGATCGAGCTGGCCATCGTGACGCGAGGTTTCGACGAGGGCTGGATCGCCGCCTACCCGCCGGACGAGCGCACCGACCGCACGGTCGGCGTGATCGGCTCTGGCCCCGCCGGTCTCGCCGTGGCCGCCGAGCTGAACCGGCACGGACACGAGGTCGTGGTGTACGAGCGCGACGAGGGACCGGGCGGAATGCTGCGCTTCGGCGTACCCGACGCGAAGCTCGAGAAGTGGATCATCGACCGCCGGGTGGCGCTGCTCGAGGCCGAGGGGATCGCGTTCGAGTACGGCGTCGACGTGGGCCGCGACCTGAGCGTGTCCGAGCTTCGCGAGCGCCACGACGCGGTGGTGCTGGCGATCGGCTCACGGATGCACCGCGACCTGGACGTGCCGGGCCGCGACCTGGACGGCGTGCACTTCGCCATGGAGTACCTCTACCAGCGCAACCGTCACGTCGCGCGGGAGGAGGGCCGCTACGCACCGGAGCCCGACCATCACATCAGGGCGGCCGGAAAGCGCGTCGTCGTGGTCGGCGGCGGCGACACCGGCATGGACTGCATCTCCAACGCGCTGCGCGAGAACGCCAGGGACGTGCTGCTGCTCGACGTATATCCGCCGCTGCCGGCGGACGGGCGCCCATCGGGTACCCCGTGGCCGCTGCCGCCGAAGCGAACGCCCACCACGTACGCGCTCGACGAGGGCGGCGAGCGGCGCTTCGGCACACAGGTAACGGCCATCGTGGGGCGGGACGGCCAGGTCGCGGCGGTGGAGGGCCGCCGGGTGCACGGCACCTCGTCGCGGGACCTCCACGCGGTCCCGGGCAGCGAGTTCACGGAGCCCGCCGACCTGGTCCTGATCGCGATCGGCTTCAGCCATCCCGAGCACGAGGGCGCCGTGGACGAGCTGGGAGTGGACCTCGACGCGCGCGGCAACGTGAAGGCGCCGGTGTATGCGACGAGCGAGAGCGGGGTGTTCGCGTGTGGCGACGCCCGCATCGGCCAGTCGCTGGTGGTCACCGCCATCGCCGAGGGCAGGCGCTGCGCGCGCGTGGTCGACCGCCACCTGGGCGGCTCCGGCGAGACGCGCCGCGTGCCCGCCAGCGCGCTGTTCGCCTTCGAGGACGGCGATCCGCACTCCCTGCGGCACCAGGCCGAGACCGCGCGCACGGTCACGGTAGGCGACGCCTTCTGGTCCGGCCCGCGCGACGGCTCCTAGGCTCGCGGCGTAGCCGCTGCCCTGGACGGCCGAAGTCCTCCTCCGGAGAGGGGACCTGGGCCCCGCCCTCCGGCGGGGCCCGGCCTCCGTCTCCGCCCTCTCAGCCGGCGACCGCGGCTCGGTCTGGCACGAGGCTGACGAAGAACATCTGGAAGCGGCCGACGTCGATTTCGTCGCCGTCTTCCAGCTCCGCAAGCTCGACCCGCTGCCCGTTGCGGAACACTCCGTTCAGGCTGCGGTCGTCGAGAATGCGCGCGCCGTCGGAGTCGCGATACACGAGCGCGTGGCGGCGCGACACCGTCGGGTCGTCGAAGCGGATGTGCGCGGACAGGCTGCGGCCGATCCTGGTCCAGCCCTCCTGCAGCGGGACGACCCGGACGCGGTCGCCGTCCTCGAAGGCGAGATAGTCGCCCGGACGGACAAGCGCTCCGCGCGCCTCCTCGAGCCAGTCCGGCGGTTCGCCTATCTCATGCTGCGCGGGGCCCTCCAGGGTGTCGCCGAAAAGCGAAGCGCGCCTGAAGCGATGCCCACCGCACTCCGGACACCCAGGTACCGGATCGCGCTCGTGGAGGGCGACGGCGAACCCACACGAGTCACAGCGGAAAGAGCCGGCCCCGGCCAAGGTACCGGCGCTGAACGCTTCCATGGGGATGATCTCTCCTCGGGGTGGGGGGTGCGTATGGTAACGAGGCTCGGCGTCCGCTCAACCCGTTTCTCCGGTATTTGCGGGCTTTCCGAAGGCCTCGGCGATCCTGTCGTACCCACTTTCGGGGGTCGCCACTCATCCTGGGTGAGGCGGAACTTTGGAGGATTTACGCGGCCTCTGCCGAACCGGGACAGATGCCCGATCTCGGCGCCATGCTGATGCGATGCTGCCTCGGTTCGCTCAGGCCGTCGAGCGAGGGCTGCGGCGAGTGCCGCCGGATCCCGCTCGCGGGCGAGCGCATGCACGAGATCGACTCGGGCCGGGTGCTGTGCGAGCTGTGCTTCGGCGCCCTACCCGAGGACCGCAGGCTGGCGGTTCGCTCGGAGCGCGTGCACGCCGGCGAGCGCCGGCTCGCGGTCGTGCCCAAGGCCGCCTGACCGCGGCCCGGAGCGGCCCGCGTAGAATGGCGCCGCCGTGCGCCAGGTCACCGTGTCGACAGTCATCTCCGCCCCGCGCGAGCAGATCTTCGACTTCGTCTCCGACCTCGCCGCCAGGCCCGCCTACACGGACCACTACATGCGCGACTACCGCCTGGCGCGCGTGAACCCCGTCGGCCCGGGTGCGGCCGCTCGCTTCCAGCTGCGCGGCCCGGTGGCCAAGGAGTACGCAGAGCTCACGGTCAGGGAGGTGGACCGGCCCCGTCGGATCCTCGAGGAGATCCGCCTGGGCCGCCGCGGGCGCAACAGGTTCGTGGCCGTCTACGACTTCACGAACGAAGGCGGCGGCACCACGCGCGTGGAGCTGACCACCTACGGCGAGCCCGCCACCGTGGCCGACCGGATGAGGCAGATCGGCGCGGCCGGTTGGATCCGGCGCCAGTCGAAGAAGGCGCTCGAGCGCCTGCGGATGATCTTCGAGGAGCCGCCCAAGGGCGAGCTGAAGCGGGCGACGATCGCCGGCTACGAGCCCGCGAAGGCGGCGCGCTTCGGGGCCCCCGCCGGCATGGATCCGTCGCGGCCACCGGCCCGCGAAACCTCCCGGTAGGCTGCTCGCCCGATGGCCCTGCGCCGCCTGACCCTCGCCGCCTGCGTCCTGGTGGTGGCCGCCCCGCTCGGCCTCGCCGCCTGTGGGGAGGAGGAGCCCGGCGTGGACGAGCCTGCGCGGGAGGGCCTGGCGCTCGAGTTGGACGGTGTCACCTATAACGTCTTCATCACACGCCAGCTGAACCCGCGTGTGGCTCCGGATATGGCCTACGTGACCGAAGAGCCCCCGCCAGGAGAGGCCCTCTACGGCGTGTTCATCCAGGCCTGCAACCACTCGGACGAGCCGCACGAGACGGTCGAGAACTTCGTGGTCAAGGACAACCAGGAGAACGAGTTCGAGCCGGAGTTGCTCCCGGTGGACAACGCCTTCGCCTACTCGCCGCGGACGCTCGATCCCGACGAGTGCATCCCGGAGGCCGGCAGCGTGGCCCAGCTCGGCCCCAGCGCCGGTTCGATGCTGCTCTTCCAGTTCTCGCTGGAGACGACGGAGAACCGGCCGCTGGAGCTCGAGATGGAGGGCGAGAGCGGGGAGACGCTGACGTTCGAGCTGGACCTCTAGCCCGCGTCACCTGGTGGCGGCCTTCACAGCGCCGCGTCCAGCACCACCCGCGCCGCCGGCGCCGCCGTGGCGCCGCCCGAGCCGGCCCTCACCAGCATCACCGCCACCGCAAGCTCCGGGCGAGCGGCCGGCGCATATGCCGTGAACCATGCGTCCGTGTTCGACGGGTCGGATGGCGCTGTCTCTCCGGTCTCCGGGTTGCGGGTGTCCTCGAGCTCCGCCGTCCCGGTCTTCCCGGCCACCTTCACCCGTGGGAGCGCCGCCGCGGTCCCCGTCCCGTACTCCACGACGTCGACCATCATCGACGCGATCGTTCGCGCGACGCGCCTGGAGGTCACCCGCACGCGCTCGGTTCGCTCTCCCAGCGCGAGGGTCGGCAGGTAGCGCACCCCGTCGGCCGCGATCGTCTGGGCGACCGAGGCCATCACGAGCGGCGTGGCGAGCGTCCGGAACTGGCCGATCGCCGTCGAGGCGATCTCGAGGTCCGACTTGATCTCTTCGCTGGGCGGGAGCGTGCTCGGCACCTCGCCCGGGACGGTCGGCCGCTGGTTCCATCCGTACCGCTCGGACGCGTCCACGAGGGCCTCCGACCCCACCTCCACGCCGAGCGGCCCGAAGACCGAGTTGCAGGAGTGGGCGAAGCTGTTGCGGAAGCTGCCCCCGCACGCCTCGCCGTTCGCGTTCTGGAGCTCGACGCCGTCGATGAGGGCAAACGTCTCGACGGGGAACTCGGTCGACGGCGTGACGAGATCCTCCTCGAGCGCCGCGGTGGTGGTCACGATCTTGAACGTCGAGCCGGGCGGCTGGGGAGCCGAGAAGGCGAGTCCCGCCAGCGCACGGATCTCGCCGTTGCGCGGGTCCAGCGCCGCGATCCCCCCGAACCGCCCCGCCAGCGCGGTCACCGCGGCCTCCTGCAGCCGCGTGTCGATTGTCGTGCGGACGGGCGGGGCAGGCCGTGGCCTTGCCTCCGCGACCACGCGGTCCCCGGCGAGCAGCCGGCCGCCCGGGCGGCCCGCGAGGCGCTGCTCGAAGGCGTGCTCGAGCCCGTTCTGACCGGTCGGCCAGCGGCGCGGGAAGCCGCGGGCCCACAGCGCGCGCCGCTCGGCCGCGGTCTCCTCCGGCATCAGCGTGCCGGCGATCGAGCCGGCGATCGCCTCGAGCGGTGAGCTCCGGGCTTCGGCGGGGCCCTCTGCCAGCACCTTCTGGTCGCGCGAGAGCAGCGTGGCGCGCTCGGGCGGCTCGCTCACCCGCGCGAGCGCCTCGCCGTGCCGGAGACCTGGGAAGGCAAGCAGCGGGCCCCAGGTGACCTCCTCCTCGTGCACCGGCAGGAGGAGCTTCGCCCGCAACGTCCCGAACACGCGCGTGCGCACTTCCACCGGGACTGCGACCGAGCCGTCGCGCTCGCCCTCCGGATCGCCCGCCTGGACTCCGGTTGCGGTGGCGGTGGCGGCCGCGCGGCGGTAGGCGGCCTCGAACTCGCGCCGCGTGTGCACCCGGCGCGTGGCGTCGTCGAGCATGTCGTACATCGCGTCGTAGTCGCCGCGCTCCCAGGCCTCGGCGAACTCCCCGGCCGTGCGCTGGCTGCCCGACTGCGCCTGTGACCCCACGGCCAGTCCGGCGCCGCCCGCCACCAGCGCGAGGCCGCCGAGGGCCGGGAGCGCGCGGTGCGTCAGCCTGCGCCGCCGCTCGGGGGAGAGTCCCAACATGCCGGGGCCTGCTCGAGTCCGGGGGGTTTAGGCTGCCTCGCGCCCGTGACGGCGCTCGACTGGATCATCATCGCTTTTACGGGCCTGATGGGGATTTGGGGGTACGCCCAGGGACTGATCGTAGGGGCGCTCTCGCTGGTCGGCTTCGCCGGCGGCGCCTTCCTCGGGTCTCGGCTGGGGCCGCTGCTCCTGGAGGAGGGCTCACAGTCGCCCTACGCGCCCCTCTTCGCGTTGATCGGCGCGTTGCTGGTCGGGGGCATCTTGGCCTCGGGGCTCGAGCTGCTCGGCTTCCATCTCCGCCACCGCCTCGGCGACCGCTTGGGGGTGCTCGACGGGATGGCCGGGGCGGTGCTGGTCGCGTGCCTGGGGCTGGGCCTCGTCTGGATCGCGGGCGCCGCGGCGCTTCACACGCCGGGGGCCAGTGAGCTGCGTGAGCCGATCCAGCGCTCCACGATCCTGCGCGAGCTGAACGAGCGCCTTCCGCCGTCGGGCCCGATCCTCCAGGCGCTCGCCCGCTTCGACCCGTTCCCCGAGATCGACGGCCCCGCGCCGAACGTGCCGCCGCCGGACTCGGCCATCGCACGCGACCCCGACGTTCAGCGCGCGGGACGCAGCGTCGTGCGCGTGCTCGGCACGGCCTGCGGTCTCGGCGTGCAGGGCAGCGGTTGGGTGGCGGGCGGCGGCGTGGTGGTCACCAACGCACACGTGGTGGCCGGCCAGGACGACACCACGGTGCAGGTCGGCGGCGAGGGCGACCGGCTCGAGGCGCAGGCGATCTGGTTCGACGCGCGCAACGACCTGGCGCTTCTGCGCGTGCCGAGCCTCGCCGGGGGGCCGCGGCTGCGGTTGAACCGGGGCGCGGGTGCGGGCACCTCCGCGGCGATACTCGGCTTCCCCGAGGACGGCCCGTACGACGTTAGGCCGGGCCGCCTCGGCCAGACCACCACCGTGGTCTCCCAGGATGCATACGGCCGCGGGCCGGTGCGCCGCACCATCACCGCGATCCGAGGCCTGGTGCGCCAGGGCAACTCGGGCGGTCCGATGGTGGATGGCCGCGGCCGCGTGGTCACGACGATCTTCGCGGCCACAGTCGCGGACGGGGGCCGGAGCGGGTACGGGGTACCGGTCCCGATCGTGCGCGATGCCCTGAACCGCGCGAGCGGGCCGGTCGACACCGGGCCGTGCGCGCGGTAGGCGCCGCGTGTCGCCCCTCTTACAGCGCCGCGACCACAGCGTCCAGGTCGTCTGAGCGCTCCGCGATCAGCTCCTCCGCGTGACCGCGCAGCTCGCGCAGGTTCTCCGGGCTCGCGTCGTCGAGGTCGTCGCTCGCCCTGGTCAGCTCGACCTGCAGGCGCCAGTAGCGGTCCCCGCCGAGCAGGTGGCGCAGCTGGTAGTCGACGGCGTCGGAGATCCCGTCGAACACCACGTCGAGGATCGGCCGCGCCCATTCGACGAGGCCCCAGTCGTCCACGTCCGCGAACCGGCGGCTGCGCGTGTGCTGGCCGGTGCCCAGCGAAAGCAGCACCAGTTCTGCACCCGGCTCGAAGCGCAGCACCTCGGCGTAGGCGGTCATCGCCGGGTTGACGGCGTACACGCCTCCGTCGACCAGCACGCGGTCGCCCACCGGGAGCGGCTCGAAGTAGGTCGGCGCCGCGGCGGTGGCGCGCGCGACGACGGTGAGCGGGAAGTCCTCCAGCCGCCGCTCCCGGGCGTTGCGTGACTTGAAGAAGAAGGGCCCCGGCTCGCTCATGTCGTAGGCGGGCACGATCAGCTCGGGGGTCGCGTCCGCCAGCCGCTTGTCCCCGAGGAAGGTCTCCAGCGCGCGGTCGAGGGCGCCGGCGTCGTACTTCTCGTCCAGGAGGCCCTCCGCACTGCGGATGCGCTGCCACACCGAGCGATCGAAGATCGCCGGCCCCTCCTCCTCGTAGATCGCGGCCACCCGCTCGGCCGGCAGCGGGTCCGGCGTGCAGACCGCGCAGGCGATGAGGCCGCCGGTCGAGGTGCCGGCGATGAGGTCGAACAGCTCGGACACCGGGCGTCCCGCGCGCCGCTCGAGCTCGGCCAGGACGAGGGCCGGAATCAGGCCGCGAATTCCGCCACCATCTATTGCAAGCACTCGCAAAGGGCGACCGTATCGCTACAACTGGGCCGATGCGTGCCGCTCTCGTGACGCTTCTGCTGGCCGCATGCCTCGCCGCGGGGGCGCTGGCCGTGGCCCAGGCGCCTCCGCCGGACCGGAGGCAGATCGACGACAACCCCTGCCTCGGCCCGCGCGCCGGGCGGCTGCTCTGCCCCGATCTCGTGATGCGGCGTCCGTACGGGCTCTACACCGAGCGGCTCACCAAGCCGGGGCATACCGTGCTGCGCGCGGGCAACGTCATCGACTCGGTCGGCGCCGGCCCGGCCGAGCTGCACGGGATACGCATCAGTCCGACCTTCATGCGGGGCCGGCAGCGCATCTACACGCGGGATGGCGGGAGGATCGGCATCAACACCGGGGCGCGCCTGCAGTTCAAGTTCGCCCACCAGCAGCTGTTCTGGTGGAAGTTCTACGACGCGGCCCGCTTCGAGCTCTGGCGGCTCGACCCCAAGGGGCGGCGCACCAGGCTGGCGCGCACCGGGCCGAAGGTCGCCTACTGCCTGCGTGACCTTGGCCGGACCAGGCCGGGCCTGCGGCGCTCCCCGCGCTCTCGGGTCTACCCGGCCTGCAGCACGAACTCGAACGCCGACCGCGTCACCCTCGGCACCTCGGTCGGCTGGGCCGACATCTACCCGCCCGCCTACCCGGAGCAGTGGATCGACGTGACCGGGCTGCGGGGCTGCTTCGCCTATGTGCACATCGCCGATCCCGAGAACGGGATCTACGAGTCGAACGAGGACAACAACGAAGCGCAGGTGATCGTCCGGCTGCCGTTCGAGCGCGGACGGGCGCGCCGCGGCTGCAGGGGCCGGGACCGCGGACGGTCCTACGGCCCAGGCGGGCCGTACTAGAGGACCTATTCACAACGTTCCAGCCGCCTTTCTCTGTTGCACGACCGGCTTCCTCACCCCGGCCGGGTCAACGGCTGGGCTGGGGAAGGGGTGTGCAAGAGCCGCCGCCGTCGTGCCTGCGAAGGGAAATCGCCAGAATGATCTGTTCGCCGAATTTCCTGCGGACTGCGGCGTGGGACGGCGACACGAGTGGCGCCACTGTCCTGACTTGGTGCCCTCCTGGGGCCACAAGTCCGGACGGTGCGGAGCTTCGCGAGCGCGGCGGTCGAACGATCTTCGGACCAGCCACGCCCGGCACCGCGGCAACCCCCGGGCCGCACCCCAACGGTGGGACCGCCTTCATTGCCGTCGTTAGACGCCCGCGCCGACGGCCACGTCAACGGACGCCGAGCCTCTGGTTCGACGTGCACGGGGATGAGGCGGACCCCCGGCAAGAGCCGCACCGCCGGGAAACTGCTTCGCCGGCTGCCGGGCCGTTATAGCCCGGGCGGCGCCTGCCCGGGCGGGCAGCCGGCCCCGGCGCAGGGGGGAGCGGGCGGCTGGGCCGGTTCCGGAGGCGGTTGCGGGGGCGTTGGTGGTATGGGCGCCGCCTCCGCGGGCGGCTGCGGCGGTGCCGGCGTGATCTCGGGGGGCTGCCCCCGCTGGTTTTCCCCTGCCGGGCGGCGCTCGACTTTCACCCGGCCGCGGGGCCGCGGCTCGAGGCGCGCCTCCTTCTCGGGGGGCGCCGGCTCCGCGACCGCCACCGGGACCGGGGCGGGCGCCACCGGCTCCGGGCTGGCCACGGCCACGGGCGGCTTTGGCTTGCGACGCCGACGCTTCTTGCTGGCCGGCTTCTGCTCGGAGCGCGCCGCCTGGCCGGCCTCGGGCGCCTGAACCGCCACGGCCTGCTTCTCCTGACCCGCCGGCACGGCCGTCTCCACCGGGTTGTCCTCCTCGGACTCCGCTCCCACCAGCACCACGAGCACCAGCACGCAGGTCAGAACGCCGATCAGTGTCAGGCCCTGTCGGCGGTGGCGGAGAATGGTCGCCGCGCCCGTGACGCCTCGCCGCGGCTCGCTCCGCGGCTTCGTGTCGCTCCGGTCGGCCGCCATCTGCTCCGCAGCCCGGGCCATCGTCTCGCGGAACAGAAGCGGCCCGGCCGCGACCGGTGCCCAGGCCCGGTACGACACGCCGGCCTCGAGCATTTCGTCGCGCACCACGAGGCATGTATGGCAGTGCATGAGGTGCTCCTCGAGCCAGCCGGCCGCGTTCGAGTTGCCCTCGAGCTGGCCGTCCTGCTCGAGCGCGATCAGCGGCAGCGCCCCCTCGCAGTCCGGTGCGGACGCCGCGGTCGAGGCGAGCGACGTGCCGCGCAGCGCATCGCGCAGGTTGAGACGGGCGCGCGCGATCAGCGCCGCGACCCCGCCGCGGTCCACCTCCATCAGCTCGGCGATTTCGTCGTACGAGAGCTCCTCGAGCTCGCGCAGCGCCAGCACCTCGCGCCCGCGCGCGGGCAGGGACAGGTTGGCGGCCCGGATCTCCTCGTTGGCCTCGTAGCTCGGCTCGGTTCGTCCGCCGCGCTCGATCAGGTCGTGGCAGGCGTCCAGCGCGGAGGAGAGCACCCGACTGCCAAAGGCCGGGTTGCGCCCGCCGGTCCCGGGGAGCCGGCGAAGGACCTCCACGAACGCGTCCCGGGTGGCGCGCGCGGCGTCGTCCCGTGAGCCGAGGACGCGGTAGCAGAGGTTGAAGGCGCGGCTCTCATGGCGCCGGTACAGCTCGGCGAAGGCGTCCCGGTCGCCCGCCGCGGCACGACGCGCCAGCGCCGAATCGTCGGCGCGGCCGCTTCGCATCCGGAGTCCGGCCACCGCCTTGACCGTATCGTGCATCCAGCCCCCGCGAAAGGGGCACCGGAACCGCGGACGCCTCAGCGCCCCAGGTGCATCCCCATGGCCCGCGGGGCGGCGCAGATCGCGCGGGTCAGCGGGTCGGCCCGGCCGCCGTTCTCCGCCGCGCGCTCGCTGCGGATCAGCGCGGAGCGCACCAGCGATCCGCCCAGCCAGGTCAGCGGCTCGGGCGGCACCCGCGCTCCGGGCCCGGCCTCCACGATCGGGAGGCGGGTGTGCTCGTCGCGGCGGTCGAGCGCCAGCGAGGCGAGCGCGCGGCCGGCCAGCTGCGACGGTCCCACCCCGTTCCCCGTGAATCCGACCGCGAAGTGGACCGGAGCGCGCGGGAGCGTGCCGATCTGGGGGATGTGGCTCGGCGACACGTCGATCGGACCGCCCCAGGCGTGCGTGATGCTGCGGCCGGCGAGGGAGGGGAAGAGGCGCAGGAGCCCGGCGTGCGTCTCGGCGGCGACCTCGGGATCCACCTCCACGCGGCCGTTCAGCCGCGTCCCGTATGCCAGCCGGCCGCCGCCCCAGCCGAGCAGTATCCGGCCGTCCGGTGTGGTTCGGAAGTAGTGCAGGAGCGTGCGGCCGTCCGTGATGCACTCGCCGCCCGTCCAGCCGATCTCCTCGATCACGTCCGGCACCGGCTCGGTGAGCACGATGTGGGACGAGGTGACGGTGAGCCGCCCGCGCAGCTCGCGCAGGGCGCGCACGGCCGGTCCCATCGCGAGCACGGCGGCGCCCGCCCGCACTCGCCCGGACGCGGTCTCGGCCACCGTCCCGCGGAGCGCCCGCACGCGGGAGCCCTCGAACACGAGCGCGCCGCGCTCCACCAGCCTGCGCCGCAGCCCCATCGCGAGCCGAGCCGGCTGGAGCGTGGCGAAGTCGGGGATCAGCACGCCGCGGCGAAACAGCGCCGAGTCGCACCGCCGGCGAACCTCGGCGCCGGTGAGGTCCACCACCCGGTGCGGGGCCCCCAGAGCCCCCGCCGCCGCCACCGCCTCGCGGCCCACGTGGTCGTAGGCGGCGGCGGTCGACACGCACAGGTAGCCCGACTGGTCGAACCACGCATCGACCCCCTCGGATCTGCACCACGCGCCGATCGCCGTGACGGAGTCGCTCGACGCGTCCAGCAGGGCCAGGGCCGGCCCGTCGCCGAAACGGTCGCGAATATACGGCGCCGACAGCCACATCGACTCGCAGAATCCGCCGTTGCGCCCGCTCGGCCCGTGCCCGCACAGACCCCCCTCCAGCAGGGCGACCGTGGCCCCCGCCTCCAAGAGGTGCCAGGCCGCCCACATGCCGGTGTAGCCGCCCCCGACGACCACCACGTCGGCGTCGATCGAGCCTTCGAGCGCCGGACGAGGCTCTACCGTTCCGGCTTCCTCCAGCCACCAACCGGTGGCGTTGTGCCGGACTACCTGCGTATCTTGGAGAGTGATGGGCAAGACCCTAGTCATCGCCGAGAAGCCCTCCGTCGCCCGTGACCTGGCGGCGGCGCTGCCCGGTTCCTACAAGCAGGCCAAGGAGAAGACACACCTCGTCGGGGACGACTACGTGATCACCTGGGCGGTCGGTCACCTGGTCGGACTGGCCGAGCCGGACGCCTACGACCCGAAGCTGAAGAAGTGGCGCTTCGCGGACCTGCCGATCATCCCGGAGCCCGGCGAGTTCAAGCTCGTGCCGAACGACGAGCGCGCCGCCAAGCAGCTGCGGGCGATCCACAAGCTGATGGCCGACCCGGAGGTCGACCGGATCGTCAACGCCTGCGACGCCGGCCGCGAGGGTGAGCTGATCTTCGCCTACGTCTACGAGACGGCGAAGGTCAAGAAGCCCGTGCAGCGGCTGTGGCTCTCGTCGATGACCAAGAAGGCAATCGCGGAGGCCTTCGGGCACCTGCGCGACGGGGACGAGATGAAGCCGCTCGAGGCGGCCGCGCGCTCGCGCTCCGAGGCCGACTGGGTCGTGGGCATGAACGCCACCCGCGCCGCCAGCATCCGCCTGCGTGCCGCCTTCGACGGGGCCGTCTCGCTCGGTCGAGTGCAGACGCCCACGCTCGCGCTCGTGGCACGCCGGGAGGAGGAGATCCGCGCCTTCAAGCCAGAGCCCTACTGGCTGGTGGAGGCCCGCTTCGAGGCGACGGGCAGCCGCGGATACACCGGCCGCTACCTGGGCGGCAAGCGGCTGCCGGCCGAGGCCGAGGCGGCGGCGATCGTGGAGGCCTGCACGGATCGCCCGGGCGAGATCACCAAGCTCGAGCGCAAGGAGGAGCGCGACCGCCCGCAGCTGCTCTACGACCTGACCTCCCTGCAGCGCCACGCCAACACGCTGTACGGCTTCTCGGCGCGCCGCACGCTGGCCGCGGCACAGCGCCTCTACGAGGAGCACAAGGCGCTCACCTACCCGCGGACCAACTCGCGCTTCCTGACCGGCGACATGATCGGCGAGATCAAGCCGACCGCCGAGCTGGTGGGCCGGGGGCCGCAGTACCGCCGCGGCGCCGAGTACGTGCTGAGCCTGGACAGGCTGCCGCTCGGGCGCGTGGTGAACGACAAGAAGGTCCAGGACCACCACGCGATCATCCCCACGCGCTCCGAGCACGACCTCGGCCGTATGGGGCAGGACGAGCTGAAGGTCTACGACCTGGTCGCGAAGCGGTTCCTGGCGGTCTTCCACCCTGAGGCGGTGTACGAGCGCACCCGGGTCGAGACCACGGTGGAGGAGCACGTCTTCAGGACGAGCGGCCGCCGCCTCGTGGAGCCGGGCTGGAAGGCGGTCTACGGCGAGGAGGCCGAGCAGCCGCGTGCCGACGACGACTCCGGCGGCGACCAGCTGCTGCCCAAGCTCGACCAGGGCGAGACGGTCAAGACCGTCTCCGTCGAGTCGCTTCGCAAGGAGACCCAGCCGCCGCGGCGCTTCACCGACGCCTCGCTGCTGGGCGCGATGGAGACCGCCGGCAAGGAGGTGGAGGACGCCGAGCTGCGTGAGGCCATGAAGGACTCCGGCATCGGGACACCCGCCACGCGGGCCTCGATCATCGAGCGGCTGGTGGACGTGGGTTACCTCGAGCGGGAGGGCCGGGCGCTGGTGGCCACCGAGAAGGGCATCCAGGTGATCCGGCTGCTGAACAGCCATCCGCTCACCTCGGCCGGCCTGACGGGCGACTGGGAGCGACGGCTCGGCCTGATCGAGCGCGGCGAGGACACCCGCCCCGCCTTCATGGGCGACATCGCGAGGTTCACCACCGAGACCGTCCAGGAGCTCGACAAGCTGAAGGGCGTCCGGATCGAGCGCGCCAAGCTCGGTCCCTGCCCGGTGTGCGGACGCGAGATCAGCGAGAACCGCAAGGGCTACTCGTGCTGGTCCAGGGAGGATCCGGGCTGCGGGTTCGTGATCTGGAAGCGCAAGGCGGGCAAGTCGCTGCCGGTGAGCGTCGCGAAGGAGCTGATCGAGTCGCTGAGGAGATCCCGCGAGGCCGGCGAGGATCCGGGAGTGGGGCGCACCGCGAAGCCGGTCACGGGCTTCCGCGGCCGTTCCGGCCGCACCTTCCGGGCGAAGCTGAAGCTTGGGCAGGTCGAGGACGGCAAGTGGCGCGTCGATTTCGACGAGGAGTGGGCCAAGGAGCCGCCGAGGGGTGAGGCAGAGGAGGAGCGGGCAGAGGCGGAGGCCACCGAGCCGCAGCGGGCTACGGCGTAGATCCGGCGGCCGCCGCCGCGTAGCCCCGGAGCGCGTTCTCGATCCGCGGCGGGCCCGAGTCGTCGACCCACACGACCGTGCCGGGCCAATACGGGCTGCCCTCCGCCCTGTCGGAGACGAAGGCGGGCTCGAGGAACCAGCTGCCGGTGTTCCACAGGCGCGTTCCCGTGAGCGTGGTCCACTCGACCTGCTCGTCGCCGGGCAGCGGACCGGGACGGTGCGTGTGTGCGAACAGCAGGTGCTCTGCCCCCGGCGCCAGGACGTCGGCCACGCGCCCCATGGCCAGCAGGCCGGCGCGCCGAAGCTCGTGGCCGCTCAGCTCGGGCTTGAAGGGGCCGAGGCCGAGCCGGTTGAGCGCCGCGACCCCGCCCGGGATCGTGACTCGGCCGAGCAGGAAGCGGCCCATCGCGCCGTCTCCGGTCGCCCGGCTCCACACCCTGCGCGAGATGGTGCCCCCGCGCTGGAGCGCGGCCCTCGACGCCGCCTGGGCAACCGCTGCGTAGAAGCCGTAGAGCGGGGCCATCACGGCCTCGTAGTCGTCGGCGGTGTGGCAGTCGCTGCCGCGCCCGGTCACGCGGCCCATCGCCGAGGCCGCGATCGACTCGAGCCGCGGCACGGTGAGATGGAGGTCGAGGTAGTGGCCGTGGGTGGCGTACGCGTCCGGGCGCAGCCGGAAGCCGGGGTAGGCGATCGTCAGCTCCACCCCGGACAACACCAACGCGATCCACCCGGCGGGGCCGTCCCGCTCG
>Ga0081538_10000828_pt1 | contig 33534 bp, 30 predicted proteins | sample TabmetS5T2R1_FD_71022 | JGI IMG/M metagenome (GOLD analysis project Ga0081538, IMG submission 71022) | Tabebuia heterophylla rhizosphere microbial communities from the University of Puerto Rico - S5T2R1 | ecosystem: Host-associated > Plants > Roots > Rhizosphere ...
GGCCAGGTCGGTGAGCCAGGATCACGATCGAGCCCCCGCACGACGGGGAGGCCCCGCGCGTGGCCGACGTCGAGCGCCCGGCCGAGGCGCTCGGGCGACCCTAACCAGCTTGGACCGGTTGGCGGAGCCCGGTGGCGCCGGGCCCGCCGACCGCCGTCGTGCGCGCCCCGCATCGAGCTGGACCACGACGCCGCCGTCGATCTCGACGACGGCCAAGTGGCCGTCCGCGCCCGGGCCAGGCGACTTCATAGAACAGCGGCCGCTGGCTGGCGAACCCGCTGGCAAGCCGGATCTAAACTCCGTGCAAAGAGGCAGCTTCTGAGCGATCTTGAAAACCCGCTAGACGGTGCTGAGCCGCTTCGTGGGTTCGAATCCCACCCCCGCCGCTTCCCTTTATTCATGCAATTTCCGGCCGGACTCAGCTCTCAATGCACTCGCGGCGCGCTCGGCCACGGTCTCGCAGGACTACCGCCGGAACCTTGCGCCGACCTGCTTTGCTCTTGGGCTCGACGATGACGCGTGCCTTCGGATCCCACGGGCGCTTGATCCGAAATGACGCCCAGACCGAGCTGTCGGGTCGACTCAGGGCCGGCGTGACGTCCGCGCGGGCGCGTCCGCCGGCCCGTCCGTGTGATCGCCACCCGAGCCTGTGCGCCCGGCGCGCCGCCGCCGCCCGCGCTCACCCGCCCGCGCGCCGCCTCGGCCGCGTATCGGCGTCCCCGAGGCCCGCAAGCGCGCCGGCCGCGTTGGATGATACGAACGCGCTTTGCGCTGAGCGGGCACTGCCCACTCCCTTCGTTCCTTCTGCGGATCGGCCCTTCGGCGCTCCGCTTCGGATCGCGCGCGTAGGTTCGACTCCTCCGGGAGCCACCGTTCGTAGGGCCGAATCTCTCTCCCTGAACCCGGCGACGTGTGGAGAGTGCCAGCTTGTCCTAGCATTGCCTGCGTGGCCACTGCTCTCGTAACCGGGGGTGCGGGCTTTCTCGGGTCCCACCTGTGCGAGGCACTGCTCGCGCGTGGTGATCGAGTGATCTGTGTCGACAACCTCGACACTGGGTCGCTCGTGAACGTGGAGCACATCCATGACGAGCGTTTCCTCTTCGTGAACCACGACCTGACGGAACCGCTTTTCCTGAAGGAGGAGGTGGACGTCGTCTTCCACCTGGCGAGCCCGGCGAGCCCGATCGACTACCAGCGTTTGCCGTTGCATACGTTGAAAGTGGGCTCGTACGGGACACACCACATGTTGGGCTTGGCGAAATTCAAGCGAGCCCGCTTCGTCCTCGCGTCGACAAGCGAGGTCTACGGGGATCCGCAGGTGCATCCGCAGCCAGAGACCTACTGGGGACACGTGAATCCGATCGGCCCGCGGGGGGTGTACGACGAGGCCAAACGGTACGCGGAGGCATTGGCCATGGCCTATCACCGCCAGCAGGGTGTGGACACAGCCATAGCCCGCATCTTCAACACCTACGGGCCGCGCATGCGCCCCCACGACGGGCGCGCGATCCCGACGTTCCTTCGGCAGGCGCTCGCCGGCAAGCCCCTCACCGTCTTCGGCGACGGCTCTCAGACGCGCAGCTTCTGCTACGTCGACGACATGGTGGTCGGCCTCGTGCGCCTCGCCGAGTCGGGGGAGCACCTGCCGGTCAACCTGGGCAACCCCGACGAGATGACGCTGCTCGAGCTGGCGGAGACCGTGATCCGCGTGACCGGGTCGGTCAGCGAGATCGTTTTCGAGGCCCTTCCGGTGGACGATCCCCAAGTGCGTCAGCCCGACATCGCCCGCGCCCGCCAACTCCTCGGCTGGGAGCCCGAGATCGAGCTCGAGGAGGGTCTTCGGCGCGCCGCAGCCGCTATCGAGAGTCGGCGTACCGACTCGAGTACGCCATGGTCTTGATCGCAGCACGCCCGGCCTCGCGTGCTTCGTCTAAGCCCTCGCGTCGACCAGGTTCAGGAGGGGAGCACGGGCCGCTCGTAGTCGTGGAGAAACAGGCCTTCACCGGCGGGCAAGGGGAGCTCGGGCCCGCGTCCCGGAGCACGACCGCCTTGCCGGAGGCCAGATTGCACAACGTTCGGTCGCTAATCCAGCGTTCTGAAACTCGACGCACGATGGCTTGAAGCAGCTGAACTCCCCTCGCGAGGACTGTATGTAGGCTCGATACCGCTCGGGGGTGCTCCTCGGCGGCATCTGGGCTCGGCTTGAAATAGAGCACGAGCTCCGGCTCGAAGACCTTCTCGCCGACAGCCCGAGGAACTGCGGGAACGAGATGTGCTTGTCGTTCCCGAAGAGGACTCGATCCCTGTCCGTCACGTACTCACCACCCAGCCAACTCGACACGGTCGTGAACCGCCTTGAGGCCCGGTCGTACGTATAGGGCCAGGTTTCGACACAGACCGGCGGACGGATTGCGTCCCAGTGAGGGCCGAAGTCGGGGGAAGCGGGCTTCAGGAGTTCCGACCGTCTCACCGATGGTCAAGTAGAGATCGTGCGGCAAGACAAGCAGTTGGCCCGCGGCTCACCAGAGCTGCAGCAGCCCCGGGTCGATGTCGACGAGCCCGGTCCGCCGCAAGCGTGCCAGGACGCCCGAATCGATGCCGTAGTCGAATCTAGAGGAGGTCGGCACGGCGGAACACCTCGGCCGCGCTCTGGCTCGTGCCGCGGCCGGGAGCGAACGCGGACCTCGAGGTCCCAGCGGTCATGGCCCTGGAGAACCGGGACGCCGCGCGCGCTGAGCGACGACTCGTAGATCATCAGGTTCATCTCGTATCGAAAGAAGGACGACCCGAAGGTCTGGACGAGGAGGCTGTGTCCGTCACGGTCGTCGGGTTCGGGATCGGCTGCCTTAGTCTGGCCTGCCCACAGATTGTGAGGACGCCGGTGACGTCCGGGTGGCCGGTGAAGGTGTATGCGCCCACGCCCGAGGCAGACGCCGTCGATGATCTCTGTCGACGGTCTGCGGCGCGGCGCTGTGCGCGTCCCGTCACAATGGTTTCCCGCGCCTTCGGTCGCGGTCATACGCCGCCCTCACTCGACGCATGCGCATCCTAATGGTGACCGACTTCTATCAGCCGTACGTCGGCGGAGTTGAGGTCGTCGTCCGAAGCCTTGCCCACGAGCTCAGCGGACGGGGGCACGACGTCAGCGTCGCCACGATCGGAGGCGACCGTCTCCTCGCGTACGAGCAGGACGGGCCGGTTCGCGTCCACCGCGTCCGCTGCAGCACAGGCCGTCTCGGCGCGCTCTTCAGTCAACGCCGGACGTGGGCGCCCCCGGTTCCTGATCCGGAAGCGGCCGCCGGACTCCGGCGGATCGCCGCTAGCGAACGGCCGCAGGTCGTGCACGGACACGACTGGCTGGCGCGGTCGTTCGTGCCTCTCGCGCCGATGTTCGATGCCCGCTTCCTGATGAGCCTCCATTACTACACGCTGAGCTGCGCGAAAAAAAGCCTGATGTTTCGCGGTGCACCATGCACGGGGCCGGCACTGGGCAAGTGCATCCGCTGCGGAGCCGCGCACTACGGCAGGGCCAAAGGATCGGGGGTCGTGCTCGGCAACTTCGTGTTCGCGGCGGCCGAGCGCCATACGGTCGACCTTTTCCTTCCCGTGAGCAAGGCCGCGGCACATGGGAACGGACTCGTCGACAGCGGCGTCCCCTACGAGATCATCCCGAACTTCGTCAGCGAGTCTCGACGGCTCGACGCGAGCGCGCAGAGGGTACTCGCCATGCTGCCTCACGAGCCCTTCTTGCTCTACGTCGGTGACGTGCGCAAAGAAAAAGGAGTCGACGTGCTGCTCGAAGCCTTCCGCGGTCTCTCCGGGGCGCCGCCGCTCGTTCTGCTCGGCAAGGTGTGGCCTGACTGGTTGCCTGAGCTTCCGCAGAATGTTCTTCTCCTTACCGACTGGCCAAATGCCGCCGTGCGCGAGGCGCAGCGACGGTGCCTTGCCCTCGTTGCTCCCTCTGTCTGGCCAGAGCCCTTCGGCATGGTCGTGATCGAGGCACATGCCTCAGGAAGGCCGGTGATCGCGTCGCGGATCGGCGGCCTTGCCGAACTCGTCGGCGACGGTGTCAACGGCCTCCTCGTCTCGCCGGGCGATGCACGGGCGCTGAGATCGGCGATGACATCACTCGTCGCCGACGACCGCCTCGTCGCCCGGCTCGCCGATCAGGCGAGTCGCTCCGCGGCGCGGTTCCACGCCGATGCGATCGTCCCCAGGTTCGAGCACGCGTACGCGAGGACTCTGGAAGGTCCCGGACGCGCGGCTGGTCGAACCGGTCCTCGGCGGTCTCCCGAGAACGAGCAAAGACCATGATCTTCGCCGGGAGCGAGGGAGACCGACACCTGCGCGCCGGAAAGCGTTTGCCCCCTTCGACGTCGCGTCGGGGCTATGGCGCATCCCCTGCTGCTCGCGTGGACGCAACCACAACTACGACACCAGCTGATCCCCTCCTCGACGCCGTGCCGGATGTGCGGGGAGCGGTCGGCCGCCCCGCCTGCGCTCCGAGCGGCTGACCGCCGACCGAGGCTACGACCACGCCAATCACCACCGCCTCCTTCGCGAGCGCGGCATTCGCCCCGAGATCGCCCGGCGCCAAAGCGCGCACGGCTCCGGGCTCGGCCGCTTCCGCTGGGTGATCGAGCGCAGCTTTGGCCTGGCTGCACAACTTCAAGCGCCTGCTCTTCCGCTACGAGCGCCGCGCCGACATCCACCGGGCGCTCCTCGGCTCGCCTGCTGTCTCGTTGCTAGCGCAGGCTCAGGGCTCAATCCGGAAATGACTTCTTACTCGCCGTGCTCGTGATCGCGATCCGGACGTGGTGCCTGCACCCCCGCGGGCCGCACGGTTTCGATCTTCACCCGCTCGACCACCTGACGAGAAGCCAAGTCAAGCGCCTCGTAAGGCACCTCGGGCGGACCGCCACGCCGTGAGCTCCGTCTCAAGCGCCCGTCGACGCGTTGGATCCGTCGTCAGGAGAAGACGAATACGGTCGCGAGCCGAGCGCGCTACCAGAACCGTGAGGAGGACCGCTTGCAGCTGTGCTCGCTCGCTGCACGAGAAATGACGCCGATAGAGGGCGACCGTGCTCCGCACGTACTGCGCCGCCATCGCCGCTCGCCGCTGCGACGTACTCGCCGCGCCGACGTGCGCGACCGCGGCCACCGGCGCGTAATGAACCTCCCAGCCTGCCTGCCGGAGCCGCAGGCACAAGTCGACTTCCTCGTTGTACATGAAGTACGTCTCATCGAATCCGCCAATCGCGAGAACGGCCTCACGGCGCACCGCGAGCGCAGCGCCGAGGACCCAGTCGACCGTGCGCGGGCTCGGACCTCCAGACTCTCTCGGCAGCAGCCGGCGCAGGCCACTCTCCTGCAGCAGGATCTCGAGCGGCGTGGGCAGCCGCCGCGCCGTCAGCTGAGGCCGTCCGTCCGCGTCGACGACGAGCGGTCCCGCGACAGCGGCATGCGGATGGTGTTCAAGGTAGGCCGCAAGGGTCGTCAAGCTCCCGTCCGCAGGACGCGTATCCGCATTGAGCACTAGCGCGTATGCCGTGTGGACGCGCCGCAGGCCGGCATTGGCGGCTGCTCCGTAGCCCCGGTTGTCCTCCTCCAAGAGCTCGACCCTGGGAAAGGCGCGCCGCACGAAGGCGGCGCTTCCGTCCTGGGAGTCGGTGTCCACGACGACGATTTGAGCCGGCTCTTCGGCGAGAACCGCGACGAGGCACTCGTTCAAGTGCTCGCGCGTGTTGTGATTGACGACGACTACGGCGATCCGCCCCGGCATCAGGCAGACGGCTCGCGCCGGGATTCCGCCCACCAAGCCCCGAAGAGGTCCTCGGCGAGCTCCCGTGTCACACGACGTGGCGCGAGCGCTGCTGCTGCGAACCACATCGCGTACACGAGGCGTCTCGTCAAGGCCATGTCCGACCGTCTGAGAGCCGCGGCGGCTCCGCTTGCGGCAAGTCGGGCTACGCGGTCAGATGCGATCGGGTGGACGGCGGGCTCGAGACGCAGCGAGATGAGCCGCTGCGCGAGGTCTGTCACCGACGCGAAGCGAGGCTCACCGCCGTCCAGGATACCGAGCGACGTAGCGAGTCTGGCGACGTGCTCATGGGTCACGGATGTCGCACGAATCGTCGCTCGAACCCGGTGGAGATCACAGCCGGCGCCGTAATGGAGATTGCGCGTGTGGGCCCGATATTGACCTCCGACGTCGTCGAGGCGAGCGACCGGACCCAGTAGGGGAGCAAGAGAGAGGAGGTAGACGTCGGCGAGTCGTGTATAGGGGCCTTCAGGCATCGGCAGGAGGGTACGGAGCGCAGCCGCGGAGAAGGCGTTGCCGCTCGTGGGAGGATAGGGCATATCATCAGGAGCGCTCAGGACGCGTTCCCGGATGTCCCCCTCCGGAAGCGGCCTTGCCAGCGGGGGGAGAAAGGCCCCCGTCGGGCGGCCGTTTGCATCGACGACCTCGAGGCGGTAGTGCACCTTGACCGTCTGATGACGCCGTGCGAAGAGCCGCGACACGCGCGCGGCAGTCCGAGGGAGCAGCATGTCGTCCGCGTCGAGGAAGATAACGATGTCGCCGCGAGCGGCGCGAAACCCCGCATTAAAGGCAGATGCTTGCCCACCGTTTCGCTTGAGCACCGTCGTCACCCGTCCCGCGTAGCTCCCAAGGACGGCTCGCGAGCCGTCGGTCGAGCCGTCGTCGACGACGACAACTTCCGTCTTGACGGCGCGTTGCCCGAGCGCGCTTTCGATCGCCTCACCGAGAAACTCGGCGTAGTTGAAGTTGTTGACGACAACGCTGACCATGGCCGACGGGCCGATTGTCCCACTGCGTGACTGCGGCCAGCGCCGCTCGCAGTGTGCTCGCTAGGCCGACTTGCGAGCGGAGAGGCGTGCGGGCGGCGGACGAGCGTCTGCGGGGAAGGATGAGATCCGTTCCTTGAGAATGGTCTTCAATACGCGCCAGCCGTCCGGGAACGTCTTAAGTCCACTGGTTCCGTGGCGCCTCTTGTGCTCGAAGCTCGGAACCTCCGCGACTTGGAGGCCGGCCCTGAGAGCACGGACGTTCATTAGGGTCTCGATCTCGAATCCGTCGGCATCGAGATCGAGCGCCGGGAGGACGTCGGCCCAGAACGCGTTGTAGCCGTAGCAGAGGTCGGAGTACCGTCCGGCGAAAAGAAGGCGCACGAGGCTCACCAAGCCGCCGTTTCCAAGACGGCGGTACCACGGCATGTCGGACGTACCGCCCCCCTGGAGGAACCGGGAGCCCTTCACGAAGTCGGCCCCAGCTCGGAGGGCGCCGACGAAGACGGGGATCTCCGCCGGATCGGTCGAGCCATCGGCGTCGAGCATGACAATGATGTCGCCGGTCGCCGCCGCGAAGCCGGATCTCAGCGCTGCTCCCTTTCCGCGTCCCTCCTGCGCGACGATGCGAATGTCGCCTCTGAGCTGCCGCGCAACCGCGATTGTCTCATCGGTCGAGTAGCCATCGACGAGTACGACCTCGTCGACGGAATCGTCGATCCTGGGGAGGACGTACGGCAAGTTCGCCGCCTCGTTCAGCGCTGGGATGACGACAGTGATCGTCGGCCGGGAGTTCGCGGGCGCGCTGACGGAAGAGGCCGGCGCGGCCGCCGCTCGATTCTTTGGGCCCGAGCTAGCCAGGTTCCGAGCCCGCCCGGCCAGTGCCGCCGGGACCCCGAGATCCTGCTCGCCCGGCAGGCTGGTTCGCCGCAAAACGACTCCCTATTGCCGCAGGTGTTCGTTCCCTCGGGCGACTATACAGAGGTGCCGCCGGGAAGCGCAACCCTGCCTCAGGGCTTGTCAGTACGCCGCCGGCGGGCGCGGAGACCTTTCCTCCGAGGGCATCCTCGACTCGCGTCCGAGCTAACGTTCGGACCGTGTCCGGCCAAGCCCCCTCCGTCTCCGTCGTGATCTGCACGTACTCGCTTGATCGCTGGTCGAATCTCGTACGCTCCGTTCGCTCCGCGCTGCTCCAGGATCCATCGCCTCGCGAAGTGATCGTCGTCGTCGATCACAACGAGCTGCTCGAAGCGCGCGTGCATGAAGCGTTCCCATCGGTCGTCGTGACGTGCAACGACGGTCCGGCGGGGTTGTCCAGCGCGCGTAATGCGGGTACTCGCGTCGCAAGGGGAGACGTCGTCGCGTTTCTCGACGACGACGCAGTCGCGCTACCGCGGTGGCTTGCAGAGGTCGCAGATGCCTTCAGGGACGAATCGGTCCTCGGCGTAGGCGGGTTGATCGAACCCCTCTGGGCTGTGCGGCGGCCGGCATGGTTCCCGCCGGAGTTCGACTGGGTAGTCGGGTGCTCGTACCGCGGCATGCCGATGGATGGGGACGTGATCCGCAATGTGCTCGGTGCCAACGCGTCGTTCCGTCGGACAGTTCTCGAGTCGGTGGGCGGTTTCCAAACTGGACTAGGACGCGTTGGAAGCGACGCCCTTGGATGCGAGGAGACGGAGCTATGCATTCGGGCGACCCGACGCTGGCCCGGACGGCGGTTCCTCTTCCAGCCGACCGCGGCCGTCCATCATGTCGTTCCAGTCGAACGGACGCACCCGAGGTATTTCGTCGCGCGCTGCTTCGCCGAGGGTGTCTCGAAGGCTCGGCTCACGCAGACGATCGGACTTCGGCACGGTCTCGCTTCGGAGCGCAGCTACGTCGTGCGATCGCTTCCCAAGGCCGTGCTGACCTCCCTCGGGCGATTCATCGCGCTCCGGGACGCGTGGGGCGCCGCTCGAGCGGGCGCGATCGTCCTGGGCCTCACGACAACGACGATCGGATATGCATACGGCCGATCTCACTTTTGGCGGCCGTCTCTGAGAGCTGCAGTGGCTTCTCGGAGCGCTGATCGAGCGGCTCGGTGACGGACTCGCACATACCCTCGAATGCCGATCGGCAGGACGTCCTCCGACTCGCGCGCGGCGGCCTGCTCAATCTCGTCGGTGCGGCGTCGTTCGGGCTCCTCGGGTTCGCACTGACGGTGGTGATCTCCCGCACTCTCTCCGCGAGAGATGTCGGCATCTTCTTCGAGTTCGTGGCTCTCTATACGTTCGGCGTCACGTTGGCGAACCTCGGGACCTCCGTGGGTCTCATGCGGGCGGTCGCTCGAGCACGCTCGCTGAACCGGGTGGCTGACCTGCGCCCGTTAGTTGGTCTTTCGCTGGCACCGACCTTCGCCGCCGGCTGCGTGGTCGGTCTTCTCGCGTTCGCCTTCGCTTCCGACCTTGCCGGGATCTTTCTCGACGCGCCTCATAGGGACGTTGGCGCCTCGTACTTTCGTGTGGCCGCGCCAATGGTTCCGTTCGCCGCCGTGCTCATGGGAATTGTCGCGGCGACGCGTGGATTCGGAACCATGGTCCCCTTCAATGTCATCGAGAACATAGGTCAGCCAAGCGTCCGGCTGATGCTTTCGATCGGACTCTTCTTCGGGCTCGCCAACTCCTGGTATCCCGCACTGATCTGGGCCGGTCCCTCTGTCCTCGCTCTCGTCGTGGCCGTGCGCTGGCTTCATTCGCTGGTAGGCGAGGCTTCGCGACGCTCCGTTGCGTCCGTGGTGGCACGTCGGGCGGTCCTTGCACGTGAATTCTGGTCATTTACGTCGATGCGCTTCGGTGCGTCTGTTCTCGAAGTCTTGCTCGCATGGATGGGTGTGCTTTTGCTCGGCGCATTGAAGTCCGAGGAAGAGGCGGGTGTTTTCGCCGCCGCAAGCCGCTATCTCCTCGCCGGAATGCTCGTGAATGCTGCCGTGTTCGGTGTGATTGCACCGCACGTCGGCGAACTCCTTGCCGTTGGAGACCGCAGGCGTGTGAGAGTCGTTTATCAGACTGCGACACTGTGGGTCATACTGATCACGCTTCCCGTCTATCTGATGATGGCTGTATTTGCTCCTGTTCTCATGAGCATATTCGGTGCACATTTCACTAGTGGAGCAGATGCGCTCGTGATCTTGGTCCTCGGCATGCTCGTCACCATGGTCGCAGGCCCCATGAGCGCGCTGATCCTCATGGGTGGCCGAAGCTCGTGGAACCTCTTCAACACTGTGGTTGCCCTTGCCGTCAGTATCGCGTTGAGCGTAGTCCTTATTCCTCTGCTGGGGACGACAGGCGCGGCGATATCGTCCGCTGGAGCATTGATCGTGCTGAATGGGCTGCTCGTTGCGCAGGGATTGCTGCTGTGGGGAATTCATCCCGCCGGCCCCCAGTACGGTCGCGCAATCATGATCGCGGCGGTTTGCTTCGGTGTTATTCCGCTCGGACTACGGTTGGTTCTCGGCGCGACGCCCGGCACTCTGATCCTGGCGGGCCTGACCGGCGTGACGCTCTTCACCGTGTATGTCCGGCGGCATCGCCACGCCTTCCGCCTCCCGAGCACGGCGGAGTTGGTAAGCGGCAAGCTGGGCGTCGATGGAGGATCCGCGCTCGTTCTAGGCGTGGGGAACGAGACCGCTCTCGCGGCTCGGGGGCGACGAGCTCAATCGAGGATGACTCTGCGCGCGGCGTTGCGACGCGTCGGGATTGGGCGATAGATCGTGGCTAGGGAGACGGAGGCAATCGTCGACACCGCCCGCGGTCACGCGTTGCCCGCTCCCGGCCACGAGCCCACTTTGCGAGCTTCGAATCGCCTGGCCGGCGTAGGCGCGGGGATCGGACTGGCGGCTGCGGTCGGTATCTGGCTCTTGTCGCTGCTTTCGTTCGGCGGCGATCTCCGCTCGATGAGCGATCTCGGACTCGTATCCGTCCTGCCGCCAGGCGTTTTCGTCGGCGCGGGTTTGCTCGTTGGGAGCTTCTGCCTGACGCTCTGGCGACTTCCCACGAAGACGCCGCTCCTCGCGGCCCATGTCTTGGCGCTCATCCTGATGCTCTTCGGGACACCTGCTGTGCTGGAAGAGGTACCTCGATTCACAGTCACATGGCGGCACATTGGTCTCGCGGAGATGGTTGCCCGCACCGGAACGGTGCGCCCTGATCTCGATGTTTATGGGAACTGGCCGGGATTCTTCATCATCCTCGGATTTCTCAGTCGCGCAGCGGGCATGCCGAGCCTACTTGGGCTCGCTGAGTGGGCGAGCGTGATCTTCAATGCGCTCTATCTCGCTCCCCTTCTTCTCCTCTACAGAGCACTCGCGGTCAACCCGCGGCTGATCTGGCTCGCCGTCTGGATCTTCTACTCGGCGAACTGGATCGCCCAGGATTACCTCGCACCGCAAGCGTTCGGCTACCTGCTGTACCTGACGTCGCTGGGGCTCCTCATGCACGCGTACCCCGGGACGGCCAGAAGGTGGGGACGGGAAGGATACGTAGCCTGGCGACGATGGGCTGCGCCGATCGTTCTGATTCTGGTTCTTGTGGCGGCGTCGGTGCCGGTCCACCAGCTGACGCCGGTTCAACTCACGATCAGCCTGGCCGCTGTGGCAGTCGTGTCGCGCGGCGTGCCGCGAGCACTCCCGATCTTCCTGGCGTGCACGATCGCCGCTTGGGCGGTCTTCATGGCGACCGCATACCTCGACGGGCACCTTACGAACGTCATCAGCGATGTGGGGAAAGTCGGCGCGAGCGTCGAAGAGGGAGTCCAGGAACGCGTCGCCGGCTCTGAAGGCCATCTCTTCGTTGTCCGAATGCGCCTCGCGCTGAGTTGCTTCATCGGTCTGCTCGCCGTTGCGGGTTGCGTACGACTCCTTGCGCGCGGTGGCACCGCGGCGATAGACCGTCGGCTCATCGCTCTTGCCCTTGCGCCCGCCGTTCTTCCCGCCATCCAGTCCTACGGTGGCGAAGTTGGCTTGCGGGCGTTCTTCTTCGCGCTCCCAGCGCTCGCTTACTTCGCGGCAAGCCTCTTCCAGCTCCCCGGGTCTTCGACGAGCAGCCTTCGGGTTATGGCCGCCACTGCTGCCGTTCTACTAGTCATTCTCGCCGGGTTCGCGTTTGCGCGATATGGAAACGAGAAAGCCGACTTCTTTACGCATGATGAAGTACGCGCGTTTGAGTATTTCTACGATGTTGCGTCGCCAACGTCCGTGCTTGCCGTTGCAGACTCGAACTCGTCGTGGCGGTTTAAGCAATACGAACAGCATGAATACGTCGTCGCTAATAGGATCGAGGGTTGGGACGAGGCTGTACAAACCGGTGAGTGGGACGGCTTTCTTGCTCTTCTAGCAGCTGAAATATACCGCGCTGACGCATCGTCATACGTGATCGTTACGCGAAGCGCACAGGACGCGATCGAGCTCATCGGAAATAAGCCAGGTTCGGTGGATGCGTTCGAGCAGGCTCTGCGAAGCTCCGATCGCTTCCGAATTGTACTTGAAAATAGAGACGCGCTGGTTGCCACCCTTAGGAAGCGATCATGACTTCCCGGGGGATCCTGTGGCGGTGGCAAGTGCTTGTAATTCTGCTTGCTGACCTCACTCTCGCGCTCGCGTTGATCGGAGACCCCTCGGTTCTCCGCCGCGTCGTAGTCGTTGCCTTCCTTGTTATCTGCCCGGGTCTCTGCTTCGTAAGGCTCGTTGGCTTGAGGTTCGAGCTTCTTGCCGACATCGCTTATTCGGTCACGGCGAGCCTCGTCATCATCGGAATCATCGCTGGCGGGACGCTCTACGCTGACGCCTGGTCTCCGGAAGACGTGACGAACTCGCTCGCTGCTCTGCTCATCATGATTGCCGCAGCATCTGCGGTGACAACAAGCAGAGGTCCGGGATCAGCGCACCAGGGAAGGCAGCAGTGACGTCCCTGATGACCGACCAGGTGCGCGAGTTCATCATGAGCCATGCGGATGCCGAACGCACCGGCGATCCCGGCGGCGTGGTCGTCCTTCTGGCTCTCGTGCTCCTGGCCCTCCAATCAGTGCTTTCGGCCGGTGGCAGGCAGCAGGCCGGGAGACTCGCCGTCATCACGGTTCCGTCGGTCATTCTCGCTGCGGTCGTCGTAGCGGTGCGCCTCGAGTGGCTCGCATCGTGATGCGCGAATCGGCGTGCGCGCCGCTCCCTCCTGGCACTGATCCGCGAGCGCGGAGCGCCGGGGTCACGGCAGTGTCGGTTGCCGTCCTGGCTGTGGTCGCCTGCCAAGTAACGACCGTGGCGACAGATGAAGAGATCGGGGCCATCGCGAACGCTTGTCTTGTTGTGATCCTCGCGCTCGCGGCAAGCGTTCGGCGGCCGGAGGAATCGACACCTTATCTCGTCCTCTCGCTTCTTCCGCTCCTCGCGCTCGCGCGCCTCATCATGCCGCAGAACTCCATCGATAGCGACGTCTGGGAACTTGTGGTCGCGCTGCCCGTGATGGCCGGAGCGGCCCTTCTCATTGCCATCGGCCGGGGGGAAGAACGACGTCCCGCGCGTCCGTCACTGTCAAAGCGGTGGCAACTTGCCATCGTGCTCTCGGGGGTTCCGATTGGCTTACTCGCGTTCGGCTTGGAAAGCGTCGCCGGCGAGAACCGCGGGTCAGCCGGCCTCGCCGTCGCCCTCGTCTTGTTCTTGGCGGGCTGTGCGGACGAGGTGCTCTTTCGGGGTGTACTACAGGGTTCGCTCGAATCCATCTACGGTCGCAGAAGCTTCATCGTCTCAGGTCTCTTGTACACCGCGATGCTTCTCGGCAACGCCCCAGTCGCGGTGGCGGTCGCAGGTGCGCTGGGGTTCGCTTTCGGCTACTTGGTGGCGCGAACCAATGCCCTTTTAGCCGTTGCCGTCGCCCACGGGGTCGTGAACGTCTTCTGGGGGGTGCTCGCGCCGCACGTGTTCTGACCCGGCAGACAGAATGTCCCAGTAGAGCGTCGAGAGCGCCGCGGCGCAGTCGTCCCATGTCGGTACCTCGGCGCTCGCGTGCCGCCGCGGAGAGCGAAGTGTTTCGATGATTGCGGCTGCGATCTCAGTCGCGGATGCTTGCGGAGCAACCCCCGTCGCGAGCCCAGCTTCTATGGCCTCAGCGAGCCCGGTATGGTTATAGGCAACGACCGGCCGCCCCAGCGCCGCGGCCTCGAGGGCCGCGACGCTATATGCCTCGTACTCACTGAAGAGGACGACGACGGAGGCGGATGCAATGAAGTCTGCCATGGCTTGGCGTTCCTGCGAAGGGAACGTCAGGTGCGCGACACGATCGGCGACGCCCAGTTCGTGTTCGAGAGCTCTGAGACGATGCTCGTAGGGACCCGTCCCGACGACGACGAGACGAGCGTCCGGCAGCGCAGCGAGGATGTGGGGCAGTGCTCGGACAGCGTGCTGGTGACCCTTGTACCGCTCCAGTCTGCCGATGGAGACGATGAGATTGCGAGACTCGCAATCAGGTGGCCTCGCTATCCCAATCTCTGCGCCATTCGGAATAACGCGGATCCGATTCGGCGGCAGTCGAAGGCGACGGCCGAACAGCGAAGCCTCGAAGCGAGACACGGCCACGAGTGATGCTGCTCGAGCGGCGAGCGGACGAAGGACAGCGGCCTGTAGTGCGCGAAGTGCGCTTCGGATGTGTGACGAGTGACCGCCACTATGAAAGCTGAGCACGTACGGTACGGATGTACGGAGAGCTGCAGCCATCGCCACAGGCGGCACGAGCGTGTGGTACCCCTGGCAATGTACGAGGTCCCATCGCTCCGGCGTGATGACCTTCGCGAGAGCTGGAGCGAAGTAGAGATCGGAACGCTCCGGCCAGGCCCGGACTCGGATGACATCGATCCCGTCGACTTCCTCATTCGAGGGGAGTCCTCCCTGCCTGTCGGTCGTCAGAATCGCGACGGAGTCGCCCTGCGCGGCAAGCCGGCGCGCGACCTCGTACGTGTGAACCTCCGTCCCTCCCGCGTCCGGAAAGAAGCGAGGGGTGACGTAGAGCAGGCGGCGCCGAGATGCGATAAAGCGATGCTACCTGGTTCCGGCGGCCGACGGCCTCTTCTCTAATGGTACTCGTACGCGCCGCGGTCGACGCCGGGGCGCCGTTTCGTGATCCTGAACGGCACGCGGAATCGATCCATGTCTCTTCCTGCCAGAGTAGCTACCCCTCGGTCAATCGCTGGGCTCGATCTCCGAAGTCGAAGATTGCCCGATGGAGCTGCGACAAACCGAGGCCTGCGCACGAAGCTATGGGAACCCTTCGAGAATTGGAGAATTCTGTGTCCGAAGTAGAGATTGTAGTCCTCGTCGACCGGCCCGGCGGCGTAGCCGCCCTTCCAGGTCGTGCGGAAGATGTTATTTCTGAGTGTAAGGCTACCGTCGTTGCATGCACCCGTGCAGACCCACCCTTGGCTTCTTCTTCCGGAAAGATAGATCGAGTTATTGAAAAAACGGGTTCCCGAGACGGGCCCGTGCTGAGTGGACGGGCCGTGCATCACAAGGCCTTTTGCCTCGTCTCTTCGAGAAATAACAACGTTGTAGTACAGAGAATTCGCTTTCGTCTTTCCCATCTCGCTGAACACTCTGGTTCGCAAGATGTTGTGATGAACTCGAGCGCCACCGTTAAGGTTGCTTCCTCCGTAGATCTCAACGCCAGATCCATCGGATCCGCTAATCACGTTGCGGAAAACCGCTGTATTTGTGCCATTGACGAGAATTCCGAACTGTCCGTTGCCATCGCTCGGGCGATTGTTGTTTGTCAGGCGGTTACGCGAGATCACGGAGCGATTCGCTGTATAGCCGACTTGGATGCCCGCGACGTTCCGGGACGCCGTCGACCGCGTCACGCGAACGTGATCGCCTCCGACGTAGAAACCCGACCAGTCGCAGTTTGTGGCGTGGAGATGACGAGCGACGAGGTAGGACCCGTCGAGATGCACGCAGCCGTGCGTCGTCAGAAGCGGCCGGGCACCTCGTCCGAACGCGGCGATAGTGATCGGCCGCTCGCTCGTGCCACTGGACGTGATGGTGAGCGTGCCGGCCCATGAGCCTCCCCGCTTGAGCAAGAGCTTGTCACCAGGGCGAAGCGACGCGGCGCTGGCGCGCCGAAGCGTGCGCCAAGCGGACGATGGTGACCTACCGGAGTCGCTGTCGTCGCCGTTGGCGGCATCGACGTAGTAGCTCACTGGGCTCTTCGCAACCCGAGCCGCCTCGAGATCGTCGCCCCGGGCCTCCGGGGCGGTCGTCAGCTGCACGACCACAAGAGCGATGAGGGCTGAGCGGACTGGAATCCTTTCCATTGTCTTGGTTGCGCCGCGCCGAGTCCAGAGGTGAACGACCTCGACTGAACGGTCGAAGCGTTTGAGAGGGTGGCCCGACTCGTGGTCGCTACGGCTCAAGAGTCAGGGCAGGATCCGAGAAGGCGGCATCTTCTGTGCGCAGGTTCGCGCCACGATGAAAGGTTAGCCGGCCGAATCGGAACCCGCACCGCCGGAACTCTTCGTCGCTTGTCTCCGCAGGCACGCATCGCATGGCGATTAGCTCCACTCCCAGTCTTCTCCGACTATCTCGTAGAGCCGTTCATTGTGCGGCGTGTAGTAGTCGGCTAGCCGCGCATGGGTAGCTTTCTTCATCGCAGGATACGGATATGCCTTATGACCGCGGTATCGAGCTGGCTCCCAATCCGGTAGCCCGAGAACTGCTGCCGTCTCTCGCAGAATATTGACCGGATCAGCGTAAAAGTCCTCAGATTTTATGATATGGATTTGATCTCTAGGAAAGTAGCGCAGCCAAGCCTCGAGTGCTTTCCAATAAACACCCTTTGTAACATACGCATGATGACGTAGGGCGAAGCTGAAATATGTTTCATCATCCAAGACTCTCTCCATTTGACCCGCGATTCTTTCGGGCTCACGCTCTATAGCTTGCTCGAATGACAAAGACTCGAAGCCGAGACGAGCTTCATGAAGATAATGTGAGTACGCCCGATCGATTGGATTGCGGAGGATTGCGATCAGCTTTGTGTCGGGGACGACAGCGTTCACCCGCCGAGGCGCATGTGCATAGAACATGCCGCCACTCGCCTCCCCCGTGATCGCGGCTCGCTTCCCGTTCCAAGCCGGAGAGAAAAAGTGCGCACGATACCAAGGAACGCCCTTTCGGAAGTTATGTCGGAAGAAATGCGGCTCCTTGACGAGCGCTCGATAGACAAGGGGATGCTCGGTCAAGCGGTCATAGAGATACGTCGTCCCGGACTTGCCCGCTCCGATGATAATGAAGCTCGGTAGGGGCCCTAGATGGCCCAGTTTCACGCGTGTCCGCGCGATTGCGTCGACGGCATGATCTCGACCGCTGAGAAGCAACCGCTTTGTGGGCGCCGGAAGCACCGTGATCGCTAGGCGCCGCGCTGCCATAGTCAGGGACTCTTGGTTCATTGGGGCGCTCCGGTCTGGCGTGTCAGTAAGAAGCCCGCGAAACGCCTGTACGTGCGACGGCCGTAGAAACGACGTCTCGACGGCTGCTTGCTCTCACTGACTCTGCTGTCGGTGACGTCAATGGCCACGCCTGCTACTCCGTTAGGATTGCCAAGTCGATGGCTGATCCCGTTGTGACTTTCGTTATGCCCGTCTGGAATCCACGCCCTGCTTGGCTGGTAACTGCGGTTAAAAGTGTTCTCGGTCAGGGAGGCCGAAATGAGTTGATCGTCGTCGACGACGGCTGCCCGGTCCCCGTAGAGACGCACCTCCGGCAGATCGAGGACAAGCGCCTTCGTGTCCTCCGTATCGAGCACGGCGGCGCCTCGTATGCACGGAACGCTGGCGTCGCGGCGGGCGTCGGCGACTTCTTCAGGTTCGCCGATGCCGATGACGTCCTCGAGCCGAACAGCACCAGCCGCCTGCTCCGACTCTTTGACGGGGCCGATGACGTAGTCGCGTACGGTTCCACGATGTGGTGCGACCGGGAGTTGCGGCCTCTTTGGACTATGACAAGCCGAATTCAAGGTTCGGCGCTCACGGCATGCCTGCTCCGCCGATTTCTTGTACGACCGTTCTCTGCAATCTTTCCGAGGCGCGTCGTCGAGGCGACGGGAGAGTGGGATCAGGAGCTTCAACTGTCGCACGACTGGGATTACGTTTTGCGCGCTCTCGAGCATGCAACAGTCCGGGGAGAGACGGCGATTGCGACGTACTATCGGAAGCATGCCGGCTCGCTCACCACTGTAGCCGCGGCAGAGGAGGCGAGGGTGGTCGAGAAGTACTTCGAGAGGCACCCTGAGCAGCGCGGAACGGGCCTCGAGCGGCGCGCCCACGCGCGCCTCGAGGCCACGCTCGCGCGTGCCTACATCACTAAGGGGTCCGCGAGGAATGGCGTGGCGGCGGCGTTCCGGTCTCTGAGACTCGACCCCCCGGCGCTCTTCGAGGAGGCGTGGCAGTTCTCGCCGCGAGTCGCGGGCCGCGTACGCAATGCCGTGAAGCCGCGGGCGCCCGTCACAGGCGAGCTCAGCTGACCTCACGGAGGGCGTTGACGCGGCGCCCTGCGCGACCGTCATCGATCTGGCCCGAAACGCGATCGGCCCGGCGCCCGTGTTCGAGGCTAGGGGACAATGCTTGTTGCGACGAAGTCGTCGAACGCGAGCGCCATCGCCGTCTGCGACGTGCTGATCGTCCGGATCCCGATCGAGCCCGCGGTTTGCGGCCCAAGCGTGCCGTCGGTCGTCTCGGCCGCCCACGCAGCTGGCTCGGTCTCCGTCGCCTTCCAGACCTTCGTGCGAATCGTGGTCGGGCTCGCGCCAGCAGCCTGCACGCGCGTGACGTAGGTCGTCGCCCCGACGTGCGCAAGTCCGGTGTCGACGTCTGGGAAGAGTGCCATGCTCGCCTGGTTCTGGCCGCGGATCCAGACTTTCCCGGCCGCGTCGACGACGACACCGATCCGGTAGTACGAACCACCGCTCTGGCGTCGCAGCACCCCGTACGCGAAGACGCCTCCAGCCCCGCTGACGGTTGTCGGGAATGTGACCTCGAACGTCAAGTCCACGTCACGCGCCGACACGGAGCCCAGGTGGAGGAGCTGCTGTAGCGAGCCGGTCGGCGTCTGAATAGTTCCCATCGAGCCGTCGGCGGCGAGATTCGAGGAGGTCCCTGAGAGGAGCGACCATGCACCGCCCGTATCGGCCGTTCCCCAGCCACTAGTCACGACCCGGCTGAAGCTGTCGCTGGCCAGGGAGGAGGGAGAGCCGCTGCCGGCCGTGGTGAAGGACCACACCTTGTCCTGGGCGAGGGGGTTGCCGGCCAGGTCCTTGACGCCGCCGCTGCCCCCCTTCACCGTCGCGGTGTACGTGACGCCGGGCTCGAGGTCGGCGCTCGGGTTCAACGTCGCGGTCGCTGCGCCGTAGGAGACCGTGGCGGGGACAGGCGTCGCCGTTCCTGCCTTCGCGAGCGTGAAGGTGGACGTCGTGATCGTCGTCGCGTCCATCGCCTCGGAGAACGTCGCCGCCGCGTTGCTGCCGACCGGAACCCCGGTCGCGCCGGCGGCCGGAGCGACCGTCATCACAGTCGGGGCGGTCGTGTCGCTCGAGCCATCCGGCCGGAGATGGTCCTCGGGGATGATCTGCTTGGGGGTACGCGCCGACGAGTAGGAAAGGCTGATGACTGCCGGGCCGCTTCCTTCGTAGTACTCGAGGGTGATCGGGTACCACTGTCCGGCCTCGAGGGCGATCGTGCCTGAGTTCTCGGTCGCTGCGTGATTCGTCCAGTTGTTGATGAGCTGCTGGCCGTTGACCCAGAGGCGCACGCCGTCGTTGCTCGTCGTATAGAAGGTGTAGTTCTCCGCGTGATCGGACTTGATTTGGCCTGTCCAGCGAACGGAGAACGTGTTCGCTCCTATCGAAGGGTCAGGCGAGCCGTTGCCCCAGTTGAAGTTGATCGTCGCGTCCACGCGGCTGAGCTTCAAATCTGTGAGGTCCTTGGTGTCGTAGTAGTCGCCCGCAAGCCCGTTCGCGCCCGGCGTGGGGCTTGAAGCGGTCGTGAAGGACCACATCTCGTCCTGGGCGAGGGGGTTGCCGGCCAGGTCCTTGACGCCGCCGCTGCCCCCCTTCACCGTCGCGGTGTACGTGACGCCGGGCTCGAGGTCGGCGCTCGGGTTCAGCGTCGCGGTCGCGCTCGCCCCGGCGTAGCTGACTGTCGCGGCTACAGGCGTCGTCGTCCCTTGCTTCATGAGGATAAACGTCGACGTCGTGATCGTCGCCGCGTCCATCGCCTCCGAAAACGTCGCCGCCACGTTGCTGCCGACCGCGACCCCCGTCGCGCCGGGCGCAGGAGAGACCGACGCCACCGTCGGGGCCGTCGTGTCGCTCGAGGTACACACCGTTGAGCCGCTGAGGAAGAAGACCTCGTGGACGTTCGACGGGGCGGCGCCGCCCTGCGTCTTGCCGCCGGCCGCGATATAGACGCCGCCGTTGCAGACGGCCGCCTGGATGCCGTGCCGCGGCGTGGACATCGGCTTCAGCGTCCGCCACGCGTTCGTCGTCGTCTTGTAGGCCTCCACCGTGCCGAACGTGCTGCCGCCGCCCTCGCCGCCGATGATCAGGATCTCGTCGCCCAGGACGGCCGCGGCGAAGCCGCCGCGAGGCGTCGGAAGCGGCGCGAGGCCCGTCTGCCAGCTGCCCGTCGCGAAGCTGAAGGCCTGATTTGCGGCCGTCGTCGCGTTGATGTCCTTGTTTCGGCCGCCGATCGCGTAGAACTTCCCGTTCACGACCGCGGCATGGAAGTGGTCGCGCGCCGTCGGCATGTCAGGCAGCTGCGACCAGGTATTCGCGGCGGGGTCGTAGACGTCGAACCACGGGACTGCCACGCCTCCGTGCAGGCCGCCCGCGTAGTAGATCTTGTCGTTGTGGACGGCTACACCCCCCGCCCCGCGGGGCCGCGGCATCTTTGCGCCCTGGCTGAAGCTGTTGCTCGCCGGGTCGTAGATGTAGACCGTGTCGACCTCGGGGCTCGGCCAACTCACGAGACCGCCGACGTAGTAGATCTTGCCGTTGACGGCGACCCCTTGAATGTGGTCGAGGTTCGCTGGGAGAGGTGCCACCGTTTCCCACGAGTTGGTCGACGGGTTGTAGACCTCGTGCTGCGTGCCTCCGCCGGCGAGGTAGAACTTGCCTCCGACGTTGACGTAGGAGACCTCCTGGCGGTTCGTCGGACTCGACGCGCGCGTCTCCCAAGCTCCTGGAAGCGTCGTTCCCGCTCCCGGTGGCCCGCCCGCCTGAACCTTGACGAAGTCCCAGGTGGCCGGGAACTCCGGTCCCGGCCCCGTGGAAGTCGAGATGATTCCGACCGCGAGCCCGGTTGTGCTGTTCGACAGCCACCCGCTCGGGATCGTCTGTGCGGGGGCGAGGTTGACGACAGCGCCTGTGATCCCGCCCGACGTGACCGCATGGCTCGCCTGGACGGTCGACGCGGCGGGGTCGACAGTCAGGTAGAGGTCGACGTAGTCCGGACCGGGCATGGCAACGGACGCCAGCGACTTGGTCGTGGCGCCGCCCACCTCCTTCAGGAGCTCGATGCCGCCGTTTCCCGCGTTGGCGGCCGTGACGAGCTTGACGTAGTTGTCCTGATCACCGTTGCCGATGAAGAGCCCCATCGACTGAAAGTCCTGAGGCGTGATGCCTGCGAACGGGCTCAGGATCCTCGTGTGTGCCGTGAAGAGACCGGTTGTGGGCGCCTTCACGCCGAGCTGGAAGCCGTACTGCTGCGTGTTCGATGCCTTGAACGCGTCGCCGGCGGGCACCTGGTCGATCGTCGTCACGCCGGCGGCTCCACCCGCCGTCATGCCGCTGGCGTCGTACAGGCTCTCGTAGTTCGACGTCCCGTTCGTCATCAGCCCGGTGAAGCCGAGCTCGAGGAGCCCGCCCGGGGACGGGGAGCCGTCGTTGTCCCAGGTGTACGTGACCGGGAGGGTGGTGGCCGTGCCGTTGTTCGCGTCGATCGCAAACGGGTCGCTGGTGTCCAGCCGCCCGTCGTTGTCGTCGTCCGGATCGTTGAGATTCGACACCTTGTCGCCGTCCCAATCCGGTGGCTGATCCGCCGCTGAACAGGGGTTCGTGCCGTTCGCAATCTCGTCGCTGTTCGTGAATCCGTCGCCGTCCTCGTCCAACACAGGATCGTTCGCCCCTGTGCAGCCCCCTCCGCCTCCGCCGCCAAAGTCGTTCGGCTCGAACACGGTGATGGCGCCGCTTCCGTGGTCTCCTACCCAGATCGTCCCCGGGAACGAGCCGGTGTCCCCTTGCGTCGTGACGTCGAGCGGACGGTTGTCCACGGCAGAGAAGAGCTTCTCGGCCAGAAGAAGGGTCGCGCCCTGTGCGTTGAGCTTCACGCGGTAGATCGAGTTGTCGAAACTGGCAGCCAGGATGTCGCCTTTCAATGCACCGGCGAAGTTCGAGGCCGTGTACTCGGTCAGGCCGTTCGTCGAGGCTGGGTACTCGACGAGATGTCCCCGCTCGGGAAGCGTCCTGTAGTCGCACTCGATCTTGTTCGCCGTCTCGATCGGCGACTGGGGGCCGGGTGGATTCGTCGTATTGAACGTGTTGGCGGTGTTGCCGCGCGTCGGGTTTGGGTGCCCGCCGTACCCGGCCGCCTTGATGAGATGGAACGTGTCCTTGTCGGTGTGGCCCGGCTCGTTCGGATCGTTGGTGCACGTTCCTTGTGGGCCCTCGTTCACGGGTATGTCACCCCACCCGGCGTTGCCGCCGTTGTCGATCGTGTACATCTGCCCGTTCGAGTGGCGGAGGAGGTCGTACGCGTTCCGGAACCCGGGCGCGTGGATCTGAACCGGACCGCCTGAGATCAGCCTCGCCTGGTTCTTGCCGTCGTTGCCGCCGAACGGATCGTTCGCGTCGGGGTTGCCCGTACGCGACTCATCGTCGAGGGTAGGAATGTCGTACGTCGTGTTGCCGATCGCATCGAGATCGATTGCGAGGATCGTCGCCGAAAGCGCGAACTCGGGAAGAAAGGCGAAGTTGTTGGAGGGGGCACCCATATTGGTGTTCCCCCCTTGAGCAACGTAGAGCGTGTTGGAGAGGGGATCGAGCTGCAATCCGTTGGCCGAATGATTTTCCTCCGACCGCGGAAGGCCTCGGACGAGATCGATCTTCTGCCAGCTAGAACCACTCGATGTCAATTTCGAAAGCATGCTCGAGTTCGTATCGAGACCGAGGTCCGAGCCGCTCGGGCCACCCCCGATACGAGGGTCACTCGACGTCGCGTAGATCACAGGGTTTGCAGACGTCCCGGTGACGAGAATTCCCGTGATGATCCTGCTCGTGACGTTCGTGTTCAGCACGCCGTTGTCATTGTGATTCGGAATATTCTTGACGAGGTCGATGGTCTGCGTCGCCGTAACCGAGTAGTTGTTCGCTCCATTCCGAGAAACCGTGTAAACCTTGATGAGCCCGTCCTGCTGTGCGACGTAAAGCCGACCGTCAGGTCCGAACTGAAGCGATGTCGGATTCGTCGAGCTCGTGCCGGCGAGCTTGCTCTTTCCGAATCCGATGGGCTCCGCCGTCGATGAGCTCGTCAAGACTTCAATCGCGCTGACGGTGGGATTCTCGACAACGTGAGCGAAGTCGATGTCGAGATTCGCGTCGGTTGAGACGACGAATGACTTCATCACAGCCTTGTTCGCGCCAACTTCCGCGAAGATGTCATAGTCGTTGAGCTTCACGGATCCTTCGACCGATACGTCGAACTTCCGTCCGCCGATCGTCATCGCTCCTGAAAACGTCTCGGCGAAGTAGAGACGGACCTCGTACGTCCCGGCAGTCACGGGGAAGTTCCACTGCATTTCGGGCGCCCCGCTTCCGTCCCAACGGTCGTCCTTGAAGAGCAGCTCGGGCGTCCCCGAGGGGAGCGAGGCATGTGTCATGTCGATCGTGCTCGTCGTGGAGAACGTGGTGTTGCCGGTCTCGGCGGCGTTGACGTGCGGTGACGGTGACGCCTTCGTGTCGGCGCCCCAGGTGGGCGTACCTGAAACGGCGGGCCCGCCCGCGTTCACGCGATACGTGATGGTCTGAGCCGAAGCCAGAGGAGCCGAAGCCAGAATCGCGACCAACATCGCCAGGGAGGTGAGCGTCGCCGCCAAGACCCGGTCACGCGACGCGCGGCGCCCAGCACGTCGTGCGGGCACGGAAGCGCAGGCCTCGAAGCTAGACAAATCGCCGGGGTCTCCGCACGCCGCCTCGTTCACGCGAGCGACGACGCTGCCACTCGCGTCACTTTGGGTTCTAATCCGCGCCGAGCGGCAAGTCAAGTGGAGACCAGCCGAGGGCGACCGGCCTCCTACCGCGTGCGGATCTCCGCGTCCTGGGAGGCGACGCGGCTCGAGGACCTCGCGTGGCTGACGTACGACCATCTCTTCCTTGGAGAACGTACGACGAAGGCTGGCGAGTGGTTCACTTGCTCGGCGACGCCTACGATGAGACCGATGGCCCAGGCCGTCATCGTCACCCGCCTTCCGTTCGCCGTCGTATCCGGCTGTCCGTGTGTGGCCGTGGAGTGCCCGAACACACGGCCCCGGTTGGCGCGTCAGCGGAGAGCGACGTGAGCGGCGAAACCGTGCCCGTCTCCCTGCTCTTCGGCATCGCCAACGCCGTCCTCGTGGTCATGGTCGGTCTGGCGCTAGCCCAAAAGCGGGGCCTTTCCCTGGACTGGCTCAGCCGCTCCAAGTTTGAGAATCGGCCTGCGTGGCACCGGGCATTGGGTACGGCAGTACGATCCCGCCTCGCCCGCTTTTCCGAAACGAGGCACCTCGACGCGAGGCAAACACCGGCATCCCCCGCGGAGTCCGCGCGCCCGGAGCCGCGCGGACCGCACGCAGGCGTTTCTCGTGACGACTTCTTCGGCGCCCCTGATCCGCCCTCGCAGACCGACCGTCGGCTCGTCGAGCTCTGCGAGCGACTTGTCGCGGCAACGGCCGTCGGACAGGTGGAATGGGCTGCCCGGGACGATGGGACGTTTGTCTGTTCTCGACAGAGCGCGACAGTGGTCCTTTTTCGCTTCGACGGACCCGGCCTCGATTCCCATGAACTCGCGCTCTACAACCCTCGCGGAGTGAAAGTCGACAGTCTTTGTTCCCACTGGTCGCACGGGACGGCGGCCTCATGGAATGAGGCTTTGGCTGTTCTCTACAACACGGCCCGCCGCCAGGCGCTGGGGGTGGACTCCCTTCTCGACGCGCTACTCACGGAACTCCCACCGCCGCGAGACGTCACGTCCGGCTCTCCCTCGGCGCGGCCGAAGCCACCAAGAGTGCCGAAGGCTTGACACCGATGTCGTGGAGCGCCGGCCGGCCGCTATCTCGAAACGGCTGAAGGAAAAATCCCGCGGTGAGACCGCTAAACGGCCATGGCGGCAATGCGGTCGCCAAACGGTTGCTGGCTAACCTCCTGAGGAGGAGTCGCGCACTCGCCCGGCAGGAGCCAAGCCTGGTTCGTACGACTTCATGAGCGGGCGCACGCGCGACGGCGGCTCGCTTCCCATCCTGAACGTCGTCAACGAGTACACCCGCGTCGCGCTCGGGAGTCGCGTCGACCGTTCGATCGGGGCGAGCGACGTCGTGTCCGAGCTGGCGCGGCTCTTCGGGCGCCACGGCAAGCCGCAGGTACTGCGCTCGGACAACGGCGCGAACTCATCGCAACGAGCCTTCTCGACTGGCTCGCCGAGCACGGGTCGCCAGGCCTTCTACGAGAAGGGGTCGTCGCAGCAGCAAAACCCGTTCGTGGAGTCCTTCATGGATCAAACCAGGGGCCGGTCACTGGCTTTCACGCCGTAGTAGACGCTCGCGACCCCGGAGCCCTGACCTGCGGCCGGGCGTACTACTAGTGAAGAGGCCGGCGGACCGACAAGCATTGCGCCGGCGGGTCCGAAGCACTCGATAGGAGGACGATTCCCGACTGGGGCTTTCCGTATGCCAGGCCCTAAGCGACTCGTACGAGATGCCCAGCTGCGGGCGATCTGCTCTAAGTGGGCGGTCCGTCGGGGGGCGAAGCGCTCTGCACCGTGAAAGGCCTTGCGCGAGCCGACGGCATGAACGTAGGGTTGGCCTGTGCCCAGGGTGCTGACCTTGCTGACGGTCACGGCGCTCGCTTTCGCGGTTCCCACTAGCGCGGGCGCCGTACCTCCGGATCAGATCCACGGCAGCGGTCTGAATGAAGGGTGGTTCGATTTCGAGGTCCAAGCCCTCGTACGGGACGGGCACGCCAGTGGAACACTCGGCGTCGAGGAGTTCGGGGCCGACAACTACGACATCGAGGGACGCGTCGCCTGCGCCGCGGTATCCGGCGACGGTGCCGTTGTCGCCGCCGCCCGTCCCGAGACCCCTACCACGACTCGGGTCGTATTCCTCGCGCTACGCGACCTCGATACGACGGCTCAGGGCCCCGATCGTGCGGCTCCCGCCTTCTCGGTCGTGCCCGCTGGCCAGCCTCTCCCCGGTCTTTGCGAACAGTCGCTATGGTTGCTCGGGGCAACGGAGCCGCTGGACGATGGCGACGTGCGGATCCGCGATCGTGGCTGAGGTCGGGCTCCGACGTTGATCTGATCTAACGGCGTGTGAGCTAGACCTGGTTCGACGGGGGACCGGGTTTCGTGGGTCACGTGGTCGCTCCTGCGTGCGTAACGTGCGCCGGTGCTGGGGCGCTGGTGCTCGTATTTGGCGGGCGAGACGTGGCCGAGACTCTCGTGGAGTCGGTCGCTGTTGAACCAGCCGATGTCGCCGATCAGCTCGGTCTTGAAGCTGTCGACGAACGACTCGGCGATCGCCGTGGGCGAGCTGGCGCCCGTCGGCCTTGACGAAGACCGTCGCCGAGAGCTTGAAGCCGGAAGGCAGCCGGGATGCGCGCCTCGGTCTGGATGACCGGCAGTCCCCCGTGGAAGAGCGTGACGTCCGCTTGCGCCGGTAGTCGCTACGGATGCCGTCCATTCGGGCGAGAGGGGAAGTACCTATCGAACACTCAGGCTCGGGCGACTATCGTGAGCACGGTGAATACGCATCGGCTGCCCGAACGCGCGCCGCGGGGCACCGCACCGGCCGTCTCGGTCGTCGTCATCTTCAAGGATGCCCAGGACTTCCTCGCGGAGGCCATCGACAGCGTCGTCGCCCAGACGCTTACGGCGTGGGAGCTCCTCCTCGTCGACGACGGGTCCTCGGACGGCAGCACTGCGATCGCGCGCAACCGCGCCGGTGACAACCCGTCACGCGTTGTCTATCTCGAGCACGCCGGACATGCGAACCTGGGCATGAGCGCGAGCCGGAACCTCGGGATCTCGCACGCTCGCGGGGAGTTCGTCGCCTTCCTCGATGCCGACGACGCGCTCGTTCCGACCGCACTCGACGAACAGGTCGCGATTCTTCGCGCACATCCCGGCGTCGGGATGGTGTACGGCCCGCTCGAGTACTGGCATGGATGGACGGGAAGCCCCGAGGACGTCGCGCGCGACTTCATCCATCCGGTCGGTGTCGCGACGGAGCAGATCTACGAACCGCCGAGCCTGATGGGACTGTTCCTTCAGAACATCGCCTTCGCTCCGTCCGGCATGCTCTCGCGCCGCACGGTGGTCGAGCAGATCGGCGGGTTCGAGGAGGCGTTCCGCGACCTCTTCGAGGATCAGGTTTTCGCGGCGAAGGTCTGCCGAACGACGCCGGTCTACGTCTCGGGACGCTGCTGGTACCGCTACCGTCAGCATCCGGCTTCGTGCTGTCTCACCGCGGCGCGCGAGGGTCAACTCGACGCCGCGCGAGCCCGTTTCTTGCGATGGGTCGTCGGCTACCTCGAGCGGGAGGGCTTGAGCGGGAGCGACGCGTGGCGTGTCGCCCGCGCGCAGCTTCGCCGGCACTCCCCCGCCGGCCGTCTGCTCGCCCGAGCTGCGGGAGCCGGCAGGCTCATCCGTCAGCTCGCGGTCGCCGCCTCAAGCGGAGGAAAGGGTGACGGCTGACGACGTGCCACGGATCTCCGTCATCGTGCCCTTTCTGAACCAGGAGAGGTTTCTCTCCGAGGCAGTCGAGAGCGTCCTCGCTCGGACCTACGACGACTGGCAGCTTCTGCTCGCCGACGACGGCTCCACGGATGCGAGCCCCGACATCGTCTGCGAAAACGCCGACCGCCGTCCGGGCCGCATCGTCTTTCTGGCGCACCCGAACGGCGCTCACGGGCCGCCGCTCGCCCGCAACGCAGGGCTCAGGCACGCGGCGGGCGACTACGTCGCGTTCCTCGATGCCGAAGACGTATGGTTGCCGCGGAAACTCGAAGAACACACGGCGATCCCGAGACCGGTGAGCACCCTCGTGCAACGAGCGCTGGCCGGCGACGTCGGCGGATTGGACACGACGGTGCCCGACGTCTACGACGATCCGGCGTCCTACGCGAAGATCTGCCTCCGCGCTCCGGTGCTCGCTTCGCGGACCGTCTGGGGCCGCTATCGCCAGCATGCCGGGTCCAGCACGACCCGCGCGGCGAGCCGCGGAGACGAACGCGGGGTCCGCGCGCGCTTGCTGACATCGATCCGCTACCTGTCCGCTCAGGGATTTCAGGACTCCGGTGTCTACGCGACACACGGTCGGCAGCCGTTCGAGTGTGCGCAGCCTCTGCTCAGCCGTGTCACAACACGCTTCAGGCTCGGTGCGTAGCATGCGACCGCACATCGCGCGGCTGCCCGTCATTCGTCGGCTGCGCTGCCTCCAGTTCAGACGGCTCCGCCCACTCGCGGACGGGCGCCAGCGCGGGCTCCCGATCGTCCGCTATTACTGGGGCGAGTTCCTCGAGCGCCACCGCGGCGAAATCCACGGCCACGCGCTCGAGATCGGAGGTACGGAGACAATCCGCCGATACGGGGGTGCGGCGCTGACGCGCGCCGACGGTCTCGACCTCGCTCACCACAGCCCCGAGATTACGGTTGTCGCCGACCTGACCCATGCGGACGAGGTCGCCGCCGAGACGTACGACTGCTTCGTGAACCAGTTCACCACGCACCTGATCTACGACATAGAGTCGGCCCTTTTTCACTCGCTCCGGATCCTCAAGGCCGGCGGCACTCTGCTCATCAACTTCCCCAGCGTGGAGTACTGCTTCGCGCGAGGCCTCGACATGGGCACGGGCGGACCCCTCTACGTCTTCTGGCAGTTCACCCCGATCCAAGTCGAGAACCTGCTGCGCCGAATGGGCCTGACGGAGAGCGAGTTCGAGCTCGAGGTCTTCGGCAACCTTTTCGCGCGCGTCGCGTACCAGCTCAATCTCCCTGCGGACGAGCTCACTCGCCGCGAGCTCGATTACGTCGACGAGGGGCATCCGCTGCTGATCTGCGTCCGCGTCACGAAGCCGCGCCACTGGGACGTACCGACGCCGGAGCACCGCATCCCCTGGCTGCCGGGCGTGACGCCAGCTCGCTGGGACCCCGTCCTTGGACACTATGCGGCCTGACCGCTTCCCCCTCGTTCGACGGTTGCGGCGGAAGAAGAGAGAGGGAAACCGTCCTGTCGTCCTCCTCTACCACCGGATCGGTCGCTTTCGGCCCGACCCGCAACTCCTATCCGTGACGCCCGAGCATTTCGCGGAGCACCTCGAAGTCATCGCCGAAAAGTACGTACCCGTTCGGCTCGCGGACCTGGCCGGTGCCGACCGGGAAGCGGGCGCCCCAGCGCGCGCGCTTGCCGTAACGTTCGACGACGGCTACGCCGACAACCTCGACTCGGCGAAGCGGCTGCTCGAACGGAGCGGTCTTCCGGCGACGGTGTTCGTGACTTCCGGGTACGTCCGGCGTGGCCGCCCCTTCTGGTGGGACGAGCTCGAGAGGCTTCTGCTCCGGCCGGGGTGCCTTCCTGGCGCGCTCACGCTCGAGGTCGCGGGCGAGACGCTTCGGTGGGAGCTCGGCGACGACTCGGAGTACACACCGGCCCGCTTTGCCAAACGGGTGGGCTGGAACGTCCTCGAGCGCCGAGACCCAGGGCCGCGGCAGCGAATCTACCGTGAGCTCTGCGCTCGTCTGCGAGTACTCGACGACCCGGCGAGGGAGGCTGTCCTCGCCGACCTCCGCTCGGCGGCCTGGATCGCGGATACTGCCGAAACCGAGCTGCCTCGTCCGCTCACCGTCGGCGAGCTCAGGCGCCTCGCCGAAGGCGGGCTGATCGAGATCGGCGCGCACTCCGTCACGCATCCCGTGCTGGCCCAGCTGCGGCCTCACGAGCAGCGGGCGGAGGTCGAGGGCAGCAAGGACGAGCTAGAGGCGGTGCTGGCGCGGCCGGTCACATCGTTCGCCTACCCCTATGGCACTCAGGCGGACTTCGACGAGACCACCGTAAGGCTCGTGCGCGGAGCGGGCTTCCGGCACGCCTGGACCAGCACCCCCGGTGGCCTCGACGGCGAAGCCGATCCGCTCCGGCTTCCCCGCTTCGTCGTCCGCGACTGGAGCGGCGACGGCCTGGCCCGTCGTCTCTCGGCGATCGAGGCGTGACCCTGAAAGAGGCCACCCGGCGTGCACGAGCAGAGTGAGCCGACACTGTCGCGAGGCGGAGTCGATCCGCCGCTCGACGAGCGTCAGGGTCCCGCCGCGAGGACGACGCTCGTCGTCGGGCCGCCCGGCGGCTGGCAGGCGCTCGACGTCCGCGAGATCTGGCGGTATCGAGATCTTCTCTACTTCCTCGTCTGGCGCGAGGTCAAGGTTCGTTACAAGCAGACCGTGATCGGTGGCGCCTGGGCCGTCCTTCAGCCCTTCATGACAATGGTCGTGTTTTCCGTGATCTTCGGTCTCCTGATCGACGTACCATCCGACGGGGTTCCGTACCCCGTCTTCTCGTTTGCTGCTCTCGTCCCGTGGACGTTTTTCGCGACGGCGCTGGCGCGCGGCGGAAACAGCCTCGTCCAGGACCCAAGCTTGCTTTCGAAGGTGTACTTCCCGCGGATCACGCTCCCGCTCGCCGCCGTGTCGTCGCTGCTCGTCGACTTCGCGATCGCATTCGTGATCCTCATCGGGATGATGCTCTTCTACGGGATCGTCCCCGGCGTCGCCTCCCTCGCATTACCGCTCTTCGTCGTGCTGGCCTACGTCACGGCCCTGGGCGTCGGGTTCTGGCTCTCGGCCGCGAACGTGAAATACCGCGACATCAACTATGTGATTCCCGTGCTCGTACAGTTCTGGCTCTTCCTGACACCCATCGCCTATCCAAGCAGCCTGATCCCGGAGGCTTGGCGGGCGCTCTACGGCCTGAACCCGATGGTCGGCGTCGTCGAAGGATTTCGCTGGGCGCTGCTCGGCACGGAGAGCGCCACCTCCGCCTCGCTCCTCGTATCGGCGGCGGCCGCGCTCTTGCTCTTTGGCAGCGGCATGCTGTACTTCCGACGGATGGAACGCGAGTTCGCCGATGTCGTCTGATCGATGAGCGCTGTCGCCGTTCGCGCCGAGAACCTCGGCAAGCTCTACCGCGTGGGCGGCCCGCGCGCCGCCTACGGCTCGCTGCGCGAGAGTCTTGTCGACGCGGCGCAGACGCCGATCCGGGCGCTGCGCGGGGGACTTCAGCGGCCGGAGACGTTCTGGGCGCTGAAGGACGTCGCCTTCGACGTCGGCTGGGGCGAAGTCCTGGGCATCGTCGGCGCGAACGGCGCCGGCAAGAGCACGCTCTTGAAGATCCTGTCACGCGTCACGTACCCCACGACAGGACATGCGCGGCTACATGGCCGCGTCGGCGCGCTCCTCGAGGTCGGTACCGGATTCCACGCGGAGCTCACCGGCCGCGAGAACATCTACCTGAGCGGCGCGATCCTCGGCATGCGGAAGTCCGAGATCGAGCGGAAGTTCGACGCCATCGTCGACTTCACCGAGTTGGAGAGGTTCCTCGACACGCCCGTGAAGCGGTACTCGAGCGGCATGTACATGCGCCTGGCGTTCTCGGTCGCCGCCCATTTGGAGCCGGAGATCCTGGTCGTCGACGAGGTCCTCGCCGTCGGTGATGCCGCCTTCCAGAAGAAGTGCCTCGGCAAGATGGACAGTGCGGCCCGCGAGGGGCGGACGATCCTGTTCGTGAGCCACAACATGCCTGCCATTCAGGCGCTCTGTCATCGCGCGCTCTGGCTTCGGGATGGCCGGATCGTCGAGGAGGGGCCGCCTGCGTCCGTCGTGGAGAGCTACATCGCCTCGGCGGTCGAGACGGGGCGCTTCCCCCTCGCGGAGCGGGAGGATCGCTCGGGCGACGGCAGCGCGCGCATCGTCTCCTTTGAGGTCGAGAGCGCCGATGCCGACCGCGTTATCCGGCCGGGGAGCCGCCTCGTGCTACGCCTCGGCTACCGCAGCGACCGGCCGGTGAGGTACCCACAGTTCGTCATCACCATCAGCGACCACCTCGATGTCGGCCTCTTCCTGCTGCACAGTGAGTTCACGAACAGGCTGCCCGAGACGCTGCCGCCTGAGGGCGTCGTCACGTGCGAGACCGATCCGATCCACCTGACGCCCGGACGCTGCATCGTCCACCTCGAGCTGCTGAAGGGAAATGTCCAGGCAGATTTGATCCCCCACGCGGGCACGTTCGAGGTGCATGACGACGACGTGTTCGGCACCGGTATGATGCCGCCCCGGGACTGGGTGCGGTACGTTCTGGGGCAGCGCTGGTGGCTGGAGAACGAACGTGTGCCGGGAGAAGGCGTCCAGTCATGAATGCCGGAGCGAGCCGCGACGCGAGCCCCGATTTCGATCGGCCGGTCACAGAAGACCAACGGGGAACCGTGCTGCTCTTCCTGCACATTCCGAGAACCGGGGGCAGCACGCTCCTGCGCCTTCTCGACCGCCAGTACGGTGGTGAAGCGGTCCTGAAGGCCTATGACGCCGGCTCCGCCGACGAGGTCGTGCGCCTCCACGCCGAGCGGCCGGCTCGAACGCGCGTCATCGCCGGTCACTTCTACTACGGCGTCCACCGCCGGTTGGCGGCGTCGTGCCGTTACCTGACGTTCCTGCGCGACCCCGTTGAGCGCGTCGTCTCGCACTACCACTTCGTCCGTAGTCGGCCGGAGCACTACCTCCACGCCGCCGCCGCGACGATGAGCCTGCCCGAGTACGTCGAGTCGTGTGGCGCCGCGGAACCGAACAACGACCAGACGCGCCTCCTTGCCGGCGAGGAGATGCTCCCGAGCGACGGGACGGCGTCGGACGCCATGCTCCCCGTCGCCAAGCAGAACCTCGACAGCCACGCAGCCGTCGGTCTCACGGACGCGTTCGACGCCTCGATCGTCGTGATGCAACGAGTCTTCGGCTGGGGGCGTCCCTTCTACGTTCTGGAGAACAGGAGCGTCCGCGAGCGGGGGGATCGTCTCCCGCCCGACGTGCGCGACCTCATCCGCATCCGCAACGCGCTCGACCTCGAGCTGTACGAACACGCGCGCGAGCTGTTTCGCCGCCGGGTCGCCGAACAAGGGAACGCCTTTCGACGCGACGTGCGCGTCTTCAGTGTGCTGAACATGTTTCACCGGAGAGCGGTGCTGGCGGCCGCCTCTCGTGCACGCTTCCGCCAAATCCGCGCATGAGCGCCCGAACGCAGCGCCCGCTTCGCATTCTGCAGGTGAGCACCGCGGAAGTTCGGGGCGGTGCCGAGCAGGTGGCCTCGAATCTGTTCAGGGCATATCGCGCGCACGGCCACGACGCCTGGCTCGTGGTCGGCGAAAAGGACGGCGACGA
>Ga0081538_10000829_pt1 | contig 33523 bp, 27 predicted proteins | sample TabmetS5T2R1_FD_71022 | JGI IMG/M metagenome (GOLD analysis project Ga0081538, IMG submission 71022) | Tabebuia heterophylla rhizosphere microbial communities from the University of Puerto Rico - S5T2R1 | ecosystem: Host-associated > Plants > Roots > Rhizosphere ...
CGTCAGCTCCCCGGGCGAAGCTGCGGACGCGGTCGGCGTCGCCGGAGCGGCCGGTGAGGACGATCACGGGCAAGTCAGGGTCAAGCCGAGACGCCAGGCCGTCGGCGGCCCTCAAGCGGTCGAGCAGGTCAAGGCCGCTGCCGTTCGCGAACGCGAGGTCCAGCACCACGAGGCTGGGCTGGCGCACCTCGATCGCGCGCACGCCCTCCTGCGGGCTACTCGCGCCGGCGACCCGGAAGCCGTCCGCTTCTAGGTTGTCGAGCAGGAAAGAGCGCGTGGCGTCGTCATCCTCAACCACCAGGATCAGGCGCTCGTCGTTCACACCCGCAGAGGAGCTGCGACGGAGAAGCTCGCCCCCGCCGCCTGCCGCACGAGCGCTGGTCTCGCGTTCCGTTTCGTCGGGGCGCGGGTAAGGATTGGCTCATCACTGGCTTGGCCGGTGGTCTTGGCGGGACGGCCGTGGCGTGGGCCCGTCTTCCCGGCACCGTTGACGGCGGGCATGACCTACGTGGTGGACATCAAGGATCCGCGTAACGAGGAGAGCCTGGAAGCGTTCCCCAAGACGCTCGCGGATGAGGAGATCCGCGACTGGTGGGCGACTCTCTGTCGCGGACCAGTGACAGATCTGCCGACCGCCGACGAAGTAGCGATCGAGTACGCACTCAGTTACGAGGAGGGCGGGTCGGTCGCGGTCATCCACAAGGACGGCGAGGGACGTTTGATCGACTCCGGACTGTTCGCGCGGGAGATTCGCTGACGCGCCCGGCCCGCCGGCCTTTGCCCAAGCTCATCAATCGAGCCTGGCCACCTCGCCGGTTGCGGAGCGCTCCACCCGGGCTCGCGCCGGAACACGCGGCACGCGCGGTCAAGGCCGTACTCTCCACCCTCGCGGAGCGGATCACCAGGAAGGAGGCCCGGGTGCTCGCCATGCATCTCCGCAGGGGGCTGAGACCCTTCCTCAAGGCCGGCGGAAGGCGGCCTGAGAGATTCGCGCTCGAGGAGTTCGTGGACCGCGTGCGCGGGCGCGACGCGGGTAGGGTCGGGGTTCCCCGGCCGAGGAGATGCGGCGATGGACGATCAGCGGGTCCGCGAGACGCTGGCGGCGATGGTCACCACCCTCGATACGGACGGGTGCTGGCACACCGGCGGCCGGGGAATCGCGCCCGAGCGATGCTGATATCGCTTCCGCGCCGCGGTCTGACTAGGGCTTGTGCGCGACCAGCACGGCGTCCATGTAGCGGCGCTCGGCGATCTCCAGATCGGCGAAGCCCAGTTCGCTCAGCCGCTCGACCGTGTCGGCCTCCGGCATCAACCTGTCGGGAGCTTCGTCCTCGACGTAGTGCAGCACCCACTGGCGCAGGAGGTCGTACTTCTCTCGGGGCAGCAGGACGTCGAAGAACAGGTTGACTTGGTGGCGCAAGTCCCGGTGATGGGCCTCTCCCGCCTGGGCGTACTTGTCGGCGTTGACGAACAGCCCTGAGGGTGCGAGCACCCGCCAGATCTCGTCCTCGACGCGCGCCCGGTGGTCGACCGTCATGTTGTGTAGCGCGTTGCCCGAGGCGATGAGGTCGAAGGCGCCGCTCGGCATGGCCTCGAGGTAGTGCAAGGCGTCATCGACCACGATCTCGAGCCTTCCGCCCGCGAGTGCCTCCGCCAACCGCTCGCGCGCCCGTTCGATCATCTCCGGCTCGTTGTCGACGCCGGTCACGGTGAGCTTGTCGTCGGTGAGCAGGAGCCCGGTGATTGAGCCATCGCCCATGCCGATGTCGAGCGCGCGCAGCAGACCATGGCGGCGCTCGGTGAACGCTGTCACGATGCCGCGGACGACTTCATGCAACTCGCCCATGGACGGGCGGGCAAGGCGCCACAGGTCAAACTCGTCGGTGAGCGTCCCTGAGAACCGCCGCTCACCAAGGCCGTTCATCCGCCGATCTTCATATTGGGTGTTGCTGCGCATTCGCTGCTGTCCCTTTCTTGGCTGCCAGCAATCAGATCTGGCCGCAGCACAACACCATCCGCTGACATTCCGCTGACGTCTCACTGACGGCCACCACGACGAAACCCTCCCGGCCGCTTTGGCGCATCGGACGGACGGTTACAGTTCGAACGCCCTACTTGATCTGGTCGTACACCTTGAACATCGGCAGGTACATCGCGATCACGATGAAGCCGACGATGGCGCCGACCAGGATGATCATGATCGGCTCGAGGATCGAGGTGAGCGCCTTGACCGCGGCCTCCACCTGCTCCTCGTAGAAGTCGGCGACCTTGGTCAGCATCGTCTCGAGGGCACCGGTCTCCTCGCCCACGCCGATCATCTGGGTGACCATGACCGGGAAGGCCTCGGGCACCTCGCTCATCGGCTGGGTGATCGTTCCGCCCTTCTTGACGGACTCGCGGACGCCCTCCATCGCCTGCTCGATCACGCGGTTGCCGGACGTCCTGCCGGTGATGTCGATCGCCTCGAGCATCGGCACGCCGGCCGAGATCAGGCCCGAGAAGGTTCGTGAGAAGCGGGCCAGGGCGACCTTCTGGACGATGTCGCCGATCTTCATCGGGAACTTCAGCTTGAGGCGGTCCCACTGCATGCGGCCGCGCTCGGTCCGCTTCCAGTAGCGGAACAGCCAGATCACGCCGGCCGTGATCGCGAGCATCACGTACCAGCGGCCCGTGATCATGTGGGAGAGCCAGACCGTGAACTTCGTGATTGCGGGCAGCTCGCCGCCGAAGTCCTCGAAGATCTTCTCGAACACCGGCACGAGGAACGCCACGAGCGCAAACAGGACGACGAACGCGAAGCCCGCGATCAACGACGGGTAGATCATCGCCGCCTTGATCTGGCGCCGCAGCGCCGCGTCCTTCTCGAGCTGGGTCGCGACGCGCACCAGCGTCCTGTCCAGGATGCCGCCGGTCTCGCCGGCCTGCACCATCGCCACGTAGAGCTCGTTGAAGACGTCTGGGTGTCGCGCCAGGGCGGCCGACAGGGAGACGCCTGCCTCGACGTCCTTACGGACCTCGATCCAGGTCTCGCGGAGCTTGTCGTTCTCCGTCTGCTCCTCGATCACGTACAGCGCGCGGAGCAGCGACATGCCGGACTGCACCATCGTCGCGAGCTGGCGCGTGGCGACCACGAGGTGGTCGGCCTTGACCCTGCGGAAGCGCGCGAGGATGTCGCCGGCGCTGGCCGGCTTCTGCTCCTCGATGTCGACGACGATCAGGCCCTTCGAGCGCAGCTGCGCCGCCACGGCCTGCTTGTCGCCCGCGTCCATCTCGCCCCTGGTCGCGACCCCGGAGAGATCGAGTGCCTTGAACGCGTAGCTGGCCATCTCGCTAGGCCGCCCTCACGGTGCCCATGAGGCGCCGGAGCTCCTCGGGGGCGCTCGAGCGCGCCTCGGCCAGCTCGCGCGTGATCTTGTGCTGGCGCACGAGCTGCGCGAGTGAAGCGTCCATCGTCTGCATCCCGAACTGGCCGCCGGTCTGGAGCGCCGAGTAGATCTGGTGGGTCTTGCCCTCACGGATCAGGTTGCGGACCGCGGGGGTCGGCACGAGGACCTCCGCTGCGACGCAGCGGCCCTGGCCGTCGGCCGTCGGCAGGAGCTGCTGGGTCACGATCCCCTGCAGCGCCACGGAGAGCTGGACGCGGACCTGCTGCTGTTGCTCGGGCGGGAACACGTCCACGATGCGGTCCACCGTCTGCGCCGTGTCCTGCGTGTGGAGCGTGGCGAAGACGAGGTGCCCCGTCTCGGCAGCCGTCAGCGCGGTCGAGATCGTCTCGAGATCTCTCATCTCGCCGACGAGGATCACGTCCGGGTCCTGACGCAGGCCGGCCTTGAGGCCCTGCGCGAAGCTCTTCGTGTCCGCCCCCAGCTCGCGCTGGTTGACGATGCACTTCTTGTGCTTGTGCAGGAACTCGATCGGGTCCTCGATCGAGAGGATGTGCTCGTGGCGCGTCTCATTGATGAGGTCGAGCATCGCGGCGAGCGAGGTCGACTTCCCGGACCCGGTGGGGCCGGTGACCAGCACGAAGCCGCGCGGCTTCGTCGTGAAGTCGGCGAGCACCGGCGGCAGCCCGAGCGAGTCGAGCTTGGGCATCTCCTGCGGGATCAGGCGTAGCGCGGCCGAGACCGCTGCGCGCTGGAAGTACGCGTTGACGCGGAAGCGCGCCTTGCCCGGGATCGAGTAGGCGAGGTCGACCTGCCAGTCGGTCTCGAGCTTCTGACGCTGGTCGTTCGTGAGGATCGAGTACACGACCTCACGGGTCGTCTCCGGCGTCAGGCGCGGGTAGTCCAGCGCGTGCAGACGGCCGTGATGGCGGATCATGGGCGGTGAGCCTGCTGTCAGGTGAAGGTCGGAAGCGTTCCGTTCCATCACCTGAAGCAGGACCTCTGCGAAGTCGAACTCCATGGTGTCTCCTATCGGCGGGATGGCCGGATCACGTGACTCTGGCCACCTCGGCTATGGACGTGATGCCGTTTTTGACCTTCTCGAAGCCGTCTGCGGGGAGCGTTTGCATGCCCTGCGAGACGGCGACCTTGCGGATGTCGTCGGCCGACGCGCGCTCGACGGTGAGGTCGCGGATCTCGTCCGAGACGACCATCACCTCGTACAGGCCCGTGCGGCCCTTGTAGCCCGAGCCGCTGCAGCGGGTGCAGCCCCCCGACTCGTAGGCGTCGAGGTCGGAGGCCACCTGAAAGCCGGCCTGGTCGAGCGACGACGCGCTCAACGTCGTCGGCTTCTTGCAGTACGTGCAGAGCCGGCGCACGAGCCGCTGGGCGACGATCGCCACGATTGCCGACGCCGACAGGAAGGGCTCGATGCCCATCTCCGTGAGGCGCGTGACGGCCGACGGTGCATCGTTGGTGTGCAGCGTCGACAGCACCAGATGCCCGGTCAGTGCCGACTCGACGGCGATCTTCGCCGTTTCGCTGTCGCGGATCTCGCCGACCATGATCACGTCGGGGTCCGCGCGCAGCATCGAGCGCAGGCCGCCTGCGAAGGTCAGGCCCGCCTTGAGGTTGACCTGGAGCTGGTTGATCCCCGCGAGCTGGTACTCAACCGGGTCCTCGATCGTGATGATGTTGCGGCCGGGATCGTTGATCTCGTTGAGCGCCGCGTAGAGCGTCGTCGACTTGCCCGAGCCGGTCGGCCCGGTCACCAGCACCGCGCCGTAGGCGCGGCGGAAGGCGTCCTCGAAGAGCTCCGTGCTCCTCCCCGACATCCCCAGCGAGCCGAGGCCGATCATCGCCTGCGACTTGTCGAGGATGCGCATCACGACTCCCTCGCCGTCCACGCGCGGCATCGTCACGACGCGCGTGTCGATCGAGTGGCCCTCCACGGTCAGGGAGACGCGGCCGTCCTGCGGCAGCCGCTTCTCGGCGATGTCCAAGCCCGCCATGATCTTCACGCGCGAGATCGTGCCCGCGATCATGCGCTTGGGGATCTGGGCCGACTCGCGCAGCACGCCGTCCACCCGGAAGCGCACACGCATCTCGCGGCCCTCGGGCTCGAAGTGGATGTCGGAGGCGCCCTCCTCGACCGCCTGGGCGACGATCGAGTTGACGAGCTTCATGACGGGCGCGTCCTCCGCCGACTCGCGGATCTCGATGACGTCGGGGAGCTCCTCCTCGCCCTCCTGGACCGCCTCGGCGACGGCCTCGTCGAGCCGGCTCATGCGCCCGATCAGACCGTCGATGTCCTCCGGCGAAGCCACCACGGCGCGCACCTCGCGGCCGGTGCGCAGCTTCAGGTCGTCGAGCGCGAGCACGTTCGACGGGTTGGACATCGCGACGATCAGCCCGCCCTCGTCGTCGTAGCCGATCGGCGCGGCGCCGAGCCGACGGGCCATCTGAGCCGGGATCAGGTTGAGGGCCGCGAGGTCCGGCTTGAAGAGCGTCAGGTCGACGTGGTAGAGGCCGAAGCGCTGCGCGACGGCACGCGAGAGCTGGTCGCCGTTGATGGCGCCGGACTCGACGAGCGCGTGCTCGGCAGAGTGGCCGCGCGTCTGAGCCTGCGCGACGATCGGGTCCACCTCATCGCGCGCGAGCAGGCCCATGTCGACGATCACGTCCGCGATCGGGCGTGTGCGGCTGCCCTTCGGCAGGGGCGGCGTCAACCCGCCCTGGGTGCCGTTCATCGCGCGTCCGCTACGACCTGGACCAGCGAGGCGGCGTCGATGTAGCCCTCAAGCAGTCGCGCCGTGCCCTGGCGGTCGATCACGACCACCGCCGGGGTCTGGCTGACGCCGAGGTCCTCGACCATCGAGCCGTACTTGTCCACGTTCCCAACGTGGTCGCTGAGGACGAGCACGTCGCGCGTCTCGCGGTCGAGCGCGCGGACCGCGGAGCTCACCGCCCGGTCATCCGCACCCTGCGGGTTCCCGAAGAAGATCACGACCTTGCGATGGGCCGCCACCGCGCGCTCTGCCTTCAGGTGCGCGTTGGTGTTGGGTACGCCTACGCCCAGAGCGCTCGCGTCGACGCCGAAGCTGCTCCCGACGCCGGCCACGATCCCCTGGGCAAACTGGCCGTACTGGCCGCCCGGAAGGCCGCTCTCGAGCTTGGCGGGAGCGGATACGGACTGCGGCTCGTTGACTCCGGAGAGCTCGAAGCGCAGGTCCATGTCGACCGGCCGGTTGGCGTCTCCCTTGCCGGAGAGCTCGAACGTCAGCCGGCGGATGATGTCGTCCTTCCCGACCCAGACCTCGAGCTCGGCGTCACTCAGCAGCCCGCCCAGGCGCTGGGCGGCGTCCGGGAGCGGCGAGGCGTCCAGCTGACCGGCGTCGGACATCGCCTGTGCGATCTGGGCGATCGCGGCTGCCGCATCGACGTCGGCCGAAAGCTGGGTGGTCTCGATGCCGTCGATCTCCCCGCCGTCCTCGGAGCTGACCTTGCGCAGCCAGCCGCCGGGTTCGAGATTCAGCTGGAGCGAGTCCTGCTGCGCCGCGCCGGCGCCGCTCTCGCGAGCCTCGACGACCTTGTCCCACGCGTCCTGCGGGACCGCGAAGGCGCTGTCGCCGCGCGTGAACCAGGCCTTGTCGCCTGTGGTCCCGAAGCCGCCCTCGAGGTCGAGGTTGGCGCTCTCGGCGTCCACGTTGACCTCGATGTCGGCGACCGGCATCTCCCGCGGCCCGCGGTCCTCGAACACGCCCGAGGCCTCGAGCACGTTCTTCTGGCGGAGCGAGCTGAACGAGAGCTCGCCCTCGAAGCGCGCGCTCTTCAGATCAGCGTTCGTGAACGCGGCCTCGAGCTGCTGCTTGGGCGTGAGCTGCGGCGCTGCCTCCGACGGCTGCGCGGCAGGCTGCGCGGAATCGCTCGACGCGGCGTTGCGCGAGTTCTGCACGGCGAAGACGGTGGCGCCGAGCAGCACGACGCCGAGGAGGGCTAGGAGAAAGGGGCGGGAGACGGACATTGCCTGCCATATCGGCAGCCCGCCGGCGGGGGTTTAGGGGCAGGCGGATGTACTAGACACCGGGTTGGACGCCGCCCGGCGCATGACCTCCACCGGCGCCGGGCGCCCGGTCCAGCGCTCGAAGCTGAGCGCTCCCTGCCGCACGAGGACCTCCAGGCCGTCGACCACCCGCGAGCCGCGCGCTTTCGCCCAGCGGACGAGCGGGGTCGGGTCGGGGCCGTAGACGAGGTCGACGACGGTGGCGGTCTCGACAAGCGGAAGGGCGTCGAGGCTGTCGTCAGCCGAGAGCCCGACCGAGGTGGCATTGACGAGCAGCTCCGCGGACCCGGGGCGGTCCGCCTGGGCGACCCCGAGCTTGTCGGCGAGCCGACGGGCCTTGTCGGCGCTGCGGTTCCAGACCGTGACCTCGGCGCCCGCCTCCCGCAGCGCCCACGCTGCGGCGCGCGCGGCGCCGCCCGCGCCGAGCACGAGCGCGCTCGCCGGGCGCTTCTCTCCCAGCGCGTCGAGCAGCCCCCCGGCGTCGGTGTTGTCGCCCCCGATGCCGCCGTCCTCCTCGAAGCTCAGCGTGTTCACCGCGCCGATCGCCGCGGCGGCCTCGGTCAGTTCGTCGGCGAGGTCGTGGGCGGCAAGCTTGTGCGGCAGCGTCACGTTCGCTCCCCGGTAGCCCGAGCCGGGAAGGGCGCGTGCGGTTTCGGAGAAGCGCTCCGGGGGCACCGGCAGCTGGAAGTAGCGCCAGTCGAGCCCGACTTCGGCGAACGCCGCGTTCATCATCGCCGGCGAGCGGCTGTGGCCGACCGGGAAGCCGAGGACGCCGGCGAGGGTGCTCAACAGTTCGTCGGCGACTTGCCCCCGCGCTCCTCGCGCGCGGCGTTGTACTCGTCGACGTAGCGCTGGAACTCGGCGTCGGTCTCGGCGAACTTGTGCTTCCCGTTGCCGCAGACCGCCGCGACGTAGAACAGGTAGCCGGTTCGCGCGGGGTTGGCGGCCGCCCGGATCGACGCGAGGCCGGGGTTGCCGATCGGGCCGGGTGGCAGCCCAGCGTGCACGCGCGTGTTGTAAGGGCTCTGGTTGGCGAGCTCGGACTGCTTGAGCGGCTCGCTCCAGTTGCCGGTGACGAAGCGCACGGTGGCGTCGATGCCAAGGCTGATGTCGTTTTTCAGCCGGTTGTAGATGACCGACGAGACGAGCCGCCGTTCCTTCGGGACCGCCGCCTCGCGCTCGATCAGCGAAGCGATGATCAGCACGTCGTAGGCGGTCAGGTTCTTGCGCTTGGCGTAGCTCAGGTCGACCTTGTCGAAGTTGCGCTGGAACGCGTCGAGCTGCGCCCCGACGAGCCCGCGGGCCGGGCGGCCCTTGCGGAGCTCGTAGCTGGCCGGGAACAGGAAGCCCTCGAGGCTCCGCCCCCGCGGCGCGCCGTAGCGGCGCGGGTCGAGCGCGGGGTGGCGGCGGCTCGCACGCAGGTAGCGGCCGGGCACGCCCGCCTGCTTGACGATCGGCGCGATCTCCCGCCGCGAGAGGCCCTCGGGCAGCTGCACGACCGTGATGTTCGGCGGCACACCGCGCTCGAGCGCGTCGAGCGCGGCGGCATAGCTCATGTCCTCGCGCATCTCGTACGAGCCCGGCTTGAGGTCGCCGCTGCGGCCGGCGAGGCGGGCGCGGAGCTCGAAGAAGCCGGCGCTCGAGATCACGTCCTTCTCCTCGAGCAGTTTCGCGATGTCGCCGAGCGTCGCGCCCTGCGGCACGCTCACGCGCACCACTCGGCCGCCGCCGTCGTCCTTGAAGGGCTGGAACAGCGACACGAGCACCCACGCGACCGCGCCCAGCGCCACCAGCGTGATCGCGGCCGCGAGCAGGCGGCCCCAGCGCGGGCCGCTGCGGCCCCCATCCCCCGCGCCGCCGCGGCGCCCGCCGCGGTCGGGACGCTCGGCGCCCGGCGCGGGATCGACCTCGGCGAGCCAGTCGTCCGGTTGGCCGTGGGCCGGAGGCGGCGGCGCGGTCACGGTGGCGACGGCGGCGTAGCCCGCGCGTTCGGCCCGCCGGGCCTCGCGCTCACGGCGAGCTGCCTCCCGCTCCTCGGGTGTACGTCCGCCCGGCACGGGCGGCGCGCCTGAGCTCACTCGGAGGTTCCCGCCCCAGCACGAGCAAGGTAGCTCTCCAGTAGGTGCGCGGCTGCCCGTGAGTCCGCGTCACCCTCACCCCCGGTGCGCTCGGCGAGCCGCGTGGTCATGCGCTCGTCGTGAAGCTCCACCGGTACGGACACTCTCCGTTCGAGCCGCTCGGCAAACCTGCGCGCCAGCTCCGCCTGGTGACCCTCGTCCCCGGCGAGCGTGAGCGGCAGGCCCACGATGATGCGCTCGGCGCCCGTCTCCTCGGCCAGCCGCGTCAGCGCGGCGAGCCCGTTGCTCGTGTCCGGCCGCTCGACCGCGGGCAAAGGCGTGGCGAGGGTCCCCGACGGATCGGAGATCGCGCAGCCGCAACGAGCCGCCCCGTGGTCGAGCGCAAGTATGCGCATCAGCCGAGCGCCTTCTCGATCTCGAGCTTCGCGGTGGCGAGCGCCTCGGGCAGCTTCTCGGGATCGCGCCCGCCCGCCTGGGCCATCGTGTCGCGCCCGCCCCCGCCGCCGCCCGCGACCTTGGCCGCCGCACGGATCACGTCGCCCGCCTTCACGCCCCGATCCACCACGGGGGGCGCCACGTTCGCGACGAGATGCACCCGTCCGTCGACCGCGCAGCCCAGAACGACCGCCGACTCGCCGAGCTTCTGGCGCACGGCATCCGAGAGGTCCAGCAGCTCCTTCGCGTCCATGCCCTCCACAGCCTGAACCACAACCCGGACGCCTGAGACGTCCTCGGCCGCGCCCACGAGCTCGTCCGCGACCGCACGGCCGCCGGCAGCCTTCGAACGCTTCTGAAGCTCCTTCACGCGCTCGTTCAGGCGCTCGACGGCGTGGCCGAGCTCGTGCTCCGGAACGCGCAGCAAGCGGCCGAGCTCGTCCAGGCGCTCGGTGCGCTCCCGGAACAGGCGCGCCGCTTCCGCGCCGGTGAGCGCCTCGATGCGGCGCACGTTGGAGGCGCTCGAGGTCTCGGTGGTCACGTGGAAGAGGCCGATCTCGGCCGTGGCCGCCACGTGCGTCCCGCCGCACAGCTCGCGCGACACGTCCTCGATCTCGATCATCCGCACCCAGTCGCCGTACTTCTCGCCGAACAGCGCCATCGCGCCGAGTGCCTCGGCCTCGTCACGGGTGGTCTCGATCGCCCGCACCGGGTGGTTGCCGGACAGCCAGGCGCCCACCCTCAGCTCAACGTCGCGCAGCTCCTCCGGGCTGAGGCGCTCGCCGTGGGTGAAGTCGAAGCGCAGCTTGTCCGGCCCGACGTACGAGCCGGCCTGGCGCACGTGCGTGCCGAGCCGCTCGCGCAGCGCCGCGTGCAGGAGGTGGGTCGCGGTGTGGTTTCGCATCGTGGCGAGCCGCAGCTCGCGTTCGACCAGCGCCCGGGCGCTCTCCCCCGTGCCGAGTTCGCCCTCGAGCGGCTCGAGCGCGAGCGCCTGATCGTCGCCGAGCCTGTACACGTCCACCACCTGTGCGCGGCCGGAGGGGGTCTCAACTATCCCCCGGTCCGATACTTGGCCGCCGCCCTCGGGGTAGAACGGGCTCTCCTCGAGCTTCGCGAGCAGCCAGCCGTTGGCGCCCTCGGCCACGCGCAGGACGGTGTCGGCCTCGGTGGTCTCGTAGCCGACGAAGCGCGTCGTGAAGCCCGCCTCCTTGGCGAAGCGCAGTACGTCCTCGTGCTCCAGGTGTACGTGGCCGCCGCCGGCTTCGGCGCGCGCGCGGGTGCGCGAACTCGGGCGCGCCCGCGAGACCTCGCGGGCCCGCTCCATCAGCTCCTCGAAGCCATGGTCGTCGACCGACAGGCCCTGCTCGGCGAGCAGCTCCTTGGTCAACTCGTAGGGGAAGCCGTAGGTGTCGTGGAGCCGGAAGGCGTCCTCCGCGGACACCCAGGAGGTGCTGTCGGCCTGTGCGCGCTCGACGAGCTCGGCGAGCAGCTTCTCGCCCTGCGCGAGCGTGCGGCTGAAGCTCTCCTCCTCGGCGCGCGCCCAGCGCTCGATGGTCGGCCACTCCGCCTTGAGGTCGGGGTAGGCGTCGCCCATGACCTCGACGGCGCGCTCGTAGAGCCGCGGCAGGAACGCGTCCTCGAGCCCGAGCACCTGGCCCTGCTGCATCGTGCGGCGCATGATGCGGCGCAGGATGTAGCCGCGGTCCTCGTTCGAGGGCACGACGCCGTCGGCGAGCAGGAACGCGGCGGAGCGGCCGTGGTCGGCGAGGATGCGCAGCGCTCGCGTGGTCGGGAAGTCCTGTCCGTAGCTGCGCCCGCTGAGCTCCTCGCCGAGCTGGATCAGCGGCACGAAGAGGTCCGTCTCGTACACCGATTCGACCGCCTGCAGCACCGCAGCCATGCGCTCGAGCCCCAAGCCGGTGTCGATGTTCTTCGTGGGCAGCTCGGGCAGCGACCCGTCCGCCCGCAGCTCGTACTGCATGAAGACGAGGTTCCAGTACTCGAGGAAGCGCTCGGTGTCGTCGCCGGGGCGGTCGGTATCCGGGCCGAACTCCGCCCCGCGGTCGAGGTAGAGCTCGGAGCACGGTCCGCAGGGACCGGTCGGGCCCGACTGCCAGAAGTTGTCGTCGCGGTCGAGCAGCACGATGCGGTCGTCCCGGATCCCAAGGGAGCGCCAGCACTCGATCGCCTCCGTGTCCGGGCCGAGACCCAGCTCCTCGTCACCGCCGAAGACCGAGATCCAGATGTCGTCCTGGTCGAAGCCGAAGCCCTGCGTAGAGAGCTCGAGCGCGAACTCGGCTGCCCCCTGCTTGAAGTAGTCCCCGACCGAGAAGTTGCCCAGCATCTCGAAGAAGGTGAGGTGGCGGTGCGTCATGCCGACGTTCTCGATGTCCGTCGTGCGGAAGCACTTCTGGCACGAGGTGAGCCGCTTGGAGGGCGGCTCCTCCTCGCCGCGGAAGTACGGCTTGAAGGGCTGCATGCCCGCCGTCGTCAGCAGCACGGACGGGTCGTAGGACGACGGAACGAGCGACGCCGACGGCATGCGTCGATGGCCGCGCTCCTCGAAGAACGACAGAAACCGCTCCCGGATCTCGGCAGCCTTCATGACTTTCGAGTCTAAGGGGGGTCAGGCCGCGGACGGCATCTCGTCGCCGCAGCTGAGCGGGCTCGTCTCGTCCCTCGTGGCCGCGCCAATCTCCTCGGTCGAGACGTTCAGCGGGTGGTGGCAGGCTGCCAGGTGGCCGTTCGGATAGCGGACGAGCGGCGGCTCGACCTCGCGGCACACCTCGGTGGCACGCGGGCAGCGCGGATGGAACACGCAACCGCTGGGCGGGTTGATCGGGTTCGGTGGCTCGCCGGACACGACGATCCGCTCGCGGCGGCGGTTCCGCTCGGGATCGGGGATCGGAATCGCCGCGAGCAGCGCCGAGGTGTAGGGGTGGATCGGCTTCGTGTACAGCTCCTCGGCCGGCGAGACCTCCATCAGCTTGCCCAGGTACATCACGGCAATCCGGTCAGACACGTGGCGCACGACCGAGAGGTCGTGGGCCACGAACAGATAGGTGAGGCGGAACTCGTCCTGGAGGTCGTCGAGCAGGTTGATGATCTGCGCCTGCACCGAGACATCGAGCGCCGACACCGGCTCGTCGAGCACGATCAGGCGCGGCTCGAGCGCGAGCGCGCGCGCCACCCCGATCCGCTGACGCTGGCCGCCCGAGAACTCGTGCGGGAAGCGGTTGAGGTGCTCCGGGTGGAGTCCCACGAGACGCAGCAGGTCGCGGACCCGATCCTCGACCTCGTCACGTGGCGTGCCGTGCAGACGCAGCGGCTGCCCGATGATCTGGACAACCCGCTTGCGCGGGTTCAGCGACGCGAACGGGTCCTGGAAGACCATCTGCATCTGGCGCCGCAGCGGTGCGAGCTCCCGGCGGCCGGCCGTGGTGATGTCCTCACCGCGGAACTGGATCGTCCCCTCGGTGGAGTCGATCAGGCGCATGATCGTGCGCGACATCGTCGTCTTCCCGCAGCCGGACTCCCCCACGAGCCCCACCGTCTCGCCCTCGGCCACCGAGAGCGTCACATCGTTCACGGCGTGGACGCGCGCCACCTCGCGGTCGATGAACACGCCCTCCTTGATCGGGAAGAAGACCTTCAGGTGCTCGATCTCGACGAGCGGTTGGGCGCCGTCGCCGGTGGGCTCCTCCGCCTCTTGCCGCGGGACCTCGACGCTCACCGGGAAGTCGCCCCCGCCTTCGGGTCGAGCCCGATCTCCCCGGGCCGCACCTCACGCAGCTCGCGCTTCTGCTCCGGGGAGAGCCAGCAGCGGTCGAGGTGTCCCCGGCGGCTGTCCACGCGCCCCTCAAGGGGCGGCACCTCGATGCACTTGGCGAACTCGTGCGGGCAACGGGGGCGGAAATGGCAGCCCTCGGGCCGGTCCGCAAGCGAGGGCGGCAGACCCGCGATCGCGGGCAAGCGCTCGGGCCGCGGCTGGTCGACGCGGGTGATCGAACCGAGGAGACCCCACGTGTATGGGTGCTGCGGGTCGTAGAAGATCTCGTCGAGCGTCCCCTGCTCGACGATCCGGCCCGAGTACATGACCGCGATCCGGTCGGCGATGTCCGCCACGACGCCGAGGTCGTGGGTCACGAGGATGACGGCGGCGCCGGTCTCGTCGCGCAGCTCGCGGATGCGCTGGAGGATCTGGGCCTGGATCGTCACGTCGAGCGCCGTGGTCGGCTCGTCCGCGATCAGGATCGACGGGTCGCAGGAGAGCGCGAGCGCGATCATCACGCGCTGACGCATGCCGCCCGAGAACTCGTGCGGGTAGGAGTCGAGCCGGTCACGGGCGCGCGGGATCCCGACCTTGTCGAGGAGCTCGATCGCGCGCTCCCGCGCCTGCCGGTCGGGAAGCGCCTCGTGCTCCTGGATCTGCTCGATGATCTGGCGCCCGATCTTCAGCACCGGGTTCAGCGAGGTCATCGGATCCTGGAAGATCATCGCGATCTCGGCGCCACGAACGCGCCGCAGCTGGTCCTCGGACGCCTCGATCAGCTCCGTGCCCTTGTAATGCGCCGTGCCCTCGAAGCTCGCGTTGGGCGACCGGGTGAGGCCCATCAGCGTCATCGCCGTCACCGACTTTCCCGAGCCGGACTCGCCCACCACGGCCAGGACCTCGCCGGCGGCGAGCTCGAACGAGACGCCGTCTACCGCTTGGACCACTCCTTCCTCGGTGGCGAACGCCACGCGCAAGTCGTGGACCGAGAGAAGATGCTCGTCGCCCGCGGGACGCGGAGCCCCGGTGGCCGCCTCGGGGACGCTCATTGCAGCCTGATCCGCGGGTCGAGATACGCGTAGAGGATGTCCACGACGGCGTTCATCGCCACGATGAAGAAGGCAGCGAAAAGCGTGACCGCGAGCACCGGCGGGACGTCGAGCTGGCCGATTGACTCGGCCGCGTACTGACCCACGCCCTGGAGGTCGAAGACCGTCTCGGTCAGGATCGCCCCCCCGCCGAGCACGGCGGCGAAGTCGAGTCCCCACAGGGTGACGATCGGAATCATCGAGTTGCGGAGCACGTGCCGGACCATGATCTGGCGCTCACTCAGCCCCTTGGCCCGGGCCGTCCGGACATAGTCCTCGTTGATCGTGTCGAGGACGTTCGAGCGAAGCACGCGCGAGTAGAAGCCGATGAAGAGGATCGCAAGCGCGGTCCAGGGCAGGATCAGGTGGTAGAACCAATCGAAGGGATCCTCGGTGAACTCGACGTAGCCGCCGTTCGGGAACCAACCGAGCTTGAAGCCCAGGTAGTAGTTCATCAGCGCCCCGATCCAGAAGACCGGCATGGAGATGCCGATCAGGGCGATGATGGTCAGGAAGCGGTCAGCGAATTTCCCCGCCTTGACCGCGCTGTAGAGCCCGAACGCAACCGCGACGAGCATCCACAGGATCGCGGCGCCTATTGCCAGCGCCAGCGTGCGGGGGAGCCCCTTGCGGATCTCCTCGCCCACCGGAAGCTGGGTGAAATACGACTGCAGGTCGCCGGTGAAGACCTTCTTCATGGTGGTCGCGTACTGGACGACGATGTTCTCGTCGAAGCCCCATTCCTTCCGGATCGCCTCGATCTGGGTTTCGGTGGGCTGTCGCCCAGCCATGCGGACCGCCGGATCGCCGTTGGGGATGACGTTGAAGATCAGGAATACGAGCACCGAGACCGCGAACATCACCAGCACCATCTGGACGAGCCGGCGGACGATGAAGCGCGCCATCAGTGCTCGATCCGGACCTTTGCCCTTGGGTCCAGTGCGTCCCGCACGCCGTCGCCGAAGACGTTGAGCGCGAGGACGGTAAGTACGAGCATCGCGCCCGGCACGATCGCCAGGTGCGGCGCCGTGGCGATGCGCTCGACGCCCTCGTCGATCATCGTGCCCCAGGAAGGATTGGGCGGGCGCACGCCCGCCCCAAGGAAGGAAAGGGCCGCCTCGAGCAGGATCGCGTTGGCGATCAGGAGCGTGAAGAAGACCAGGATCGTGGACATCAGGTTCGGCAACACCTCGCCGAACATGATTCGCAGCGGGCCCGCGCCCTGGGCGCGCGCCGCCTCCACGAACTCCTTCTCCCGGAGGGAGAGAACCTGCCCGCGCACGGGGCGCGCCATGTAGGGGATGTACACGAGCCCGATCACGAAGATCGGGATCACGAGTGAGTCGCCGGCGATCGTGACCGGCCCGAGCTGCAGGCCCCCGAGCGCCAGTGCCACGCCGAGCGCCACCCCGAGGATTACCACCGGGAACGACCACATCACGTCGAGCAGGAACCTGATCCCCGTGTCGGTTCTGCCGCGAAGAAAGCCGGCGAGCAGGCCCAGGACAATCGAGAGCACCGTGGTCATGAACGCGGCGGTGAGCCCGATCACCAGCGAGTTGCGCCCGCCGTAGAGCAGTCGGACCATCACGTCGCGACCGTTGCTGTCCGCGCCGAGGAAGAACTGGCCCTTCCAGGTCGGGCCGATCGGGACACCGTTGAGAGCCACCACGTCCGTCTCCTCGCCGTCGATGACAACCGTGTCGGTCAGGTGGTTCTCGTTGGGCCCCGTCTTGGCGACCTGATTGGCCCACAAGGGCGCGGCCAGGCACACGGCCACCAGCAGCACGAAGATGAAGCCGAACAGCAGCGCAACCTTGTTGCGCCTCAGGCGCCGCAGCGCCAGCCGCCACGGCCCGACGCCATGGACGCCCTCCCGCTCGGCCTCGCTCTCCCAGGCCGCCGGACCTTGCAGGGCGGTTTGGTCGGTGACGGGCTCGGTGGCCATCTCCCTCGCTCAGCTCACCCTACCCAACCGGGAGGGCGCTCACGCGCCCCCCCGGGGGCAGACAGTCAGCCCTCTACTTGAGGCACCAGCTCGAGTAGTCGTTCAGGTAGACGGGATGGAACAGCAGGCAGTTCTCGAAGTCCATCCGCTCCGAGAAGAACGTGGAGTTCGTCTCCTGTCCGTAGGGGGCCACGTAGGCATGCTCGACGGCGAACTTGTCCGCCTCGGACGCCTGCTCCGTGGCACCGTCGGCGGGAGCCGCCTCGACCTCCTCAATCAGCTTGTTCAGCTCGGGGTCGTCGACCCGGCCGAAGTTCTGATTGTTCGTCGGCTGGTTGGTGTCCCCGTCGATGAGGAAGAGGAAGTTGGCCGGGTGCGGGAAGTCCTGGAACCAGTTGGTCGCCCCGATCGCGGCCTTCGTCTTGTCGTTACCGACGGTCTGGAAGTAGACGCCGGCGTCGATCACCTTCAGCTCCGCCTTCAAGCCGATCTTGTTGAGCATGTCGGTGAGGTACTGGCCGATCTCGGGCCGGTTCTCGTCGTTGTTCGTGTAGACCTCGACCGACTCGCCCTCGACGCCCTCCTCGGTGATGAGCTGACGCGCCTTCTCGAGGTCGCCCGGCTCGTTCGGGTCGCCGTAGGGACACGGGTCGATCTCCGTGTGCCCCGGCAGGCCCGGCGGCAGGAAGTTGCAGCCCGGCTCGAGCCGCCCGCCGAACAGGCGCGACAGCGCCCGCGAGTCGACGCCGAAGTTGACCGCCTGCCTGACCTTCTCGTTGTCGAAGGGCGGGACGGTCGTGTTCATGAAGAAGTAGTAGGTGTTGACCGAGGGCTGGTCCTTGTACCTGTCGCTGTACTCCGCCTTCACCTGAGGCAGCAGGTCAGCGGGCGGCGGATCCTGCATGAAGTCGAGCTCGCCGCTGATCACGTCCTGCGTCTGGCGCTCGGCCGACTTCACGATCTTCGTGGTGATCGTGTCGATGTTGCCCTTCGGGATGCCCGGGATGTTGAAGTTCGGGTTCTTCTCCATCACGAACTCGCGGTTGGGCACCGACTTCGTGAGCATGTACGGGCCGATGCCCGGCGGGGGGTCGGCGGACAGGTTCTCGAACGGCGTGTCGCCCGGCACGACCCCGGCGAAGTTCATTGCCAGCACGTTGAGGATCGTCCCGTCCGTACCCGTCAGCTTGATCGTGACCTCGCCGGTCTCGTCGTTGGTCTCGATTCCGGAAATGTCACCTTCCGGCTTGCCGGCGTCAATGTATTCCTGGGCGCCCTCGATGATCAGGAAGAAGCCGGTGGCACCCGATTCGAGGTTCAGCACACGCTTGATCGTGTGCTCGAAATCGGATGCCTTGAGCGGCGTCCCGTCCGAGAACTTCAGGCCCTTGCGCATCGTGAAGGTCACCGTCTTGCCGTCCCCGGAGACCTCCGGCATCTTCTGGGCGACGCCCGGAATCAGCTGTGTGCCCTCCTCGCCCTCGGCGCGCTTGTACGTGACCGGCGGGGTGTAGACGAGCCACATCGGCTCCCACCCGTTGACCGTGTAGCTGAGCGCGGGATCGAGGTAGTCGGGCTGCGAAGTCTGCGCGATCGTTATCGATCCGCCCTGCTTGGCCTCGCCCCCACCTCCTCCTCCATCACCGCCATCATCGTCGTCGTCGCCGCAGGCGGCAATGACGAACAGCGACAATGCTGCAAGGAGCAGCACCAGCGCACGCCTCCCGACCTTCCCCATTACGTCTTCCCTCCAGAATTCGCCTTGCGCGAGCGTTCTGCCCGCGGGGGCGGCAAGATACTCGTCGAACGTGTGGTTCTGATGAACCTGAACAGAACCAACATCTGCGCTTAACGCGGTAGGGGAAGCTGGCGCGTTAGCTCGCTGCTCCCGGCGGGATTCGCAGCAGCTCCTCGCGCATCACCTGGAGGGACTTCCGGATGAGCCGCGAGACGTGCATCTGGGAGAGCCCGACCCTCTGCGCGATCTGCGTCTGGGGCAGTCCCTCCTCGAAACGCATGCGCAGGATTTCGCGCTCCCTCGGCGGCAGACGGTCGAGCGCCGGCTCGAGCGCGGCACGCTGCTCCGAGCGCTCGTACTCCTCGTCCTCGCCGCCGATCGTCTCGAGCGGGTCGAGGTCCTCCTCGCCGCCCGGCCCGGTCGAGAGCGAGACGGTCGAGTACGCAGACCCGACCTCCATGGCCTCGAGCACCTCCTCTGGGGAGGTCTTGAGCTCCTCGGCTATCTCGGCGATGCTCGGTGAGCGGCCGAGCCGCGCCGTCAGGCGCTCGATGGCGCCCGACATCGACGCGTTCAGCTCCTGCAGCGCGCGCGGCACGCGGATCGCCCAGCCCTTGTCGCGGAAGTGGCGCTTGATCTCGCCGACCACGTTCGGGGTGGCGTAGGTGGCGAGCGAGACCTCGCGCGCGAGCTCGAAACGGTCGATCGCCTTGATGAGCCCGATCGCGCCGACTTGCTCGATGTCCTCGAGCGCCTCGCCGCGCCCGGCGTAGCGGCGAGCCAGCGAGCGCACGAGCGGGAGGTGGCGCTCGATCAGCTCCTCGCGCGCGCTGGTGTCGCCCTGCTCGTGGTAGCGACGCAGGAGCTCGCGATCCTCCTCGCGAGCCTTCTCCCCAGCAACCTCGTGATTCCGCTGCGGGAAGGTGTTCACGCGCTGCCCTTGCGCTTGACGAGGCGCACGACGACGCGGTTGTCGTCGGCCTCCTCCACGCCGAACGAGTCCACGACCGTCTCGAGGATGCGCCGCAGCGTCAGCTCCCCGGGCCGCACCTCGCCGTCGCTCAGAGCGTCGGCGATCGCGTGCTCGTTGAGCGGGCCCACCCACGTCCGGATGCCCTCCTGGACGATCTCGAACGAGAGGTCGACGCTGCCGACCTGCCCGGCCTCGGCGAGCAGTCGCTCGACCGCGAGCTGGAGATCGTCGATTTCCTCGAACGCGAAGTCCACCCGCTCGGCGATTCCGCCGATGATCAGTCGTACTACGGCCTGGAAGTCGCCGGACAGCGGCGCCTTCAGCTCTATCCGCTCCGGGTAGTGGGTCACGCCGGTTCCCCCCCGATGGTCCCGTACCCGACAACTCGGTCGCCACTCATGAGACAGGCGAGCTGGCCCGGTGCGATCGCGAGCGCCGGCTGCGCCAGCTCGACGACGATTCCGCCCTCGCCCGCGTCCACAACCGCGCATGCGATCGGCTTCGCGTGGTAGCGAAGGCGCACCTCCCGAACGTCGGCCGGGTCCCGGTGCAGCCGGGCCTCTGTGAGTGATACGCGCGTGGAGGCGAGCTCCTCGCGCGGGCCGACCACCACACGGTTCGTTTCCGCGTCCTTCTCGAGCACGAACAGCGGCTCAGGGCCCGCCACCCCGAGTCCGCGGCGCTGGCCGATCGTGAAGTTGTGCTGTCCCTCGTGGCGGCCGAGCAGCTTGCCGTCGCGGTCGACGATCTCGCCTGGCCGCCGCAGCCGCGGGCCGCCGTGGCGCTGCAGGAACTCGCGCCCGCCGAGGCCGGCGACGAAGCACAGATCCTGGCTCTCGCGCTTGTCCGCGACGGGCAGCCCCGCGTCGCGCGCAAGGCCGCGTACCGCTTCCTTGGAGAGGCCCCCGAGCGGGAACGAGAGCCGGTCGAGCAGGGCCGGGTCGAGCTTGGCGAGCATGTAGCTCTGGTCCTTGAGCGGATCCGCCGCCGCGCGGATCAGCGGACCGCGGGCGTCCCGCGTGATGCGCGCGTAGTGGCCGGTCGCCAGGCGAGCCGCTCCGAGGACGTCCGCCAGCGCGAGCATCTCGTCGAAGCGCACCTGGCCGTTGCAGCGCACGCACGGGTTGGGGGTCCTTCCGGCCGCGTAGCCGTCGAGGAAGTCGTCGACCACCTCGGCGCGGAAACGGTCCCGCACGTCGAGCGTCACGTGCGGGATGCCCATGCCGTGGGCGAGCCGTCGCGCGCCGAGCACCGCCTGTGGCGAGCAGCAGCTTTTCTCGCCGTCGGTTGCGGGGTCCGCCCACAGCTCGAGCGTGACCGCCACGACCTCGTCGCCCGCGTCTAGCGCGAGCTGTGCCGCCGCGGCGCTGTCGACTCCACCGCTCATGGCCACGAGCGTGCGCCGCGGGCTGGGGGCGAGCCGCGGCAGGCCGGCACGGGCCACGGCGCCGAGCGAGCGGTGCAGAGCGTCGGCCGCGAGCTGCGCGACGTGCCGCTTCGGTGGCACGAGACCACCGAGCGCGGTCACAACGTCCTCCGGCCCCACAGCCGCCGCCTCGAGGAAGGTCCCGCCCTCTACCAGCTCGACCACGGCGCTGCCGGCGGCGGTCAGCGCGCCACAGCCCTCGGCGTCGAAGCCCGCCTCTACCACCCGCTCGCCCTCGACGCGCACGGTCACGCGCACGAGGTCGCCGCAGGGAGAGCCGCCCGCCACGCCCGCATGGGGCGCATCGGCGAGCACGCCTCTACCCGAGGGCCGGTCGAGATGGTCAATTAACGAGCGCAACCCAGCCAAACCTACCGCCCCCGGGGCCGCTTATCCGCAGACCCGGTGCAACATCTAGGCACGCGGCCTCGTACGGTGCTAGCCTCGGCCGTGGCCCGAGCCTGTGCGCCAACCGGTCGTACACGTTGAGCCGAACACCACCGGGACGGGAGTCCCACTCGCGACAGGGCCGTGGTCCGTCGCGGAGGACGCCCAACGCTTGCTCCAAACAGCAGGCCCAACTTCCGACCGGAAACGCCAGGCTGGGGCCACCCTGCTGCAAACCTGCGCCTGGCGGCGTCCTCGGTCGCCGGCAGGCGGAGCCTTGCCGGCTCCCTGCGTCCTTGCCAGGCTTGGTTTTCGCAGGCTGGCCTCCAGCCTGGCCCGGCGGGCTCAAACGCGGCGATCCTCAGGCCACCGATCCTGCTTGTCCGAAACCGTCCTTCATGCCGAGGTCGCCGGTGGCGCGCCCTCCACCCTTACTCCCAGCTCCTTCAGCTGGCGGCCGTCCACCGGCGCCGGGGCCCCGGTCAGTGGGTCGATGCCGCTGGCGGCCTTGGGGAAGGCGATCACGTCGCGGATCGAGGTGGCGCCGGCGAGTAGGGCCACGATCCGGTCGATGCCGAACGCGATGCCGCCGTGCGGCGGCGCGCCGAAGGTGAGCGCTTCGAGCAGGAAGCCGAAGCGCTCCTGCGCCTCCTCGGGGCCGATGCCGAGCGCATCGAAGACCTTGTTTTGGACCTCCGGTGTGCTGATCCGGATCGAGCCGCCTCCCAGCTCCCAGCCGTCGAAGACCACGTCGTAGGCGCGGCTGCGCCACGTGCCCGGGTCGGCGTCGAGGTCGCCCGTCGGGCTCGTGAAGGGGTGGTGGAGCGGATCCCAGCGTCGCTCGTCCTGGTTCCACTCGAACATGGGGAAGTCGATGACCCAGAAGATGTCGTGACCGTCGGGCTCGCGCTCGGCCACCTCGGGCCGCAGCGCGCCGAGGACCTTCGCGGCCACCTCGGCGCTGTCCGCGACGATCAGCACGGCGTCGCCCTCCGCGGCGCCGAGCCGCTCGGTGGCGGCGCGCATCTCGTCCTCCGACAGGAACTTCGCTATAGGCGAGCGCCAGCCGCCCTCCTCGACGACCGCCCAGGCGAGCCCCTTGGCGCCGAGCGACTGCGCCTTCTCGGTCAGCGCGTCGAAGCGGCTCCGCGGCCACTCGCCACCAGCGTGGATCGCGCGCACCACCCCGCCGGCCTCGATCGCACCGGAGAAGACGTTGAACCCGCTCGTGCGAAAGACGTCCGAGACGTCCTCGATCTCCACGCCGATGCGGCGGTCGGGCCGGTCCGAGCCGTAGCGCAGCAGCGCCTCGTCGTACGTCATCCGCTCGAGCGGCAGCTCCACCTCGATCCCGCCCACCGCCAGCACCCTCTGCAGCAGCCGGTCGACGGTTTCGTGGACGTCCTCCTCGTCGACGAACGCCATCTCCATGTCGAGCTGCGTGAATTCGGGTTGGCGGTCGGCGCGGAAGTCCTCGTCGCGGAAGCAGCGCGCGATCTGGAAGTAGCGCTCCATGCCGCTCATCATCAGGAGCTGCTTGAAGAGCTGCGGCGACTGCGGCAGCGCGTACCAGGAGCCGCGCATCAGCCGGCTCGGCACGAGGAAGTCGCGCGCCCCCTCGGGCGTCGAGCGGGTCATGATTGGCGTCTCGATCTCGAGGAAGCCCTCATCCGAGAGCGCGTCGCGGATCGCCTTGACGACGTTGTGACGCAGGATCATCCGGTCCCGCATGGCCTCCTTGCGCAGGTCGAGATAGCGGTAGCGCAGCCGCAGCTCCTCCCCCACCGGGTCGTCCTCGTCGATCTGGAACGGCGGCGTCTCCGCGTCGGCGAGCTGCTCGAGCTCCGACACCACGAGCTCGACCTCGCCGGTCGGAAGGTCGGGATTGATTGCGCTCTCGTCGCGGAGCACCAGCCGGCCGCTCGCGCTGATCACGTCCTCGCCCCGCAGGCCGCCCGCCGCCGCGTGGGCCTCGGGGGCCTCCTCGGGGCGGAACACGAGCTGGAGCAGTCCCGTTCGGTCGCGCACGTCGATGAAGATCAGCCCGCCGTGGTCGCGACGGCGGTGGACCCAGCCCGCCACCCGGACCTCGCCGCCGACGTCGCCGGCGCGCAGCTCGCCCGCCCAGCGGTTGCGGTAGCGGTTGGCTTCGCGCGGGGGCCTCACGTGAGAGCCTCGCGGACGAGCTCGACCGCCTCGTCGGCGTCCGCGGCCTCGCGCTGCTCGCCGCTCTCCATGTCCTTCACGTCTATCGCCTCTCCAAGGATCACGGTGGTGCGGGCGCCGATGCGGTCGGCCTGCCTGAGCTGCCCCCTCATCGAGCGTCCCGCCTGCTCGATCTCGACGCGAATGCCCTCGCCGCGCAGCCGCTGGGCCAGCTCGAGCGCGACGGCGACGCTGTCCGGCTTCGCGAGCGCGATGTAGACGCGGTCCTCGACCTCGGGCTCGAGATCGGATGCAAGCAGGATCCGCTCGATGCCCGCCGCCCAGCCGTTCGCCGGCGTCGGTGGGCCGCCGAGCTCCTCGATCAGCCGGTCGTAGCGGCCGCCGCCGCCGAGCGCCGCCTGGGCGCCGAGTCGTGGCGACTCGAGCTCGAACACCGTGCGCGTGTAGTAGTCGAGGCCGCGGACGAGCGTCGAGTCGAGCTCGTACTCGAGGCCGGCGCCGTCGAGCAGCGCGCGCACCTCGGCGAAGTGCTCGGCGTCGTCGGGGGCGAGCCGGTCGAGGAGGCGGGGGGCGCCCGCCATCACCGCCTTGGTGCCTTCGTGGTCGGCGTCGAAGGCGCGCAGCGGGTTCTGGTCGAGGCGCTCGCGGACGTCGTCCGAGAGCTCGCCCTCGCGCGCGCGTAGATAGGTCTTCAGCTCCTGGATGTAGTCGGCGCGCGTCTCCGGGGTGCCGAGGCTCGAGATCCGCAAGCGCGCCGGGCCGGCCCCGGCACGGTCGACGATCTCGCAGAGCAGCAGTATCAGCTCGGCGTCGATGCTCGGGTCGTCGGAGCCGAGCGCCTCGACGTCCAGCTGGGTGAACTGCCGGAAGCGCCCGGCCTGTGGAGCCTCGTGGCGAAAGAACGGCCCCCAAGTCCAGAGCTTGACCGGCTGGGGCAGCTTGTGCATCCCGTGCTCCACGTAGGCGCGGCAGATCGCCGCGGTGGCCTCCGGCCGCAGGGTGAGCGAGCGGCCGGCCTTGTCCTCGAACGTGAACATCTCCTTCTGCACGATGTCGGTGGACTCCCCCACCCCGCGCGCGAACAGCTCGGTGTCCTCGAACACCGGGGTATCGAACGGCTCGTAGCCCGCGCGGCCGAGCACTTCCTCGGAAAGATGCAGCAGCCGCAGCCTGCGGCGCGCGGTGGCGGGCGGGACGTCCTGGGTCCCGCGCGGCGCCTGGAGCCTGCCACTCACCTCGCCAGCTCGGCGAGGAAGGGGTTCGTGGCCCGCTCGGCGCCGAGGCTCGTGATGCCCATGTGGCCGGGGTAGACGGTGGTCTCGGCGGGGAGGGTGTCGACGAGCATGCGGATCGACTCGAGCAGCGTGGCGTGATCGCCGCCCGGCAGGTCGGTGCGGCCGATCGACTGCTGGAAGAGCACGTCGCCCGAGAAGATCGCCGTCTCGTCCGGGATCGAGAAGGTCACGTGGCCTGGGCTGTGCCCCGGCGTAGAGAGGACGTCGATCTGGAAGCCGGCGAGCTCCAGCCGCTCGCCGCCCTTGAGCGTGTGCTCGGCCTCGTATGACTCGAACGGCCCGATACCCGGCCAGGGGACGAAGCGGTTGATGTCCCCGAGTACGAACGCCTCGACCTCGGGCACCCAGACCTCGGCTCCGATGGCCTTGGCAACGGGCGCGACCGCGCCGACGTGGTCGAAGTGGGTGTGGGTGAGCAGGATCCCGTCGAGCGTCACGCCCAGCGCGTCGATCGCGCCGAGCAGCTTGTCGGCCTCGTCGCCTGGGTCCACGATCAGCGCGCGGTCGCTCTCGTCGCGCCGCGCGATGTAGGTGTTCTCGGCCACGGGGCCGACCGTGAACATGCGCACGTCCATCGTCAGGCGTCCCCCGCCTTCTTTCGCTGCCCCTCCGCCGCCTTCTTCCGCTGGCGGAACCGGAAGATCATCAGGTCGGTGCCGTAGCCGAGCGGGATGTAGAGCAGGAACATGAAAGCGGCCAGCGCGGCGCCCGCGGCGGGGTTGCGCCCAAACGCCACCACGACCAGCACCCCGAACACTGCCGCCGCGATCGCGGCGCGGTTGATCGCGGCCTTCCACGTGGGCGGCTTGCTTAGCCGGTCCTCGCGCCGCTGGCGGGCGATCTGCTTGGCGTCCTGACGGGTTTGCGGACGGCCAGTGCGCCCCGCTCGGTCGATCGTGCCGGCGGGGGTGCCGCGGTGCTTCCGGGTGCGCTTGCGTTTGGTCTGGGCCATGGGCGGATCGACGTTACCGGATGGCCGCGAGAGCCTCTTCAATCAGGTGTCGCTCGGGGTCGAAGGCACGCAGCGGCACGTCGTCCGGAAAGCCCTCGAACGCCGCGCGCGGCGCGAGGCCGATCAGCTCGGCCTCGGCCACCTCGGCGCGCTCGCGCACGTAGTCCACTACGTCGCGCAGCGGCACGGCGCGGTGATCGTGCACATTGGTAGAGACCTGGGCGCGCTGCCGGTCCTCCAGATAGAGGCCGAGCGCGCGCACGCCCGGCAGGCCGCCGCCCGACTCGCGCAGTCCGGCCGCGATGCCTTTCGCGAGCTCGAGATCGCCGGAGACCAGATCCACGTTGAACGCGATCAGCGGCGGCCGCGCGGAGGCGAGCACGGCCCCGGCGGTGGGGTGCGCGCGGCGCGGGCCGTAGTCGGGGACGAGCTCCCCCGATTCGATGCGGCGCGCCAGCTCCGCCGGACCACCGCGCCGGATGTTCGCGCGCTCCACATGCTCGGGCCGGGTGGCGAGCTCGCCGTAGAGGAACACTGGCACGTCGAGCTCCTCCCCCACGAGCGCCGCCGCCGTGAGCGCCTCCGCACAGGCGGCGCCGCGCCGTTCCTCGTCGAGGTAGACCACGGGCATCACATCGAGCGCCCCCACGTGGGGATGGACGCCGGCGTGGGCAGAGATGTCGATCTGCGCGACCGCCGCGCGGGCGAGGCCGAGGAGGGCTTCAGCCAACTGGCCCTGCGGGGCGGCGAGCGTGAACACGGCGCGATGGTGGTCCGCATCCGTATGAAGGTCGAGGAATCGTGCGGGCCCGAGGGAGCGCTCAATCACCTCGAGCACAGCGAGATCCCGGCCCTCGCTCACGTTGGGCACGGCCATCAGAAGCGGCGCCTCGCGCATCGCCCCGAAGGCTAGACTCGACCGCCACGGCTCCGTAGCTCAGCGGTTAGAGCGCACGACTCATAATCGTGAGGTCGGTGGTTCGAATCCACCCGGAGCTATTCCGGCTGTATGCAGGCATTTTGCCGCCGAAGCGCGTTCCCTACTCGCTCCCTGCACTCGCCTTAGGGTCCACCTGGGGTCCACGAGCATTGCGCCGAGCTCGTTGGATCTGCTGCTCGGCAGAGGTTCGCGGCTCGCCCCTGAGCTCTCGGATGACGTGGGTATAGGTCATCACCGTCATCTGCGGCGCGTGCCCCATCTGCTCCGCGAGCTCGGGAATCGACATGCCGGCGCGGATCTGAAGGCTGGCGAAGGCATGGCGTAGGTCGTAGGGCGGGAGCGGGTCGACCCCGGCGGTCTCGCGCGCCTTCTTCCACACGCGCCGGCGCCAGTTGTTGTAGTCGTGCAGCCACCACGGGGCACCGTCGCGGCGGGGGAACATAGCGCCGCTGCGGATACCGGTGGCGAGGAGGTACTCCCGCACGTCGCGCAACACGGGCTCGAGCAGGTCGATCGCGCGGGGATGGAAGCCCCGGACCTTCTGGCCTCCGACGATCTTGCCGTCGATGTTGCGCTGTTCGACCAGGAGGGTGTTCTTGCGAACGTGCTTCACCTCGAGCCCGAGCAGCTCCTCCGGCGTACGCAGCCCCTGGTAAGCAACGAGCGACACCATCGTTGCGGCATACAGCCTGTCCCCGGCAATCAGCGCGGCCCGGATTTTCTCGACCTGCGCGGGCGCGAGGCAGTCGACCGCTCGCTCACGTTTGGCCCAGGGCTTCCTGACGGCCTTGACGGGGTTCATTTGCACCCAGCCCCAGCGGATCGCCTGCTCGTACATCGCCTGCAGCACCACCATCGACTGGCGGACCGAATGACGACCCACCCCAGCGGCCTCGAGCTTCGCCCGGAAATCTGCGATGACCTCGGCGTTCACCTCGCCGACGCGCATGGCGCCGAGACGCGGCTGGACGTGGGACACGAGCATTCGCTCGTAGCCCTTGAGTGTCCAATCGGCGAGGTTGGGAACGGCGTACTTCGCCCACCACTCCGTGGCCAGATCCTCGACCGATCGGTTGCGCTGCTCGAACAGCGCCAGCTCGCCCAGCGCCCTGCGGCGCCGGATCTCGGTCTCGAACCGATCCGCGTCGGTCTTGCGGTCGAAGATCCGCTTTCGGCGTGGCGAGCCTCGCCCCGCCACGCGCCAGCGAACCTCCCAGCGCCCGTCGTGGCGCTTCGTCACGCTCACATTGCGCCTCCTCTGATCGGTTGCAGTTGCGACGCGAAGCTACTGCTCGCGGGCCGCGGGCGCGGGATCCTGGCGGCTCGTACATCGGGGCGCGGGCCGGGCGTACGCGCTTCCGCTCGCGAAGCGCATCGACATCAGCGCGCGGGATGCGCAGCCGATTTGAGACCTGGTAAGCGTTCGGAAACTCGCCCTGCTCCACGAGCCGGTAGACGAGCGTCCTCGACACACCGAGCTTCTCCGCCGCCTGCGTCGGAGAGAGGTCGCTCACGCAACCCGCCTCGCCGCGCGGTCCGGTAGTCCGACACCCCGTACGTCGGCATCGTGACGCCGCCGCGCGGCGTGTCCGGGCGCGTAGCTCTGGTCGGTACGGCTGGTGCGGTCGGGCTCGAACAGCGCGGGATCGAGAACGACCAGCCATCCTCGCGAGTCGTGTAGACCTTCGAGGCACGATTCGTCGCTGTTGCGCCGCTGCGCTCGGGGCGCCGTCCGTGACCGCGGTGCGCCGAGCTCGAGATCGACCACGATGGAGCGGAGAGCCCGCGCCTCTTCCTGCGGCTTGGCTTTGCATCAGCTTCGCGCAATCTCCGGCGAGCAGCAGTTGTGGGATCTGCTTGAAGGTGTAGCCGTCGGGACCGGTATCGGACGTGAAGGCAAACACGACATCGAAGCGCTTGCCGTCCCACGGCGGGATCGTGGCGTTCGGGCAGATCGTCTGGGCGATCTTCTGGATCGCCTGGTGCTCCCAGCAGACGAGCGTGACCCCGCTCCCATTCTTCAGCTCGTCGCCGACCGCCTGCTCGTCGTCTTTCCCTTGCGTCGCTTCGATCGCGAGGCCGAGGGCGTCGGCGATCGGCTGGATCGTCTCGTGTGTCCGCCCCTTGCTCATGGGGTGGTCCGTGTACAACGGCGCGATCAGCGTCTCCGGGATCTCGAACTCCGGCCGGAGCTGGCCGTTGCGGGGCGCGAACAGCGTCACGAGAGCACCGGCCCGCTGCCAGCCGCGTGTCAGCAGCGGGTGTCCGGACTCGACGCCGTCGGCGTCGATCCCGTATGGCCGCGGGGCCTTCCCGTGCTTCGGCGGGTCGGCCGGCTTCTCTCCATGCCGGATGATGAAGATCGTTCTCGACGCCACTTCTCCGACTCCTCGTCGTCGACGGAACGGATTCCGCAGCGGCGCCTTCGTGCGGACACGGTCAGGCGCTGCGCGATGCGTCCCTATGCCCCCGGCTCGCCGCCGCAAGGGCGCGCGCCCGCGCAGGGGCGAGATCGGCAGCGAGCCCTGGTCCCGTTACGGTCGCGTCCTACGCGGTTTCTCAGGCGTTGTCGGGATCGTCCGCGCAGAAGCGGCAGGCCATCCCCTCCGCCGTCGCTCGTCTATCGCGCGCATCCGATCAACGCTGCGCGGCGGCAGCGTGAGCAGACGGGCAGAGTGTCCAAGCCATGATGTCAAGGTGGGTGACCCAGAAGAGCCGATCTATCTCGGCTCCTGAGCCGGATCTCGATCAGCTGCAGGAGCTAGGAGCGCAGCAAACATCGATACGGGCCTGTTTGACGCCGTCGCCTTCCTTACGCGGGTCGTACCGGCGCCATGTACGCCGCAATACGGCCGCGGCCGGAGACGGTGCCGCGTTGAGTAGGCGGACCGTTGCGCGGGATTGCTGACGTCAGCGGGGTTAGTGGACAGTCCGTCGGGCCTCCCAGTTGCTCGCGCTGGGCACGATTGTCCACGAGTCGCCGCCACTGCTCGTCGTGGTGACCCAGTGGTTGTACGGCAGAGGGCGGCTGTCGCGGGTCAATCTCTGCCCGCCGTACGACGCGGAGTCGCTCAGGACGTAGACACTGTCTCCGTAGCACACGCCGGCGCCGTTGCCCGTGCTCAGCTTCTGAATCGTCCATGCCTGTGCCAGGGGGTCGTCACCGGTGACGTACTCGTCGTAGTAGAAGCAGTCCCACGAGCCCCCGTCGGAAGCCGGCCAGATCCCGAGCACGATGCGGGATCCGAGCTGCGCCTCGCGGGAGACGATCCGTACCTGATCGCCGTCGGAAACCTGCCCTGGGGGACCGGGCGTGGGGCTGATCGTATGGGTGACCAGTGTGATCGCCACGGTCTCTCCGGAACCGTGGGTTGGAAAGTACGCTGCGAGGCCGATGTCGGCGAACATGTCGATGGTGGATCGCGGGAAGACCGCTGCGCCTCCGATCTCCTTGAAGTCGGGGACGGCGGCCGTGAGGTAATCACCGTTCTGGTTTTGCAGCCAGAAGGAGTCTCCGTAGCGGAGTGGGTCTCCGTCCGCCCGCGGGGTGTCGAGGAAGGTCAGCGCCTGGGGATCCGCCTGGTCGGTCCGTGGTTGGGTGAGGGTGAGCACGCCGTCGAAGGTCGGGGCGTTCGCCGCCCGCTGTCCGAACCTGCCGGTGTCAGCCTCCTTGCCGATCCACTTCAGCGTCGTGGCGATCACCGAGGTGTGGTCGTAAGGCACCGGCGGGGAGGCCCGGAAGACGGTGCCTTTCTGGACAAACGGCGACACGACGATCGTGGCCACCCGCCCGCCGAGGCGATCGAACTTGAACCCGTCCTCGGGACCCTTCGGGGCGCTTCCGTTCGTTCCCCACGGCGGCTCAACCGCTCCCGCCTCCAGCGGAGGCCCGCTCACGTGGTCGAACGTCCCGACGAACTCGTCGAACGTGACCAGCAGCAGCGTCTTGTTCCATGCGGCGGTGTTGCTGATCAGGCTGGTGTAGACGTCCTTAACGAACTCCTCGCCGACGAGCAGATTGCTCGGCGGATGGTAGTCGTTGCCCAGCGTGCTGATCAGCCGCTTGCCGATGCTGTTGCCGGTCGTGGCGCGCGAGATCGTCCAGTACGGCTCGATGTAGCTGAATGCAGGCAGGGTTCCGTTGCGCGCACGCTGGTGGAACTCGTCGAGGGTCTGGAAGTTGCTGCTCGCACCCGGGATCTGCCGGATCTGGGGGAACAGGCGCCAGGTGTAGGAGGACGCGACGTCTCCGCGGCTGAGCTCCTCCAGGTAGGCGAGCTCCTGCGGCCCAAGCTTCTCGATCTCTTCGACCATCAGAAGCGCGGCAGCGGCGATTTCGGCGAGAGGCCCGCCGACTGCGGCGGCCACGGTCAGGGCCGCGGAGATCGCCTGCACGTCCTCGACGAGAACACCCAGCTTCGTCGGCAGGTAGCTGGTCTGCCAGAAGACGGCCCAATCCTTGCCCGCCGCGGCCAGCTCGTTGAAGATCGTCGCCTCAGGGATGCGGTCATCGCCGAGCTTCATGCTGAGGGCCTTCTCGATCGGGGCCGCGCGGGGATCCTCTTCCAGGTAGCCGTTGTTGACCATCCCGTGCGACGTGCCGCACAGCAGGAACGCACGGTTCGTGTTCGTCTGCGAAGGCACTGACGCGTACCAGTCGTCGGAGACCGCGTAGTGCCGGGCGAGCTCGTTGAGCACCGGAAGCTGCGCGGGCGTGTAGCACTCCAGCGCCATCGGAGCGATGTCGCGAACCTGGTCGTCGGCGTATGCGAAGCCCTGGAGAACGCTCACGAAGTCCGCGAGCACTCCACTCATGGTCGGGGCCTGGTGGTCGTCGGGATTCTCGGTGCCCCAGAACTGCTGATTGATGTGGTCGAACTCTTCGCCCGGATCCACGATGGGAGATGTAAAGCCCTGGGCGCCGCGCGTCGGCACCGCGGTGAGCGGAGGGTTGCTCAGCGCGGTGTTCGTGAATTTGCTGAGGTCGACGCCCTGGAGGCCCCGGTACGAGCCGTCGGGTCCGATGATCAAGCCGGGCGGGTCGTTCGGATCCTCGTACAGCCAGCCCAGCATGCTGTCGAAAGAGCGATTTTCCAGCATGAGCACGACGACGTGCTCGATCTGATCCATCCCCATCAGCGGCACCTCCACCGAAGGAGCCGACCCACCGCAGAGGTGAGGCTAACCGGATGGTTCGGGGAACGCAATTGCTGCTTTCGCCTGCCAGGAGCACTCAAGGCAGCCGGACGACGAGTGCTGCAATGCGCGCGACAACCGACAGCCGGGCGGGCGTAGCGCCTCGCTCTCGCGGGTGTCTTAAGGCAGCACTCCGTCCTGAGGCGGCGACAGCCAAGCGAAGGCTGTGTCGCGTGCGGCGCGTTACGCCGAGCTAGCTGCCGCTAGCCCAGGATTAAGGGAGGACGCGCTGGCGGGTGCCTGCGTCGACTCGGTCTTGGGCTTCGGCGATTGGTCGAGCGGCAACGCCGGATTCAGGTTAGACGGCTCGTGCCATGTATCACGCGCAACAGGGTGGAAAATTACGGTCACCTGCGGAACCGGGGCATCGACACGTCCGTGACGAGCTGTCCTGACCCCGGCAAGGAACAAACGGAAGGAGTTCCCAATGAAAGGGCGTCTTGCCCGGCTAGCCGCCGTAGGTTGCGCGGCGACCGCCGCTTCGGTGCTAGGAGCTGTGCCCGCGGCCGCGCACAATGCAGGTCACATCTTCTTGCTTCCGGCGCATGTGTCGAGATCGGCTCCTTCAAGGAATCGCCCGGCGATCTCGACCTCATCCCCGAAACTCCAGATCCGCCGTTCGATGAGTACGGCGCGAGCTTTGCGGCGTCCCAGGGGAGCACGCCGATCATCGCCGGTCCATGCCCCTAGCGGCTTTCGTACCGCGCCGGTGACTGGGCGGCGCCCGTAGCACGCGCTCGCCAACACGGGCGGGGGTCTACGCCATCCGCGACGCTTGCGCCGCCGGACCAAGCCGGTCGTAACCCCTGTTGCGAACGTGCCCGAAAGCTCAGTGGCGCGTTCGTTGCGAGCGTTGCGGCGGCACCGCGATGCGAGTTCTGCCTTCGCCTTGATTGCAAGCGTCTCGCGCGCGGGGTGTAGACAACGAGCGGGAGCAGCGCAGCGCGTGTGTCGGGGAACGCCCCCGCCTGCTCAGCGGTTGCAGTAGTCGATGCCGGGGGTTCCACCGCTTCCATCGCAGCAGCGACGGCTTGCGCAGGCAAACGCTCCCCACCCGACGAAAGCAGCAGCGCGTCGGCCGATGGCTCCGCTGCGGCAACGCGCCAGGTCGAACGCCCGTCCGGCGTACCGTCCGTTTCGGCGTGCCCATGGGCAAGCGTCAACAGACGACGCGTCATTCAGCGCTATCGGCCAGGACTTGGCTGCCCTAGCCTCCCAGTCGCGCCCGTCCCCCTCGGCGTGAAACCATGGGGGAGCCCTCCCAGTGACCCTGAAGTCGCCTGTGAGAGATGTCAGCGCGTGTCGGGTGACGGCGGGGAGTCAGGGGGGTCCGGCCGGCGCTCGGCACGAAGCGAGGAGGTGTTGCACGTGAACCAGGCCGACAAGGAGGAGTTGGATCCGGTGCTGCAGGATGATGAGCGCGCCCCCGAGCGCAGGGATCGCGATGACGAGTCCGATGTCCTACTGGACGTCCCGGAGCTCCGGGTAGATGAGATCTCGCTCGAGGTGGAGGACTTGCGTGCCCGGGTGGCCTTGCAAGCGGATGTGCTCTCGCTCCTCAAGTTGCACGTCGGAGTCGAGGCGGAGCTCGGCCGTGTTCAGCTGACCATCAAGGGTGTCGAAGCGCGGGCGCTGCTCAAGGTGCGCCTCGACAATGTCGCCAGGATCATCGACCGCGTGCTG
>Ga0081538_10000830_pt1 | contig 33520 bp, 29 predicted proteins | sample TabmetS5T2R1_FD_71022 | JGI IMG/M metagenome (GOLD analysis project Ga0081538, IMG submission 71022) | Tabebuia heterophylla rhizosphere microbial communities from the University of Puerto Rico - S5T2R1 | ecosystem: Host-associated > Plants > Roots > Rhizosphere ...
GGAGCGCGCCGCTGTGGCGGCGTACGGGCTCGACATCCGCGCCTACGAAGGAGCCGAGCTGACGACCCGGCACTGGGACGCCTTCTTCGCCTTCTACATGGATACCGGCAGCCGCAAATGGGGCCGGCCCTATCTCAACCGCGGCTTCTTCGCCCGCATCGCGGAATCGCTGCGCGACCGCATCGTGCTCGTGCTGGCGGAGAAGGACGGGCAGCCTGTCGCCGGCGCCCTCAACCTGAAAGGCCCGCAGGCGCTCTACGGCCGCAACTGGGGCTGCCTTGAGGACTACCGCTTCCTGCATTTCGAGCTGTGCTACTACCGCGCCATCGACTATGCGATCCAGCACAAGCTGCCGCGCGTCGAGGCCGGCGCCCAAGGCGAGCACAAGATCCAGCGCGGCTACCTGCCGACCGAGACCTACAGCTCCCACTGGATCGCCGACCCGCGCCTGAAGGCCGCGATCTCGGACTTCCTCGACCGCGAACGCGCCTATATCGCGCGGGAGAAAGCGGCGCTCGACGAGATGTCGCCGTACCGGCAGACGCAGCCAGCGTAGCTAGACCAGATCAAAGACGACGTTATGTCGGTAAATGGCCTGCGCTACATCAGCGCCTGGCCGCTGCAGCCGTGCGCCGCGAGCCGGCGGATGCGAGTGTCCTGGACGGCCTGGGTGAAATCGCCCTGCGGGTCGGCAAAGAACCTGCGCGCCACATGCTCGAGCCGGTCCAACACAACATCGAACCGGTGGAGCCAAGTCTCGCTCCAGGTCGAGGACAGTCGCAGCGTGATGTGAGCCATGAGTGCCTCCGGTTACTGGGTCAGCTACTGGGCCAGCTCGCAGCCGAGCTTGCGGGCCACGTCCCCGCCATTGACGGTGTAGAAGTCGAAGTCGCTGTCGTCCGAGGCGCGCACGAAGCCGCCGACATAGTCGCCGCAGCCGGTCATCAGGCCCTTCATCTCGGTCTCCATCGGGCCGGCGACGATCAACATCGCGCGCTCATGGGTCTCGCTGTCGACCATGCGCTGGCCGGCGCTTTCGCACTCGGTCGCATGCTTGAGCGTGAACAACGTGTCCTCGACCTGCGCGTTGTCGGCCTCGAGCCGCGCCATCAGGGTGCGAGACACCGTCTCGGCCGTGCCGTCGCCGTTGCTTTCGGCGATGCACATCGTGGCCGGCAGCGCCGATTTGCGGCGCATCTCGCTGATCTGGTCGGAGATGATGTTGTAGAGAATGACATCCTTGGCGGCCATCGCCGGCTGCTTGGGGCGGCTGGCTTCGGCCACCTGGACGGTCGGCGCGGCAGCAGTGGACACGACGACGGGGTTCTTCGGAAGCTTGCCGGTGGAGTCCGGGGCGGCCACAGCGCTGGCGCTCAGGGCGAGCGGTAGGGCGATAGCCGCAACAGCGGAAACAACGGTCGTACGAAGCATGCGAGGGCCTCCAGCTTGGCTGGACAGCGCGCGTGACTTGCGCCCTGCCCGGTTTCACAGGGCCCCCATCGATTACGAACCAGCCACCATTCCCGTCCGCCTGGTGCTCGCCGGCTCCGTCCCTTGGTGGATGCCCGGGTTCCCAACCGGGCATCGCAGACAGCGCCAGAGATGCTGCTTCGCGCGTTAATACTTTTGGTTAGATTCGTTAAGAATTGGTAAGGATAGTTGTGACAAGGCAGTGTTCAGACAGCCGTTGATGACACATCAGCGTCACAGGGTGTGCGTTTCCATGAAACAGAAAACCGCGGCGCGGGGTTTGGTTCCCGGCCGCGGCTTAACAAAACCGTGATTGCTTAGAACAGGGCGAGGCCCTTGCTGTTGCGTCGCTCTGGAAATTTAGGCGTCGACCGGTTCGACCGTCTCCTCGCGGGGCGAGGACTTGCTCTCGACGATCTCGAAGGTGAGCTTGTCGCCTTCCTTGTCGAGGCCGATGCGCACCGTCCCGCCCTTCTCCAGCTTGCCGAACAGGATGTCCTCGGCCAGCGCCTTCTTAATGTTCTCCTGGATCACGCGGGCCAGCGGCCGCGCGCCATAGAGCGGATCGAAGCCCTTCTGCGCCAGCCATTTCCGGGCAGCTTCGGACAGCTCGATGGTCACATGCCGGTCGGCCAGCTGGGCCTCCAGCTGCATCACGAACTTATCCACAACCTGGGCCACCACGTCCGGCGGCAGGTTGCTGAAGGCGATGATCTGGTCCAGGCGGTTGCGGAATTCCGGCGTGAACATCCGGTTGATTGCTTCCTGGTCTTCGCCCTCGCGCCGCTCGCGGCCGAAGCCGATGGCGGCCTTGGACATCTCCTGGGCACCGGCGTTGGTGGTCATGATCAGGATGACGTTGCGGAAGTCGACCGTCTTGCCGTTATGGTCTGTGAGCTTTCCGTGATCCATGACCTGGAGCAGAATATTAAATAGGTCGGGGTGTGCTTTTTCGATCTCATCCAGCAACAGCACGGCGTGCGGATGCTGGTCGATCGCATCGGTCAGCAGCCCGCCCTGGTCGAACCCGACATAGCCCGGTGGGGCGCCGATCAGGCGCGAGACCGTGTGCCGCTCCATGTATTCCGACATGTCGAAGCGGATCAGCTCGATGCCCATGCAGATCGACAGCTGGCGCGCGACCTCGGTCTTGCCGACGCCGGTCGGGCCGGAGAACAGATAGGAGCCGATCGGCTTCTCTGGCTCGCGCAGTCCGGCGCGGCTGAGCTTGATCGCGGCCACCAGGGCCTCGATCGCCTTGTCCTGGCCGAACACCATGGTCTTCAGGTCGCGCAGCAGGTTCTTCAGCGTGTTCTTGTCGTCCTTGCTGACCGTCTTGGGTGGGATGCGGGCGATGGTGGCGACCGTCGCCTCGACGTCCTTCACGGTGATGGTCTTCTTGCGCTTGGATTCCGGCAGCAGCATCTGCGCCGCGCCGACCTCGTCGATCACGTCGATCGCCTTGTCGGGCAGCTTGCGGTCGTTGATGTAGCGCGCCGCCAGCTCCACCGAGGCGCGGATCGCTTCCTGGGTGTAGCGCACCGAGTGGTGCTTCTCGTAGTACGGCTTCAGGCCGCGCAGGATCTTCACCGCATCCTCGAGCGACGGCTCGTTGACGTCGATCTTCTGGAAGCGGCGGACCAGAGCGCGGTCCTTCTCGAAATACTGCCGGTATTCCTTGTAGGTGGTGGAACCGATGCAGCGCAGCAGGCCCGACTGCAGCGCCGGCTTCAGCAGGTTCGAGGCATCCATCGAGCCGCCGGAGGTGGCGCCGGCGCCGATCACGGTGTGGATCTCGTCGATGAACAGGATGGCGCCTTCGGTCGCCTCCAGCTCCTTCACCACCGCCTTCAGGCGCTCCTCGAAGTCGCCGCGGTAGCGCGTGCCGGCCAGCAGCGCGCCCATGTCGAGCGCGAAGATGGTGGCGTTCTTCAAGACATCCGGCACGTCCTCGTTGACGATCCGGCGCGCCAGGCCCTCGGCGATGGCGGTCTTGCCGACGCCGGGATCGCCGACATAGAGCGGGTTGTTCTTGGTGCGGCGGCACAGCACCTGGATGGTGCGGTTGACCTCGGACTCGCGCCCGATCAGTGGATCGATGCGGCCGTCCTTGGCTTTCTGGTTGAGATTGACGCAATAGGCCTCGAGCGCATCGCTCCCAGTCTTCACGCCGCCATTGGCCTCGGCTTCCGGATCGGCGCCGCGCACGCGCCTCGTCTCCGAACGGCCGGGCGCCTTGGCGATGCCGTGGCTGATGTAGTTGACGGCGTCGAGCCGCGACATCTCCTGCTCCTGCAGGAAGAAGACCGCGTGGCTCTCGCGCTCGGAGAACAGCGCAACCAGGATGTTGGCGCCGGTCACCTCTTCGCGGCCGGAAGACTGCACATGGATGGCTGCGCGCTGCAGCACGCGCTGGAAGCCGGCGGTCGGCTTGGCCTCGGCATGGTGGGTGCCGACGATGTTGCCCAGCTGGTTGTCGACATAGTCGCTGAGGTCGCGGCGCAGGCGCTCGACATCGACGTTGCAGGCCCGCATGACCGCGATCGCGTCCTGGTCGTCTACCAGCGCCAGCAGCAGGTGCTCGAGCGTCGCGTAGTCGTGCCGCCGGTCGTTGGCGTAGGCGAGGGCCCGGCGCAAGGTTTGCTCCAAATTCGGCGACAGCATTCTACCCTCTCCTTCACTCCACCGGCGCCCGCCTCAGGGCAGAACGCCTCATTCCTTCTCCATCGTGCATTGCAGCGGATGCTGGTGCCGGCGCGCGAAGTCGATGGTCTGCGTGACCTTCGTCTCCGCCACCTCGTAGGTGTAAACGCCGCACACCCCGACGCCCCTGTGGTGCACGTGAAGCATGATTTCCGTCGCCGCTTCGCGGCTCTTGTTGAAGAACCGCTCCAGCACGTGGACGACGAACTCCATCGGCGTGTAGTCGTCGTTCAGCAGCAGAACGCGATACATCGACGGCTTCTTGGTTTTGGGGCGTGTTTTGACGACCGTGCCGGTACCGGTTCCGGTGCCGCCGGTCACGTCATCGTCGTTCTGGTTCGGTCCGCTCGCGCGCGGTGCCATCACGCCATCAGCCTCGTCGGTGTCCGCTCTCCACATTGCTATAATATTGGAAGTCAATGCCAAGTTAAAAGATAGAGCGCATGCGGTGACAATCAACCACGACGAACGTGGGTGAATCCGGCTGCATCATCAATGGACCATTGGATCAAATGGCGGCTCAAAAGGCGTTGAGCAAGCCGCCAATGCCCTCTCCCGACACGGTCAGCGTGAAAATCGTCGCGGAGCGCTCCCGCGGCTTGCCCTGCTCGGTGCGGTCGCGCGGCAAGACCTTGACCGGCTGACGGAACGCGACGCCGGTCTTGTCGCGCGCCAGCAGGAACTCCTGGAACTTGATCTCTGGGAAATCGCCCTGCGCGTGGACCCAGGCGTCGAAATGGAACTGGCCGTTCCGGCAGCCCGCCGCCACCCAGTAGAAGTCGCGCGAGTGCAGGATCTTGCCCTGCGGCGCGCCCTTGCCCCATCCGCTTTGCGTCAACAGGTCGCGGAACTGGTCCAGCTCCGCGTTGCTCAATTGTGATTCCGATTTGTTCCAGCGCCACGGCGCCAGCAGATCGTTGAGCGAGACTTCCGCGAGGTTGGTCGGACCCATCGCGCGCGCGATGAAATACGCACCGCCGGGATTGGGACTCGCTTGCGTAATTTCGTACGAGCGAATCTGCTTCTCGTATTGGCCGTTGTAGACGAGGCGGAATCGATCAGGCGCGCCCGGCGCGCAGCGCTCGCGAATGTCGTTGCCGTCGAGGTAGCTGAACCACGCGACTTTGCGCACCGCGGGGTTGTCGACATCGGTGCGCGGATGGTACGCGCACCCCCCAACGAGGTAGGCCATTAAGGTTACTTTGACCAGGACTCTCAGCATCTGCCACATATCCGTGGAATGATTGACTCATTTTTGCGTTAAGAGGGCATAAACCAACATCTTGGTATAGACAGGATTCAGCCGGATTCGTATCATCCGTTAACAGATTGCGCCGCGTTTGTCGGCTTGAGGGGAAGTGTTGATGGCGTCCCAAATCGCGGTCAAGGCACGACGCGGCAGTTTGTCCCTGTTCAGGATCACGTTCGCGTTTGCGCTGTCGGTGATGCTGGCGATTCTCGGTGGAGTCTCCGCCGCGGAAGCGCGTCCCGTCCAGGCCAGCATCGTGGTCGATGCCGCGACCGGAGAGGTGCTGTCGGCGTCGAACGCCGATACCTCGACCTACCCCGCTTCGCTCACCAAGATGATGACCCTGTATCTGCTGTTCGAGGCGATGCAGGACGGCCGCGTGAAGCTGAACGACACGATCACCTTCTCCCGCTATGCCGCCGGCCAGTCGGCGACGAATCTCAACGTCGACGGCGGCGACCGGATCTCGGTCGAGACCGCGATCCTGGCGCTGGTGGTCCGCTCGGCCAACGATGCCGCCACCGCGATCGCCGAGCATCTCGGTGGGAGCGAGGCCGGCTTCGCCCGCCTGATGACCAACAAGGCGCAGACGTTGGGCATGACGCGGACCACCTTCCGCAATGCCAACGGCCTGCCCGACAAAAAGCAGCGGACGACGGCGCGCGACATGGCGACCCTGTCGGTCGCGCTGATCCGCGACTTCCCCCAGTATTACGGCTACTTCAAGCGCACCAGCTTCAAGTACCGCGGCGTCACCTATCGCGGCCACAACAAGCTGCTGAAGTCCTTCAAGGGCTACGACGGCATCAAGACCGGCTATATCCGCGCCTCCGGCTTCAACCTCGCGAGCTCGGCCGAGCGTGACGGCCGTCGCCTGGTGGTGGTCGTGCTCGGCGGCACCAGCCCCTCGATGCGCGACCGCAAGGTGGCCGACCTGCTGACCGGCGGCTTCAAGACCCAGCGCGGCACCGGCACGCTGATCGCCGCCAAAGCGCCGCAGGGCGGCCAGGTGAAGGCGGCAGCGCCCGCTCCGCTCGACACTGCGGCCGAAACCGTGGTCGAGGACGTGATCGCCAACATCCTGATCAAGCCGGCCCAGGCCGCGTCCGTGGACGACGGCGACCAGCCCGTCAGCGCGGTGAAGCTCGCCGGCCTCAAGGGCCTGGCCCCGCTGCTGAAGCCCGGCACGCGGCCGGAGCCCAAGCCGGCCGAGGCCGCGGTTGCGCTCGCCACGCCGGCGCTGAAGCCGGGCACCGAGCCGAAGGTCATCAAGGTCGCCGAGGCCCAACCGGGCGCCCAGCCGTTCGTGCCGGACTCGCAGGCCACCACGGTGGTGTGGAAGGCGGAAGGCGACTACGGCATCCAGGTCGGCGCCTATTCCAAATACAACGCCGCGCAGAAGGCGGCGCAGACCGCGACCAAGGCGGAATCGCAGCTGCTGGCCGACGCCCGCATCATCATCGACACCCAGAAGATGAACAACGGCAGCAAGCTCTACCGCGCCCGCGTCGCCGGCCTCAGCAAGACCGACGCGCAGACCGCCTGCCGCAACCTCAAGGCCAAGCGCACCGACTGCCTGGTGCTGAAGATCGATCCCACCCTCGCGATGGGCAACTAAGGCCCGCACCGCTTCCACGGAACGAACATACGAATCGGATTTGGATCGCCCCCGAATGGGGGCGATCGCCGTTACGGGCGCTGCAGCTTCAGCTGGTAGAAGTTCTTGGCGGCGCGATGCAGCCGGTCGGGGAATTGCGTCTCGCCCAGCATCACGCGGCAGAGATCGTTCCGGACCACCGGGATCAGGCGGTAATACTGATGCCACTGTGGATCCATGCGTTCGCCGTTCTTCAGTTTCGGATTGGAGGCTGAGCAATTGACGAAGGCGATGTTGCGCCCGACGAAGCTGAGCTTGTCCGGTGCGCCGTCGATCCCGAGGCGGCCGACCCCGTGGGTCTTACGGCTGACCGTGTTCAGCGGGATGTCCTGATTGTTGTAATAGACGACCACCTGGCCCATGACGCCGACCAGTGACGAGAGCCCTGCGCCGCTCGACAGCGCGTCCGCGTCCTCGTCGCCGGCGATCAGGAGGACCTGATCCACCACTTCGGCCAGCGCGTCGGGCGAAATCTGGCCGGGCGCGCTGCCCACCGCCGCAGTCAGGCCGGCATGCAGGAAATGATTGCCCATGCTGTGCGCCATCAAGGTGACGCGCCGATTGCCACCTGCCGCGCGGTAAGCCTTCAAGACCGGGATCAGCGCCAGCAGGAAACGGCGGAAAGCGCCGCCGGAGTTGCCCGCGCTCCGATAGTCCTTCTTGTAGGCGTCGATCGTGAGACTGCCGAGCGAGGGCCAGGTGAATGCGACGATGGTCGAGGCAACTGCCGGTTTCCCCTTGCCGAACCAGGCGCCGACATGGCCGGCGCGCATCATCGCCTCGCGGAACCGGTAGTCGAAGCCGTGCAGGGTGATCAGCAGGTGATCTTCGCCGCCAACAATTGCCCGCTGTAGCGCCGGCAGGAACTCGCCGGGATTGAGCGAGTCGATCGCCAGGTTCGAGTTTCCCAGCTCGCTCTCGTCCGCGACGGACTGCAAGGTCGTGCGGCCGAAGACGACCTCGCCCGACGGATTGAAATCGGTTCCGAAGTTGTTGGGGACCTGATCATTCTTGAGCGGGTTGCGATTGGTCGCGAAATAGATCGAAACCGCCATGGCTTCCCCCGAGGCTCGGCGCAATCCGGCGGATCATATGATCGTCGCGGTCAGCCGGACCAGTGACAAATACGCGCCGAGGTGGGTGAGCGTCAGCTCGCGATCGACCGCTGATTGAGCGTGGTCAGGATGGAGGCGAGCTCGTGCGAGCCGAACGGCTTCGACAGGCGCGGCAGACTCTGCGCCGTGCTGTTCGGGAAATCGGCGTAGCCGGTCGCCAGTATGACCGGCAATTCCGGCCGCAGGCGGCTGATCTGGAGCGCCAGCTCCGCGCCGGTCATGTCGGGCATAGCGTAGTCCGTAATGACCGCGTCGATGGTACGGTCGGAGCGCAGGACGTTCAGGGCCGACATGCCCGAGGGTACCACTTGGCTGGCGTGGCCAAGATCCTCCAGCATGGAAGCGGTGAGCAGCGCGACCAGCGGCTCGTCGTCGACCACCAGCACGCGATAGTGCGGCATCGCGCCGTTCTGCACCGGCGCAGCCTCGATGCGCTCGGCGCGCGCCGCGCCCGCCGCGACCGGGAACCACAGCTCGACCGTCGTCCCCTTGCCCAGCTCGCTGGAGATGCGCAGGCCGCCGCCGGACTGGACGGCAAGGCCCAACACCGACGACAACCCGAGGCCGGTGCCGCGGCCGACTTCCTTGGTGGTGAAGAACGGTTCGCTGCAACGCTTCAGCGTCGCTTCGTCCATTCCGGTTCCCGTATCGGTCACCGTCATGCGCACATAGTCGCCATCCTCGAGCGTCGGCAACCCGGTCGCCCCGGTCTCGCGCTGTGCCGCGATCCGCAGGCGTCCGCCATCGGGCATCGCGTCGCGCGCGTTAAGCGCCAGGTTGAGGATCGCAAGCTCGAGCTGGTTCGGATCGACCGAGATCAGCGCCAGGTCCCGGTCGAAATCCATCTCGATCTGGATGGTGGGGCCAAGCGAGCGCTGCAGCATCTCGGCCATGCCGTCAGCCAACCGTTGCACGTCGACCGGCTCCGGCCGCAGCTCCTGCCGTCGGGCGAATGCCAGCAGCCGCTTGGTCAAGGCTGCGCCCCGATCGGCGCTTTCGCGCGCGGCGGTGAGGAAGTGCTTGGCTTTGGGGTCGCTCAGCGGTTGCCTGGCCAGGTAGTCGAGGCTGCCGAGGATGCCCATCAGCAGGTTGTTGAAATCGTGCGCCAGTCCGCCGGTCAGCTGGCCGAGGCTTTCCATCTTCTGCATCTCGTGCACCTGCGCCAGCGCGGCTTCGCGCTCGCGGGTGCGCTCCTCAACGCGCTGCTCCAGCTTCGCGTTGGCCTCGGCCAGAGCGGCGGTCCGCTCTTCCACCCGGCGCTCCAGCTCGGCGTTCAGCCGCTCCAGCTCCCGGGTCTTGCGATAGAGTTCCGCGAACACCTTGACCTTGGCGCGCAGCAGGTCCGGCACCACCGGCACCGAGACATAGTCCACCGCGCCGTGCTGATAGCCCTTCACCCGGTCGAGCTCGGTGACGGAGATCGCCGAGACGAAGATGATCGACAGCGTGTGGAAGCGCGGATGGTCGCGGATCATGGCTGCCAGCTCGAACCCGTTGAGATCCGGCATGACCACGTCGATCAGCACCACGGCGATGTCGTTCCTCAGGATCTGCTCCAGCGCCTGCCGGCCGGACGCGGCCTTGATCAGGTTCTCGCCCAGGTCGCGCAGCATCACCTCGTAGCTCAGCAGCTTCGCTGGCTGATCGTCGACCAGAAGAATATTGACCGGCTCGTTCGCGTTCATCCCCGTGATCCCTAGCGGTGCAGCCACATCCTCAGGACCGATAGCAACTGTTCCGTATTGACCGGCTTGGCCAGATAATCCGACGCGCCGGCTTCCAGGCATTTCTCGCGGTCGCCTTTCATGGCCTTGGCGGTCAGCGCCACGATCGGCAGGCGGCGGAAGTCCACATTGCCGCGGATCACCTGCATGGTCTGATAGCCGTCCATCTCAGGCATCATGATGTCCATCAGCACGATCGCGACCTCGGGCGTCGAATCCAGCAGCGAGATCGCCTCGTTGCCGGTGGTCGCCGTCAGCACCTTCATGCCGCGCCGCTCGAGCACGGAGCTGAGCGCGAAGATGTTGCGGGCGTCGTCGTCGACCAGAAGGACGGTCTTGCCCAGCAGATCCTCGTCCGAGCTGTAGAGCCGCTCCAGCATGCGCTGCTTCTCGGGCGGCAGATCCTTGACCACGCGATGCAGGAACAAGGCGGTCTCGTCCAGCAGGCGCTCGGGCGATTCGACGCCCTTCACCACCACGCTGCGCGCCATGGTGTGGAGCTGCGCATCCTCCTCGGGCGACAGCTCGCGGCCGGTGAACACCACGACCGGGATGTCCGACAGGCTGGCCTCCGCACGCAGCTGATCCAGCACGTCGAAGCCGGACATGTCCGGCAGCCTGAGGTCGAGCACGACGCAATCGATCTGCTCCGACCGCAGCCGCTCCAAGGCTTCCGCGCCGGTTTCGACCGCGATCATGTCGATGTCCTCGTGGCCCAGCAGCTCGGTGATGCTGAGCCGCTCGGCCGCGTTGTCTTCGACGATCAGCAGCCGCTTGCGCCGCGGCGTGATGAATTGCCCGATGCGAGACATCACCTCGGCCAGCCCTTCGCGGCTGGAGGGCTTGGTCACGAAGCCGAAGGCGCCGCGCGCCAGGCCATGCTGCCGGTCTTCGTCCAGCGTGACGATCTGCACCGGGATGTGCCGGGTCGCGGGATCCTGCTTCAGCTGGCTGAGGATGGTCCAGCCCAGCATGTCCGGCAGGAACACGTCGAGCGAGACCGCGCTCGGCCGGAACTCGCGCGCCAGGCTCAGCGCGTCCGCGCCGCGATGCGCGATCAGGACCTTGAGGCCCGAATCGTGCGCCAGGTCGGCGATGATCCGCGCATAGTGCGGGTCATCCTCCACGATCAGCAGCGTGCGGTCGCCGGGCTCGATACTGCCCCGGTCGTCCGGCATCTGCTCGGTCGGCACTTCCGGAGCCCTCGGGATGGCGAGCGCCATAGAACCATTGCCCATGCTCGCGGGCGGCGTTCTCTGCTCCGCCGCCGGGCTGACATACTTCAGCGGCAGATAGAGCGTGAACGTGCTGCCCTGGCCGGGGATGCTGCGCAGCTGGATCTCGCCGCCCAGCAGGTTGGACAGCTCGCGGCTGATGGCGAGGCCGAGGCCGGTGCCGCCGTATTTGCGGCTGGTGCTGGAATCCGCCTGCTGGAATGCCTCGAAGATGATCTTCTGCTTCTCCGGCATGATGCCGATGCCGGTGTCGGAGACCTCGAACGCCACCACCGACGGCGCGTGGCGCAGCGCCGGGTGATCCGGCGTCCAGCCGCCCGAGACCTCGGAGATGGTCAGCTTCACGCCGCCATGCTCCGTGAACTTGAAGGCGTTGGACAGCAGGTTCTTCAGGATCTGCTGCAGGCGCTTGGAGTCGGTGATCATGCTGCGATCCAGGCGCGGATCGATCTCGGTCTGGAAGGTGAGCTTGCGATTGTCGGCCTCGTGACGGAACGGCCGCGCGACCATGTCCAGCAGGTTGCTGAAGAACACCTCTTCCGCCTCGACCGACACGGTGCCGGATTCGATCTTCGACAGATCCAGGATGTCGGTGATGAGGTTGAGCAGGTCGGTGCCGGCACCGTGGATGGTGCGCGAGAATTCGACCTGCTTCGGCGACAGGTTGCGGTCCGGGTTGTCGGCCAGCTGCTGGCCCAGGATCAGGATGCTGTTCAGCGGCGTGCGCAGCTCGTGCGACATGTTGGCCAGGAACTCGGACTTGTATTTCGACGTGAGCGCCAGCTCGGCGGCCTTCTCTTCCACCGCGCGGCGAGCCTGATCGATTTCCTGGTTCTTGCGCTCCACTTCGACGTTGCGCTCGGCCAGCTGCTGCGCTTTCTGCTCCAGCTGCTCGTTGGTCTGCTGCAGCTCGCGCTGCTGCGCCTGCAGCTCGGCCGCCAGTTTCTGCGACTGCGTCAGCAGGCCTTCGGTCTGCATGGTCGCTTCGATCGAGTTGAGCACGATGCCGATGCTGGCGGTGAGCTGGTCGAGGAACGAGATCTGCAGGTCGGTGAAGGTATTGACCGAGGCCAGCTCGATCACGGCCTTGACCTCGCCTTCGAACAGGATGGGCAGCACGATGTCGTTCTTGGGCAGCGCCTTGAACAGTCCTGACGCGATCGGAACGACGTTGGACGGCATCTCGCTGATCAGCATGCGCCGGCCATCAGCCGCGCATTGGCCGATCAGGCCCTGGCCGATCGCCAGCCGCTCGGGATGTCCGTCGCGGCCGTGGTCGGCATAGGCGGACAGCAGCTTCAGGCTTGGCTGCCCCAGGTTCTCGATCAGGTAGATGACGCCGTTCTGCGCGTTCACCAGCGGCGCCAGCTCCGACAGCAGCATGCGGCCGACGATGCCGAGATCGCGCTGGCCCTGCAGCATGTTGGTGAAGCGTGCCAGGTTGGTCTTCAGCCAGTCCTGCTCGGTATTGCGGTCGGTGGTCAGGCGCAGATTGTCGATCATGGTGTTGATGTTGTCTTTGAGCTCGGCCACCTCGCCGCGCGCATCGACCTGGATCGATCGCGTCAAGTCGCCCTTGGTCACCGCCGTCGCCACTTCGGCGATCGCGCGCACCTGAGTCGTCAGGTTCGCCGCCAGCAGGTTCACGTTGCCGGTCAGGTCCTTCCAGGTGCCGGCGGCGCCGGGCACGTTGGCCTGGCCGCCGAGGCGGCCTTCCACGCCCACTTCGCGCGCCACCGTGGTCACCTGGTCGGCGAAGGTGGCGAGCGTGTTGGTCATGTTGTTGATGGTCTCGGCGAGCGCCGCGACCTCGCCTTTCGACTTCACCGTCAGATCCTGCTTGAGGTCGCCGTTGGCGACCGCGGTCACCACCTTCACGATGCCGCGCACCTGCTCGGTCAGGTTGGCCGCCATGACGTTGACGGTGTCGGTCAGGTCCTTCCAGGTGCCGGCGACGCCGGACACTTGCGCCTGGCCGCCGAGCTTGCCTTCGGTGCCGACCTCGCGCGCGACGCGCGTCACTTCCGACGCGAACGCATTCAGCTGGTCCACCATGGTGTTGATGGTGTTCTTCAGCTCGAAGATCTCGCCCTTCACGTCGACCGTGATCTTGCGCGACAGGTCGCCGCGCGCCACTGCGGTGGTGACTTCCGCGATGTTGCGCACCTGGGTCGTGAGGTTCGCCGCCAGCAGGTTGACGTTGTCGGTCAAGTCCTTCCAGGTGCCGGCGACGCCCGGCACCTGCGCCTGGCCGCCCAGGCGTCCTTCGGTGCCGACCTCGCGCGCCACGCGCGTCACCTCGCCGGCGAAGGAGCGCAGCTGCTCGACCATCGTGTTCAGCGTCTCTTTCAGCAGCAGAATTTCGCCGCGCACGTCGACGGTGATCTTCTTGGAAAGGTCGCCGTTGGCGATGGCGGTGGCGACCTCGGCGATGTTGCGCACCTGGCCGGTCAGGTTGCTGGCCATGAAGTTGACGTTGTCGGTCAGGTCCTTCCAGGTGCCGGCGACGCCCGGCACGGCGGCCTGGCCGCCGAGCTTGCCTTCGGTGCCGACTTCGCGCGCCACGCGAGTCACTTCCGACGCGAAGGCGTTCAGCTGGTCCACCATCGTGTTGATGGTGTTCTTCAGCTCGAGGATTTCGCCCTTCACGTCGACCGTGATCTTGCGCGACAGGTCGCCGCGCGCCACCGCGGTCGTCACTTCGGCGATGTTGCGCACCTGGGCCGTCAAGTTGCCGGCCATCGAGTTCACATTGTCGGTGAGGTCCTTCCACGTACCGGCGACGCCCGGCACCTGCGCCTGGCCGCCCAGGCGTCCTTCGGTGCCGACCTCGCGCGCCACGCGGGTGACTTCCGAGGCGAAGGAGTTGAGCTGATCCACCATGGTGTTCAGCGTTTCCTTCAGCTGCAGGATTTCGCCGCGCACGTCGACGGTGATCTTGCGCGACAGGTCGCCGTTCGCGATGGCGGTCGCCACCTCGGCGATGTTGCGCACCTGGCCGGTCAGGTTGCTGGCCATCGAGTTGACGTTGTCGGTCAAGTCCTTCCAGGTGCCGGCCACGCCCGACACCTGCGCCTGGCCGCCGAGGCGTCCTTCGGTGCCGACTTCGCGTGCGACGCGCGTCACTTCGCCGGCGAAGGCGTTCAGCTGGTCGACCATCGTGTTGATGGTTTCCTTCAGCTGCAGGATTTCGCCGCTGACATTCACGGTGATCTTCTTGGAGAGGTCGCCCTGCGCCACCGCGGTCGCCACTTCGGCGATGTTGCGCACCTGGCCGGTCAGGTTGCTGGCCATGGAGTTGACGCTGTCGGTCAGATGCTTCCAGGTGCCGGCGACGCCCTTCACTTCCGCCTGGCCGCCGAGCTTGCCCTCGGTGCCGACCTCGCGCGCCACGCGCGTCACTTCGCCGGCGAAGGCGTTGAGCTGGTCCACCATGGTGTTGATGGTGTCCTTCAGCTCCAGGATCTCGCCGCTGACATTGACGGTGATCTTCTTGGACAGGTCGCCGTTGGCGATGGCCGTCGAGACTTCCGCGATGTTGCGCACCTGGCCGGTCAGGTTGCTGGCCATGAAATTAACGCTGTCGGTGAGGTCCTTCCAGGTGCCGGCGACGCCGAGCACGTTGGCCTGACCGCCCAGGCGCCCGTCGGTGCCCACCTCGCGCGCCACGCGCGTCACTTCGCCGGCGAAGGCGTTCAGCTGGTCGACCATCGTGTTGATGGTCTCCTTCAGCTGCAGGATTTCGCCGCTGACATTCACCGTGATCTTCTTGGAAAGGTCGCCGCCGGCGATGGCGGTCGCCACCTCGGCGATGTTGCGCACCTGGGCGGTCAGATTGCTGGCCATCGAGTTGACGTTGTCGGTCAAATCCTTCCAGGTACCGGCCACGCCGGACACCTGCGCCTGGCCGCCCAGGCGCCCTTCGGTGCCGACTTCGCGCGCCACGCGCGTCACTTCGCCGGCGAAGGAGTTGAGCTGGTCCACCATGGTGTTGATGGTGTCTTTCAGCTCGAGGATTTCGCCCCGCACGTCGACCGTGATCTTGCGCGACAGGTCGCCGCGCGCCACGGCGGTCGTCACATGCGCGATGTTGCGCACCTGGTCCGTGAGGTTGCCGCACATCGCGTTCACGGAGTCGGTCAGGTCCTTCCAGGTGCCAGCGACGCCCGGCACGATCGCCTGGCCGCCCAGCTTGCCTTCGGTGCCGACCTCGCGCGCGACGCGCGTCACTTCCGAGGCGAAGGAGCGCAGCTGGTCCACCATGGTGTTGATGGCTTCCTTCAGCTGCAGGATCTCGCCGCGCACGTCGACGGTGATCTTCTTGGAGAGGTCGCCCATGGCGACGGCGATGGTCACGTCCGAGATGTTGCGGACTTGGGCCGTCAGGTTGTTGGCCATGGAGTTGACGCTCTCGGTCAGGTCCCGCCACACGCCGGTGACTTCGGAGACCTGCGCCTGGCCGCCCAGCTTGCCGTCGGTGCCGACTTCGCGCGCCACGCGCGTCACTTCCGACGTGAACACGCTGAGCTGCTTGATCATGGTGTTGACGATGGTGGCGGAGCGCAGGAACTCGCCCTTCAGCGGCCGGCCGTCGACTTCGAGCTGCACGGTCTGCAGCAGGTCGCCTTGCGCCACCGCCGAGACGGCGCGCGTCAGCTCGGTGGTTGGCCACAGCAGGTCGTCGATCAGGGTATTGATGGAGCCTTCCATCTCGCCCCAGGCGCCGGTGGGCACCCCGAGGCGCACGCGCTTGCGGGTCTTGCCCTGGCGGCCAACGACCTCGCCCACCTGTTCCAGCTGCTGGGCCATCCGCTCGTTGGCGGCGACGATGTCGTTGAAGGCGTCGGCGACCTTGCCGGCGAGTCCGACCTGGTCGCGCGGCAGGCGGACCGAGAAGTCGCCCACGCGCATCGCCTGCAGGGCATGCAGCAGATTGCGCATGGCGCCCGTCGGATCTTCGAGATCGGCGGCAGAGGGCAGCCCGGCGGCCGCCTGGTTCACATCATGTGAACCGTTAGGCTCAACCCGGGGAGAACGCTTGGTGCTTCGCATGGACCGGCTCCGGAAATCCGACGTAGGAACGCAGATGGCTCGGGCCGGTCTGGAGGCGGGCGGAATATGGGCTCAACGGCGCGCCCGGACATGCGCAACGATGGCGCTGCCCACAAAGGCGCACTTTTCCCGGTATTTTTGCCTAATCCCCGCATTCCCCGACAAAAGCCCTAAATAGACTCCAGCCAGACCAAAACCGCTTCGGGCAAGATTCGTTCCCTGGAATCCGCGTGCCCGGACAAAAACAACTTGCTCCGCCAGCTAGGCGGACAAGCGTGAACGAATATTTAACCCCGCCCGGCAACTCTCTTTGGTGCTGCGTAAGTCCCGGATTCTTGCCCGGAAACAGCGCGATCGGAGCATCACCCCGTGAATATGGAACGAACCGTGTCGGCGGCGCTGCGGGTCACTGGCCTGCGCAAGACCTTCCAGCGCCCTGCCGTCGATGGCCTCGACCTCAAAGTCGGCCAAGGCGAGTTCTATGCTCTGCTCGGCCCCAATGGCGCTGGCAAGACGACGACGCTGCGCATGGTGGCCGGCCTGATGCAGCCGGACGCCGGCCAAGTCTCGATCTTCGGCGTCGATGCCTTGGCCGATCCGGTCGCCGCCAAGCGCATCACCGCCTGGGTCAGCGACGAGCCGATGATCTACGACAAGCTCTCGCCCACCGAATATCTCGCTTTCGTCGCCGGGCTGTGGGGCATGGATCCGGCCGTGGCCGAGAAGAAGTCGGCGGCCCTGCTCGAATGGCTGGAACTGAAGCCGCACGCGCACGAACGGTGCGAGGACTTCTCCAAGGGCATGCGGCAGAAGGTGGCGCTGGCCGGCGCGCTGGTCCACGAGCCGAAGCTCATCATCCTCGACGAACCGCTCACCGGCCTCGACGCACGTGCCGCGCGCCTGGTGAAGGACGCGCTGCTCGCGCGCGTGCGCCAGGGCTGCACCGTCATCCTGACCACGCACATCCTGGAAGTCGCCGAGCGCATGGCCGAGCGGATCGGCGTCATCTCGCGCGGCAAGCTCATCGCCGAGGGGACACTTGAAGAGCTGCGCAAGCAATCGGGCTCCAGCAACACCAGCCTGGAAGACGTATTCCTGACGCTGGTCGCCGAGCAAGAGCCGGCCCAGTGACCGCAGCAGCAGCGACCGCAGCGACGACCGCAATCTTCACCGCGCCCGGCTCCTGGCTCTGGCTGGCGCGCCATGAAGGGCGCCTCGCCTGGCGCGATCTGCGCTATCTGATGACCGGCGGCGGCCGGTGGCGCGGCCGCAACGTCATCATCGTCTTCATCCTGCTGGCGCTCGGCCTGCATTTGATCGCGTTCGGCGTGGTCGGCCGCCACGCTCATATGACGCTGGATGTGGGCACGCGCGGCTTCACCTCCATCACCGGCAGCTTTCTGCTGATCTTCTTCCTCTTGCTGTCGCAAGCGCTGGAGCAGGTGACGCGCCTGTTCTACGGCCGCGGCGATCTCGACCTGTTCCGTTCTTCGCCGGCATCGCTGCGCCGGATTTTCGTGATCCGCGTGCTTTCGATTGCGGTCTCGACCACCATGATGGCGCTGGTGATCGCCCTGCCCGCGATCAACGTGCTGGCGCTGTTCGGCGGGCCGCACTGGTTCACCGGCCTCGGCATCGCCGTCGCGGCCGCGGCGACGACCACCGGCATCGCGCTGGCGATGGCCTCGATCCTGTTCGATACGCTGGGACCGAAACGCACCCGCTTTGCCTCGCAGGTGGCGTCGGCGATCGTCGGCTCGGCCTTCATCATCGGCATCCAGGCAGTGGCGATCCTCTCCATCGGCACCTTGTCGCCCAACACATTGTTCGGCTCCGACCTGGTATTGGCTCGCATGCCGGAGGCCGACGGCGCGCTGTGGATCCCCGCCCGCGCATTGCTGGGCAGCGTCCCGGACCTGGCCATCACGGTCGTTGCGGCCGCCCTGATCCTGACCGTGCCGATGGTCCTGCTGTCGGGCCGCCTCGGCGGCTACGCCATCGCGACGGCCAGCGTCCACCATGGCGGCAACCGCCGGGCCTGGAGCACGCGCCTGTTCCGCACCACCTCGTCGCGGCAACTGCTCCAGCGCAAGGAATGGGTCCTGCTGTTCCGCGATCCGTGGCTGGCATCGCAGACGCTGATGCAGCTGCTCTATCTCATCCCGGCCGCGCTGCTGCTGTGGCGCTTCTACGGCGATAGCCGCGGCGCGCTGATCGTGCTGGCGCCCGTGCTGACCATGGCGGCGGGGCAGCTCGCCGGCGGCCTGGCGTGGCTCGCGGTCTCGGGCGAGGATGCGCCCGACCTGATCGCCACCGCGCCGGTCTCGCCGACCCAGAACCTGGTCGCCAAGGTGGAAGCGGTGCTGATTGCTGTGCTCGCGATCTTCGCGCCCTTCCTGATCGGCATCTTCAGCCATTCCTGGACCATGGCGCTGATCGTCGCGACCGGCATCCTGGTGTCGGCATTCTCTTCCACGCTGATCCAGATCTGGTTCCGCAGCCAGGCGCGGCGGCGTTATTTCCGCCGGCGCCAGACCTCGTCGCGCATCGCAACCTTCGCCGAAGCCTTCTCGTCGGTCGCTTGGGCCTTCGCCGCTGCGGTGGCCGCGAACGAGTCCTGGTTCTGGATCGCGCCTGCCATCGTCGCCGTGCTGGTGCTCGCGGGCGCGTACAACATCCGGCCTCGCGCTACTTCCTGAGATTGACCAGGATCACGCCGCCCAGCGCCATCGCGCCGCCGATCAGGCTCAGCGCCGACGGCGCCTCGCCCAGCCACGCGAAGCCCATCAGCGTCGCCACCGGCGGCACGCAATACATGAAGTTGGAGGCGCGGCTCGCCGGCAGGCGCGACAGCACGATGTTCCAGCTCGCATAGGCGATCAGGCTGGGCACGATGCCGAGATAGATCGCGGCCACCAGCCCTTCGGTCGATGCCACCTGCCCCTGTGCCAGCGCGCTCGGCAGGAACGGCACGAGCAGCAGCGCGCCGATCACCATGTTCCAGGCCGACACCGTCAGTGGCTTGTGGCGCGCAAACAGCGGCTTCTGCACCACCGTCGTGATCGAGTTGCAGAATGCCGAGCCGAGGATGAGCAATGCGCCCGCATCGATCCTGAGATCGTCGCCTTCGCCGAGCGCGATCAGCCCGATGCCGGCGAACGACACCGCCGTGCCGAGCCACGCGCCGCGCCCGAACCGCTCGCCGAGGAACATCATGGCGAGCGCGGCGGTGATGATCGGATTGACGTTGATGATGAAGCTCGCCGGTCCCGACGACACCGTCTGCTCGCCGATGTTGAGCAGCGTGGTGTAGAGCGCGACGAAGAACAGCCCGCCCACGAAGAAGCGCCACGCCTCCGACCAGCGCGGCAAAGCTGGCCGGGTGATCAGCAGGAACAGAGCCGCCGGCACCGCCGCTATGGCGAACCGAGCCGCGCCCAGCTCGAGCGGGCCGAACGCCACCAGCCCAGCCCGGATGGCGGGAAAGGCGGAGGCCCAGGCCACGATGGTGACCAGGATGGCAGTCGCCGTGGCGGGGTCGAAAGAGCGGCCGGCGGCCGGACGGTCGGTGATAACACTCATGGGATGCCCTTCTCGGAACGCGATCCCTCGGGAGTTAAGGGCACCCCAGCCTATTGACAAACGAGCAATTAACGACTGAGCTGTGCGTATGGCTCACAGCTTGGAAACCCTGCCTCCGCTCGACACCCTGCGCGCCTTCGAGGCGGCGGCGCGGGCCGGCAGTTTCTCGGCGGCGGCCAGCGCCCTCAACCTGACCCACGGCGCCATCAGCCGCCGGATCGCCCGGCTGGAGGGCTGGCTGGGCCTGCGGGTGTTCGAGCGCCAGGCCCGGGGCATCGCCCTGACGCCGGAAGGTCAGCGCCTGTTCCAGCGCACCCAGGAAGCTTTCGCCCTGATCGCCGACAATTCCGACCGCTGGAGCGAGCCGCGAGGCCCGGCGGTCGTGCGGGTCAATTCCATGCCCTCGGTCTGCAGCCTGTGGCTGATGCCGCGGGTGGCGCGGTTCGAGGCCGGCGACCCGCCGTTGCGCGTCATCCTGCTGATCGACCAGCGCACCGTGGACCTGGCGGACATGGGCGTGGATCTCGCCATCCGCTGCGGCCGCGGCGGCCTGCCGGGGCGACTGTCCGTGAAGCTGTTCGAGGAATGGTGCTTCCCGATCGCGGCGCCGGACCTCGCCAAGCGCCTCGGCGATGGCGACCCGGAACGGCTCCTCGCCGCGCCGCTGATCCACGATTCCGATGCGTCCGGCTGGCGCGCCTGGTTCGCAGCCCATGGGCTGGACTACAAGCCGCGCCCGCAGGACCGCCGGTTCGAGGACTACAATCTGGTGCTGGACGCGGCCGCCTGCGGCCTGGGCATCGCACTGGCGCGCCCGCCTTTGGCGCACGGGCCGATGGAGACCGGGCGGCTGGTCCAGGTCGACCAACGGACAGTGCTCAATCCCGTGTCCTATTGGCTGGATAAGCCCCACGGCACCATCCGCGAGGCGGCCGCAACCCTGGCCAAACGCATCGCCGGGGAAGCCGGCATGAGCCCTGATGTCCTGGCCGGCTTCCTGAAGGCCGACCGCAAGTGAAATTCGCTTGATCCCCACCGGCTTCGCGGCCAAGAAGTCCCGCCGAAGCACCACACCGGAACGATCATGAAACTCGACACCATCAAGGACGCCATCGCCGCCATGCGCCAGGGAGAGCTGGTGATCGTGGTCGACGACACCGACCGCGAGAACGAGGGCGACCTCATCATGGCGGCCGGCGCGGCGACGCCGGAGAAGATGGCGTTCATGATCCGCCACACCAGCGGCATCATTTGCGTGCCGATGACCGCCGACCGCGCGCAGCGCCTGCATCTCGACCCGATGGTGGCGAACAACCTCGACCCGATGCGCACCGCTTTCACGGTCAGCGTCGATTACCGCGTCGGCATGACGACCGGCATCTCCGCCGAGGAACGCACCAACACGGCGCGCGCCCTTGCCAACGACAATTGCGGCGCCAGCGATTTCCTGCGCCCCGGCCACGTCTTTCCGCTGATCGCCCGCGCCGGCGGCGTGCTCACCCGCTCCGGCCACACCGAGGCGGCGACCGACCTGGCGCGCCTCGCCGGCTTTGAGTCGGTCGGCGTCCTGGCCGAGGTGGTCAGTGACGACGGCACGGTCAAGCGCCTGCCGGAGCTGCTGACCTTCGCGGCGGAACACAAGCTCAGGATCGTCACCATCGAGGACCTGATCCAATACCGCATGCAGACCGAGCAGCTGCTGGAGAAGATCGGTCCGCGCGAGCTGGCGATCGAGGGCATGAAAGCCGCCGCCTACGCTTTCCAGTCACCGTTCGAGACGCTGCAGCACGTGGTGGCGGTGTTCGGCGACGTGGAGGACGGCGTCGACGTGCCCTGCCGCATCCACCGCGAGCAACCCGTCGTCGACATGCTGCGCCGCGCGGTCAACCAGGCGACGTGGTTCGAGAATGCGATCGGCCACTTCAAACGCGAAGGCCGCGGCATCCTGATCGTGATCCGCAGCCCGGCCGCCGACGAATTGCTGCGTCCGGACAACGCGCCGATCTCCGCTGCGCCAGAGGCCGGCGAGAAGCACAGCAGCGCGCGCACCCGCATGCAGCGCTGGCGCGACATCGGCGTCGGCGCCCAGATCCTGAAAAGCCTGGGCGTGAAATCGATTGCGCTGCTCGCGCCGCAGGAGCAGCGTTATATCGGCCTCGCCGGGTTCGGCATCGAGATCAGCCGCACCATCATGGTCGAGGACTGAACGAAGGGCGGTCCAATGAGCGTCGACGTATCAAAACTGCCGGAGCTGATCCGCGACAAGAAACGCCGGGCCAGGAGCCAGATCGGCGACGTCGAGAAGGTGCTCAAGGAGATCGAGGCCGACTTCGCCGCAGAGGTCGAAAACATCGCATCCCGCCGCGCGAAGGGCGAGTCCATCATCCCGGAACTCGATTTCAGCCAGATCCGTGACGGCAAAGTGTCCGACGCAACCACGGCGGCGATCCGGCAGCGCGGCACGGCGGTGGTGCGCAACGTCTATCCGCGCGCACAGGCCGAGGCATGGAACCAGCAGATCGGCGACTATCTCGCACGCAACGACTATGTGAACAAGGCGGCGACGCGCGACGCCGGCGATCGCTATTTCACCTCGCTCAAGTCCAGCCGTCCGCAGATCTTCGGCATCTACTGGTCGAAGCCGCAGATGGAAGCGCGCCAAGGCGTGCCGATGGCGGAGACCAAGGCCTTCCTCAATCGCCTGTGGCGTTTCGAAAGCGGCGGCAAGAAGCATTTCGATCCCGACCGCGAATGCACCTATGCCGACCGCATCCGGCGGCGCGAGCCCGGCGATGCCAGCCTCGGCCTGTCGCCGCACATGGATGCGGGGTCGGTGGAGCGCTGGCTCGATCCCGCTTACGCCGAGGTCTATCGCGAAGTTTTCGCCGGTAACTGGCGCGCCTACGATCCGTTCGATGGCGCGTTCCGGACCGAGACGGAGGAGATCCCCTCGCCGGCGGTGTGCAGCGCGTTCCGCACCTTCCAGGGCTGGACCGCCCTGACGCGCCAGGGTCCGGGCGACGGCACGCTGCAATTGCTGCCGATCGCGCGAGCCATCGTCTATCTTCTGCTGCGCCCGCTGGCCAAGGACGTGCCGGAGGACGATCTGTGCGGCGCCAAGCCGGGGCGCGCGCTATCGCTGGTGGAGCAATGGCACGCTTTGCTGAAGCCGGCCATCACGCCGATCCCGCTGGTCGAGCCCGGCGATACCGTGTGGTGGCACAGCGACATCATCCACGCGGTCGAGGACCACCACAAAGGCAGCGGCTACAGCAACGTCATCTATATCGGCGCGGCACCCTATTGCGCCAAGAACGCGGCCTATCTCGAGCGCCAGAAGGCGGCGTTCCTCGCGGGCGAAAGCGCACCCGATTTCTCGGCGGAGAATTTCGAGGTCGATTTCGAGGGCCGCGCCACGGTCAGCGACCTGACGGAACTCGGCAAGCGCCAGATGGGTCTGGCGGGCTGGTAGCCCCAAGAACAGGCGAAGGAAGCGCCTGCGCATGGCAGGCGTGCGAAATCCGCAGGATATCCGGCCATCGCGGCCCTTCGCAGCCACCGCGCGGCGTGTTACGCACGCCTTCGGGACTTCCATCAGCCGATATTCTTGCCCGCATGACTGCTGCGCATTCGCCGATCAAGGGCATTGCCCTGGGTTTCCTCGCGTACTTCCTGTTTTCGTGCAGCGATGCCAACGTGAAGGCGCTGGGCGGACAGCTGCCGGTGTTCGAGATCGGTTTCTTCTCGACCTTGTTCGCCGCCCTGGTGCTGCTGTTCCTGAAGCCGCGCGACGAGCGCTGGCGCGACGCGATCCGCATGCGCCGGCCCGGGCTGGTGGCGCTGCGCGGCGCGGCTGGCGCGACCGCCGGCATCCTCGGTATCTACGCCTTCACCACCCTGCCCTTTGCCGAGGCCTACGCGCTGATCTTCCTCTCGCCCTCGATCGCGACCATCCTCTCGATCTTCATCCTGAGCGAGCAGGTCGGCTGGCGGCGCTGGCTGGCGGTCGCGCTCGGCTTCGGCGGCGTGCTGGCGATCGTGCGGCCGGGTTTCGAGACGTTGGAGCTCGGACATCTCGCGGCCTTCGCCGTTTCGTTCTGCGCCGCCGGCACAGTCATCATCCTGCGCACGCTCGGCCAGACCGAGCGGCGCGTCAGCCTGCTGGCAGCCGTCATTCTGACCTCGTTGGTGGTCAATGGCGTACTGATGCTCGGAAACTTCCGCTGGCCGGCCGTTGCAGACCTTCCCTACCTCGCCATGTCCGGAATCTTTGCCGGCGCGGCACAGCTCTGCCTGATCCTTGCCGCCCGCTCTGCGCCGGCGAACCAGGTCGCGCCGGCGCAATACAGCCAGATGGTCTGGGCGCTGGTGATCGGCGGGTTGTTCTTCAGCGAGTTCCCCGATCTTCCGGCAATCATCGGCATCGGCCTGATTGCGATCTCCGGCCTCTTCACCTTCCTGCGCGAGGAGACCAAGGGCCGCTGGTGGTCGCGCACGATCCTGCAGCGCGACCGCGTCTAGAGCTTGCCCTCGAGCAGCAGGTTACAGTCGACGTCCTTCGCATCGCCCGGCTCGATGATCGGGATGGGCACGCCCTTGCCGATCGAGATCTCCGGCGCGCGGATCTTGCCCTCCAGGTGCACCGGCGCATCCATATCGAGGACGCTGAAGTCCTTGGCATCGGCGAAGATGTCCATCACCAGGGTTTCCTTGCGCAGATTGGATTGACCGCTGATGTACAGCACGGAGTCGGTTGTATCCATGATGATGCGATCGAACTTGGCGACGCCGTTCGTCAGGTTGATTGGCCCGGCACCACAGCGGATCGGAACGCGCGCGTCATCGCCGACATAGAGCACCAGGGCTTCGGTGATATCGAGGCCGGCCGCCTCCACCAGCAGGCCACTGAGCGCTCCGCCCTGCATCGTGAAAAATGTCTTGCCATTGGAGGTGCCCATCACCTCGGCGAGTGACTTCCCTTGGCCGCTGATATCGACGTCGGCCCCGATCTTGCCCTCGGTCGTGTCGAAGAACTGGCTACCTTTGAAGAACGCCTTCAGGTCGACGTTGCGCAGCTTGATGTCCGCCGCCGCAACCGACGGCTTCTGATTGGAATCGAGCGACATCGCGCCTTCGAGGCTGCCGCCGGCGAGCGCGATCTTCAGCGGCTTCACTGTCGCCTTGCCGCCGCGCACTGTCACAGTTCCCGCCAACGCCTGGACCGGCAGATAGTTCTCCGCGCTGACCTTCTTGGCGTCGAGCGTGACTTCCATGTCCATCACGTCCAGTTTGTTGACGTTGAGCGGCACGTCGGGAAACAGCTCATCCTTCTGCTCCAGCTGGGCCGCAACCTTCTTCTGCTCGGCGGATGCGGTTTCATCAGTGTCTGGTGGCGCGCCAACCAATGGGGCCAAGTCGTCGAAGTCGAGATTGTTCGAGAGCAGGTTGGCGGTCAGCACCGGCTTCTCGGGACCATAATCGACCTTGATCTCACCGCTGACATCGCTGTCACCGATGCGGCCCTGCATCTTGGTGAAGTGCCAGGTCTCCCCTTCGCGCACGAGATTGCCCTTGAGGTCATAGGGCGGCGTCGGCGGAGCGGGCACACCAAGCAACGGGAAAATCTCCGCGAGGTCGGGACCCTTCAAGGTCAGATCGATATTGGCGGCTTCCAGCTTGAACGGATCGGTGGCTGTGCCTTTGACCGTCACCTCCGTCCCGCCATAGCTTGCCGAGAGATCGAGTGGATAGGGCGTGTCGCTGTCGCGCAGAGCCAGGATGGAGCCGCCCACGAACTCGATCTTCGCTGCCTTGCCTTGCAGTTTGCCCTTGGCATCGAGCTTGATGCTCTCGGTCTTTTCCGCCTCGCCCACGGCTGTGGAGATGGTGCCCTCGAGCTGCAGGTCCTTCGCGTCGTCGTCGTATTTGAAGCGGCCGTCCTTGATCACCAGTTCGCCGATCACCGGGGCCTCTTGGCGCTCATCGGGCGTCGCTGCTTCGGCGGCGGCAGCTGCACCAGGATTTTTCGCGAAGCTCCAGTTCGGCACGCCCTTCTCATCGACGTGCGCCACGACGTTTGGTTTATCCAGTTCCAGATGCGGCAGCACGACGTCGCCGCGCAGCAACGGCAGCAGGCGTATCCTGAGATCAATGCCCGCCGCTTCCAGCAACGGTGGCGCATCTTCCGCAGCGCCGCCGATCAGAACGTCGCGCAACTGGATGCGCGGCGCAGTAGACCAATTGATTTGCAGATCGCCGATCTTGAACTCGCGGCCGAGTGTGACGCCGGCGCGCTTCTCCACCTCGCCGCGGAACGCACTTGAACCGACGTAGATGACCAACGCCGCGACGGCTGCGACGATCAGGAGAAGAAACACACCCACGACGATCGCCGCAATCTTCGCGACGCGTCGCCATGGACTGGATGATGCGCCGGTTCTTGCCATACTAATGGAACGCGAAGCGCCGCCCCTCGGTTCCACTCACCGGTCAGATGGCCCCTAGTTACCTACCCCGCCGGAACCACCGCTGCTGCCAGGACCGCTGTCTCGGTTCTCGTTGCCAGGCTCGTCGGGGAAGGTCGGTGGGCTTACGCTGCCTGGCGATTCGGGACCGGCACCGGTCATCGAGCTGCCATTGTCCTGGTCGTTGTCCATCGTCGGATTGAATTCCGATTCTCGACACGCCTCGCGCTCATCCCCAGCAGGAAGCGTCTCGCAATCGAAGCCGGGTGGATATTTGGGCTGCGGCGCATCTTGGGCGATTGCCGCCGTCGACGCCGCCATCAGCCCAATCAGGAAGGCTGCGCGCATCATGGCTCGCTCCTCACTCGATCGAGCGTCTTTGTAAACAGATCGCATCCCTCTGCCGTTGCTTCGGCGCTAAGCTTGGGCGAAAGTGGTGCACGCGGTTGTGAGGAGCCGGGCCATGAAGTTTCCCGAGTTCGAACGCTCTCTCGAAGCGGCGGCGCCGCCCGCCACGTTGCATCTGGCGCTGCAAGCGCTGTGGTGGGATGCAAAGGGCGACTGGAACAAGGCGCACGAATGCGCCCAGGCCGACGAAGGCAATTCATCCTGCGATTGGGTGCACGCCTATCTGCATCGCAAGGAAGGCGACGCGTCCAATGCCGGATACTGGTACCGCCAAGCCGGCAAACCTGTTGCGAAGGTTTCGCTCGCCGACGAGTGGCACGCGATCGTCCAGGCCTTGATCGCCTAGCGCGGCCGCTGGTTCACGTTTGGGTCGAAGTCCCGGTCGCCGCGCTGGGTGGCGCGCTCGGTGTCGCTCGGTTCGTTGCCCTGGTCGTTGCCACCTTTCGGCGTGCGGGCAGTTTCGGGCGGCCGTTCGGTCTTGGGCCGGTCCTTCTTGGGTTCACGTGTCTTACGATCCATGGTCTGATCTCCTCGTGATCTGAAACCGCTTGGTGGCATGGACGTTGCGATAAAGCTGCAACGTCGCGCTCTCCTCGGTGTTGATTTTCCATCGTTTCTCCTCTCCGATGGGAAAGTGCGCACACATGACGGACAGACCCGACAAGATTCCACCGCAATCCCAGCCGCATCAGCCCGGCATCGAAGAGGAGATGCACCCGCAGCCGCAGGACGAAGGCAAGGGCTACAAGGCTGCCGGCAAGCTCGCCGGCAAGGTTGCGATCGTCACGGGCGGCGACAGCGGCATCGGCCGCGCCATCAGCGTGCTGTTCGCGATGGAAGGCGCGGATGTCGCCTTCACCTACCTGGTGGAGCACGAGGACGCCAACCGGACGCGGCAGCTGATCGAGGCGCAAGGGCGCAAATGCCTGGCGATGGATCACGATGTCGGCGTCAAGAAATCGTGCGAGAAGCTGGTGGATCGTGTCGCGAAGGAGTTCGGCCGGGTCGACATCCTGGTCAACAATGCCGGCGAGCAGCATGAGAGCGAGGACCTGACCGAGATCAGCGAGGACCAGTTGCTGCGCACCTTCCGCACCAACTTCTTCGGGACCTTCTTCATGACCCAGGCGGCGCTGAAGCACATGGGTGAAGGCGCGTCGATCATCAATTGCACCTCCGTCACCGCCTATCGCGGCAGCAAGCACCTGGTCGATTACGCCTCGACCAAGGGCGCGATGGTCGCCTTCACGCGTTCGCTCGCGAGCCAGCTGGCCGACAAGGGCATCCGCGTCAACGGCGTGGCGCCGGGTCCGATCTGGACGCCACTGATCCCAGCCAGCTTCGATGCCAAGGATGTCGGCAAATTCGGCCAGAGCGTGCCGCTTGGTCGCCCCGGCCAGCCGGATGAAGTGGCGCCCTGCTTCGTGTTCCTGGCGAGCAACGATTCCAGCTTCATGACCGGGCAGGTACTGCATCCCAACGGCGGCGAGATCATCAATGGCTGAGCCCAGGACCAGCAGCGAGCCGAAGCTGTGGCTGATCGAGCCGGTGGCCGACCCGGAGGACCAGATGTGGCAGGATCGCCCGGTCTGGGCCGAGGTGGTCGTAGCGGCGCAATCACCGGCCTTTGCGCGGCTGGCCGCGGAGCGGCAGGCGCTGCCGCCAGACTGGACGCCGGTCGGCAATGCCAGCCAAAGCCGGCGCTCCGGGCTCAATGACGAGCAGCTCTACCACGTTCGGGCGCTTCCCGCGGAACGCCGGGCCAACTTTCCCAAGGCACCGCTCGAAGGCGAGGTGCTGCTGATGCGCGAGCTGCGGCCGGCCCGGCGACCCTAAGACGCGGATCACGCAGCGCTATGGCGTTTTCGCGGCGCCAGTCCTATCTACGACGACATGAACGATAACACCGACTGGACCCGGCTGCTGACGCGCGTGCGCGCCTGCACCGCGTGCGAGTTGCCGTTGGGGCCGAAGCCCATTCTGTCCGCCTCGCCGGCCGCGCGCCTGCTGATCACCAGCCAGGCACCCGGCCGCCGCGCACACGAAGCCGGCCGTACTTTCGCCGATGCATCGGGCGACCGGCTGCGCGCGTGGCTAGGGCTAACGCCGGAGCAGTTCTACGATTCGACAAGCATCGCCATCATTCCCATGGGCTTCTGCTATCCCGGTACCATGGAAGGCGGCGGCGACATCCTGCCAGCGGCGCGCTGTTCCGCGACCTGGCATGCGCCCCTCTTCTCCCATCTAAAGAACGTGAAGCTGACGCTGCTGGTCGGCCGGTTGGCGCAGGAGCGCTACTTGCCCGATCCGCGCGGCTCTATGTCTGAAGCGGTCGCCAGCTGGCGCGACTATCTGCCCGAATACGTGCCGCTGCCGCACCCCTCCTGGCGGACGATCGGCTGGGCGCGCAGAAATCCCTGGTTCGAGCACGAGATGCTGCCCGAACTGCGGGCGCGCATCGTCGACATCTTGAAATAGGCGGGCATGTCCTCGACAATCCGCTCGCAGCCACGGAGGGATCTTGATGACCGCCCATGCCATGAACCACTTCACCATCCTGGCTGAGGATCTCGCCCAGACCTGCGCGTTCTATCGCGATCTGCTAGGCCTCACGGAAGGCTATCGGCCCGACATGGGATTTCCCGGCGCCTGGCTCTATGCCGGCGACCAGGCGGTGCTGCATGTGGTGATCCGCAGTTCCCTGCCCCAGCCGCGCGCCGGCGTGATCGACCACATGGCGTTCAGTGCCGTCGGCCTCGTGGATACCGTGAAAAAGCTGGAGCAAAAGGGCCTGAAATACAGCCTCGGCCGTCAGGTCGAGACCAGCGTGTGGCAGCTGTTCTTCCACGATCCGAACGGCGCACGGGTCGAGCTCGACTTCGCTTCCACCGAGCAGGGGCCGGCTTAAGAGCGGTGCTCTAGATAAAGGGCCTGACCGTCTCGGTGTGCATGTCGTATTTGGCGCAATCGATCGCCGCCTGCAGATCGTGGATGCCGATGCGGTCGGGCGTCCATTCGATGATGTTGGCGCGGCGCAGCGCCTGCAGCGTCTTGTTGGTGTGGACGATGGACAGTCCGACGGTGTCGGCGATCTGTGCCTGGGTAAGCGGGATGTTGAGATAGGTGCGGCCTGAGAGACCGGTCGCGCGACCGCGCAGGAACAGGAACAGCGCGAGATACGTAATGCGCTCGCGCGCAGTGCGCCGGCCCACCGATGTCAGATGCTCGTCGAGAGACGTCTCCTGGCGTGCGGCCAGCCACGCCACGTCGAACCCAAGCCGCGGATGGGTCGCGAACAGCTCGAGGAACCGTTCGCGCACGAAGATGCAGACGCGCGCTTCGGTGACTGCTTCCACGCCGTGATGCAGCGGCTCTTCCATCGCGCCCTGCAATCCGACCATGTCGCCGGGGAACAGGAAGTTGACGATCTGCCGGCGGCCGTCCTCCATGGTTTTGAAGCGGAACAGAACGCCCTGCAGCACGGTATAAAGATGGGGGCTGACGACCCCTTGCGACAACATTTGCGCGCCTTTTGCGACGTACAGCTCGCCTTGCTTGAACCCCATCATGAATTGGATCTGGTTCTCGGTGAGCGGCCGGAGGCCCGGGACGTTCTGTAACGGACAATTGACGCAAGGGATGATGGGACTATCCTGCGGTTTCAAAGCCATCGATGCGCGAACTCCCGGTCGGGCTTGTCAAATTTTAATGCACGTTTGCTGGCCATAACGGCATAAGCGGGCAAATCGTTCCTTACGTGGCGTGCTTCCCAGAATTCCTTGAAGGCGCCATCCATCGGAAAGAAGGTTGAGATGTCCGCTTCGGACAATGCCTTGGAGTTCATGCGGGGCCTGCGGATCCTGCTGGTGGAAGACGACCCGCTGATTCGTCTCGATCTCGAGACAAGCTTGGTCGAGCTCGGCGCAATCGTGACCGCCGCTTCCAACGTCGCATCGGCGTTCGCTGCGTTGGCCATCGCGATGCCTGATTTCGCCGTGCTCGATTTCGAGCTGGGCGCGGAGACCAGCGAACCGGTCGCCGAGGTTGCTCAGGCACGCAACGTCCCATTCCTCTACCTCTCCGGCTACAGCGAGCACGATGAGCGCTTCGGACGCTGGCCGGGAATCCGCGTGCTCGCGAAGCCGCTATCGGCGGCCACGATCGCGCGCGAGATCGAGGATGTGATGGCAGCACGTCGCTAGCTGAAACGTGCGGCTTGTTGCGCGCTGATCCCTCATTGCGGGAACATTGCTGCGAAACGCTTGTTGGCTGTTCGTAACCTGTTCTCAGGAGGTATCCATGCCCCGTGGCGACAAGTCGAAATACAGCAGCAAGCAGAAACGCCAGGCCGAGCATATCGAAGAAGGCTATGAAGAGCGCGGCATCAGCGAAGGCGAGGCCGAGCGTCGAGCCTGGGCGACCGTCAACAAGATGACTGGCGGCGGCAAGAGAGCCGGTGGCTCCGGCCGCGGCAAGAAGATGAATAAGGCACCGGCCCGCAAGGGCGGCCGCATTGGTGGCAAGGCGGCGGCTCAGCGCCCGGCGGCAGCGCGCTCGGCGTCCGCGCGCAAGGCGGCGGCGACGCGCAAGCGTCGAGCGAAGAGCGGAAAGAAATCGCGTTGATCGGTCCGGACCATGGCTACCAAGGCGTGCCAGTTCCTCGCTGTCGTTCTCACCGCTCTCGCCCTTCTGCCCGGCGGCGCGCACCTGATGGAGATGCCCGCCAAGATCGCGATGCCGGAAGAGCCGTACTTTGTGGTTCAGCAGATCTATCGCGGCTGGGCCTTGGCGGGCGCCGTGATCTTCCTGGCGATCTTTGCAAACGTCCTGGCCGCGCTCCTGACGCGCGAGAGCCGCAGAAAGTCGCAGCTATTCGGATTGGCTGGTCTCTTGATCGCCGTGACTCTGGCGGTCTTTTTCGTCTGGACCTATCCCGCCAACCAGGCCACCGGCAACTGGACTTCCGCGCCAGAGAACTGGGAGCAGCTCCGGACCGAGTGGGAATACTCCCACGCCGTCAATGCGGTGATCACCTTTCTCGCGCTGTTGTGTTCCGTGGGAGCGGCGGTGTCGACGGGTCCCCGGCGCGAAAGCGAAATGAGGAGCGTGCCCGACCAAGCTGCCGCCGCGCAGCACCGCGACGCGGCGTGACTGCCTCGCTACGTGTGCCGACAGGATCGTTGCATCCGAACGGACTGCTCTATCGTCGCCCGATACTTGAATAGCGGAAACCTGCCGCGCGCATTTCCGCGGGACGATAGATGTTGCGCAGATCGACCACCACCGGCTGCTTCAGGATCGCCTTCATGCGCTTGAGGTCGAGCGCGCGGTAGGAGTTCCACTCCGTCATGAGCACGACCGCGTCCGCGCCGGTCATCGCCTCGTAAGGATCGGCGCAATAGGTGAGATCCGGCATCAGCTTCCTGGCTTCCGCCATGCCTTCCGGATCGTGCGCTCTGACGGTCGCGCCCGCCTTGATCAACGCCGGCGCGATCGCGAGACTGGGCGCCTCGCGCATGTCGTCGGTGTTCGGCTTGAAAGTGAGGCCGAGCAGCGTGATCACCTTGCCCGTGGCCGAGCCGCCGAGCGCGGCGACCACGCGCTCCGCCATCTGCAGCTTGCGCGTTTCGTTGAACTCGTCCGTCGCCTCGATCAGGCTGATCGGCGCGCTTGCCTGGCGCGCGATCTCGACCAGGGCGCGGGTGTCCTTGGGGAAGCATGAGCCGCCATAGCCCGGCCCCGGATGCAGGAACTTCTGCCCGATGCGCCCATCGAGGCCGATGCCGCGCGCCACGTCGTGCACGTCGGCGCCGACCTTCTCGCATAGATCGGCGACCTGGTTGATGAAGGAAATCTTCATCGCCAGGAATCCGTTGGCGGCATACTTGATGAGCTCTGCGGTCTCGAGGCCCGTGAAGAGGATCGGCGTCTCGATCAGGAACAGCGGGCGGTAAAGCTCGCGCATCTTCTCGCGCCCGCGCTCGCTTTCGACGCCGATGACAACGCGGTTGGGCCGCATGAAATCGTCGATCGCCGAGCCTTCGCGCAGGAACTCCGGGTTGGAGATCACGTCGAAATCCGCTTTCGGATTGGCGGCGCGGATGATGTCCGCGACTTCGCGTCCGGTTCCGACCGGCACGGTCGACTTGGTAACGACCACGGTATAGCCGTCCATCGCCGCGGCGATCTGCTTCGCGGCCTCGCGCACGTACGAAAGGTCGGCGTGGCCGTCGCCGCGCCGGCTGGGCGTGCCGACCGCGATGAACACCAGCTCGGCATCCGCCACCGCCGCCGACAGGTCCTTGTCGAACTTGAGGCGCCCGGCCGCGGTGTTGCGCGCCACCAACGCATCCAGCCCGGGCTCGTAGATCGGAATCTCGTTGCGGCGCAGGCGGCCGATCTTCAGCTCGTCCTGGTCGATGCAGGTGACGTGGTGGCCGAATTCGGAGAAGCAGGCACCCGATACCAGGCCGACATAGCCGGCTCCGATCATTGCGATTTTCATGGCCTACCCCCTGCCGTTTGTCAGCCTTTCAGGTCCTGCGCGAGGGCGAGCACGGCGTCCCGCACCTTGCGGCCGATCTTCGGATGATTGAGCGCGAAGGCGATATTGGCCTCGATGAAGCCCGCCTTGTCGCCGCAATCGAAGCGCCGCCCCTCGAACCGATAGCCGTGGAAGCGGCCGCGCCCGCACATCTGCGCCATCGCGTCGGTCAGCTGGATCTCGCCGCCGGCGCCGGGGCTCTGCTTGTCCAGGTGCGCGAACACGTCCGGCTGCAGGATGTAGCGGCCGATGATGGAGAGGGTCGACGGCGCCACGTCTGGTTTCGGTTTCTCGACCAGCCCCAAGGCTTCGACCAG
>Ga0081538_10000831_pt1 | contig 33488 bp, 38 predicted proteins | sample TabmetS5T2R1_FD_71022 | JGI IMG/M metagenome (GOLD analysis project Ga0081538, IMG submission 71022) | Tabebuia heterophylla rhizosphere microbial communities from the University of Puerto Rico - S5T2R1 | ecosystem: Host-associated > Plants > Roots > Rhizosphere ...
TCCATAGATTGATTGTCCATCAATTATACTTAGGATGTCACGTTGTGCTGGATCTGTTATCGCTGTCTCATCAATATCAATGCCTTCTATGGCAAGAATTTGACTCCTAATTGATATTGTCAGTGGAACATTGTCTATGGCAGGTGTGTTGCTATTGACAAAGATACGAGCCATTAAATTAGAGCTAACAGGAGGAATGGATCCAGCTGCAGTGGTGGTAGAAGTCCCGTTTCCAATCTCTGTTAGTTCAAACCTATGAGGTTCGGTCTCTTCAATGGTAATATTGTGAAATGCTGTTCCATTGGTTGCTGCTATATTCATTTCAGCTACGAACCGACTGACAAGACCTTGGTCTACAAATATTCTAAATCGCCCAGCCACAATATAACTACTGCTACCATCCTCAGCGGTGATATCTCCACCTTGATCAGGCAGAGAGCTTGCTATAAGTCCACGCAGTAGAAACGTTGATGCGCTTGGTGATAAAGTAGTAGTAGCCTCTTCTTCTCCTCCATCAGGGAGAAGTTCCAATTGCCCAAAGACTTCTTCTACGATTGATCCACCAAGTCCAAGGCTAGCTGGCAGCAATAAGAGAACACCCAAGCTCATGGCAGCAAATGTCGCCTTAATTTTATCTCCTAAAAAAGGAAACTGATCTGTCATCGATATCGCATTTGTAGGATCGCTTATGTTGATTTATAGTTTGCTGGTAGCACGAGTTACTACATCTAAATTGATGGACAAAGAAGCATGTAGATTATACAATATTGACGTATTCGCCTAAAAACAGGAAATGTACCAGGATCTATTGTACTGTATAGCGTAAAATTATATAAAAGCAAGAACAGGTAGTTTTTGTCGACTAAAGCAAAAGCATTTGTGGTTGCAATGTACTTGGATCAAAAGGATCAAAGCATATATGGACCCTGCTCTCGACGCCAAAGAGATTTTTGATAAACCAATTATTCAATCCTTCTAAAAAAGGGACGATAGCTTTTGGGTTTTTGATGCAAGTATCTAATAATAACAATAATCACTTCAAGAGCCGATAATATCGATCATATCCATCTCTAACCTTAAGATATCCTCTAAGGAGATATATCTCTCTAGTCAAGTTAGCAGAACTTCCAAAGAAATGGTTAAAGACTAAATACCTTTAACAGAACTACAACTAGGGTCTAATTAGCAGCCAAGAAAAGAACAAGCAACAGCAGATTTGTTGCGAAGACGACGGTCAATTACATACGCTATATTTACCAGAAAAATAACATTTGATTTTTTCAAAGCCGCATTTGTGGACCAGCTGTGATATTTTTAGGGTTCCTAAGATCCAGATGATTATAGGCAGGATCAACCATGACTTTATTATTATATTGTTATTCAAGGGACAGCATTATCTTCGAAGAGAATGCTGAAAAATACCAATCAAGGAAGAAGAAGGTAATCGAAAGAGAGGCGATGAAGCTAACGTAATGGTAATTAACTGGTAGCTATGATCTAAATAACAACCGTATATTTCTTGGTTACTAATAAGAATAAGTCGAAGGCTTTCGAAGAAGGAAAGCGTGCGGCGTGGGTGTCTGTATGGACGCTACTAGGCATCGGGGTAGCAGAAGTTGCCATATCTACTACAACAGGTAGCCTGACTCTGTTTGCAGACGGCTTGGATTCAATGGCTGATGCTCTTGTCTCATTCATAGTATGGTTTGGTATCACAATGTTACACAAACCCAAGAGTCGGCTGTTTCACTTTGGCTATGCCAAAATTGAAAGTTTTGCTGCATTTGTGGCTGCAGTAGTAATAGTATTCCTTGGCGGTTTCATAGTCTATCATGCTTATGAGAGAATAATTCACCCCCCACAAATCATCAACCCGGAAATTACAATGATTACACTAGTTGCGGCAGGCAGCATATCTTTGCATAGAGCCTTTAGAGTGAGAAGTATTGCAAAGAAATACAACCTTATTTCGCTAAATTTAGATGCCAAGAACTCTATCAAGGATGGTAGTGCTTCATTTGTTGGGTTTGGCAGTGTTTTGGCTGGATACTTTGGGATACCTTACATGGATGCTGTAGGTGGCATGATAATAGCTGGATACATTTTCTATATGGCATACCAAGCATTCAAAGAATCCACACTTGTCTTGGTAGATGCAGTCAAGAATCCAGAGATGGAAGACCAGATTGCAAGATTTGTCGAGCAAAAGTTCGATGTAAATGTAGATGATGTGCTAATAAGACCTCTAGGTCATGCATTCTCTGCCCAGCTACATATAGTCTTAGACAAAAATTTGACTCTAAAAGAAGCTCATGAGATACTAACAAAAATAAATTCAGCAGTAGCGGAAAGATTTGGAACAGAAGAAACGACAGTAATTCCACGTCCATCTTAAAGTTATAATAATCATGTTTTGTAGATATCATTCTCTGTGCTGCTCTATTCCTTTATAATACAGAGAGCAAATGACACCTGACTTGAAACCAAAAAAACCATCCAGAATCCTAGTAGCTGTAGATGGCTCTGACACCTCAATGAATGCTGCAGATTATGCAATCACACTAGCCAAGAATAATAATAACGAAGCAGAGATTTTTGTCATAAATGTAATAGACCTTTCCCCAATATTCAAAATGCTGCCTTCCGACACAAGAAAGCAGCTTATCAGAATAGGAAGGCAGCAGGCCAGCCAAATATTTGATACTATTGATGAAATGGCAAAGCGTCATAGTATAAGGAAGAAGATTAATACAGAAATGGTTGAGACCTCCTCTTTGTCTGTAGCAGGTGAGATAATAAAATATGCTAAAGAGAAAGGTGTAGACCTAATTGTGATAGGTACAAGGGGAAGGTCAGGAATGAGTAAGGCTTTACTGGGAAGCGTTGCATCGAAGATCGTGACATATTCTCCGTGCTCGGTACTTGTTGTAAGATAAATTGTCAATTGAGGCATTTAATTGATAGATTCTCTATACACGCAATACAATACTATGGCTAACCCTTGTCAATGCATTAGAAGAACGAGAAGAAAAGCAAAAAAGATCTAACAGCCATGGTCTTTTACCCAAGGCTCATTAGCAAATTCACTTGTTGCACATTCCTGTACCTCAAGCTCGACATAGCCATTATCCAAAAGCTCTTCGTTGAGGTTGCTTGATGAGCAGTATACCACAGCGTTAACACTTGAATCAGTAGACATCAGAAGCTTGTCGTCCTGATCTATTAGCACTGTGCTACCAAGGCAGAGATCTCGAGTAAACGCAGTCGACTCGACGAACTCTTCTTCACCCCTTGAAGGAGCCTCGATAAATGCAAGGTCAACCTTGTATATGGTGCTGTTTGCACTCACATATAGTGAGTCCCCATCGATTATCCTGGTTGCTATACCTTCGATACAGCCTGCAGAACCAAGGCATTCTATGTCTGATTCAGAATAATACGTGCTATCATGTATTGCATTATTACTACGGTCAGGAGAATTGAGGCTGCCTTCGGTATCTTCTACAAACTGCCACTCATTATTACCATCAGGGATCCTCTGCCAAGTACGGTCATCATTGCTCATATCTACAAGAGATGGCGTTCTGTCGAGAATATTATTATTATTATCATCATCATCTTCTGTTGCGTCTGCAAGAACAAGGCTCTCGACAATGTTTGACAATATCTGTTCTCCAAGCTCAATCACATACGTTTCGCCAGCCTCAATTATAGCATCGGGCGGAAGATTCATCGTTGCAGATTCAGACAAGGTTCTTATCTCAAAGTTGCTGATGTTAATGTCATCATCCAACGGATTGTATAGCTCAATCCACTCCTCTCCCCCGTCGACTCCTCCCATAGGGTTGAGCTCAATTTCGTTTATCATGACGGTTTGACTTATTGGGGCAGAAGATGATGATGATGATGATGGTGACGGTAATGATGATATGCTACTGCTGTTGCTATTGTCGTCATCGTCATTGAGGAATGGAAAACTGCTGTCGTCATCATCTTCTTCTCCTCCTACCCCCGCTCTTTCTGTGATATTGCCAACGAGATCAACAATATCGCCTGTGGTAACGTTGAGAAGTGTATTTTGGCCAACTGCGCTGGGAATACTTCCCGCTACTATAGAAAGTAGCAGCAGCAGCAGTAATAACGGCAATGGCACTGAAACACTTCTTTGATTTATTGACATTATCTATACTGTCTTACTAGCAAGAAATGCTTTAGAAAGTATTAACTATTATGAAGGCTAGCTCTAGGACCCCATCTAAAGCACTATTTTAGTGATGAAGGATCTTGTATTGGAATAGGAACGAGCCTATTGCCTTTGCTATAAAGGAGTTAGCTCAAGCAATCCTAATCAATGTGGTTCATAACAATGTGTGATTACTAACTATCGGCTATCCAAACCATCGAAAAAGGGAGGAGGAAGAAGTAGTAGTAAAGACATATGATAACGATGATGATAAGTTCCTATATCTAAGCGCATTAGAGCTGTATATAGAGTATAGTAGTGACTCGCAATCTTTTTACAACCAGAATATGGCCTTACTGATGTGGGAGCAGAATCCAAGCAGGTCAATCTGCGCGAGATAATAGCCAATTATCCTGATTTTCCCAAGCAAGGGATATTGTTCCGCGACGTAAATCCTGTTTTCAAAAGAAATGATGCCCTGAACTATATTGCTGACGAGTTTTACCGTATTTATAATAAGACAAAGATCGACATGGTGGCCGGTATAGAATCAAGGGGCTTTATCATAGCAACAGCACTTGCCCTTAGATTCGGCAAAGGTATTGTAATGATTCGCAAGGCAGGCAAGCTGCCGGGCAGAACTGTTAAAAAATCATATGATATTGAATACGGCACAGCGATAATGGAGCTTCAACAAGATGCGATAGACGAAGGCAGCAGCATACTGATCGCTGATGACCTGATAGCAACAGGTGGGACGGCAGTAGCCGCTGCGCAGATGATCAAAGAGCTCGGCGGAAAGGTGGCTGGCTTTGCTTTTATAATTGAACTTTCAGACTTGAAGGGTGCTGACAGGTTGCGCAAGATGGGCTATAATGTTGAATCATTGGTGAGTTTTCATGGAGAATAGCGTGGATATCGGCATAATTGGAGGTACTGGAATCTACGATCCAGAGCTTTTCAGTGCAAAGCGCGAGATCAAGGTGCATACTCCTTATGGCGAGACATCCGATCTTGTGATAATAGGCGAATATTTAGGAGTTAAAGCAGCATTTGTACCTCGCCATGGGCGAGGCCACAGAATACCCCCTCACATGATAAACAACAGAGCAAACATATGGGCTTTACAGCAACTTGGGGTCAAACGCATAATTGCCCCATCTGCTGTTGGAAGCCTTAAAGAAGCTTTCAAGCCGGGAGATATTTCAATTCCTGATCAATTTGTTGACTTTACAAAAAACCGTCGCTATACATTCTACGATGGTGGGCAAGTATGCCATGTTTCTTTAGCTGATCCATTTTGCCCAGAACTACGCAACATTGCGATCGATAAATTAAACAAATTAAAGTATTCACTGCACAGGGAGGGAACATACATCTGCATCGAAGGGCCACGCTTTTCCACCAGAGCGGAATCAAGATTCTTCCGCGATGTGATGAAGGCAGATATTATTGGCATGACTCTTGTACCAGAGGTTAACCTTGCAAGAGAAGCCGAAATCTGCTACTTATCTATAGCCACCATCACTGACTATGATGTTTGGGCAAGTCATCCTGTGACCTCTGCCGAGATAATTGAGACGCTTGCCAAGAATGCGGAAAAGACTAAGAAATTGATTTCAGAGTTGTTGGCTACAATTCCTGTGGAAAGAAACAAATGTACCTGCAGCAAGACACTTGAAGGTGCTCTAGTCTGACTGCGAGGGCTTTGATCCTTCCAGTAAAATAATATCGCCTTCAACCAACTTGCGCTGAATCGTTATTTGTAGCTGCTCCGGGTCAATTCCCATTTTTGCTATTTTGTCTAAAGTGGTCTTGGATATCTTGATGCTTGCGTTGTGACCTCCAATGCGACCAAACGCTATTGCAGTAAAGCGGAATTCCTGATCCTTGACGACAAAATACCCAGAGAGCTTACTTGCTATTTCGCTCCCGCTAGCGCTTTTTACAAACACTGTAACTGGAATGTCATCATCGTGTATCATTTATTCGGCGCAGCCGTCACTTCCATATTACGGTTGACATTCTCTTCGACCAAAAAGTTCCACCAATCAGGGTCAATGATTTTAAAGTTCTTGACATTCACTTCGACTTTATTGTCATCTGCATCTGTGAATGCCATCCTTCCTTCCTTTACAATCTTGATAAGCCGCCAGCGCAGGTGACCTTTTAAGTTTCTGCTGATAGCCACAGCCCACTTTTTGTCTTTGTCAATCTTAGGCATGCCAAGGTAATCGACGATTTCTAAAACTCCTAAACGCTTTTCTTCACAGAACATTTCCTTAGTCAGAAGGCTTCTCCAGATGTCTACTGAACCCAGTGTTCTGCCATTCTCGTTGATATTTATTACACCAAAATAGACTACCTTATCACCGCCAGTCGGGTCCGAAGTCGTCATTATGATAATATTCTTTGTTGAATGTTGCCGCCTATTTAGTTCTTGCATCCTCATATGGCTTTTCAAGCACGATGCCGATGTTGTCGATTTTGAGGTTTCTTTTGAAGGGTTTGCGCTCCTCCTCACAAAACCTTCTGTAACGGTTGGTTATTGCAAAGCGGGGATGGAGTGACTCAAATTCTGTATTTGTTATTGCGATGACCATGCCTCTGTTGATCAGCGATTTTGCTGCAGCAAGCGCACGCTGCTCATCGTCCCAGCCAAGTGCACTTGAAATCTTGGCTGGGTCCATTTTGCCTTTTTTCACAATAGCGATGTAAACCTTGGCTTCGTCTTCGCTTATCTTGAGTTCTGAAATGATGAATTGCTCTATATTTGATGGATTGACTGTCATCTTACTTTTCTTTCTAATTCAAGTAATTTGAGCATATTCTTCATCCAGCGTGGCTGTTTGCTCAGGCAAAAGTTGGGCATAAAACAAGAGATTAGAATTGCACCAATTTACAGTATTTTCTGTAGCGGTCCTCCACATCATCCTTTGTTATCGACAGGAGGCGTTTGATTCCAAAGTCTTCAACAGCAAATGAGCCCATTACATTGCCGTAGATTACCGCCTCCTTCATTGTGGCGAAATCCATCATGCCCTTGCGGGCAATGTGGCCAAGAAAGCCGCCTGCAAAGGAGTCGCCAGCTCCAGTTGGATCGACTATTTCATCAAGAAAAAATGCTGCCGCTGGAAACACTGGTCCCTCCTTAGTGAAGAGGATGGCACCGTTCTCACCCTTTTTGATTATCGCAAATTTTGATCCCCATGACATTATCTTTTTGGCGCATTTTGCAAGGTTAGCCTCCTTGCATAAGAGTCTTGCCTCATTGTCATTTATCACTACTCCGTCTGTCATCTCTATCATCTTGACTACGTCGTTACGGCTCCCATTTATCCAGAATTCTATAGTGTCACAGACTACAAGCCGGGGGTTCTGAAAATACCGCAGGATCTTGATGTTCTGCTTTGGGTCATTGTTTGCAAGATACACATAATCAGACTTGATATATTCTTCAGGTATGACAGGATCAAAGCCGGCTATGGCTCCAAGCTCGGTCTTATTAGTAGTCCTATTTGACAGATCATAATCAAATGAAGAATCATAATGGAAGGTCTTGCTCCCCTGTATGATGATGATCCCCTTTATATCTATGCCCTTTGAGCTGAGTGTCCTTATATGTTCAGCTGGCATATCCGACCCTACTGCTGCCACTATAGAGGTGGGGGCAAACATGCTTGATGAAACAGAGGCAAACGTGGCGGCACCGCCTAGTATTCTGGTCTCTGTCCGAAAAGGGGTACGTGTTGTGTCTAGTGCCACTGTGCCAAAGACTGTCAGCAACGCCTATTTGGTAGCCAACATAGTTCATTATTAAATGCTTGCAGGCACCACCATTAAATAGCAAACGAGGTAATCACATATTTGTTTGCGGCTAGTCGTTGCGATCACCGGCGCTTCTGGTGTCATTTACGGCATAAGGACACTTGAGGTTCTCAAGAGACTGAAAATTGATACACACCTTATTATCACAGAATGGGGCTCCAAGAACATAAAGATAGAGACTGACAGCACAGCAGATTATGTTAAGTCGCTTGCGACGAGATATTATGAAGACGACAATATGGCCGCACCTGTTTCAAGTGGCTCATTCAAAGTCGACGGCATGATCGTCATTCCCTGTAGCACTAAAACACTGGCTAGTATTGCAAACGCCCTTGATGACAGCCTGGTCTCAAGAGCAGCAGGAGTTTGCATAAAGGAACAGCGCAAACTTGTTCTTGTGCCAAGGGAGACTCCACTGTCAAAGATACACCTAAAAAATATGGCCAAGCTTGCAAGTACGAGCGCGGTAATTCTTCCCGCCATGCCAGGCTTCTACCATAGGCCAAAGACAATGGATGATCTGATAAACCATCTGGTAGGCAAGGTGCTTGATCAATTCAATATTGAACACAGTCTTTTCAAACGCTGGAGTGGAAGCTAGTAAGGAAAATAAAAAATGTGAAGCATAAGGATTCATAATCTTGCATCACTAGTTAATTTAGGATATGGCAGCATATAGGGGACAGGCATGTATAGCTCGATATCAAAAAAGAAGAATTCAAACCAATCGTTGGTTTTATAGCCTAACCATGCTTTTGTATCAAGAGTCAGAGAACGTAATTTCATCAGGATTTTCTTCCCACAGGCGCATCTTGTCCAGCTTGTCTTTCCTTTTTGCACTCTGCAGCATATTGTAGACGGTTTTGTGCATACTGCCCTTGGCGAGCATGGTAATTGCTTCAGTTGTAAGCTTGATCTCCCTAAAGTTGCCTATAAGGCATACAGTATGGCCATAGACAGATACATATGAGCCGCTTAACTCTTCAATCGTCCGACGCGCCTTACCTCCTTCACCAATTATCCTGCCCTTGATGCGCTCAAGGGCGTTTGGAGACTTGCCGGTATAGTCATGCAAATCGATCTGCTGGAATATTAGCTCCTCGTCTTCAAAGAGCAGATAAGCTCGCTGCGGCGAGAATCCTCTGGAAATTGCGGTTATCACTTCGACTGCCCGAAAAGCTTCCAGACGATCTGCGGAGCTGTTGCCTATGATCATAGTATCGCCAGTTTCGCTATCGATCTCAATTTTGACACCGCATCTTTCTTCTATTTTCTGCTTTACTTTTCCGCCTTTGCCAATTAGGACACCTACTCTCTCCTTTGGGATCTTGACCGCGTGTTGAAAGCTCATTATTTTGTATCACTCCTAATCTTTTCTACTACTTGAGCAGTGTTTAGGACCTCAATTCCTCGTTTTTCAAAGAACCTGTTTATGTTCATGACATCGCGCAACAAAAATTGTTTGGAATTTGGATGTTGAATATCGACAGCAGATCCAAAATCAAACAACATGATGCCAAGGTCTGTCTTGAAAATGTTGTACTCTGATAAGTCAGCATGTACCAATTTGGCTTTTTGATACAGCATACTCATCTGCTCGAGCACCTGCTGATAATCGTTCAAAGTGATTTCTTCCGTATTTATTAGTGCAGGCACAGGATTACCTTCGCTGTCACCTACAAACTCCATTACAAGCACATTCTTCTTAACTGCTATCGGCAAAGGGACCCTTACTCCGACGGCGTACGCTGTCTGCATATTCTTGAACTCCTTTCGAGCCCATGTCATTATAAGGCTGCGAGATCCTGGCTTTAAGTCAGAAAATCGAGGATCACCAGCTATGTATTGTATCCGCTTTTTGAACTCGGCACTTACTGTGAGATATATTTTGGCTGTTAGAAGTGAGCCATCTGGCGCAACTGCAAGGTATACTTTAGACTCTTTACCGGCAGCAAGTGAGCTTTTGATATATTGTATAACACCATCGCTCCTCAGTTCGTTTATCGTCATAAGAGTGGGCATGTCAAATACATTATCAAAAACATCGTAATCTTCAGACATCTTGTTTAGAAATCTACTTTTGCGTTCATATTTTGAGAGCCATCTATCAGCTCGGGCTGTGGCCTTGTGCTTCTCCTCTTTTGGCAGCTGCTCATCAGGCTCCTCTTGAGACAACATGCAAAAATTAGCGTTCTTTTATTATATGTGTAATGCTAGGATAGGCACTAATATTCGAACCAGACGCAGAAGCACTAGATAACACAGACTCATCCTCATTGTCTATTCACAGCAATGTTTACCTGAAATTCCACATTGATATAAAAACTGAAGAAGCCATAGGCAGATACAATGACAGACTGCTGTTTGAAATGAAGAGCTTAAAGAAGAGAAAGCAAAAGACACACTATTGACATAGAAAAACAAAAACAATAAACAGAGATATAGATGCAATCGAGCACCTGCCTTTAGACATTAGAATATTTCAATATCATGTTGATTTTACATTTGCAATAGAGGTTTTTATCAGTGGTGAAATTTGTAGATCATGAGAAAAGGCACGCCAGCAATTTTTCTTATGCTAACTTCTTTTGCTAGCTTCAATTCAATTGCCTGTTTTATTATTCTGCTGCCTACAAGGTTTGCAATGTCGCATTTCTGGAGAAGCTGACGGGCATATTGCTGCTCGATTACTTCCTGTTGGTAATATTCCTTTGTAAGATGGACTACAAGACCATTCTGCTCTAGTCTTGTCCCAATTAAGTCTATATCACATATGTCGACCATCATTGAGCCTTGGTAGCGCATAGTTCTCGCTGCATAATATGACAACTGTCGCTAATTATCAGTACAGTATAATGAGGGTTTTGTTGTCATCAGGTGTAGGTTTCAATCTTGATGTCAAATGAGCCATCCTCGCGCTTCTTACGGTTGCTGACAAATCCAAGCGGACTTAGGATCGAAATGACTGCATTGATGGTTCCACTATAGCCGCATATATGGAAGAAAGAATTTTCAGGGGTAACTTTTTCGCCAACTACTTTTTCAAGTTGAGATTTGCAACCGTCTCTGCTCTCAAGTAATGTCTCCACTCTACCTATGTTTCCCCTCCAGTCACGCGATAGCTCATGGTCAGGTCTGCTTATAGTCGTCAAGTATTTGAAATTCGGATCGCTTGCAGACAAGTTATTAAGCATATCATAGTAGCCAAGTTCCTGAACGTATTTTGCTCCATGAAGCAGTACTATTTCTCTCTTTGACTTAATATTGTTCAAATGTAGAACATAGCTGATAAAGGGCGCAAGACCAGTTCCTGATGCAATCAATACTAATCGTCTTGTGTCGGGAGTCCCATCAGCCTTCTTGTCCTCAATGGTGAAGGCACCAGCAGGGCTGCGCCAGTAAATGGGATCGCCTTCAAACATTTTGAAAAGGGTGCTTGTAAATCTGCTCGTTATGTATTCTGATGCGGACTTGATGTAAAACTCGAAATACCTCTTTTCTTCAGGTGGCGAGGATAGTGAGTACGGCCTATATGTTATGTTGTGATGACCATCCAGTTTCAGCCCAAGCGCCACGAATTGGCCAGCTTTAAAGTCAGGCACAGGTCTTCCATCAGTTGGTTGCACCCTAATTATTGCAAGATCGCGAGTAAGGTTCTTGCGATAGTTTATCTTACCTACATTGGGTGGCGCCTGTTCACCCACACTCATATTTACGATGTCTGGTACCACTTGGGTATATGTTGATATCCTTTTTATTATAGAAGACTAGAGTTATGCTGGTTTGGCGAGCAAGAAGGGTATAGCCATAACAGCAGTCATTGCATCAGCAATAGTTGGATCGAGTTTTCTGATATGGCTTATACCCGAAAGTAGCCCTGGCAGCATGGTAGGGCTCCAAAGTGACAACGACAATGATATTATTTCTGATGTATATTCCCGGCATCAGACCCTTGCAACCAATATTGAGTCAAAGTTTGACCAATGGAAAAATGGAGAGGTGACCTCTAGTGACATGCTGGGTCAGATAAACCTTAATCGATCAGATATACAAAGTATGCGACAGCAGCTTGATAGCGCCTCACCGGCTCAAGAATGGCAACAAAGCTATGATTTCTACATTCAGGCACTTGATAGTTTTATGATATACCTTGATATGATGCAAAGAATAATTGAAGAGAATGACAGAATGCCTGATTCCAATATTGAACTAGATGGCCTAAAGCAAGGATGGGAAGGCTATGTCAACAACTCGATAAATGCTATGCCTACCTAGCTCACGACATCAAGAATCGAGTCGATCCTTGCGTCTGTCTTGAATGCGCTAGTATTTAATGCAGTCTTTGATGCGACAAAGCCAGCGGCGTGCAGCTTTTCAATTATCCTTTGCACTGAATAAGTGTTTGATTTGAGCTTTGATGAAATTTCATCAGTGCGGAAATAAAACGGTATTTCGCTTGTTTCTTCTACTGCCGCTTCGAGCACCTTTTTGCACTCTCTATTTGGGTCTTGCGCTAACATTTTCTTGATGAATTCTTTGTCATATAGTGACCCTGTCCATAGCTGGCCTCCGATAGCCAAGCCAGTATTGCACAGCTCGCATTTACATTTTCCATATTCTTGAGTATTGAAACGATGGCCACACTGGAAGCAATGCATTACATAGCCGATGCTATCATAAACGTCATTTGCCTGGTTACTGCTGAGTGACATCTTTGCATAGACACGAAGATAGTGCTTCATGGTATGCACAAATACTGGCTTGATCGCAATTTCAAGCCTTGAGGCAGTCAATGCAGTGAGAGAAAGTAACAGCCGGATCGCAGTTTCATTGCCATAGCTATTGTTGAGCGGCCTTCCATAGTATCGGCGCTGACACACCTTAGGATAAACTCCCCACAAGACTGCGGTATCTGTTGCAGTTATCGAGACAAGCCCGCCGTCGAGTACAGACCGCAGTACACAGTCTACATGTTTAGCTGGAGTGCCGAAAGGGTCTAGGTCAACTATGGAATAGCGGTTACCCTCTTCATCACCTTTTAGAAGAAATTTGCAGACTTCGTCAATTGAGAAATGGCATCTGCCAGTTACAGAATTAAGCCTAGCGGCTTCTTTAGCAGCTTCTATTGCAACACAGTTAATATCATTGCAATAAACCTGTTCTACTTCCGGGACCTCGACTGCAACCCTAAGAGCGCGTGCTCCAATACCGGCGAACGAATCTGCAAAAGTCTTTTTTCTAGATGATGCTGCAAAAGCACTATAGACAAGTATTGAGAGGTCGCGATTAAGTTTGGCAGCAGGATTAAAGAAGGCAGGCGTCTTTGAAGGAACTTTGGCGGTAAGCGAGGACTTTGGGACCATAAGCATCGTTCTACCCTCAACTATCCTGACAAATTCTGCCATATCATAGCTCTGCAATAACACGCTATTTATAACAGCAGAAGAGGCCGTATTTTGTTATAAGAGCATAAGTAACAATATAAATACCCACAAATGAGTACAATCAGTCGACAATTTTGCTATGGAAGGGCAATAATATTCTAGTTGGAGGTGTTGACGAAGCGGGCCGCGGTTCTATCGTTGGACCCCTTGTTGTTGCAGGGATCGGTATTCGTGAGTCAAAGATTGCTCTTTTGCGTAAGATGGGCGTCAAGGATTCCAAGGCTCTAAACCCTAAGGCGCGTGCTAGGCTTTTTGGCGAAATAATGGATGTCATCGACTCAGTCTGCATTCACAAGATACACCCTGTCGAAGTGGATGACAGCGTGTCACTCAGGGGACTCAATAGGCTTGAAGCAAAAGTTATGGCCAGTGTAATCAACAATATGGGAGTGGATGAAGTATATGTTGACTGCTGCGATGTCAACCCGCAGAGATACAGGGAGTACATGGAATGCCACCTTACATGCAAGCCAAAGTTATACTCGATGCACCACGCAGATGTAATTAATATGGTCGTTTCGGCTGCATCAATAATTGCCAAGATAGCAAGGGATCAAGAGATCCAGCATATATGTAGCAAGTATGGAAGTATAGGCAGCGGCTACCCCTCGGATGAACGCACAATGCGTTTTATCCGAGACTGGGTAGCCAAGAATGGTTCTGCTCCGGAGTTTACAAGAAAGTCGTGGAAACCTCTTCGAATGATGCTTGATGAGATAATTCACTGCAGGCTCTAAGACTTGTAGATGCAATATATCATGCGGTGATCCCTGTCAAAAGGCTCGAGGTTAATTATCTGATCTATCTGGAAACCATTCTCTTTGAGCTTACTTGCCTCCTGTGCCACGACTAATTGCGGATCCATCGTCACATCTATGCTCCTTGTCTTGACTACCAATAGCATTATCCCCCCTATCTTCAAGTACATCGAGCAATTTGCTATAGCAATGTCTGTCTGGTCAGGCTGCGCAATATCGCAGTAGACTACGTCTATCTTGCCAAATACTGCAAAATATGAGTGCGGTTTTCTTGCATCCTCAAGTATTGGAAGTACGTTCTTGCGCTTTGAAGCGACATTTTCAATAAGTTCCCTTGCAACTCTTGTCGCCGGTTCAACTGCAAATACTAGGCCTGATAGTCCGACGATATCAGATACATGACTCACAGTTGTCCCAGTTGACGCACCAAGATACAGTACTTTACTGCCACTCTTTATTGGCATATTTTTCATTCCCTTTTTGAGTGCAGCTGCAAGCTTGCTCCTAAAAGGATCCCAAATCCTGTATTCCTCGCCCTCATATTTCACTAGCTTTTCTCCATAGACATTGTTTCCCTTTACTAGATTGAGGGTAGCAGCATTTTTCTCACCATTTATTGAAATCCATCTAATAGCGTCGTCGCTTTCCAAATCTCTTCCTTCTGTACTTCTTCTTATTTCTCTTATCATGTTTATCTCTTGTTGCATCACGGCCGGTTCTATACTGCTGCTGACGCTGGATATGCTCCTTGTATTTCCTATCCCGATCCTTCTCAGGAATTGGCTCACGGTATTTCTCTCGTATTTCATCGATGCGGATTTTCAGCTTACCATAAACGGTGTTATCCTTGCCATTGTGGCGGTAATAGTCGATCCTTGCTGCTATTGCGACCTTTGAAGCAACTGCTCTTGCTATCTTGCCTCGCTGCCACTTGGGCGCAGAATGAATGAGAGGATGCTGGAACAACAACCCATGCTTCGGTGGCCTGGCGCCTGTCTTAAGAGCACGGAACAGTGCCTTTTCAGCACCCAGTATCTGGATTGTGCTCGCCGGCAATGTTGCAAGTCGGGCCAAACTGCCCGCCTTCGCGATTATCCTTGCAGCCACTGCTGCAGTTAGTAACTCCTTGATGTTTGGAGCCACAGTTTCCATTGCAGCTTCAATATGATCCGCAAGCACTCTGCGCAGATCTGACTGTACAATGACCTCATCTGCAAGCCGTTTGACAATTGCAAGGTTTTCCGGTGTCATGTCGCCACCTTTGCTGCGCTTTGCAGCATCAAGTATAACTTCAACCTTTTTGTCTGGCAAGCCAATGCTTTGTAAAATTTCTACAATGATATTCTCCCGTAAACCAGCTTTGCTTACGATCTCAGCGTACACAACAAGACTTGATACAAGATTGTCAAGCTCGGGAAAATGGAGTCCGTACCATTCCCTCATCCTTGCGCCCACTGTGTTGATTATCTTGTCAAGCTCATCTAGCGCATTGATTGACTGGATGATATGAAGATCGAGCTTCTCAGATGCCTCCTTTACTCTTGACGATGAGAGATTTATGGCAAATTCCCGTAGGGCCTGCATTGCATCCTGCTCATTGTTGGCAAAGCCGGCCTTTACTATAAGAGTTGGCTTGTTGTTTTGGACGTATTGCTGCTGATCCTCTGACATCAGCTGACTATTCAAGCCGGCTTGTCGTAATACGGAAACAATGTTTGCATCGTTTGTTGATACAGGCTCAAATGAACGTAATTTTTCAATAAACCATCTTATTTCATCAAGGTTCACTCCGCTCTTGAGCAGCCTATAAGACCGAATTGCGTTATCAAACTTTTTTGACACTATGGTGCTACCACCCCGGTCAAATGCGGCTACACCAAGTTCCAACAGAACTACTGAGCAGGTGTTATCCCCCATTTAGGAACCTACAACAATTAGCTAATAAAAAATGTTAGCATTATTAAACAAACATGCATAGTGATACCTACGTAATGGGTCTGACAGACAGCGATAGGAAGGAGCTAGAATCGCTTATCAAGGCAGCTACCCGCGATCCAAGAATGCCAGTAGGGCTTGCACGCAAGATGGTGCCAAATCAGGGCAATATCGAGGATTTTGCATACGGCCTTCTATCAGGAATGGTTGTGGGTAATTTTATCGCACAATTTCAGAATAGGAATGAAAGGCAGCCAGATAAGGACGAAATAATAGACATTTTGTCGATAATGATGTCTGAAATGCCACGTCTTCGTATGTCAATAATGGAAGAATTTGACATGCGTTAGAGTGTAAAAGTTTATCTAACGAGTGGCATGATTACTTTCTCCATTGCTGGATAAGGATAAGTCTAGGCTGCCTGTTGCTATCAAGGATGTTATAATCATTGGCATCGGTGTTATTGTAGTTTGGCTTGGCATTTGGTTCGCGTTTGGGGCTAATCCATTTTATGTTGTCTCAAGCGGTAGCATGGAGCCTGTGCTCGAAGTCAATGACGTTCTTATTGTCAGAGATGGCGGATCTTGGGGGGATGTCACGATAGGGGACATAATCGTCTTCAATAGACCGGAAGGTAGTGACAGGGTCATAGTCCACCGTATCGTTGACGTTGATATAGACGGTGACGGAGAAAGGATAGTTAGGACAAGGGGAGATGCCAATCCTGCGTCGATACCGGGTACCGACTATCCCATTAGAGAGGACGATTACATAGGTAAAGTGATCTATGTGATCCCTGGTATCGGTATAATAACAAAAGTAATCAGTCCACCTGTCAACTATATCATAATTGCGATCATCCTCGCGATCTTGTTCTTTAACAGGCTTGGAAAAAATAACAACAGGAACAAGGATGCAGCACCTGCTGCAGCCGACAGTTCCGATAAGCCGCCAACATGAAGTCTAAGACAGAATACCTTATATTTAACACCCCAACTAGGCGCGCATTTATTAATATCACGCCACAGATTGCAAACATCGTGGCAAAAAGTGACATCAAAGAGGGCCTCTGCCTTGTAAACGCAATGCACATCTCTGCTAGCGTATTTATCAACGATGACGAAAGCGGATTGCATCAGGATTTTGATAGATGGCTTGAGAAGCTTGCACCCTATTCCCCGGAAAGCTATATGCATAATCGTACAGGGGAGGATAACGCTGATGCTCATCTGAAGCGACAGATAATGGGGCGTGAGGTGGTAGTAGCGATAACAAAAGGTAAGCTTGATTTTGGCCCATGGGAGCAAATATTCTATGGCGAGTTTGATGGCAAGCGACAAAAACGAGTGTTAGTAAAGCTAATAGGAGAATAGTCAGTGGCAGATAGGAACTTGCATGTCTTTCAAGATAAAATCCAAAACTCACTGTATCCTTGATGTGTCATTTTTGCTTGGAAAGTTGTAGCAAGCAGGTATATATATAGCGCCTTTATAAAGGCGCATATGCCGCAGACCAAGCCAATTGTAAGCATTGAGAATGTGGTAGCTTCTGCTACAGTGAACCAAACTGTCAACCTCAATCTTATTACTCAAATATTTCCAGATGTGGAGTATCATCCTGATCAGTTCCCCGGCTTGGTTTTTAGGCTCAGATCACCCAAGACTGCAACTTTGATATTTAGCTCCGGCAAGATGGTCTGCACAGGTGCCAAGTCTGAAAAAATGGCAATTCAAGCTGTCAAGAGCGTTGTTTTGAAACTTAAAAAGGGAGGGATACCACTTGAGCATGAGCCCCAGATCGAGATCCAAAATATAGTGGCATCAGCAAGCCTTGGAGGTAAGATCCACTTAGAGCTTGCCGCAAGAGTGCTGCCAAGGAGCATGTACGAGCCCGAGCAGTTCCCGGGTCTTATTCACAGAATGCTGGATCCCAAGACTGTCATACTACTATTTGCGTCCGGCAAGTTGGTGTGTACAGGTGCCAAGAAAGAAAGTGAAGTATATCGAGCCGTGCATAACCTACACACACTCTTGGAAGAGAAGAACTTAATGATTTACGAGGGTTAGTTATTAGTCTACTTCATACTCTCCCTGTGTAACCATTTGTTTCAGTACCGATTCCAGTGCATTTTCATCTATTAAGCCGGCCTTGTACAGAGCGTTTACAATATCGTTGATTCCTGTCACTGCATTCAGTTTTACTCCCATCTTATCTAATTTGTCCTCCGCACCCTCGTGCCGGTCTACAAGCGCCACTACATCTTCCACGATTCCGCTGTTCGCCCGTATTATTTCGACCGCGCTGCTAAGAGAAGTACCGGTTGTTGTAACATCGTCTACAATGACAACTTTTGAACCCGGCTCTAAAAAGCCTTCAATCATTTTGTTGGTGCCATAGTCTTTAGGGTCCTTTCTGACATAAATGAAGGGTTTGTTCATTTCATAGGCAAGTGCAGAGCCAAACACAAGTCCAGAAGTAGGCACCGAGGCAAAGGTATCAAACGGGCCCACCTTTTCTGCCACCATGTCTTTCAAAGCACTTATTCCCAGCCTAAAATATCCCGGGAAGCTAGGGAGCACCCGTAGGTCTATGTAGTACGCGCTCTGTTTGCCACTTGCAAGAGTGAACACTCCAAACCTCAGAGAGTTGCTCTTAAGTAGAAAGGATGCAAACTGAAACACAAAGTCCTTGGTGAGTATTGACACATCATACATGTAAAAAAGGATTTATTTTAACTCTTCATAACACAGAGCCTCCTATGCCGGAGATTTGGCTAAGATATGGCACCACAGATGTAGTGCTTGACATTAAATTTGAAAATTTAGCAAACCAGATCTCTTCCACATTTCAGGTACCATTAGAACAAGATGTCAAGACAGCAATAACATCTGGTGTACCCCTGACGGATAAAATGCTCTTTCTGGGACTATCTGGCTCGAAGGCTGCAGCCAAGATTATGATGATACTTGCAGAGGAAGCTCATACAAGGGGGTTCAGCTTTACAATCGATGTTCCTCACAAGATAGCAAGCACTTTGCGCACTAACTTGACCGACATCGAAACAATCCCAATCAATCGCATCAGCTACCAGTCACTGAATGAGCGAATGGCCAAGTTCCACAGCACCATTATTGTTTCAAGTGTTGCATATGATCCGCTGTTTGGATTCGCAGGCGCACCGACTACTTTACTTCGTAATTTGCTTGCAGATCAGATGGCAGAGGCATTTAAGGCAAGAAAGGACAACAGCCCAGCACCAGGAGTCAAAGGAGATCCGCTCAAGATTGCCACTTCTGCAGTTGAGAGTACACCAGCGATATCTATTGAACTTGTGGCTAACGGTGACAATGTAGCGGGAATCCATATAGGAAGCATCAAGGAGGCGTTTGATAAAGCAATTGTGCAGCTTCAGTCAATCTCAACCGTCGAGACTGAGCCGGTCAAATGTGCTATAATAAGTGCAAGCAACGAAGCCAGCACACATTCTACGCTTGCCAGTGCGCTCAACTCACTTTGGAACTCTATCCACGTCGTTAAGGAGAAGGGCACGGCAATACTGCTTGCAGAAACACGTGAAGGAGTTGGCGGTGGAGCCCTTCAGATGTTCATAGAGGGTCGGCTCAAGCCAGAACAACTACACCTAAGCCCCTACATCGAGGGTCTTGAACATTTGCTATTCATGGAACAGCTGCGGTTGAAATATGAGATGGGGCTTGTCTCTACCCTTCCCCATTATTATACCAAGACAAAACTTGGTTTTACCACCTATTCTGGCACAAAAAACATCTTGCAAAAATTGAAAGAAAAGCATGGCAAGAATTTCAGGACACTCGTCTTATCAAGCGCAGATATGATCCTGCTCAAGCCCAAGGCAGGATAGAGCTTGGGATAGGTGCAGTCACTATGACGATGCCAAGGGTTATGAAAAAGAGCATCTTGCGCTTCTTGGAGAGCGATGTGACATCATCTAAGGGAGTATTACTAGGCATCCTCTGACTAAGTATCAGGACTAGAATTGCCATTGGCCAAAATCCCATCAGGAACAGCGCTCCTATGCCCACATAGGTAATAATCCTATGCCAGCGCTCTCCAAACATAGCACGAGCAAGATGTCCACCATCAAGCTGCCAAGCAGGGATGAGGTTGATGGACGTAAGTGCAAATCCTATCCAGGCAGCAAAAAGAAGAGGCGACATTACTAGAACCATGTCCTCCACCACCTTGTCGGTCAAATGGAGTGTAGCAATCATGAGCAGGCATGTATTGAATGAAAATAGCCGGTTTTCTTCAGATAGTCTCTGGTACTCCTCTACAGGTATGAGGGCAGATATAGAAGAGCCGTAGATTGATACAATTACCGTTATTATTAACCCTGCAATTGGTCCAGCAATGCCTACATCAAACATGACATTCTTGTTGGGCATATTGCTCTGTTGGGTTATCAAGGCCCCAAATGTCGGTATAAAGCCTGGAACACCAGGTATAAAGTATGGCCATGATGCCTTGATATTATAATGTCTAAGAGCTATCATGTGCCCAAGCTCATGTATACCTAGTATACCCATGAGCGACATAGTGTAAGCTCCTGCAAGCAGGACAGGATCACTTACATAGGTCTTTGCAAATATAGTGCTTGAGCGCATGAGGCCGTCATAGAATACGAAGGTAACGGCAACTGCAAAGAATATGAGCTGCAAAGGTGGTAGCTTTCTTTTGACTCTAACCTTTTGTTTTGGAACCTTAAATACTGCGATAACTATGTCATCGGCTATCTGGAGCCTTATTGCTGACGACAAGGCAGGCATCAGCCTTGAGAAATATTTCTGTCTTTTGGCACTGGCTACCATGCCAATCTTGCTTAGCTCTTTGAGCAAGATTGGGAACTTATCTTTGATGTCAGTGTCGGCTACTAGAAACTCAATGTAATCTTCCCTGACATTCAGTTGTGTATCTTTTAATGTAAAGAATGATGAAACTATTGGAATTACACGGGAATAATCGCGGTTCAGGAAAGTAGTAGCCACTGAAGATTTCTTTTGGGTTTAATCCAATTAAAATATTGTTATCCTCCAGAGAACATGTAAGGTTAAATAGTGTGTTTTTGTTGTTGTAGTTGTTACTTTGCAAACAGCTCTGCGAAAAGTAGGCGACTATGTTATACGCCGCTGCGAAGCAAGTGATCTCCAAGCAGTAATAGATATTAACATGGCCGCTCTGCCAGAGCACTACTCAGACTACTTTTTTGAATCGATTCTAAGAGAGCTTCCAGAGGCGTTCATCCTTGCAGAGCTGAATGGCAAGATAGTCGGCTACATCATGTGCAAGATCGAGTTTGGGTTTTCAAACTTTCGCAAACTAGGCTTTGTGAAGAAGGGTCACGTTGTTTCTGTTGCGGTGTTAGAAGAGCACAGAGGCAAGAGCCTTGGCAAAGCACTTATGGTTGAAGGAATTAACGGTGTAATGCATAGAAAAGCTGACGAGATATATCTAGAGGTAAGAGTCAGCAATATAAGCGCAATCAAGATGTATCAGAAATTGCATTTTGAGATAAAATCCAGATTGCGATCTTATTACAGGGACGGTGAGGATGCCTATCTTATGGCGTTAGAGCTGAGCTAAAAAGATTATTAAGATGCTACAAATGCCTCTCCGCTATGAATGTTAAAGGGAAGGGAAGTAAAGGAGCCGGCGCTGTCCTGCTTTTTGCATCTATTGCAGTGTTTATCGCTTATGCATATTTTCTGCTAGGAACAGAATGGAGTATATTGATACTACAGTTTACTGCCTTAGCCGCAGTAACGATCCTTCTGGCAGTGCTTGGGTGGATAGGATATACAATGCTTACTGCGCCAAGGGAAGAGGAAAAGCCGGACTAGTTTTCACTGAAACATCAGCTACTATCTGATATATCCGTGGACCTACTTCTCTTACCACTCTAACCTGCTGCACAATATGGTTGTATTTTACAAAAGCATTATGTGCGTCATGTAATCCCAGCTCCTGGCTTGTCTTTTTGTTGTCAGCCTTGATATGAATGAAATAATGCACAACACCTTTTTTCTTGAGTGCAAGCACTGCAGAATCAACGAACTCTTTAGCTCTTTCAGGAAGAGGCATAAGCACTCTGTCGGCCTGACCTGCAAGTTCGTCTTTGATTACCTTACCAGCATCGCCATGAATTGAAACAACCCTGTCCTGTACTTTGTTCAACTTAGCGTTTACTTCGCATAATTCTGCAGCAACAGCATTAGAATCGATACTATATACTTTACACGTCTTGTTCATTCTAGCCATTAGAATAGAATATGTACCCACTCCTGCAAACATATTGACTATGGTTTCGCCTTCGCTCACCATGTTTGCAATCCTGAGTCTCTCAGTTGAGAGCCGAGGTGAAAAATATGTTTTAGCGACATCTACTCTAAACCTACAGCCATGCTCCTTGTACTCAGTAATTGTTCTGTTCTCGCCTGCAACAAACTCTAAGTGGCGAACACGATAATCGCCTTTCACCGGCGAGACCTGAGCAAAAACCGCCTTGGCACTCTTAACATGAGCAAGGATCATGTCAGCTATAAGCTTCTTTTTTGGCATCAGGTTGTCAGGTATCTTGATGATTACGATATCACCTATCTGGTCAAACGCCGAATACACTTGTGAGACTTCGTCTGACGATAGAATGTTTGATAGCATGTTTTTTAGCATATGTGGCATTTACTGAATCTTCATGTAGTAATAGTTGCCGGATTCCTTCTGTTCGCGGTCGAGCCTGCCGCCCTCTTTGTTGACACGGGGCCTGCCCGTTGTTTCGTCACGCCTGTATGTAATTGAAAGTGCCTTGAGAAAGCGGTTCATGCCCTTCTCTTTTTTAATTGGCTCAGTGGCAGAGCCTTCAATGCCGGGCCGCCCTTCAAATATTACCAAACTATCAGCCACTAGATCGATCAGCTGTATATCATGGTCAATAATAATTGCTGACTTACCCTGAGCCCTTACAAAGCGTTGAAGAAACTTTGCTATTGCTATTCTGTCTTCTGCATCAAGAAATGCAGATGGCTCGTCTAGCGCGTAAATATCTGCTTGACGTAAAAGAGACGCTGCTACTGCGACCTTCTGAAGCTCACCACCGCTCAAATTCTTGACATTCTTTTCATAGAGTTTCTTTACGCCCATTGGAATAATGATCTGCTGTTCTACAGATGACCCTTCAATTGAGTTCAGATATGCCATATACATCAAAGACCGTACATCACCATCATACTCTTGACTGAGGTACTGTGGCTTGTAGGATATAGTGGCACCGGCATCTATTTTTCCAGAATCAGGCTTGTCTACGCCTGCCAACATGCGCATAAAAGTAGTCTTGCCAAGTGCATTGGCACCAATGACTCCGATTATCTCACCTCTTCTTATCATTCCAGCCGCCACCTTGAGTTTAAATGATGGAAATGATTTAGTCAAGTCGCCATAGCTGGCAATAGAGATATCCAGAAGGACATCTTCGTTTGAAGAAGTAATATCAAATCTGAATGCCTTTTCCCGAAAGCGCACGTTTTCAGCAGGCAAAAAGCCTTCAAGGAAATTGTTGATGCCGACTTTTGTGCTCTGCATGCCAGAAACGATACCATATGCTCCCGGCTCACCGTAAATAATATGGACATAGTCTGAGAGGTAGTCAAGAAGGGTCATATCGTGCTCTACAACCATTACGTTCTTGCCCTGCTCCGCTAGCTCTCTTATCACTTTGGCAACGATAAGCCGTTGGTATACATCGTTGTACGAGGATGGCTCGTCAAAGAAATAATATTCAGCATCCTTTGCAGCAGCTATAGCCACTGCAAGTCTTTGGAGTTCGCCACCGCTCAGCTGCGCAATATCGCGATCCAAAATGTTTTGCAGGCCAAGTTGTGGTATTAGCTTGTCAGTCACTTTGCGCTCATCATATCTCATCAACAGTTCCTTTGGTGTCCCTTTGAATGCCTTTGGTATGAGGTATACTAGCTGCGGTTTGATCGAAGCGCGCATCTTACCATTTGCTATTTTTTCAAAGTGGGATTTCATTTCAGTGCCTTGATAATATTTCAGAATATCATCCCATGAAATTTCTTGATCATACTTCCCAAGGTTGGGCTTTATATTTCCCGATAAAATGTTGACAATTGTAGACTTACCCATGCCATTTCTTCCAACCAAACCAACAACTGCACCCTTCTTTGGAGTCGGCAGACGATAGAATCTAAATGAATTAATGCCATACTGATGGACTTTATCTTCAGAAAGCTCTTTTGCAAGGTTGACAATCACTATGGCGTCAAAAGGGCACTTCCTGATACAGATCCCACATCCTGTGCATAGATCCTCAGATATCACAGCTTTGCCATCATCTGGACGCTGAATAATGCACTCACCACCAGTCTTGTTTACTGGACAGTAGACAATGCATTCCAAACCACATTTTTTTGGCTGGCATAACTCATCGTCAAGCACTGCAACCCGATGAGTATTTTCCGCTTCAGAATTGCCCACTTACATGTAATTTTTGCAACAATGTGTTATATACATACCGCTTTAATTACTACAACTTTCAAATTTTTTCGCTTGTGAGGTCATATAATTTGCAGATTATTTCTCTTTATATTGACCTTTTTCAGGACCTTTCAAGGCTTCAGTAATCAACAAAGTACTTTTTCATAACACCTGACATCTTTGTCTTGCTTGCCACCTCTCTGAGGTATACCTCCATATGCTTATCCCTCAAATGCTTCAATGCAAGTCGGACCTCGTCGCCACAAAGCCTGCACCTTGCCTTTCCAAACATTACCAGCTTTATTTTTCCTTCAGTTACCTTTTGAGCCTTACGTTAATTGCTATCCCTGGAGCATATACATGTCTTATAGTCTTTCTTTTGCCAAAATAGCTTTGTCATAACGTAGATCATAAATATTGAATGACCAGCCCAACTATCAATGTGATGAAACGACAACAAGTCATTGTAATATTCGTATACAATATTTTTGGGGAAGAAATTATTAAAACCTCGGATATCTGCTTCTATTGAAGCAAGCAACATTAAATTAGCCCTTTGGCAAATCTTAAGATAAGCCGGCCATAGCGGCAGGGTGCGACCCGGTCCCATTCCGAACCCGGAAGTCAAACCTGCTGTCGCTGCTGTGTTACTGATCTGCGAGAGCGGTCGGGAAGCAGCAGTGCTGGCATCTTTTTCTACTACTTTTCAGCAGAGTCACCCAGGTGTATCCTTTTGAGTAATTGCCTAACATCATAGCCTATCTGATCTATTGCCGGGAATGCTGACGCAAGTCCAGCCGGGTCCCATGACTGCGTTTCTATGACGCAGCAATAGTTTGCTGCTTTTATCATTATCCTTTTCAATTCCTCCTTCATTATGTTTCTTGCAAAATCCTTTAGCAATACCGCGTCTTTTGACAGCATGTTTGCGATCACACCTCCGCTCCATCCCATGTTTATCAACTTGCCGTCAGATAGCGTATAGTACGGCGCGGCGTCAAGCAACTTGTGGGCATTGTCGTCAGTATCTACAATAAAATCATTTTCCACGAGGCAGTAGACGTCATAGAATGGCCCCATGCGCATCACCTCCTCTATGCCGATGAAGTCTATGCTGCCGCTCATTATCCGGATAAAGCCATCCCTGTTTGAAAGCCATCGCTCAAAATATGGTCTTTTAGTAGGATGCACATCCAGCTCCATGCTGCCTATCCTACAGATGAAACCCTGCTCTTTGAGGGTTCGTACAAGTGCGCTCAGCGGGAACAGCGGCATATATTCTCCATCATGTTGGCGTCTGCTTTTCGTCTTCCAACAGCAGCTTAACCAGCGTTCTTACTCCAAAGCCGCTAGCTCCTTTATGGTTGTAACTTTTCTCATGTGTTCCTTCTTGCATCCATGCAGTACCAGCAATGTCAATATGCACCCAAGGAACATCATTAACAAAGTTAGATAGAAATGCTGCAGCAGTGATCGCTCCACCAGGTCTGCCTCCAATATTCTTGATATCTGCATAGGTGCTCTTGATCTGCTCATGATATTCATCGTACAATGGAAGCTCCCACATCTTTTCTCCGGTTTTATCGGAGAGCTTGCGCAGCCTGTCTACCAGCTGTTTGTTGCTGCCTACCACCGCGGCTACATTGGCTCCAAGTGCAATTACAGCAGCACCAGTAAGTGTAGCTAAATCAATTACAGCCTTTGGATTGTATGTGGCGATTCCATATGCTAGAGCGTCGGCAAGTATCATGCGGCCCTCTGCATCTGTGTTGAGCACTTCTACGGACTTGCCGTTGTACATTCTGACGATATCGCCTGGTCTGTACGAAGTAGCAGACGGCATATTTTCAACGGATGGGACAATGCCTACAACATTGACTGCCAACTTCATCGAAGCAACTGCCCGTATAACTGCTAGAACCGTGCAGCCACCACATTTATCAAATTTCATTTCATCCATTTTTTCGCCAGGTTTTATAGAAATGCCGCCAGTGTCAAAAGTCACCGCCTTGCCTACTAGCAGATATGGCTTTTGCTGAGGGTCGTTTGCGCCAGTGTATTCAAGGACTATGAGCTTGGGAGGGTTATTGCTTCCCTTGCCCACCGCCACAATACCACCCATTCCCATGTTTTCAAGCTCATAGCGATCCATTACTCGCACCTTCATGCCGTAGTCTTGCGCTAGTGAAACCGCAATACTTGCCAGATGGGCAGGTGGGCAGTCGTTTGGGGGTAGGTTGCCTATGTCGCGTGCAAAGTTTACCGCTTCGACTATAAGGTTTGCCTTCTCAGCAACCGACTGAAACCTTAGAGAATCAGAATTGATCAATATTGTTCCTTCTTCAATTCCTGTGGCCGGCTCCTTGTTCTCCTTATACTTGTCGAATGAGTATGATGCAAGAGCGATTCCCTCTGTCATGGCCTCTACAAGTCCTTCGTCAAGGTTTGAAAACTGTAGCACTGAAAATTCCTTTATTCCCAGCTCTCGAGCCTTCCTTGTCGTCTTGCCTGCACAGATCCGCGCACTTTCGTCCGTGAATTTTTCCCGCTTGCCAAGACCAAGTAGCATTATCTTTTTCATTGGCCCCTTACCCAAAGTATAAACTACTATCGAGGAGCCAAATGTCCCACGGAACTCTTTGTTCTCCAGCGTTTCTCTGATTGAAGAAGAGATTGCTGAATCTAACTCCTTTGAATGTGGAAAGTCCCGCTCATCTTCAAATAGACCTATCACTAGAAGGGGAGTCTGCTTTTGATCTATCTTGGCCTTCTCGACTTTGACCTGTACCACGACATACTAGAGTCCAGTATTGACTTTATTTTAAGTTTATAATTGGTAAGCAATGTAAGGCAGTGATGCAAAATTGCCTTATGATACAGGCTGCTGGCGCTCTGCAAAATTAGCTTTCACATTTGTAGAGTGTAAGGGATATAGAGGATTATTATGTTGGGATCAGAATATGTCTGCATTTCTGCTGCGTCCTACTCATTACAACATAGAGAAGCCGCTTCTATGCCGATGCCACATAGATGACGTATAGTCATTGCCCTCAAACGCAGAAAACGCATTTGTAATGGGCAATAGCAACTGCTATGTATTAAACCTAAATGTCGTTCCCCTGCGGAGTGTGCCAGCAATCCTCTTTAACACATCTGTGAGCGCATAGCATGACATATTGTTGGTCTTGTCATATTGGCATGCTGTATCAATATCGTTAACCTTTCCGCTTCCTCTGAAAATGCCTATGAGAATTTCCTTTGCCAATGGCAACAGGCCCGATCGTGCACCATGAGCGCCGCTCCTGTTGATGAGCCAGAACATTTTAGTTGCATCATAGTAGTCAGAAGGAAAGATCATTTCCTTGGTTTCCTTGGCTACCTGTGAGTAGTAGTGACCGGCTGTCCTTATCCAGCCGCGAGAAAGCATACTAGCCACTTTGGCGAACTTTGCGCAAGAATAGCACTTGTCGTCATAAATAAGGAGTGGTCGTTTGAAGGATGACGACAATGACGACATGATGTATATAAAATTGCATTGTCGAACTTTTAAATCTTAAGTGTAGAGATGTTGCCAAGCTATATCTTTTTATTTTCCTGCCATGAGCTTTTTCATATATTGCTGGTTGCATGGGGGGATCAGTATGGGCTTTAACATGCGTTATCTTGATCTCAAGAGGAAGATCCGGGATGCGCGCATGTGGGCAATTCAGGGCATCACGGAGGCTGGTTCCGGCCACCCCGGCGCCTCCTTCTCCGCTGCTGAAATAATGGGTACCCTATATTTCAGAAGGATGAGACATGACCCATCAAACCCAAACTGGAGTGAGCGCGATTATTTCATTAATTCAAAGGCGCATTCGGCACCCGGCTTTTACTCGGCACTTGCAGTTGCAGGCTACTTTCAGCCTGAAGAGCTCAGAACACTTCGCCAGCTTGGTTCACGCCTTCAAGGGCACCCAGTAAGGTACTCAGAGCATCAAAAACACCATAGCGTGCCAGGTATTGAATACTCAGGAGGTTCAGAAGGGATTGGGCTTTCAGTCGGCGTCGGGATTGCACTTGCAAAAAAATTAGATGGCAAGAAGAATAGAGTATTTATATTGATTGGAGATGGTGAGTCAAATGAGGGTCAGATATGGGAGGCTTCTATGGCTGCCGGCAAATTCAAACTCGATAACCTAGTCACCATTTTGGATCGTAACCGCATCCAGCAGGACGGTTTTACTGAAGACATTATGCCACTTGATCCCATAAAGGACAAGTGGACTGCATTTAACTGGGAGGTCTTTGAGGTAGACGGTCACAGGGTCGAACAAATAGTGGACGCTCTCAACAAGGCTGGACAGGTGCATGACAAGCCTGTGATGATAATTGCCAATACGGTCAAAGGAAACGGTATACGTCACATGGCAAACAATCCCCAGTGGCATGGAAAAGCACCGCCCAAGAGACAAACTGAAGTGCTGCTGGAAGAGCTGGAGAGCGAGTGCCTCATCGCGCCATCAATAATAGCAGGCGAGCGGGAAAACTACGAGGATAAAATAAGGAAGGTCGAGCGCGAAGGAGTCGATATGATCCATTTAGATGTGATGGACGGCCGATTTGTTCCAAATACTACATTCTTTGCTGATACTATCAAAAAGCTAAGACGTCTAACCAGTCTGCCGTTTGATACCCACTTGATGATAGAAAACCCACTAGAGAACATACAGGATTACATCGATGCAAGATGTGATATCATTACAGTGCATGCAGAGGCATGCACCGAAAATGAGTTTAGAGAAATTCAGGAAAGACTGATCGACAATGGGATCAGTCCTGGCATTGCAATTAATCCGGGCACCTATGTACCAAAGTGGCTTTACCACTGCTTACATAACCTTGACGTTGTCATTGTTATGTCGGTTAACCCTGGCTCTGCAGGCCAAAAGTTCATGCCGGAAGTATTGGACAAGATGATAGTACTTAACAAGCAACTAAGGCAGAATGGCTTTAGGGGATATATCGAAGCTGATGGAGGCATCGATGCGACGACGCTACAGCAGACATACGATGCTGGTGCAAGAATATTTGTTGCTGGTGCTGCTGTGTATGGCGGCGGAGACATTCACGGCGCAGTCATCCATCTGAGACACAAGGCGGAAGTGGCACTTGAGAGAAGGCTTCTTAACCACGCGACCCAGCTTAACATAAGGGCGGACTGGATGAAAGCCCGTAAACATATATTGATTCCCTATGCAAATGAGCTTAGAATAGAGGAAGAGCTACATGCTATTAGGTAGCGAGAAAAGAACCGCAGATATGAGAGGAGCCTACGGCGATACTCTTGTGGAGCTTGGAAAAGATGACCCTCGCATTGTGTGTGTCGGAGGTGACACAACTGAGTCTCTTAAGACGAAAAAGTTTGGCGACAAGTATCCTGAGAGAATGTTCAACGTCGGAATCGCAGAGGCCAACATTGTCTCAGTGGCGGCCGGTCTGGCAATAGCTGGCAAGATTGCATTTGCCAGCACTTATGCTGCATTCATCCCTGGGAGGTGTATTGACCAGATCCGCAATACCATTTGCTACCCCTCCCTCAATGTCAAGCTAGTTGTTTCTCACGCAGGGCTTACGGTGGGACCAGATGGAGCCTCTCATCAGCAGATAGAAGACGTTGCAGAGATGAGAGCAATCCCTAATATGAGGGTGCTCGTACCGGCTGACGCAGTTGCTGTCAAATATCTTATCAGGATGGTAGCATCTACCGCTGGCCCCTTTTATATGCGTCTTGCAAGGCCCTCATCTGATATAATCTATGCAGACCAATCAACAGCGTTTGAGCTTGGAAGAGGCAACATTCTTGAGGATGGGTCTGATGCCACAATAATTGGATGCGGCCTTATGGTGAGCAGGGCACTTGAAGCAGCAAAAGAGCTCAAGAGAAAAGGTATTTCCTGCAGGGTAGTCGACATGTTCTCAATAAAACCTATTGATAATGACTTAATAGCCAGGTGCGCCAAGGAGACGGGTGCCATAGCTACAGCCGAGGAGCATAATGTCATTGGAGGCCTTGGAGGCGGAGTGTCTGAAGTTATTGGCGAAACCTACCCTGTACCTATCAGGCGCGTTGGAGTCCATGACACATTTGGCGAGTCTGCACGTGATGAGGAAATTGATATGCTCTTGGAGCACTATGGTCTGACTGCAACTGAAATAGTAAAGGCGGTGCTTGAAGCAAGAAGCAGGAGCAGAAAATAACATGAAGATCTTTCTTGATACTGCAAATATTGAATTGATCAAAAAGTACAACGATATGGGCTTGGTAGATGGCATCACCACAAACCCTACACTGCTTTCAAAGGAGAAGGGCAACCCCGCCGAGATCATGCGCGAGATAGTCAAGATAGTCAAGGGACCAGTGAGTCTTGAAGTCATCGGAACTACAATGGAGGAAATGGTCAATGAGGCCCACGGGCTCAAAAAATACGGACAGAACGTCGTGGTTAAGATTCCCATGATCCCAGACGGATTGAAGGTTGTCAAGAAATTAAAAGAGGAAGGAATCCAGACAAACGTCACGCTCATATTTTCAGCAAACCAAGCGATCCTTGCTGCCAAAGCTGGTGCCGCCTATGTCAGTCCATTTATTGGTAGACTTGATGATGCAGGGCATGAGGGCATGACAATCATCAGTGAAATAGTGCAGATATTCAAGAATTACCAGTTTAACACAGATGTGCTTGTTGCAAGTATCCGGCACCCTCTACATGTCACAGAAGCCGGCAAAATTGGCGCACAGGTTGTGACACTTCCACCCGACATACTCGGCAAAATGATTTCCCATCCACTGACAGACAAGGGACTTTCCGCTTTCCTGAGTGACTGGGAAAAGGTCAAGAAAGAAAATCCCAATCTAGTCATCTAACTACTGCGCAGCAGCTTGATCACTTTCTTTGGAATATCTTGTAACCGGCTGACAGAGATTGCCTTTTCGTAGTCGAGGTACTTTAAATTGTGTCCTATGCCAACAGAGTCATGGAGGTTGCGGCCAACCCCTATCGCCATCATATGGATGTCCATTTTCCTGTACGAGAGCACCATCTGTCTTACTGCGTCAAAGTCTGACGGTTCACCGTCCGTCAGAGTGACAAAGATGTCTGGCTTGAACGACTTGAGTATAGGCATGAGCAGGCCATAGACTTCTGCCAAGGGTGTGCCGCCACTTGCTCTTATTTGGACAAGACGCCTAGCGCTCACCACCGACCACTTGATGTTGGGTGGCTTGATGACCCAGCACTTTACTTGCTGCTTGTCTGTGCTAAACGCATAGACAGCAAACTTGATTCCAAGGTAGTGCAGCGCTTCACAGAGTGCAATTGTCGCCTGCTTGTATTCTAACTCTACATCAGCTATACTGCTAGAGTGATCAAGCAATATTACAACCTTGGTCTTGATTGAGAGCTTGAAGTCAGCGAGGAAGGTCTTGGGCAGCGCCTCAACGTAGGTTTCCACATCAAACTCGTCGCCAGATTCATCGTGCTGCTCGATCCATCCTGTTTTCCAGTCCCTAAATGCCGCCTTGACCTTCTGTATTAGGTCAATGTCGTAGATCTGTGTCTCGTCAACGTCCATCTTGTCTGGCACGCTTAGACCAAAGTTCTCCAATGATTCATATCCCTTGCTCTCTGTCTTTTTGCTCTCCGTGATAAGAGCCTGGAATTCTTGAAGCACATCGATACCTTCATAGACGTCTTTAGTCTTTTTCTGCACGTCATCTTTCTTATGTCGCATCTGCACTACCTTTTCCACCTGCTTGAGCATGTCGCTCTGGTTAAGTGACGCACCGACCCTTGTCCGTGGAGATAATATTGGGATCGAAACCAAAGGGTCAAGCTCCAGTATCTTGATCAGTTTTGGGATATGCTGCTCAATCCATGTGGTGCCGTACTTGTTATCTATGGCTTCCTTTACTATTTCATTTGCATAATCAGCTGCCCTTTTCACCTTATCAAATTCACCACCAAATAGCTCACCTTTCACATAACCGGTGAGAAAATATTGCGAGAATGCCTCCGCTATTTTGTAGCGGCCATATATCGCATTCAAAAGCTGGCGCGACATCCACGAAATGCCCTCATTGAACATCAGCTCATTGACCATTCCTTCCCATTCTCGCAAGCCAAGGATCTCGATTCTCTTTGTTTCAAGTGTATTGAGCAAAAACCCAAAGGCATGCTCGTTGCTCAGCACCTTAGAAGAATGCTTCATTCTCATTGATTCAAACCAGAGCGCTACACGCCACTGCCTATATTTCTGAAAGTCAGTGCCGGGATAGTAGTTAAGAAGAGAAAGAATGATCTGATTCTTGTCCAGCTTGGTAGTTGGAGGTTTATCTGGCATAAGAATTATCACTACCTTGTCGTTGCCAGACCATCTTCGGGCAAGAAAAGTCGCAATGTCCAGCAAAACATCGTTTCGCATCACAGGGTTTGCGATCTTGACCATTAGCTGTCGCCAAAGATGGATGTTATCATGTCCATCACTTTCTGATACTCGACTTGCCCCCATTGATCGTATGTGTTTGCATATACAATTTCGGCAGTCTGCCTGCCAGAAAGTCCAGTGTTGAGCATCTTGGCAAATGCTATTGTCTCGCGTATCGATGGACTGTAATACAGTTCTTCAACTGCCGCTGCTTCGCGCAGGCTTTTGGCAAGCTGGATTGCGTGCTTGATATCCCTGATCTTTGAATCGTCAATTTTCACGTGGCGGTTAACAATGTCAAGCTCGATGTCCTCCGGGGGGTAGTCAAGCCTCATTCTCACAGGGAAC